>Ga0209607_1000163_pt1 | contig 59012 bp, 56 predicted proteins | sample AD_UKC117_MetaG_FD_184413 | JGI IMG/M metagenome (GOLD analysis project Ga0209607, IMG submission 184413) | Active sludge microbial communities of municipal wastewater-treating anaerobic digesters from Hong Kong - AD_UKC117_MetaG (SPAdes)... | ecosystem: Engineered > Bioreactor > Anaerobic >... | reverse complement strand
GTGCCCTGGTAGGGGCCGACCACCAGCTCACGCGCTTTCAGGGGATCGACCAGATAGAACCCGGTCCAGAAGAAACGCGGCTGGAAAGCCTGCGCCAGGATGCATGAAGCCGTCGCATAGCGAGCTGTCAGCGAGGTTTCGCCGGTAACGACGCTTTCAATTTCCGCTTTCAGATCCCGATAGATCGCCGCCTTGTCCATGGATCGCCTCATCTCTGCCTTGGAGGCGCTATATCGGACGGCGAAGCTGGCTTCGCAATAGGGCGTTGAAGCCCGGTGCGACCTCTGAAATAGTCGGCCCGGCGAGGCGGGCGCTCCGTCTGCCATTGGAGGAGTAAAAGGTGAGGCTGAGGTCAAGGACAGGAACTGCCCTTACGCTCGCCTGCCTGTTTGCCGTTCCAGCGCCGGCAATGGCGCAGGAGCAGAACAACAGCCCGCCGGTCTCCATCCACACGGCACCCGTTGAGGTGGAAGCTCCCGACACATTCGACCTGCCCGCCGATTGGGCGGACGATGACGCCGATATGTCGGATGCCTTTGATCCCGACCTGTCCGAGGACTGGCATCCCGAAACGGACCTGGACGCCGTTGCTGCCGCGCATGAGGCCTATCTCAAACGAACGGATCTCCAGCTTGAGCGTCCCGAATGGGATGAGCCGGAACCGCCGCCGCTCAAACCGCCTCCCCGCTGGCTGACCTGGCTGTCGGATCTGCTTGGCGGTCTCGCACCGCTCTTCCGCTACCTGTTCTACGCCATCATCATCCTTGTGGCAGGCGGCCTGATTTATTTCCTCGTCGGCGAGGCGATCCGCGTGCGCTTCGGCAAGTCCGGCGCGGGCAAGGTGACGGAAGGCGACGATATTCTCTCCGACCTGCGCCCCGATGCGGCCACAGCACGAGGCCTTCTGGAAGAGGCTGACGCCCTGGCGCGGGCAGGCAAATTCGCCGAGGCGGTACACCTTCTCCTCTTCCGCTCCATCGAAGACATTCAGACGCGTCTCGAAGGCGGCGTGCCGAAATCCCTGACGGCACGTGAGATCGGCGGGCTCGGCCGGTTGCCGGAGCGCGTGAAACGCGGCCTCGGCCCGATCATCGCCATCGTGGAGCGCAGCTTCTTTGGCGGACGGGATGTGGACGCCGGCAGCTGGCAGGAGGCGCGCGCGTCCTATGAAGACTTTGCCTTCGGCGAGGGTTGGGCATGAGCGACACCTCAGCCTCCTCCGGTTCTCCCTTTTCAGTGCGGACCGCAGCCATCCTGATCGCCGTGGCAGTGTTCTCTTTTGGCGCCATCATGGTGCTGGCCGGCTGGGCTCCCGAACTGCGCGACCGGAACGAGGCGGGCGACCACCCCTTCTCGACATCCGCCATTGGCTATAACGGTTTCGTCCAGTTCCTGGAGGCGCAGGGCTATCCCGTCGAGGTCTCGCGCTTCGCCAGCAGGCTCGAGGACAACAGCTACGGCGTGAAGGTCGTCACCCTGTCGCCCTGGGGCATGAGCAAGGCGCTGGAATCCTACACGCCGACACCGACGACCCTGATCGTCCTTCCGAAATGGCGCGGCATGACGGACTGGCAGGACCCGACCCGGCAGAAGGATACGGCGCTTGTCGACGAGGAAGACATCAACGCCCTGTTCGAGCAACTTGCCATCGACGCCAAGGTCTCGCGGATTGATGTGCCGGAAAGTGTCGAGACACCATTCGGCAAGATGGCGCTGAAGCCTGATCTCAAGATGCAGCTGATGCAGTCAGATGCGCTTGATCCCATCGTCGACACCGGGGAAGGCTTTCTTCTCGCACGCCTGCCCGGGCAGGATATCTACATCCTCTCCGATCCCGACATGATCAACACGTTTGGCCTCGCCAATATCGAGAACGCCCTCTTCGCAGTCCAGATGATCGACTTCATGCGTTATGACGTAGACGAACCGATTGTGTTCGACGCAACGCTGCATGGCTTCAGCCGGTCGGAAAACCTGCTGCAGATGATGTTCGACGTGCCGTTCGTCGGCGCGACACTGATTGCGCTGGCGAGCGCACTGCTACTGGGCTGGGCCGCGACGATCCGGTTCGGGCCGCCGGCGCGGGAAGGCCGCGCCATCGCGCTGGGCAAACAGGCGCTTGCAGACAATACCGCGGGCCTCATCGCCATGGCGCGCCGCGAAACACGCATGGCCCCGGGTTATCTGACGCTGATCCGCCGCCGAACAGCCCGGGAGATCGGCGCCCCGCGCACGCTGACGGAGGCGCAGCTATCTGCCCTGTTTGACCGTCTTGGTCCGGAGGAAACCTCCGGCAAGACATTCTCGCAAATCGAACTCGGACTGCGGGGACCCGCAGCGAACCGGGAAGAACTTATGCAAAAGGCCCGTGACCTCTGGCGCTGGCGCCGCGACATTCTCAGGAGATCCATGAATGACCCCAGCTGATATCCGCGCCCTCGCCGGGCGAATCCGAGGCGAAGTCCGCAAGGCTGTGATCGGACAGGACACGACGGTCGACATCCTGCTGACCGCTTTGTTCTCCACCGGCCACGTGCTGCTGGAAGGTCCGCCGGGCACCGCCAAGACACTTCTGGCCCAGTGCTTTGCGCGGTCGATCTCGCTGGATTTCGGCCGTATCCAGTTCACACCGGACCTGATGCCTGGCGATGTACTGGGCACGAACCTGTTCAATTTCCAGACCAACCAGTTCACCCTCACCAAGGGACCGATCTTCACCGACCTTCTGCTTGCCGACGAGATCAACCGCACCCCACCGAAAACGCAGGCCGCCCTGCTGGAAGCGATGCAGGAGCGCAAGGTGACGATTGACGGGGAATCCTACGCCCTCAATGAGCGCTTCATGGTGATCGCCACGCAGAACCCGATCGAGCAACAAGGCACCTACCCCCTGCCAGAGGCGCAGCTCGACCGCTTCCTGTTCAAGCACACGCTGGACTACCCGTCGCGCGAGGAAGAGTTCGCGATCGTCGCACAGCACGGCACACGGACGGGCATGACCACGCCTGCAGCATTTGGCGTCGCCGCCGTCGTCTCGCCGGAGGAACTGAACGAGGCCGTGGCGTCCGTCTCGGCCACACGCATCCAGGACGACGTGATCGGATACGTCGTCGACATCATCCGGGCGACGCGGACGTCACCGGCGCTCGAAACGGGCGCGAGCCCTCGTGCCGCCGCAGCCCTTGCGACCGCCGCCCGGGCACGCGCTGCGCTCGACGGACGTGACTTCGTTATCCCGGACGATGTGAAGACGCTCGCCCTGCCCACGCTTCGTCACCGCGTCCTGCTGTCCCCTGCAGCCGAGATCGAAGGCAGGACGACCGACGAAACGCTTGCGGCCATCATCGAGCAGACGGCGGCACCCCGGTGATTTCCCCGACCGCGCGCGCGATCTTCCTGATGCTGCTTGGCCTGCCGCTCATGGTCGGCATTGCCCTGCTGCGTCCGGAACTGTGGATCGTGTCGGCGGGCTGGATCGGCCTGACGGCCGGCCTGATCTTTCTCGATGCGATGATCGGCCCGGCACTTCGCGCTTTCAGGATCGATGTAGAGGCGCCGACGATCCTCTATTCCGGCGGAAGCGATCCGCTGCCGGTGACGTTCCGGTTTACCCGGGGCAGCCTGCCTGGGCGGCTGGAAGTCATGCTGGAAACAAACGAGCTGCTGGACGATATCCCCTCACGCGGCCTGCGCGGCTGGGAGGGGAACGAGCGCCGCTATGAGTTCACGCTGACGCCGCTGCGCCGTGGCACCGCCCGCCTCGTGCAGCTCTGGTGCCGCTGGCAGGGGCCGCTTGGCCTCGTGCAGAAGCGTCATGTTGAAACGCTGAATGTCGACATCGTCGTCACGCCCAACATCCGGTGGGTAAAGGACGAGGCTGTGCGGCTCTTCTCCCGGGATGCCGAATTCGGCATCAAGACACAGATCGAACGCGGCGACGGAAGCGAGTTCGATGCCCTGCGGGAATTCACCTCCGGCATGGACCGGCGGGCCATCGACTGGAAACACTCGGCGCGGCACCGCAACCTGCTGGCCAAGGAATTTCGCACCGAACGCAACCACAATATCGTCTTCGCCTTCGACACCGGTCGCCTGATGAGCGAGCCCCTTGGAGGCGTGCCCAAGATCGACCGGGCGATCAATGCCGGGCTTCTCCTCTCCTATGTCTCGCTGCGCAATGGCGACCGGACGATGTATTACGGCTTCGATGCGCGGCCCGGGCTTTCGACAGGTTTCCTGTCCGGCTCGCGCAGTTTCCTGAAAATGCAGGGGCTGGCTGCGGGGCTCGACTATTCCACCGAGGAATCGAACTTCACGCTCGCCCTGTCGACACTGGCGAGCCAGCTGGAACGGCGCAGCCTGGTCATCATATTCTCAGATTTTGTCGATACGATCTCCGCCGAACTGATGCTTGAAAATGTCCGCCGACTGACGGACCGGCACCTCGTCCTGTTCGCGACATTCGAGGACGAAGCGCTTTCGTCAATGGCCGACGCGCCGCCGGAGACAACCGACGACGTGACCCGCGCCGTGATCGCCGGCACCTTGCTGGCGGAACGCGATGTCGTTCTGCGGCGGCTCCAGCGCATGGGTGTGCAGGTGATCGAGACGCGTCCTGAACTGTTCGGCGGCGCGCTGATTTCGCGCTACCTTGAGATCAAGAAGAGGGACATGCTGTGAGCGACATGCTGAAGTCCTATCGCTTCCGCGAGGAACGCGAAGCCGACTGGCGAAAGCTGGACCTGATCCTCACGCGGGCCGAAAATTCCGGTGTGAAACGCATGTCGGACGAGGACATGACCGCCCTGCCACATCTCTACCGTCAGGCGGTTTCCTCGCTCTCAGTCGCCCGTTCCATCTCGCTCGACCAGAACGTCATCACCTATCTGGAAGGCCTCTGCACCCGCGCATATTTCTTCGTCTACGGCGCTCGCACGACAATGGGCGAACGCATGGCGCAGTTCCTGCGCGCGGACTGGCCGGAAGCGGTACGCGGCGCAGTGTTCTCGACCATACTCGCCGCCCTGTTCCTGTTCGGAGGCGCAGCGCTCGCCTTCTTCCTCTGTCTGCAGGACATGGACTGGTACTGGACGATCAACGGGCACAGCTTTTTCGAAACGCGAACGCCCGACGCCTCCTACGAGACCCTGCGGGCGACGATCTATACCGAGCCCGGCGATGTCGGACAGGACCAGCTTTCCGCCTTCTCCAGTTATCTGTTCAACAACAATGCCCAGATCGCCCTGTTCGCATTTGCGCTCGGCTTTGCCTTCGGCATTCCGACCGCGTGGCTGCTGGTGTGGAACGGCGTCATCCTCGGCTCGATGTATGCGGTCTTCTGGGACAAGGGCCTCGGTTATGAATTCACGGGCTGGCTGCTGATCCACGGAGTCACAGAGCTGTTTGCCATCGTGCTGGCGGGGGCTGGCGGCTTCGTGATCGGCGGCGCGGTCGCATTCCCGGGCCGCCGGTCACGACTCGCCTCTGCACGGGATGCCGGAAGGAAAGCCGCAACTATCGCCATGGGATGCGTGCTCATGCTGATCATTGCTGCACTCCTTGAAGGTTTCGGACGCCAGCTGATCAATTCGGATACGGTCCGCTATTCTATCGCAGCGACCACACTCGTTATCTGGATGGGGTACTTCTACCTGCCTCGCAGGAGAACCTCCGCATGACCACCGGAACGGTCACGCCAAACCTGCAGGCCAATGTGGAAGCGGCTCGCCGTCGCCGGGCGCGCATGGCCGAGGAACAACGCCTCAACAAGATGGTTCGCGTGCTGGTGACGCCGGAAGGTGCGGAGCTGCACCTTAAGCTGGCAACGGCCGCCGAGCGCGCCGGCGCCTTCGCGATCGACGTTGCCATCCAGTGGGCGATCGTCATTGCGTCGCTGTTTGGCCTGCAGGCGATCGCTGGGCCGTTCGGCTTAGGTGCGGGCACGAATATCGCCTTCGCCTTCTGGCTTGTCTTCTTTTTCTTCGTCCGGAACTTCTACTACATCTTCTTCGAACTCGGCCGAAAGGCAGCGACGCCGGGCAAACGGGCGCTCGGCCTGCGGGTCATCTCACGAGATGGCGGTCGTCTGACGGCAAATGCCGTGCTAGCCCGTAACTTCACGCGCGAGATCGAGATCGGGCTGCCTGTGCAATTCCTGCTGATGGGAGGCGACCAGCTGGGCGCCTGGATCGCCCTGTTCGGCCTGCTCTGGTCCGGCATCTTCTTGTTCTTTCCCGTCTTCAACAAGGACAAGATGCGCGTGGGCGACCTGATCGCCGGAACCTGGGTGATCCGCGCACCAAAGGCGCAACTTTTGACCGATATCAGCCAGGTCGTCATCAAGGCGCCGCGCACGTCGCTGTTCAATTTCTCCACCGAGCAGGCGGATGCCTACGGCATCCACGAACTGCACGTTCTGGAAGACGTGCTGCGGCAGTCGACGCCGGAGATCAAAGCACAGGTGGCTGCGCGGATCCGGACAAAGATCGGCTGGGTCATGGTGCCAGGCGAGACGGATATCGCCTTCCTCGAAGCCTATTACGCCACCCTGCGCCGTCGGCTGGAACAACGCATGCTGATGGGCGACCGGAAAACCGACAAGTACGACGTGCGGAAATAGGCCCGGCCCCTCGCTTTTACCCAACGCGTTCGAGCGGCGGCACGTTCCAGGTACGTTCGAGCAACTCCTTGCGCGGAAGATAGGCTCTCAGGGCCAGCCGCATTTTTCCCTTCGGCGCAGGCAACCAGTTCGCAGCAGCGGGACCTTCAGGGCGTTCGTTCTGGATATAGATATCGAAGCTGCCATCCGGATTGACCACAAGGCCTTTAGTCCGGTCCCCGATCGAATAACGACCAATCGGGTTCTCCGTCAGGAAAAACTTCCCGTCAGGTTGGGTCTCGTACATTGTGAGAGACCAGAAGCCGTCCACCGGAACGCCACCCGCAGGTACACGCCAGCGGTATTTGTGTGAACCGGAAAGCTGCTCGCCATCCGGATCCAGATTGGCGTGAAAGTACATGGCTTCTTCTTCGCCAAGCGCAGCAATGCCGCCGAGCGCAACCGCCGCCCGTAACTTGTCATTCTCGCCGAAATCTCCGACACCACGTTCCTGATAGGCCCATCCGTCGATGACGAGATCCCGATAGATAAACGCCTCCCTGAGCTCCGTGAGGCCAACCGGCAGGAACGCGTCCCATGCCGCCAGAACGCTCTCGGACAAGTCGGAAGACGGAGATATTCCGAGCGACGTAAACTGGACCGAGCGCGCGAACTGGCCATGCAGGCCTGGCGAGCGGCGAAGCACTTCACCGACGACCGACAGGAACTGCCGCGCATCGAAATCCAGCGTGGCCTTTTCCTCAAACGGAATTACAGGTCCCCGGCCCGGCGTCGGACGCACAACGAACTGGTCCTGAAGCTTGCGGGCCTCGGCGAGGTCTTCGGGACCGGACACAAGAATCCGTGCAAGCATCCAGACATCGTTCGAGTCCGAACGAATCAGCGTCACTTTTTCAGGAACACCTCCGTCCCAGTCAGGACCGCACAACCAGTAAATACCGCCGTTACCGCCAGTGGCGCGGGTTCCGATATAGGCAAAATTGTCGGTGAACGCATTCATGAACGCGACCGAGAAATACCTTTCGTGATCGGTCGGCACGCTAATTTCCATCGGTCCACCCGAGAGTTCGAAGAAGACTGATGTATAGATCGTGTCATTGTTCGGACCTGTAATGCGTCTGGACGTATGGTCCATCAGTTCGGCCCGGATGCTCACTCCATTCAGCTTTCCCGGTACCACATCATCGGGATTGGTCCGCGCTTGTTCTACGCGGGTGAATTCGAACAGCGGGTATGCATAATAAAATGCCGCACGCAAACGATCTACGGTGACCCCCGCATCGTCTGGGACCAATGGCTGCGCGGCCAGCACCCGCTTCGATGGAGCGGTGCCGCACCCGGCAATACCGAGAGCCGGCATCATGCCCAAACCCTGAAGTATCTGACGGCGTTTCATTCTTATCCTCCCAGTGGACAGGCTTATGCGCCTGTTGAATGTAATCTCTCGCCCTGCACCGGCACCACCTATCCTGGCTCCAGCGGGCTCAGAACATTTCGTCGAACTGCGTTGTGCCGCGTGCGACGAGTTCCAGTTTCAACAGCTTGCCAGCCGCGTTGCGCGGTAGCGGCGCTTGCCTAAATTCTACATAGCTCGGGACCTTGAAATGCGCGAGGCGCTCGCGAACCCAGTCGCGCACGTCGCCTTCTCCCAGCTCATGTCCGGTACTCAGCCGAATGACAGCCTTCACTTCCTCACCCAACCGGTCGCTTGGCACAGCGATGACGGCAGCCTCGCCTATCGATGGATGTTCCTCAAGGCACCGCTCCACTTCCTCGGCGAGGATGTTCTCCCCACCGCGAATGATGATGTCCTTCTTGCGTCCGGATAGGAAGATAAATCCCTCCGCATCGAGATAACCCAGATCGCCCGTTTTCAGCCAACCATCCTGCTCGAAGATGGTGTTTGTCTCCTCGGGCGCGTTCCAATACCCTTTCATGAGGAAGGGGCCCCGCACCTGAATTTCGCCAGCCTCGCCGACGGGCAATGGCAAGCCTTGTTCGGAAACGATCCGCACGTCTGCCGTTATAAAGGGACGGCCGACGGAGGTTGGATAGCGCTCGAAGTCACCACCGGTGTTCATCGCAAAGACACTGCCTGCTTCAGTCAAACCATAGGCGTTGGAAACGGCGCGCAGGTTAGGAAACATTGCCTGAGCTGCCTTGAGTAGCGCTTCTCCCGACGGAGCGGCGCCATAGCCGAGCGTCAGCAGCGAACTAAGATCGCGCCCCTCTTCGTTTCCATACGAACATACTTGCTGAACCATGGCGGGAACAGCCGACCAGCGCTCGATTCGATGCCGCTCGATCAGGTCGAGAGTTCTGGCAGGATCAAAGCGCCCATCCGGAATGATCAAAGTCTGCCCGCTAGCGATTCCGCCGACCACCTGACCATGTCCGCCGCCCACATGAAAGAAAGGAAGCCCCGCTAGCACGCTGACGGCTCCGCTGCCGGACTGCAGGCCCGGCGCACGCATCACCGCAATCGTGGCGGCAAGCTGGGCGTTCTTCAACCCGGTAAGCCACGCACCATGCGTCAGCATGGCGGCCTTGGCCTTACCGGTTGTGCCGCTAGTAAAAACCAGAACGGCAAGATCGTCTGGACGCGATGGAAAAAAATCTGCTGGGAGGCTCTCCGCAAGAGTTGTCAGTGGGAGGAAACCGGGAGAGCTGGCGCTATTGTCCCAGCAGAAAACCGTTTGGATGTCTGGCGCCGTTTCGGAGACGTCTCCGAGTTTGGACAGCCGTTTTATGTCACCGATCAGAATGCGCGCACCTGTGGACACGAGCGCGTGCTGCAATTCCTGCCTACGCCACCAGCCGTTCAGGGGAACTGGAACCATACCGGCGCAAATGGCCGCCCAGAAGGAAACCACCCATTCCGGATGGTTCGCGCCCAGGAGCGCGATGCGATCGCCCGGCGCAGCGTACCGTGCCAGTCCAACCGCAAATCGCCGGACTCGTTCAACGAACTCCGCATAGGTCACGACGCTATCGCCATAGACCAGGCAGGACCTGTCTCCATAATCAGATGCCTGCTCCAGGAGACAGGTGAGATTCGATGGCAGACGGGCGAAATTCTTCCGCACACCATAGGGAGCAGGTTCGTCTACCAGTTCAAACGGCATTCCGGGAGCCGTCAGCTCCTTCAGAGCACACCAATAGTTGTCGTGCAGATCAATCATGGTCTGCGCGAACCTGTTCCTTAAAAAACGCCCAGAGCTCGTCCGTGGCACTTATCGCTCCGCTCGCCTGTTCCGGAGATTCGCGCAACGCCTGTCCGCCGGGCCAACCATGGCCGCCCTCTTCGAGGGTGATAAATACAGTATCTGCCGTACACCCCTCAAACGTCTCCGTCACGACGCTTGCTTTGCGGGCAGCAAGAGGCTCACCAGAACAGTGATTCCAGGATGCCCAACGCTTGGCCGTCTCTCTTGCTGGCAGGAATGGAGCGGTCTGGGATTTCCGGACAAGCGGTATTGGACTCATGCCGCCGTCATAGGGGACAACCCCATCCTGCACCGCATTGATCATGACGATGGGCATGTTGCCCTTCGGCAGTGGCTGGTCCTCGAACATGGCGCCAACCACTGTTCCGACTGCAGAGAGCTTGTCACCTAGTTCCGCAGCTACCCTGAAAGTCAGCATACCTCCATTTGACATACCGGTCAGGTAAACGCGTTGCCGGTCTACCGGCTCCGACGCCTCAACTACATCAATCAGGTCCCCGATGAATTTCACATCCGGAGACTTCTCGGTCATTGCAAAGGCGCAACACCCTCCAGCATTCCAGGTGTAGCGCTTCTCCATGCGTCCCACTCCATTTGGAAAGACTGCGATGAATCCTTCCGCTTTTGCTTTTTTGACCCAACCCGCAGACGCAACCATCGAAGAGCTGTTACCACCCCCGCCGTGTAGCGCGATGACAAGAGGCAACGGTCCCGAAGCGCTTGCAGGGACGTAAATATCGTAGGTCCGGTCGTCCCCGGCCGACCAGATTGTTCGGCGAACGAGGGTACCGGGCCCGCTGGCTTCCTCACGCTCATTCACAGCCTCAGACTTACCCTGCCCTGCGCAGGCACCGAGACAGGATACTGCGGCAAGGACCATGAGGGAGATTATGTGCGTCGGTCTCATGACATCACCACTCGATCGTCAGGTTCGCCCCGTAGAGTCGGGGTGTGTTGTAGAAGACGTTCCGGTTCACTTCGACTGTACGGTACAGTTCGTCGGTGATGTTCTTGCCGAAGATCGCGAAGCGCCAGTTATCCGCACTCAGACCAACTGAAAGATCGAAAATCTCGTAGCTTTCGCTCCCCCGATCATTGGTCGCATTGTCGTAGCCACCCCCCTCTGCCTGGACGCTGAAGACGCCAAAGGCGGAGAGCTTGTCCGTTAGCGGCTGGCTCAATCGACTGGTCAGGTTGACCATATAGTCCCGCGTCCGGGGAACGCGGTTCTCAGAAAGATCAACGGTAGCTCCCTGAAACAGAATAGAGGTGCCATCATCGAACATGCCCTGCGTGGTGGCCAGGCCGAACGTATTGACCCAACGTCCTTTCCCGATTGGCTTGATGACGTTCAGTTCGAACTCAGCACCGTAGACATAGTCTCCACCGACGTTCTGCAATGTGAAAGTCGTGTTCGTCTGAGACAGGGATGTCGTCTGCTGGAGGTCGTCCGTCACGGAATAATAGACCGACAATTGCGGCATCACGCGCATGTCACCGAGAAGGTAGTTCGCTTTCCACCCAGCCTCGATGCTATAGAGGTCTTCCGGATCGTAGGGCAACTGGTCGAAGAAGCCAGGTGTCGGGTTTTGGTTGAAGCCACCGGGACGATAGCCCGTTGCGACCTTGGCATAGAGGGTCGTGTCGTCGGTCAAGGCGTACTTCAGGGAGACTGCCGGAAGAAATCTTGTCCACTCTTCCGAGAAATACGTCAGCGGTATTGTCTGATCCGTCTGCGGATCGCCATCCACACGTTCAAAGTTGAAGTCTTTCTGGTCTACCTGGACCCGACCTTCGACAGTCAGATTGAGCTTATCGGTGAGATCGACCCCCACGAGCCCGAAAATCGAATACGAGGTAAGATCCTCATTCGCATAGTCGGTGCGCAATTGTCCCCGCAGCGCGGCAGAGGCCGCATATGGTCCGAGCAGCGTGCCCGTACGCGGAGTTACGATCTCGGACGTGTAAGCATTGTAGTCGGCGCCGACAAGCCAGGTGATCCTGGAGTTGTCTGCCGATGCGAGCCGCACCTCAAGCCCCTGGCGTTCGAAGTCTTCCCGCTGCTCCTCAATCAGTTCGAGGAGCGGGCTGTTGAAGCCGAGGAAGTGGTCAAGGTCGGATTCCGTCCGCTCCCCATCCCTTTGCTTGTAATTGCCGAGCACGGTCAGTTCCACGCCGCCAAAGTCATGCGTCAGCTCGGCGAAGACCGAAGTCTGGTCGATATTCACTTCCTCATTAGTCGAAATGCCGATCCGTTTGAATGGTTGGGTGTCGATGACAATGTTCTGTCCTTCGTCGGCGAAGCCGGAGCCAAGGGAATGGGAGGACTCTACGGTCAGATTGACGCGAGTATCAGCCGACACATCAACACCGATAATTCCGCGGACACCCCAGTCTTCCGCGGGATCGAGAACACGCCCGGTGCTTGCATCCGAGATAAAGCCATCCTGTTGATCGGCGTAGTAACCCGCGAAGCGCAGCGCGACCTTGTCGCCGACCGGAATGTTGACCATGCCCTCGGCGCTGTATTCCTCAACGGAATTATAACCGACCTTCGCCCGAGCCTCGAATTCGTCCCTGGGCTTGGCCGTGATTACGTTGACCGCGCCACCCACGGCATTCCGACCGTAAAGGGCTCCCTGCGGCCCCCGATATACCTGAATGTTTTCGGCATCGAGAAAGTCGATCTTGCTGAAGGTCCTGCCACCGAAGCCGCCGCCAGCGATAAAAATGCCGTCGCGGTAGATGCCTGTCGTCGTCTCGGCAAATCCGAGACGGCCACTACCCTGGCCGCGAAGCGCAATATCATCGAGGTAGTCGGGACCCGACGAAACGAGGATTGCGCCGGGGACCTGGCGCACAAGTTCCTCTGCATTGTCGAGAAGTAGGTCCTGCAAGGCACCCGAGGAAAGGACAGTTACCGAGGAAGGAACATCCTCAATCGTCTCGTCGCGTTTGCGGGCCTGGACGACCACCGTATCGTAACGAACCGTCTCATCGCCTTTGTCGGCCGGCGCCGTGGAAGCCGCATCCGCTTCCTGCCCGTTCGCAACCCCCGAAACGACAGAAACCAGCGCCAGCGCTGCGGCGCCTGCCTTAAGATGATGGCGTGAGTTCAGTCTGCGAGTCTTCATGTTTACCTCCCGATAGCGCCTGACATTCGCCTTTGAGCGTATCCATGGTCAGGCAGTGATACTTTTCCGTAACACTGTGTTACTACGGTGTAAACACCCTTTGAAATGACCCCGGGTGCCGTGCCGGTCCGTTGCGGTAAAGGGAACCGACGCTTGCAAGATAAGATGGGGGAGGCAAAGTACCGCCATGACCAAGACCTATTCGGACCTGATGGGAGAACACCGCGAGGCGCGGCGCGAGCAATTGCTTCGCCATGCTGCGGACGTGATCTCCGAGAAGGGCATCCACAACACCACGATGGAAGACGTGGCCGATCGGGCGGGCGTCTCCAAGGTTGTGCTCTACAGATATTTCGGCGCCAAGAATAAACTTGTTCACGCCGTTCTCGAAGAACTTGTCGACATGCTCCTGGAGGCAGACCAGGAACCCGCCGATTGGTGGACAGAACGCATGGGACGCACACTGAAGATCGCGCGCAAGATCCCGGCAGCCATGAAACTCCTGGTGCACCACGCCGCTCATGATCCGGAATATGTCTGCCATTTCAGCAAACTGAAGGATGCCCTCGTCTCTCGTGTCGAGGAACGGCAGAATGAGATCATGAAGGACGATCCGCCGATCCTTCAGGGCCAGCTCTCTTCTGAGGCAATCACGGATTTTCTGCTCAATACATATGTCATGTGGTGCGACAACGGTGATCCAAAAAACGATGCTGTTTTTCTGGAATGGCTGACCAAGTCGGTCCGCGCCATGTCATACTACTGGCGCGGCCTCAACCCGCCCCAAAGCTAGACGGGATTCTATCGAGGCGAGATGAACGGCAGTGTTCTCCGGGACGCGGCATCCTGACTCAGTTCAGACAGAACGCAAGCGTAGTGGTGACGCCAATCGGCTCTATCGCCTCCGAGCCGAATCCTAGATCCGGCCCTGCACCCATTCGCGCGTGAAAAAGCCATCAATCAGATCACAGACGAGTCCGAGTTCGGAAAGTGCGCTGGAAAACCGCCGCGGATCGACCAGCGGCTCGAAGACGGATCCTGCTTCGAACTGGTTCGGCGCCTCAAGGGCGAGGGTCATGTGCCCCTCATGGAAAAGGCCGCGCAGCTTACCCCCCGCAAAATGCCGCTCGAGCGCGATCAGCCGCTCCATCCTGTCGGGTGAAAGCAGCGCGCGCGCTTCGACCTGATCGCTCGAATAGACCGTGAAGGCCTCTTCCAGTTCGCGGGAGATAAGGTCGACCTTTTTCAGGTCCCCGGCGCCCTTGCCCCGCTTCCACCAGCCTGAGCGCGCAATGAGCGTGCGCCCGGTGAATCGCTGCGGATAGGCAATATGGATCAGGATGCCCTGGAAGACAGTCTTGGAGCTCTTGTCCCCCGACGTCGTGAGCTTCGCCTCGACGAGTGCGAATTTCGCCCCGGCACGTTCGCCTTCAATCAGGTCCTCAAAGTTGCGCGAGTCATGGCCCGGCAAGAGGCCGGCCTTGTCGAGAAGGTCATAGGCCGGTGTCGGCGGCGGCTGGCCCTTTGAATTCTGAACCGAGACCTTGATGTCTCCGAAGACAGTATGGATGGTTTTCTCGGACTCCGTTGCTTCCGAAGCCCATTGCTTGCTGCGAGCGATCAGCGTTTCGAGATTGTCGATGCCCGTCACATCTGGAAGCAAGGTGTTGTAGTGAAAGCCGAACGGCCGGCAGGCAGCCTGAAGGACCAGGTCCTTGGTCGCGTTCTTCATCGAGTAGACCTTGAGCCAGTCGAAGCCCGAGAGGGCCATGATGACCAGGACCGCGAAGAAAAACGCGAGCGGCAAAATGAAATCCGGGCCGCCCGAAAGGATCATGATGGCGATTGTCGGCAATGCCACCAGGGCGATCGCGATCCCGGTACGGGTCTTCGCACGCGACACAGTCTGCCGGCGTACGCTTTCCCGGACGCCGAGTTCGGGGGCGAGCTCGTTTTCCCAGATGCCGACGATATCAGCGAACTCAGGCCGCAACCTGGACAATTCCTCCAACGGGCGTGCGTTGCGGATGATGTCCTTGATGCTGGACGATTGTCTGGCCATGGCGCCCCCCCCACAATTGTCATGCCGCGGAGAAAGGCGAAAATCCAGTCCCTTGCAGATCAGGAGCCAGATCGTGAAAGGCGTTCGGTCGGGAAATCAGGCGGCGAGACGCGGTCCGGCATACGTGATGCGGTTGCGGCCCGACTGTTTGGATACGTAAAGCGCGCGGTCGGCAGATTCGAGGACCCGGTCGAGCGTCGAATCCGAAGTCAGCATTTCGTATCCGAAGCTGGCCGTGATGGAGAGCTTAGCTCCGCCATGCTCAATGACGGCGGCTTCGAGCCGTTCGCGCAGACGCTCGCACACAATCCAGGCCTGCTCGCGGCTGACGCTGCTGAGCAGGATCACGAATTCCTCGCCCCCCCAACGGCCGAGCTTGTCGAACGGCCCGCGGAGTTCGGAATAGGCAATTTCGGCAATACGCTTCAGGACGGCGTCGCCGGTATGGTGACCGAACCGGTCGTTCACTGATTTGAACGAGTCGATGTCGAACACGACGATGGCCGCCATGCCGCCGGCGCGGCGCTGGCGCTGGATCTCGTCTTCTGCGGAAATACGGAAGAAGCGGCGGTTCAAAAGGCCGGTCAGCGGATCGGTTGAGGCAAGCGATTCAAGCTGGCGCTGGTAGCGCTTCAGCTGGAATTCGTGCTGGGACGCAATCGTGGCGGTGGGGATGGCAACGCAGGCCGCAACCACGAGATTTGCGATCAGGAAGCGCTGCGGATCTTCAAGGACACCGAACTGATACATGAAAACAGAGAATGTGAACGACAGGCACAGGGCCGTCGTCGCGACGAACACGAAGAACGTCAGTGAATCCTTGATATCCCGTGCGTATGCGCTCATCAGCCCCCATCTCCTTCCTGGATTTACAGGAACCATCGCATAGAATGTCTACCGCGCCGCGAAACCAGCCACAGAAATTTGGTTACCCGGCTTCAGAATTTGGAAATCTCCTTTTAAAGCAATACCGGCATTCAATTTAAGATGATTGAGCCGACCCACCAAAGGGTGCGTTTCAACGATGCCTTCGAGCTTGCCGGTCGCCGCATAAAATTTACAACAATACTGTTGACGCTTCGGCGGCCGAGCCTTACCTCCGCTGCACCGTTAGCAGTCGGCTTGGGCGAGTGCCAATGCGCCGCCCGGCCCTGCTGGCAAAGTGAGATCAACTCAACTCGCATTAGAAATAGAGGGCAAAAGCCATGAAACTTCGTCCCCTGCATGACCGCGTCGTCGTACGCCGCGTCAAGGAAGAGGAAAAGACCAAGGGCGGCATCATCATTCCCGACGCCGCTAAAGAAAAGCCTCAGGAAGGCGAAATCGTTGCTGTCGGCAACGGCGCCATCGGCGACGACGGCAAGCGCGTCGCGCTGGAAGTCAAAAAAGGCGACCGCGTCCTGTTCGGCAAATGGTCCGGCACGGAAGTGAAGATCGACGGCGAAGACCTGCTGATCATGAAAGAGAGCGACATCATGGGTGTGCTGGAGAAGTAATCTCCGCCCCGGATTCGTTCAGAACTACAGCAAATTCAAAGAGGTAAACTCGAAATGGCTGCAAAGCACGTTATTTTTGGCGCCGATGCCCGCGAGAAAATGCTCCGCGGCGTGGACATCCTGGCGAACGCCGTGAAAGTCACGCTCGGCCCGAAAGGCCGTAACGTCGTGATCGAAAAGTCCTTCGGCGCTCCGCGCACCACGAAGGACGGCGTCACCGTCGCAAAGGAAATCGAGCTGGAAGACAAGCTCGAAAACATGGGCGCACAGATGCTGCGCGAAGTCGCTTCCAAGGCCAACGACGTTGCCGGTGACGGCACCACGACCGCCACGGTTCTCGCCCAGGCCATCGTCCGCGAAGGCATGAAGCGCGTCGCCGCCGGCATGAACCCGATGGACCTGAAGCGCGGCATCGACAAGGCTGTCGCCGAAGTCATCTCCGACCTCAAGCACCACTCCAAGAAGGTGAAAACCAACGAAGAAATCGCCCAGGTCGGCACGATCTCCGCAAACGGCGAAACCGAAATCGGCGCAATGATCGCCGAAGCCATGGCGAAAGTCGGCAACGAAGGCGTCATCACGGTCGAGGAAGCCAAGGCGCTCGAAACCGAACTCGACGTCGTCGAAGGCATGCAGTTCGACCGCGGCTACCTGTCGCCGTACTTCATCACCAACGCTGACAAGATGACCGTCGAACTCGACGACGTCCTGATCCTGCTTCACGAGTCGAAACTCTCCAGCCTGCAGCCGATGCTGCCGATCCTGGAAGCCGTGGTTCAATCGCAGAAGCCGCTGCTGATCATCGCTGAAGACGTCGACGGCGAAGCTCTGGCAACGCTCGTGGTCAACAAGCTGCGCGGCGGCCTGCGCATCGCAGCCGTGAAAGCACCGGGCTTCGGCGATCGCCGCAAGGCCATGCTGCAGGACATCGCTGTCCTCACCGGCGGCCAGGTCATCTCCGAAGACCTCGGCATCAAGCTCGAGAACGTCGGCATGGAAATGCTGGGCAAAGCCAAGCGCGTCTCGATCGACAAGGACAACACGACCATCGTCGATGGCGCCGGCAAGAAAAAAGAGATCGAAGCCCGCATCTCGCAAATCCGCCGTCAGATCGAAGACACCTCGTCCGACTATGACCGTGAGAAGCTCCAGGAGCGTCTCGCGAAACTGGCCGGCGGCGTTGCCGTGATCAAGGTTGGTGGTGCGACCGAAGTCGAAGTGAAAGAGCGCAAGGACCGCGTCGATGACGCCCTGAACGCAACCCGCGCTGCTGTCGAAGAAGGCATCGTGCCGGGCGGCGGCGTCGCCCTGCTGCGCGCTTCCAAGAACATCGACGTGGTCGGCGAGAACGACGACGAGAAGGCCGGCATCGATATCGTCCGCAAGGCGCTCGAAGCCCCGGTTCGCCAGATCGCTGAGAACGCCGGCGTCGAAGGCTCTGTGGTCGTGAACACGATCCTGCAGACCAAGACCCGTTCGCACGGCTTCAACGCACAGACCGAAGAATATGGCGACCTGGTTGCCATGGGCGTGATCGACCCGGTCAAGGTTGTCCGCTCCGCTCTGCAGAACGCCGCTTCGGTGGCCGGCCTGCTGATCACGACGGAAGCTGCGATCTTCGAAGCACCGAAGAAAGAAGCTGCCGGCGGCGGCATGCCCGACATGGGCGGCATGGGTGGCATGGGCGGCATGGGCTTCTAAGCCCCGCCCGGACACCCATCCGGAAATACAGGCGGCCTCCCGGAAACGGGGGGCCGCTTTTCTTTGGGAAATCCGTCAGCGGGCGGCCCAGTTACCGCACGGAGCCAACCGCCTTTCTGGTCAGACCTGACTGTTTACCCGAGGTCACGATTGCGGGCGGCGCTTCCGCTACGTAGCATCCTTCCAGAGCCGTCAAAAAGAATGGCCAGGGAGGAACCAAATGACCCCACAGAATTTCTGGAATCTTGGCGATATCCTGGATGCCGTCGGCGCGACCCTCGGACCGGATGACATGGCGCTGATCCATGGCGACCGGCGCATCTCGTGGCCCGAGATGACGGCCCGCTCAAACCGGATTGCGCGCAACCTTCTCGCCCGGGGCGCAAAGGTCGGCGACAAGGCCGGCTTCTACCTGCGCAACCAGCCCGAATACATGGAGGGCCTCGCCGCCTGCTTCAAAGGCCGGTTGACCCATGTGAACGTCAATTACCGCTACCTCGAAGACGAGCTCTACTACATCTTCGACAATTCCGACGCGACCGTCGTGTTCTTCGATGTCGAATTCATGGACCAGGTGGTGAAGGTACAGCCGCGCCTGCCGGGTGTGATCGCCTGGGTGCAGGTCGGCGGCGGAAAAACGGCGGACTTCGCCATTGCATACGAAGAGCTTGCCACAACCGGCGATCCGTCGCCGTTGGGCATCCCCCGCTCGGGCGATGACATGCTGTTCCTCTATACCGGTGGAACCACCGGTATGCCGAAAGGCGTGATGTGGAGCCACGAAATCTGGCGTCGCGCAGGTATGGAAGGCGCCGCCGCTGCTGGCCTGCCCGTGCCACAAAACATGGAACAGCAGCTGATGGCGGTCCAGGCGCTTGGGCGGCACGTCCGCAATGTCCCGGCCTGTCCGCTGATGCATGGCACCGGCCTGTTCACCGCCATGGGAGCCCTTCTGGGTGGCGGCACCATCGTTACACTGACGAATAACAAGCACTTCGACCCGCAGAACATGTTCGAGACCGTCGAACGTGAAGGCGTGACGAACATGGCCATCGTGGGCGACGCTTTCGGTAAGCCAATGGTAGCCTATCTCGATGCCAATCCCGGCAAGCACAAGCTGGACACAATTGTCGGTGTCATTTCCTCCGGTGTCATGTGGAGCACCGAGGTGAAGCGTGGCCTGCTGCGCCATATGCCGAATGCGGCCCTGACCGACAGCTTCGGCGCCTCGGAAGCCGTCGGCTTCGGCAGTTCCGTGATGACGGCGGATGGCGAGGTGAAGACCTCCAAATTCACCATCGGCGCGCAGTGCAAGGTGTTCACTGAAGACGGCCGTGAAGTCGTGCCCGGCAGCGGCGAAACCGGATTCATCGCCCGCGGCGGCGCTGTGCCGCTTGGCTATTACAAGGACCCCGAAAAATCGGCGAAGACCTTCAAGACCATCAACGGCGTTCGGTATTCCGTGCCCGGAGATTGGTGTACCGTTGAGACAGATGGCACAATCACGCTGCTTGGCCGCGGCTCGAACTGCATCAATACGGCTGGTGAGAAAGTCTATCCCGAAGAGGTCGAGGAGGCGCTCAAGGCCCACGACGCCGTCAAGGACGCACTGGTCGTCGGCGTTCCGGACGACAAATGGGGTCAGGCGATCACGGCCGTCGTCTCGCTCGAAGGACCGGCAGACGAGGAAGCCCTTCGGGAGTTCGTGAAGTCGAAGCTCGCCCACTACAAGGCGCCGAAGCGCATCCTGTTCAAGGACGATCTCGGCCGCGCGGTGAACGGCAAGGCTGACTACAAGTCGATCAAGGCATTTGCGCTGGCCGAACTGGGTATCGACGCCTAGGACGGTCAGGCGCTCCGGCGCCGCAGGGAACGGAACACCGCGTCTGCGCGCGATGCCAGCGTGCCGTTTTCCTTCACGAGATCGGCCATGACGTGGACAAGCTCTCCGTCGATGCCTTTCACCTGCGGGTGCGCCTCCAGCCAGGTGCCTTCCGGCACGATGTCCATGAATTCCATGGTCAGCTTGATGGTCACCGACATGCGGTTCGTCGCCGACCAGACGGCCCAGGCAAGCGCGCTGTCGGCGAACGCACAGGTCATCCCGCCATGCATGAAGCCCATGCCGTTGCAGTGACGGTCCAGCACCCACATGCCGCTGCGGAGGTCTCCGTCGGCGGACGCGAGATAGGATGGACCGTTATGGAGCGAGAACTTGCCGCGCGTCGGTCTGAGCGCAAAACCGGGCGGCGGCGGTTTCAGCGCGCCCGCTTCGCTCATTTCCCGGCATTACCGAAAATCGGGTGACGAACCTCATCGCCCGGCTCGATGCCGAGTTCGGCCGCACGGCCGCCATTCAGCTCAAGCACGGCCTTCACCGGCACGCCCGGCGTGACCGTACGCAGCGAGCCGGGAACCGTGTTGCGGGCGATCGCGATGACTTTGCCCGCCGGGTCCATGAACAGCATGTCGAGGGGGATGAGCGTGTTCTTCATCCACATGCTGGCCTCGCGCGGCTGGCCGAAGTCGAACAGCATGCCGGCATCTGGATCCATGCTCTCGCGGAACATCAGGCCCGTCCGGATCTCATCCGGATCGTCCGCCAGCTCGACCGTGAAGGCGTGGGCTCCGTTCGAGGAGTCGATGGTCAGCGGGCCGGTCTCAAGCTCGGCAAGTGCAATCGGAGCAAAGAGGGCGATGGCGGCCATGCCGCTAGCGAGAAAGCGTTTCATGCGCTTTGGTTTAGCCGCCGGTCTGACAGGCGGCAAGCGTTCCTGACCGTTGTTACCGCGGCTTAAGAATGGCGACGTGCTCGCCCTTGCTGCCGTTCTCGATCACAACCTCCAGCAGGGTGCCGGGCTCGATCTCCTCGTAGCCTGCCTTCCGCAGCACCACAGCGTGGACGAAGATGTCCCGGTCCTCGCCTTCGCGCTGCACGAAGCCATAGCCGCGCGTCCGGTTGAACCATTTCAGGGTGACTGTTTCGTAATCCGGCTGAACGCCCTGCTCCCGCGCCACGACGGCCTTTGGACGCTCCATTTCGATGATGCTGGCCGTCTGCCAGCCGCGGCCACCGCGCACGGCATTGCAGACAATGCGCGCGCCTTCGTCGGCATAGGTTTCGCCATAGGAGCGCAGGCATGTGATGTGCAGCATCACGTCGCCCGTCAGGCCGGCATCGGAGGTCGATTCGACCACGATGAATCCATATCCCTTGGCGCTGTCGAACCATTTGACACGGCCGATCACCCGCACCGGTTCCGATGCTGGCGTCGCGTCTGGTTCTGATCTCGCTGCGTTCCCGTTCATCAGCCCTGTTTCCCCAACTAAGGAAGGTAAGAAATGTTAACGCGCTTGTCACGCGATCTTCACACGAAAAAAGTGAAGTGGCCGCCCAGAGGCAGTCTAACAGTCAATTGTGGGGAAGAGGTGGCAGTCCCTAGGGGAGTCGAACCCCTCTTTTCAGGTTGAAAACCTGACGTCCTAACCGATAGACGAAGGGACCGCACCGGCTTGAAGAAATGGGCGTATAACGGCTGACGAAGATGAGCGCAAGCCATCTTGCCGGAGCTTTCTGCACATTATTCAGGCCTCGGCCGCGTCGATCACGTCCAGCTGGACGCGGCGACGCCCATTCCATTCCTCGGCCTTCAGCCGCCCCGCCAGATGCACGCGTTTTCCGGGCAGGAGCGTATCGCCAAGCGGCGCGCCCATGGCGCGCCAGGCGATACAGTCGAGCCGGCCTGAAGCGTCTTCAGCCGTGAATTTCAGGTGGTTCGCGCCGACCTGCCGTGCGCCCGTCACGTGCACCGATTGAAGCGCGAATACCGGTTCCGGTGATCCTGCACCGAACGGGCCGATACCGGCGATTCTGTCCGCGAGATCCGGCGAAGCCGCCCCCGGTGCGAGCACCGCATTGATCGCGAGTTCCAGTGCTGCAGCCCGCTCCGCGGTAAACTGCGCCATGTGCGAAACCATCCATGCATCGAAGCCCGCCAGCTGGTCCGGCGACAGGCTGAGACCGCCGGCCATGGCATGGCCGCCGCCGGACAGGATCACGCCCTCTCGAGCCGCCGCAGCAATCGCATCGCCGATATTCACGCCGGTCACTGAGCGCCCGGATCCTTTGGCAACAGGGCCCAGTCCCTGCCCCCAGCCGATCACGATGGTTGGCAGATGAAAGCGGTCCTTCAGGCGTCCCGCAACGATGCCGATCACGCCCGGATGCCAGCCTTCGCCCGCAGCGATCAGCACGCCGCGCTCCGGATTCCGTGCAAGCGCCTGTTCTGCCTGCGCCGTCGCCTGGTCGAGGATCGCAGCTTCGACAGCCTTACGCTCCTCGTTGAGGTGATGGAGCTGTTCGGCGAGTTCGATCGCTTCCTGCCGGTCGTCGGTCGCAAGCAGTTTGGCGGCGAGCCACGGATCGCCGACCCGCCCGCCGGCATTGAGACGCGGTCCGAGCATGAAGGTTGCGTGGTAGACCGTCTCGACCTTGGTAATGCCGGAGACCTCGGCGAGTGCCCGCAGGCCTTCGTTTTGGCCACGCGACAGCATGTTGAGACCCTGCCGCACAAAGGCGCGGTTCACGCCGTGCAAAGGGGCCATGTCGCACAGCGTGCCAAGGGCGGCGAGGTCGAGCAGCGCCATGATGTCCGGCAGGCCTTCCGGAGGCGCGATGCCGCGCTCACGGGCCAGCCGGTTCAGGGCCGCAACGAAAACGAAAACGACGCCTGCAGCCGCCAGATGCCCCTGACCGGACGTGTCATCCGGGCGGTTGGGATTCACAAGAGCCAGGGCTGGCGGATTGTGACCCGACATCAGGTGGTGGTCGATGACCACGACATCGAGCCCGATCCGCTCGGCCTCTTCCAATGCGCTGACGGCGGCGGCGCCGCAATCGACCGTGATGACGAGATCGTTGCCCGTTTCCTTCAGGTGCCGGAAGGCCGCCGGCGAGGGGCCGTAGCCCTCTTCCAGCCGGTCCGGCACGTAGAGGCCGAGATCTTGCCCCCAGGCACGGAAATAGCGCGCAAGAATGGCAGAGCTGGTCCCACCATCGACGTCATAGTCAGCGAAAACGGTGACGCGCTTCTTCGCAAGGATAGCATCGAGAACGACCGCAACGGCCTTGTCCATGTCGGCAAAGCTGGACGGGTCCGGAAAAGTCTCACGCAGGGTCGGCGCGAGATAAGCGGTCGCTCCGGCCGGATCCACGCCGCGTTCGGCCAGAAGCCGGGCCAGCAGATCGGAACCGCCCACGGCAGGCGACAGGCGCCGCACGAGCGCCTCGTCGGCGGCAGACAGCGTCCAGAACCGCCCCGTTGCGGAACGGTCCACGGCAAACAGCCGGTTGTCGGTTTTTCGGGCGGTAGCGGTCATGAGACTCCGGGAATCTGATTCCCGAAGCCTAGCACACGCGTGGGGCGCTTGCCCCCTGCTTAAACCCGGCGATTCGAGCGGATGTAGCGGACCATGCCGTCGGTCGAGGTCATCACCAGCGAATGGGTATGGACCCGGCCATCGCGATGCTGGACGCCGTTCAGCATTGTGCCCTGCGTCACGCCCGTTGCGCAGAAGACGGTGTCGGACGAGGCGAGCTCGTTCAGCGCATAGATCTTGGCAAGGTCGGTGATGCCGACGCGCGCCGCGCGCTTCTTCTCGTCATCGTTGCGGAACACGAGGCGGCCGAACATCTGGCCGCCGACGCATTTCAGGGCAGCCGCAGCCAGGACGCCTTCAGGCGCGCCGCCGGAGCCGAGATAGAGGTCGATGCCGGTGTGCGGGTTCGTGGTGGCGATGACGCCGGCCACGTCACCATCGGTGATCAGGGCAACGCGGGCACCGGCCAAGCGGAGGCTCTCAATGATCTCTTCATGGCGCGGGCGATCCAGGACGCAAGCCGTCATGTCGGAAACCGGCACGCCCTTGTGCTTGGCGAGTGCCGTGATGTTCTCGGCCGGTGAGGCTTCGAGGCTCACGATGCCTTCCGGATAGCCCGGACCGACAGCGATCTTGTCCATATAGGTGTCCGGTGCGTGCAGCAGACCGCCTTTCGGGGCGATGGCGAGCACGGCCAGCGCGTTCGCCATGGCCTTGGCGGTCAGCGTCGTGCCTTCCAGCGGGTCCAGCGCAATGTCGATCTCCGGACCGGTGCCGGTGCCGACTTCCTCGCCGATATAGAGCATCGGCGCTTCGTCGCGCTCGCCCTCGCCGATCACGACGCGGCCCTTGAAATCAACCTGGTTAAAGGCGCTGCGCATGGCATCCACGGCGGCGGCATCGGCCTTTTTCTCGTCGCCACGGCCAACCAGTTTCGAGGCGGCAATGGCAGCGGATTCGGTCACACGCACCATGGCATCGGCCAGGCTTGGCGTCAGAACGCTGTTTTTCATGATTATTCTGTCTCCGAACGCGGGATTTTTATGAATTTCGCCTCGACAGGAAGCAATTAGCTTGCCGCTTCGATACGGATAAGCCGTGGCGCGTCAATCGGCATTGAAATTTTTTCCAATCGGGCGAGCGCGGCCATCATGTTGGCGCGGGGGCTGCGGTGGGTGACGATCGCGACCGGCGCACCGCCGGTCTCATCGGCCGAATCCTGCAGTAACTTGTCCACGGACACGCCTTCCGACGCCAGCGCCTCGGTGAGGGCGGCGAGCGCGCCCGGCTCGTCCGCAAGGCGCACTCGCAGGAAGAAAGGCGCGACTTCTGTCGGCGCACCCTGAACGAAAGGACGGGCCTTGTGGTGCTGGGCCCGGCCAAAAGCAGGACGGATGGCCGGGCGGAACAGTTTCGCGACGTCACCCATCACGGCACTGGCCGTGGGGCCGGCCCCGGCGCCGGGCCCCGTGAGCGTGATCGCACCGACCGGGTCGCCTTCGATACGGACCGTGTTGAGGCTGCCGTTCACACGGGCCAGCGGGTGCAAGGCCGGCAGGGCGAGCGGCTCCACCCGGCAGACAACACCCGCGTCGGTCAGCACGCCCTCGGCGATCAGTTTGATGCGATAGCCGAGCCGGTCCGCCATGCGCAGGTCCAGGAGGCTGATCTTGTCGACGCCGGAAATGCTCACCTTGGAGAAATCGAGGTCTGCCGAGAAAGCGATGGCCGACAGGATCGCTGCCTTGTGCGCCGCGTCCATGCCGGACACGTCCAGCGTCGGATCAGCCTCGGCATAGCCGAGACGCTGAGCTTCGGCGAGCACGTCCTCATACTCGCGCCCCTGATCCAGCATAGTCGTGGTGAGGTAGTTGCAGGTCCCGTTCAGGATGCCCGCGATCCGCTTGACTTCGGTTCCGGCAAGGCTGTCGCGCAGGACGCGGACAACCGGGATGCCGCCTGCCACGGCCGCCTCGAACAGGAGGTCGACCTGTTTCTCCTCGGCCAGCTTAGCGAGCGCCATGCCGTGCTTGGCGATCAGGGCCTTGTTGGCGGTGACAACATGCTTGCCCGCCTTGAGCGCGGTTTCCACAGCATACTTGGCCGGGCCGTCGGAACCGCCCATGAGTTCAACGAACACGTCGACATTCGGGTCTTCCGCCAGAGTCGCTGCGTCATCGAACCAGGGATAGGCGTCGATCGAAACCGGGCGGTTACGCGACTGGCTGCGCGCGCTGACACCGGCAATCTCCACCCGGCCCGGCAGGCGCAGGCGGTCCTGCCGCTGGACCAGCTCGATCAGGCCGCATCCCACATGGCCGAGGCCAGCGATGCCAATCTTCAAAGGCCCCACCTGGGTCCCCTCATGTGCTGCAAATTCTACGCGCTGGTGCCTAGCGGGTTTGAGCCTTCTGGGAAAGGGGGAGACAGCCCAAACAGGCGGCATTGCCGTCTCTTAAGGCAGCATGCTTAATGGGCGCAGAGACAAGAAACAAAGGGAGGGCCTCGCATGCCAGTCAATCCGGATGCCGTCGGATCAAAGGGAACACCGCGCACTTGGAAGTGGGACTCGCGTGATGCCCTGCTCTACGCACTGGGCGTCGGTTGCGGAGTCGCAGACCCCGTCGGGGCCGAACTGGAATTCACGACCGAGAACACGATGGGCGTGGACCAGAAAGTGCTGCCGACCTTCTGCGTCCTGGCAGGTTTCAATGCCAGCGGTGGACGAGGGGCGATGGCCAACGCCGGCACCTACGATCCCCGGATGCTTGTGCATGGCGAACAGGGCATCAAGTTGCACCGCCCGATCCCGGTCGAAGGCGAAATCTCGCTGAATGACGAAATCACCGGCATCTACGACAAGGGCAAGGGCGCCGTGATCGCCACGAAGGGCGAGGCGATCCTCAAAGACGACGGCAAACCGCTGTTCGAGCTGACCTCCTCGGTCTTCATTGTCGGCGAAGGCGGTTTTGGCGGCGACAAGGGCCCCTCCGGCCAGACGAATGTTGCGCCGGACCGCGCGCCGGACCACACCATCACCTACCAGACCCGCCCGGACCAAGCCCTGCTCTACCGCCTCAGCGGCGACCGGAACCCGCTGCATTCCGACAAGAAATTCTCGGATGTCGGCGGCTTCCCGAAACCGATCCTGCACGGCCTCTGCACCTATGGCTTCACCGGGCGCGCCCTGCTCGCCTCCCTCTGCGGGAACGAGCCGGCCCGGTTCAAGGCAATGGACGGACGCTTCTCCTCTCCGGTCCTGCCAGGCGAAGCGCTGACCATCAAGATTTGGACCGGTGAAGGCGAAGACGGCACCGCCATCTTCCAGACCCTTGGCGGCGACGGGCGTGTAGTGATCAACAATGGCGGGTTCAGCTATGGCTGAGGTCAGCCCTACTCCGCCGCCGCAGTCGCCGGTTTGATCTCTTTCACGCCGCGTTTGTCCAGGAATTTCCGGATGTTGCGAGCGGCCTGGCGGATGCGCTGTTCGTTCTCCACGAGAGCGATACGGACATGGCTGTCCCCATGCTCGCCGAAACCGGCGCCGGGGGCGACGGCGACATGCGCCTCATTGATCAGCTGGAGCGAGAACTCGAGGCTGCCGAGATGCTTCAGCTGTTCCGGGATCGGTGCCCAGGCAAACATCGAGGCGGTCGGGCTCGGGATTGGCCAGCCGGCGCGGGTGAAGCTCTCCACCAGCACATCGCGGCGTGACTTGTAGATGGCGCGGGTCTCGTCCACGCAATCCTGCGGGCCATCGAGGGCGGCAGCGGCAGCGACCTGGATCGGCGTATAGGCGCCATAGTCCAGATAGGACTTCACCCGGGCGAGCGCGGCGACCAGCGTCTCGTTGCCGGCCACGAAGCCGATCCGCCAGCCGGCCATGGAATAGGTTTTCGACATGGTCGTGAACTCGACCGCGATGTCCTTCGCGCCGTCGACCTGCAGGATGGAGGGCGTCGGCTCGTCGAAATAGATCTCGTTATAGGCAAGGTCCGACAGAACCCAGAGCTCGTGCTTCTTCGCGAACTTGATGGCTTCCTTGTAGAAGTCGAGGTCGCAGACAGCCGCCGTCGGGTTGGACGGGTAGCAGAGGACCATCGCGGTCGGCGGGGGCACGGAATAGTGCACGGCCTTGCCAAGGTTCGAGAGGTACTGCTCCGGCGTCTGGGCCGGGACGCCGCGGATCGAGGCACCGGCAATAATGAAGCCGAAATGGTGCAGCGGATAGGACGGATCGGGCGCCAGGATCACGTCGCCGGGGGCCGAAATGGCCTGCGCGAGGTTGGCGAAGCCCTCCTTGGACCCGAGCGTGACGATCACTTCCCGGTCCTTGTTGAGGGTCACGCCGAAACGGCGCTTGTAATAGTCCGTCAGCGCCCGGCGGAGGCCCGGAATCCCGCGCGAGGCGGAATAGCCGTTAACATCCGGCTTGCGGGCGGTTTCGCAGAGCTTGTCGACGATGTGTTTCGGGGTCGGCAGGTCCGGATTGCCCATGCCGAAGTCGATAATGTCAGCGCCCTCAGCGCGCAGGGCCGCCATCGAGCGGTTCACCTGTTCGAAGACGTAAGGGGGAAGTCGGCGGATCTTGTGAAAGTCGGTATTCATTTGCGTCTGACCTTGAGGCCTTCAGTAACTCGTGGAACGTTAAAAGCAGCTTCGATCGCGGCGATCTCATCCTGCGTCAGAAACCCGGGATCGGCGGGGAAGTCCGCAAATCCCGCTTCTACCCGCGTCAGCAGGGCGGCCATCTGGGCGCCTGCTTCCGCGGGGGGTTCCGCTCGTTCACTATTATCGAAATAGGCCTGCAATATGTCGACACGGGCAGCTGTTGCCGGCAAAGTCTTACCGGGAAGCTGGCTCGGGGTTAGTTCTTTCACCTCGGAGAGGTCCGGATAGCCTTCCCCACGGATTTCCGCACGGCGCGCCGCATACCAGTCCGGAGCCTGGTTAACCGCCTCCCGGACCTTGGCGTATGAGTTCGTGCATCCTGCGATCAGCAGAAACGACACGCTCATAAGGGGAATCGCCGTGTTTTTCATGGTTAAACTCACTAAATCACAAATATTGTGGCGCATAGGTAAGGACAGCAAAAACGGGCGTTATTTGGACGGATGAGCGGCAGCGACAAAATCAAGGACACGCCGGCCTCCCTTGCGGAGCTGATGACTGCCCAGGACCCTATGCGCTTGCAGGTCCTGATGACCACGCTTGCCCTGGCTAATGTAGAATCCCAAGGACTTCTTGCTGATGTGTTGATGGGATCTGGCCCTCTGGGCACTGTTTCCCAGGGCGACCCGATGAAAGTGGGCGAAGCGATGCGCGCCGTCGGCTGGAGCATCGCCAGCAACCCTGCCGCCATGTACGCTGCCAACCTGGAACTGATGCAGGGCTGGATGAAGCTCTGGCAAGAAATGGCGCTGGAGGCGATTTCCGGCGAGGAGAAGAAGGAAACCGACAAGCGGTTTGCCGATCCGGAATGGTCGCGCAATCCGGGCTTCCGCTTCATCCGCAAGGCCTATGAGGTCAACACGAACTGGCTGAACAGCCTCGCCGACCATGCTCACGGCCTGCCCGACAACCTGCACCTGCGCGCCAAGTTCTTCACCCAGCTGTTCACCGAAACGCTGTCGCCGACGAACTATCTGGGCTCCAACCCGACCGCCCTGCGCGCTTTCATGGAAACCGGCGGCCAGAGCGTGCTCGACGGCCTTCGCCTCGCCCGCGCCGACATCAAGAAGGGCGGCGGCAAGCTCTATATCAGCCAGACCGACGAGACCCCGTTCAAGCTGGGCGAAAACATCGCCACGGCACCAGGCCAAGTCGTGTTCCGCAATGACCTGATCGAGGTGATCCACTACGCCCCGACACAGGAGACCACCTATTCCCGTCCCCTGCTGATCTTCCCGCCCTGGATCAACAAGTTCTACATCCTCGACCTGCAGGAAAAGAATTCGATGATCCGCTGGCTGGTCGACAAAGGCGTGCCGGTCTTCGTCGTGTCCTGGCGTTCGGCCGACAAGGTGACGAAGGATTATACCTGGGACGATTACGTCCAGCGCGGAATCTACGCCGCCGTCGAAGCGGCGACGCAGGCGGCCGGCGCAACCGGCGTCAACTGTGTAGGCTACTGCATCGGTGGCACGCTCCTGTCCTCCGCCCTCGGACATATGGCCGCCACCGGTTATGATAAGATCAAGTCCGCGACCTTTTTCGCCTCGCAGTCCGACTTCGAACTCGCCGGCGATCTGAAAGTGTTCACCGACGGCCCCGGCCGCGGCTACATCGACAGCGTCATCGACGAGAATGGCGGCGTGATGCCCGGCTCGATGATGTATGAGACCTTCAACTGGCTCCGCCCGATCGATCTCGTCTGGCGCTATGTCATCGACGAATACATGCTGGGCAAGGCGCCCCGCCCGTTCGACCTGCTCTACTGGAACGCCGACCAGACCAATATTCCGGGCAAGGTGCACCAGCGCTACCTGAAGGAATGCTATGCCGAGAACCGTCTCGCGACGGGCGGGTTCGACGTGCTGGGCATAAAGGTGGACCTGAAGCAGGTGAAGATCCCGGTCATGGTCCAGGCCAGCAAGGACGACCACATCTGCCCGTTCGAAAGCGTCTACCGCACGGCCCTCGTGTTCGGTGGCGAAACGCAATTCGTTCTGTCCGGGTCCGGACATATTGCCGGCGTGGTGAACCATCCGGACGCGAAAAAATACCAGCACTGGCTGAACCCCGACCTGACCGAAACCGGCGGCGAGTGGCTTGAAAAAGCGGAAGAAATCCCCGGCTCCTGGTGGCCGACCTGGTGGGATTGGCTGCGTCCGAAATCGGGCCGCAAGGTTGCCGCGAAGCAGCCGAAGGACATGGGACTCGGCGCAGCCCCCGGCTCCTATGCCAAGGTGCGTCTGTCGGACATCAAGCTGCCGCTCTAGGCCAGCAGTCCTGCTCCTTCGTCCAACCCCAGCGCGATGTTGAGGTTCTGGACCGCCGCACCCGAGGCGCCCTTGCCGAGATTGTCGAGCCGCGCGACGAGACGCACTTCCTCATCCGTTCCAAACACGTAAAGTTCGAGCCGGTTGGTCCCGTTGCAGGCTTCCGGCTCGAGCCCCTTCAGCGCGTCACACTCGGCGATAGTCTTCACCTTCACGAAAGCTTCGCCGGCATAGGCAGCCGACAGGGCGGCATGCACATCGGCGCGGGACGGCCGCCGCGGCAGCGCCCAGAGCGGCAATGCGATCTCGACCAGCATGCCCTGCGCATAGCGCCCGACCGACGGCAGGAACATCGGCGGATTGTCGAGTCGCGCATAGCGCTTCATCTCGGGCACGTGCTTGTGCTTCTGGGTAAGGCCATAGATGCGGTGATTGTCATGCGTGTAGTCCGGCGAGGAGGCGTCCTCGAACTCCGCAATCATGGCTTTTCCGCCGCCCGAGTATCCGGAGACGGCATTGACCGCGAGCGGCCAGTTCGCGGGGAGAATACCGCGGCTCGTCAGCGGGCGGACGAGCGCGATCATGCCGGTCGGGTAGCAGCCCGGATTGGTGATGCGCCGCGTCGCGCGCAACGAGGCGCGCTGCGACTTGTCCATTTCCGGGAAGCCGTAAATCCACCCGGCCGCGGTCCGGTGGGCGGTCGAGGCGTCGATGATCACCGTGTTCTGGCTGGTGACCAGCGACACGCCGAGCCGTGCGGCATCGTCCGGCAGGCAGAGGATCACGGCATCGGCCATGTTCATCAGACGCGCGCGTTCGTCGATATCTTTGCGCTTGTCGGGATGGATCGAAATGATTTCGAGGTCCTTCCGGGTCCGCAGCCGGTCGGCAATCTGCAGGCCGGTCGTGCCGGCCTCGCCATCAATGAAAACCTTGGGAAGCATTGCGTTCTTCGTCCCTTGCAAACGCAAAACAAAAGCAAAGCGGGCGCCTCGTCACCGAAGCGCCCGCCCGAGATTTGATAAACCGGATGCGGCTTAGCGCTTCGAGAACTGGAAGCTGCGGCGGGCTTTCGCCTTGCCGTACTTCTTGCGCTCGACCACGCGCGGGTCGCGGGTCATGAAGCCGAACGGCTTCAGCACTTTGCGCAGGCCCGGCTCGTAAGCGACGAGGGCGCGCGAAATGCCGTGACGCACGGCGCCGGCCTGACCCATGAGGCCCGAGCCTTTAACGGTCGCTATCACGTCGAACTCGGTTTCGCGGCCGGCTTCGATCAGCGGCTGGGCGATCACCATGCGCAGCACGGGGCGCGCAAAATACTGCTCCTGGTCACGGCCGTTGATCGTGATCTTGCCGGAACCCGGCTTAACCCAGACGCGGGCGACGGCTTCCTTGCGGCGGCCGGTGCCGTAGGCGCGGCCCTGAGCGTCGATCTTCGGGGTGGCAACAGTCTCGACAGCAGCGGCAGTGTTGCCGCCAGCCATGGCGCCGAGGTCCTGGAGGGAGTTTGCAGTATCGGTCATGATGATCAGGCCGTTTTCACGTTTTTACGGTTCATCGACGCAAAGTCGACGGTTTCGGGTTGCTGGGCAATGTGCGGATGCTCGGCGCCGGCATAGACGCGCAGTTTCGCGAACTGCTTGCGGGCCAGCGGGCTTTCTTTCGGCAGCATGCGCTTCACAGCCATTTCAATGGCGCGCTCCGGGAAGCGGCCGTTGAGGATCTTGCCAGCCGTGGTCGACTTGATGCCGCCCGGATAGCCGGTGTGGCGGTAGTAGACCTTGTCGGTCAGCTTATTGCCGGTGAACTTGGCTTTTTCCGCGTTGATGACGACGACGTGATCGCCGGTGTCGATGTGCGGAGTAAAGTCAGGGCGGTGCTTGCCGCGCAGGCGCTTGGCGACGTAAGAAGCAAGGCGTCCGACGACGACGTCAGTCGCGTCGATCACGACCCACTTATTCTCAACGTCCACGGGTGCGTTATAGGTTTTCATCGCTCTACTCAGAGCCTCTCGCTTTCGGAGTTCATGGAATGGAATTCAAGCGCTGGCGTTTAAGCGCCACATCCCCCGTTGTCAACGCAGGGCTTGGACTTGCCCTGCTTTTTACCGCAACGGCCTGCAACAAGCAGGAAAAAGCGCCGGAATCCACCCCGGATTCCGCTGCAATCACTACAGGAGTGGAACTTCCGGCGGTCTGGGCAACCCGTACCCTGGACGGGCCCGTTTCAGCCATCGCCCTGTCCGGCGGTTCGCGGGCACTTCTGGCTGTCGCCTATCAGAAGGGCGGACTCCAGCTTTTCGACATGGAAGCCGAACGGATCGGCGAGCCCACCAACTTCCGGGTCAAGGCGCTCGCAGGCGGTCAGTCCACCCAGATCGGAGGCTCTGCCCTCACAGTTTTCCCGGGCGTGACCTCTGACGGCACCGTAAAGGCCTATGTCTACGGCGAGGGCCTTCTGGCCCCGGCGCAGGTGGACCTGCCGGTCGACGGCGAGAAAGCCATTGCGGGCATCTGTTCCGGACCGGCCGGGACCGAGGGGATCATGCGCCTCGCCTTCTGGACCGACATCAACGACCGCGTTCTCCAGGCCGGGATCGTGAAGGAGAGCAATGGCGAACTGTCCTGGAACCGGGGCGAATCGACGTTTACCGATTTCCCGATCCATTCCTGCGCATACACGAGCGACACGCTGGTCGCATCGCCGCTCGCGATTGCGGCCGCGCCGCTCATCCGGGGCCAGGTCTCGACGCTTCTCTCGCTTGAGCCCGCGGGCGGCCTGAAAGTTTCGAGCGATTACGGCATGACCACGACGAACGTGAACATCCGCGACGGTCTCAGCGTGTTCGCGCCGGATCAGCCTGTGGCGATGGCGGCCATGGGCACGATGATGTCCGGCGGCTATCCGGGCGGCGTCATCGCCCTGGCCGGCGAAGTTGCGCCCGGCGACAGCCAGGTCGTGTTCATCGACCCGAGCCCGATCACCCTGCCGAAGACGAACTAGGCAGACCGCCTGCGTTCAGGTTGTGCCGTCAGCCAGACCAGGCGGACGGCCGCCAGCGTCACGATCACTCCGATGGCCTGGTGCAGGAGCGCAAGGTTCATCGGGGCGGCGTGAAGCAGGGTAAAGATACCCCAGACGGCCTGCAGGCTGACCAGACCCGCGAGAACGAGGAAGCTGCGCCCATGCGCCGACTTCCGGAAGGCCCAGGCCGCGCCGAGGCTGGCCGCCCAGATCGCATAGGCGATGAGCCGATGGTTGAACTGGGTCGCCGCCCTGCCCTCGAACAGGCTGCGGAGGCCGAGGCCGGTTTCTAAATAGTGCGAGGGCACGAGTTCGCCTGCCATGAGCGGCCAGTCATTGTAGCTGCGTCCGGCATCGAGCCCGGCGACCAGCGCCCCGGCCGCCATCTGAAGGAAGATCGCACCCAGAAGGACCAGCGCGACCATCCGGACGGCGGGGGTGGCCCGCGGCCGTTCACGCTGGCCGAGGTCCAGCCAGATCCACGCGACCAGCGCAATGATCAGCAGCGCCAGTACAAAGTGCGTCATCAGCCGGTAGGGCGCGACGTCGACCCGGGTCGTCTCGCCGATGCCGCTCGACACCATCCACCATCCGATCGCGCCCTGCAGGCCGCCCAGAAGAACAAGGCCCAGAAGGCGGAACAGGAGGTTGCGGGTCAGCCATTTGCGGATCGCGAAGACGGCGATGCCGAGAATGGCGACAAGGCCGATGGTCCGGCCGAAAAAGCGGTGGCCCCATTCCCACCAGAAAATCTGCTGGAAGTCGGCTAGGCTCATGCCGTGATTGATATACTTGTACTCGGCCGTCTCGCGGTACTTGGCGAAGACCTCGTTCCAGGCGTCGGCCGAGAGTGGCGGGAGGGCGCCCTTGATCGGGTCCCATTCGGTGATCGACAGGCCGGAATCGGTCAGGCGGGTCGCGCCGCCGATCAGGATCATCGCATAGACCATCAGTCCGACCAGAATGAGCCAGCGGCGGATCCAGCGTGCGGCAACGGGGGAAATTGCGGTTTCGCTCATGCGCCTTAATTGACGCGGGAGGCTGCGGCGGCAAGGGTCGCCGGGGTCGCATCTGCAGAAAGGACTGCCCTTCATGCGCAAGCCGGTCACCGCCATCGTGCTGCTCGCCTACATGGCGGCCTATGTCGTACTGGCGGCAACAGTGGGCGGCCTGATCACCGGCTGGCCGCGCTGGGCGCAGCTGGTTTTCTACGTCCTGGCCGGTGTGAGCTGGATTTTCCCTCTGAAACCTCTCTTCGCCTGGATGAACCGAGGTTCCCCGCCGCCGGAAGAGGACTAGCCAACCCCTGACGCCCCCATTGCACCCATACGGATGAAGTGATACTGGCCGCGCACGGTCGGCAGTTCACCGAGGCGTCGCTGTCCCAGATGGGAAGCTAAACCTGCCATAGATCGACAGACATCTGGCCTTTTCGTCCAGTGCCCCGTCGTAAGCCAGCGACCAACGACCCCGTAGCGGCACGCCATGGATGAGACCCATGCCCAGAGACCTGATCCCCCTCCACGTGGAGGACCTTTCCGCCTTTTCCCGAGCCCTCTCGCACCAGCTGAAAGAGGCGGCGGAGCCGCCCTCGCACCTTGCGCTGATGAACATGCTGGCGCGCGCCACCGGGTTCCGGAATTTCCAGCACCTGAAGGCGGCCCACCAGGCGAACGAACGCCTGACGACCGAGTCGCCTCCGCCGGCGGCCACCGACCATTCGCTGGTCGAGCGGGCGCTGAACCAGTTCGATTCCAGCGGCAAGCTGATGCAGTGGCCGTCGCGGCGCGCCGTGCAGGAGCTTTGCCTCTGGGCTCTGTGGGCGCGGCTGCCGGCCGGTGCCGGCCTCAGCGAACGCGCGATGACGGACCTGCTCGACCGGCAGCACCTGTTCGGCGACGCAGCCCTGCTGCGCCGGGAATTGTTCGATTTCCGTCTGGTGACGCGCAACAAGGACGGGTCGGACTATCGCCGCACCGAGAAGGCGCCGACACCGGAAGCGCGCGCCCTGATCCGCCACCTCACCGCGAGGGGCTGACCGGGCTGAGAGGCCGGGAAAGGGTCTTGCCAGCCCTTTCCCGCCAATCGCAATTGCTGCAGCGCAGCACAAGGGCTATGGTCAGGCCGGATTTCCGCATCACAGCCTTGAGATGAATGGATTTCCGCCGATGGAATTAAGCAAAGCCTGACCATTCTCCGGCATTGTAAGCGCGAATTGGCCGGTCTGCGCCCGGCCCGGAGCCAGAAGACCCGCCATGCCTACAAAAAACCGGATACCCGGAGCCAAGTCCCATCCGGCGCAGGGAGATGCAGGCATGCCGCCCGATGCCGACGCGCCGCGGCAGGCCGCATTCGAGGCCATCGACCGGATGGCCGATACGCTGGTTAGCCGGTTCTCGGGCGGGATTTCGCCGGTCTCGCTGGCCATGGCCTACATGGACTGGGCGCTGCACCTGCAGGCCGCCCCCGGCAAGCAGATGGAAGCGGTGCAGAAGGCGGCGCGCAAATCGAGCCGGCTGGCGACCTACATGCTGTCTGCCCTGTCGAACGAGCAGGCCGAGTGCTGCATCGAGCCGCTGGCCGGTGACAACCGCTTTCGCAGCGAAGCTTGGCGCAAGCAACCCTATGCGCTCTGGTCGCAGGCCTTCCTGCTGAACCAGCAATGGTGGCACACTATCACCCATGATGTGCCCGGCGTGACGCCGCACCATCAGGAAGTGGTCTCCTTCGTCGCGCGGCAGATTCTGGACGTGTTCTCGCCGTCGAATAATCCGTTCACGAACCCGGAAGTTATCGAACGGACGCGTGAGACAGGCGGGAAGAACTTCTTCGACGGCTTCGACAACTGGCGCGAAGACATGCGCCGCCAGTTGCAGAACAAGCCACCGGTGGGCGCTGAGAATTTCGTGCCAGGCGAAGACGTCGCCGTGACCAAGGGCAAGGTTGTCTACCGCAACCACCTGATCGAACTGATCCAGTACGCCCCGGCGACGCCGGACGTGCATGCCGAACCGATCCTGATCGTACCGGCCTGGATCATGAAATACTACATTCTTGACCTCTCGCCCGAGAACTCAATGGTGAAATATCTGACCCAGCAGGGCTTCACGGTGTTCATCATCTCGTGGCGCAATCCGACGGCGGACGATCACGACCTGTCGCTGGGCGATTACCGCCGGATGGGCGTGATGGATGCGCTGGAGGCGATCGGCGCGATCTGTCCGGACCGGAAAGTGCATGCGGCGGGCTATTGCCTCGGCGGCACGTTGCTGTCGATCGCCGCCTCCGCCATGGCTCGCGACGGCGACAACCGGCTGGCCTCGATCTCGCTGCTGGCGGCGCAGACGGATTTCAGCGAACCGGGCGAACTGGCGCTATTCATCGACCATAGCCAGATGAATTTCCTCGACAGCGTGATGTGGAACCGCGGCTTCCTTGCCTCCGACGAGATGGCGGGCGCATTCCAGCTGCTGCGGTCGAACGACCTGCTCTGGTCGCGTCTGGTGCACGAATACATGATGGGCGAGCGGGCGCCGATGTTCGACATCATGGCGTGGAATGCCGACACGACGCGCATGCCCTACCGGATGCATTCGGAATACCTTCAGAAGCTCTATATCGACAACGAGCTGGCCACGGGCCGGTTCATGGTCGAGGGGCGGCCTGTGGCGCTGCAGGGTATCCGCGCGCCGATGTTTGTGGTCGGCACCGAGCGCGATCATGTCGCGCCCTGGCACTCGGTGTACAAAATCCACCGCCTGACGGACTCGGACATCACGTTCGCCCTCGCCAATGGCGGGCACAATGCCGGCATCGTCAGCGAACCGAATCATAACGGCCGTCACTACCGCATCGCGCGCCACCGGCATCGCGACCCGATCCTCAGCCCCGCACAGTGGCTAGAGACGGCGGAGGAGAAGTCCGGTTCGTGGTGGATCGGCTGGAGCGATTGGCTGGCGGCGCATTCCTCACCTGACCGGGTCAAACCGCCCACTATCGGTGCGGCGCGCAAGGGTTATCCTGCACTGGACGATGCCCCCGGCACCTATATCTACCAGCGCTAGGACCTGAGCACATGATCGAAGCCTTTCTCGAGAACCGCACGTTTGACCAGATCAGCGTCGGCGACACCGCCTCGCTGGAACGCACGGTTTGCGAGAATGACATTGAATTGTTCGCGCTGGTCTCGGGCGATGTGAACCCGGCGCACCTCGATGCGGAATTTGCAGCGAAGGATTTCTTCGGCCGCCCGGTCGCCCATGGCATGTGGACCGCTTCGCTGATCTCGGCCGTGCTGGGCACGACCCTGCCCGGTCCGGGCTGCATCTATCTCGGCCAGACGCTGGAGTTCCGTAAGCCGGTCTTTCCGGGCGACACAGTGACCGCGACGGTGAAGGCTGTGGAAAAGGACGAAAAGAAACGGATCGTCCGCTTCGAGACAACCTGCACCAACCAGGCGGGCGACCTGATCCTGAAGGGCGAGGCCCGCGTCATCGCGCCGAAGGACAGTGTGCGGGTCGCGCGCAAGCACCTGCCCGGCATCCGCATGCGCCGGCACGACCGCTACGACGCGTTCGTGGAACGCGCAAAGCAGGCCCCGACGGTCCGCGCCGCCATCGTCCACCCCTGCTCCGCCATTGCCATCAAGGGCGCGGTCGAGGTGCGCGATGAAAACCTGCTGGAACCCGTCCTGATCGGCCCGCGTGCCCGGATCGAGGCGGCCGCTGCCGAGGCTGGTGTCTCGCTGGACGGGATCGAGATCATTGAAACGCCGCACAGCCACGCTTCCGCGGCCAAAGCCGTGGAGATGGCCGCCCAGGGCGCTGTTTCGGTTCTGGTGAAAGGCAGTCTCCATACGGACGAGCTGATCGGCACGGTCGTCGCGCGCGATTCCGGCCTGCGCACAGAGCGGCGGATCAGCCATGTCTATGCCATGGACATCCCGGCCTATGGCAAGCCGCTGATCGTGACCGATGCCGCTATCAACATCCTGCCGACGCTCGCCCAGAAACGCGACATCTGCCAGAACGCCGTGGACCTGATGCACAAACTTGGCGTGGAGACGCCGCAGGTCGCGGTTCTGGCCGCGGTCGAGACGGTGAATGCCGATATGCCGGCAACGCTGGACGCCGCCGCGCTGACCGTCATGGCCGCACGCGGTCAGATTTTCGGCGCACTGGTCGACGGCCCGCTCGCCTTCGACAATGCGATCAGCCCGGAAGCCGCTCGCACCAAGGGCATCGTCTCGCCGGTTGCCGGACATGCCGACATCCTGCTCGTGCCGGACCTTGAAGCGGGCAACATGCTGGCCAAGCAGCTGATCTATTTCGCCGACGCCATTGCTGCAGGCCTCGTGCTCGGGGCGCGCGTGCCGATTGTTCTGACCAGCCGCGCCGACCCGCTCACGGCGCGCATTGCCTCGGCCGCGCTCGCCCGCCTCAGCGTCGGCATCACCTATACCAGCAAGGGGTCGTAACGTGTCCGATCCCCTGTTGATGACGTTCAATGCGGGCTCGTCCTCGGTCAAGATCGGTCTTTTCGAGATGAAGGCAGCGGGGCTGGAGAAGATCGCCCATGCGCTGATCGACTTCCGACGTTCGCCGCTCACTTTCCACCTCGTCGAAGGCCGCGCAGTGTTCGATGTCGTGCTGAAAGCCGATCATGCAGACCATCTCGTCGATGTCATGTCCGAGACGCTCGACTGGATCGCGCACCATTACGATCTCAGCGAACTGATATGTATCGGCCACCGCGTTGTGCATGGCGGGGACGTCTTCGACGGCCCGGTGCGGATCACGGACGAGACGCTCGCGCAGATCCAGGACCTGTCGATCCTTGCGCCGTTGCACCAGCCGCAGGCCCTGCGCCTGATCCACGCCATGCGCACCATCAATCCAAACCTCGTGCAGGTGGCTTCCTTCGATACGGTGTTCCACCGCACGAATTCCGAACTGGTCCGCCGCTTCGCCATTCCGCGTGCGCTTCACGATGAAGGCATCAAGCGCTATGGCTTTCACGGCCTTTCCTACAAGTTCATTGCGGGCGAGTTGCGCCGGCGCTTCCCGGAGGTCGCCAGTGGCCGCATCATCGCCGCACACCTCGGCAGCGGCGCGAGCCTCTGCGCCATGAAGGACGGCCGGAGCGCCGACACGAGCATGGGCTTCTCCACGCTGGACGGCGTGCCGATGGCGACCCGCTGCGGCGCGCTCGACCCCGGCGTGATCCTCCACCTGCAGCAACGGGCCGGAAAGTCCGTGAACGAAGTGGAAGACATTCTCTACCACCAGTCCGGCCTCAAGGGCGTCTCGGGAGGCATCAGTGCCGATTGCCGGGAACTTCAGGCGAGCGCGGATCCGCGCGCCAAAGAGGCCCTCGACCTGTTCGCCCTGCGTATCGCCGGAGAAATAGGTCGCCTGTCCATGAGTATCGGCGGGCTGGACGCCATCGTCTTCACGGCGGGGATCGGCGAGAACGATGCGAAACTGCGCGCCGCCGTCTGCGAGCGTCTCGGCTGGATGGACCTGCAGATTTCAGAAGGCGCCAACCTGGCTAATGCCGCCTGCATTTCTTCACAGACGAGCCGGATCAAAGCCTACGTCATCCCAACGAACGAGGAACGCGTGATCGCGGACGAGGCATCGTCCGTAACGGGCTGACCTCAATCGCCTTCTTCGTTACGGCGGGCCGCCTCCCGCAGGCGGGCGAAGAGAATGGCGGGGTCTTCTTCCGCCACAGCGACTTCATCCGGCGACGGGTAATCGTCGTCGGTCTCCTCTTGCTCGATCACGGGTTCGAACGGGTCTTCGGCGGTCACCTGTTCAGCAGCCGCGGGCGGTTCCGTCGCCGTCGAGAGGCTTTCCATCACCTCTTCCAGCTCCTCGCCCGTTTCCGAGCGAAGGCGGCCGATGACGGTTTCGCCACCGACAAGGGTCTGGCCGGGCCAGATCAGCTGGCCGGCACTGGCCGGGATGTACAGGTCGCACCAGCCGCCCAGCCGGCGCGTGCCGCACGGCTTGCCGAGGCGGGCGATGTCGCCGGCATTCATGTCGATCTCGATGCGCGGGCCAAACCCGCCGGACGCGAGCCGGATGCCGACCTGCTGGCCCTGGCTCTCGAAACACATGGACGCCCGGGCAAGGCCATCGTCGTCCGGGCGCATGGCAATCGGGATGGAGGAATCGCCGGCCTCGATCTGGATATGTTCGAGACTGCCGGAGATCGGCGTGTAGATCTTGTTGGTCGTGGTCGGCGCGGAAGAGATGCGCACGCGGGTGAGCCGGGCATCGCCCATGCGCATTTCCGGCGGGGCGTCGGCCGGGCCGACGGAGACGACAACGCCGTCGCAGGGCGCGACAATGCCGTTCGCGAGGCTCGGAGGCGTACGGGTTGCCCAGCGGGTTGCCATCAGGACGGCGAGGAAAGCGATGAAGCCGACCCAGAACAGGGGCGCCCAGAGCCAGCCGAGCAGAAGGGCAGCTAGGAAAACGGCAAAGGCCGCCACGACGCCCTCGATATCGAGGCCGCCGTTCAGCCAGGGCACGGACTTTCGGTCCAGGTCATCCATAATTCTGAGCGCTTTCTTCTCTCGGGCCCTTATTCGGCCACCAGCGCGAGATTCGCGCTGCGGGCCTGACGTTCCCACATATCAGCATATTTCCCGTGCTTTGCCAGCAGGCTGGCATGATCGCCGCGTTCAATCACCCTGCCCGCTTCGAGCACGAGGATCTCGTCGGCGGACTTCACGGTGGACAAGCGGTGGGCCACCATCAGCGTCGTGCGGCCCTGCGAGGCCTCGTCGAGGGCCTCCTGAACGGCCGCTTCGGTGGCACTGTCGAGAGCGGAGGTCGCCTCGTCCAGCACGAGGATGGCGGGGTCTGCGAGGATGACGCGGGCGATGCCAACACGCTGCTTCTCACCGCCGGAAAGCTTCAGGCCGCGCTCGCCGACGCGGGTGTTCCAGCCTTCGGGCAGGCTTTCGATGAAGTCGAGCAGCTGCGCCCGGCGGGCGGCGTCGCGGATCTCGGCCTCGGTCGCTTCGGGACGGGCATAGGCGATGTTGCGCCGGATGGTGTCGTTGAAGAGAACCACGTCCTGCGGCACGAGGCCGAGCGCGCGGCGCAGCGATTCCTGCGTCAGCGAGCGGACGTCGTGGCTATCGACCAGGACGCGGCCGGACTTCACATCATAGAAGCGGAACAGGAGCTTCAGCAGCGTCGACTTGCCGGCACCGGACGTGCCGACGAAGGCGATCTTCTTGCCGGGCTCGAGGTCGAAGCTGATATCCTGCACGCCTACGGCGCGGCCTTCATGGCTGAACGAGACATTCTCGAAGGTCACGCAGCCAACGGGGTGTTCCAGCACTTTCGCGTCGGGCGCGTCGGTGATGTCCGGCTTCATACCGAGCAGGCCGTAGAGCTTTTCGAGGTCGACCGCCCCCTGCTTGATCTCGCGCCAGGCCCAGCCGAGGATATTCAGAGGCGCATAGAGCGACAGCATCATCAGCATCACGGCCGTGAGATCGCCGATCTCCATATGGCCGTTGATGACGTTCCAGGCGGACAGGGCGAGCACGGCGGCAAGGCCAGCATTCATCACCAGCGCCTGCGTGGCGTTGAGGATGTACATCGAGCGCACGGTCTCGACATAGTGCTCATTGTATTCGCCCATGGCCTTGTCGAAGCGGGCTGTCTCGCGCCGTTCGGCGGCGAAGGATTTCACGGTCTCGAAATTCGTCAGAATATCGACGGCGGTGGCACGGAAATGCGTGTCGGCCTCGTTCATCTTGCGCCGCTGGCGCACGCGCCATTCTGTGATCATCACCGTCGCGATCACGTAGATCACGATCGTGACCACGGCGATCAGAGACAGCTTATAGTCATAGGCCAGTCCGAGTGCGACAGAGGCGAGGATCAACCGCACAAAGGTTGGTCCGATATTGAAGGCGAGGAAGCGGATCAGGTAGTCGATGGCGCCTGCCCCGCGCTCGATGACGCGATTGAGCGCGCCCGTGCGCCGGGTCTGGTGGAAATTCAGCGACAGCATCTGCGCATGGCCAAAGGCATCGACGCTGGCGACGCGCTGGGCGTCCTGGCTGACCGGGGCGAATAGCCAGTCCCGCAGCTGCGGGATGCCGGCCGCCGCAAAGCGCACGCCGATCCCGATGGAGAGCCACAGGGCTGCCGTCCCGAAGGCTGCCGCCTGGCCGCCCTCCGGCACCACCCGGTTGATGGCATGGCCGATGAGGAGCGGCGAGACCACTTCGAGGATCGAGGCGCCGAGCGTCAGCAGGACCGCAATGACGACGACCGGCCGCCATTTCGCCAGTTCCGGCCGCCACAGCAGGTGCAGGATGCGCAGGATGGACTGGCCGAGGCCGCCATCGGCGCTTTCGATCTTGTCATGGTCCGGGGCAGCGGTCGTGTCTGTCATTCCGAGGCATATGGGGCCGTTTGGGCGTCCGGGGAACCCGAAACGGTCCGTTCAGGCGTAAATTGGCCTGAATTTCGCGCTGGAAAGGGGTCGGGACGCCCCATATGACGGGACGATAAGAACAAATGAACGAGGCCTCAGGGATGACGAACGTCAGGTCGATCTGTGTGTATTGCGGCGCGTCGAGCGACGTGCGGAAGGATTATATCGTCCTGGCCGAGCGGCTGGGCCGCGAGCTGGCTAAGCGCGGCATCCGCCTCGTCTATGGCGGCGGCGGCGTCGGCCTGATGGGCGCCTGCGCCCGCGCCGCGCACGAGTCGGCCGGCGCCGTACTCGGCATCATGCCCCGCTTCCTGCTCACGAAGGAAATGATCTACGAAGACGTGGAACACCGTATCGTCGAGGACATGCACACCCGCAAGCAGATGATGTACGAGGAATCGGACGCCTTCATCGTCCTGCCAGGCGGCATCGGCACGCTGGAAGAAGCGGTCGAGATCCTGTCTTGGGCCCGGCTCGGCCTGCATGCGAAGCCGATGGCCTTCCTGGACGAGGACGGTTTCTGGACGCCCTTCTTCGACCTGATGGACAAGATCATCGAAGGCAAGTTCACGCCTGAGAGCTTCCGCTCACTGCTGGTTCACTGCCGGACGCCGGAAGACGCCGTCGAAGCGCTCTACGACCGGATCGTGGTGCTCGACCAGTAGGCCGAAGCCGGCGCCTAGACGCCGGTGAAGCCCTGCACTTCCTCGACGACTTCCTTCTTCGTGAAGTCCATGCCGAGCGAGAGCACCAGCGCCGAAGCGATGAAGATCGACGAATAGGTACCGATCACGATGCCGAAGATGAGCGCGAAGCTCATGCCCTGAAGCACCGGTCCGCCGAGGAAGTAGATCGCGAACAGCGAAATCAGCGTCGTGCCGGAGGTCAGCAAGGTACGCGACAGCGTGGTATTGAGGGCGAGGTCGATGACTTCCCGGTCCGGCATCTTCTTGTACTTGCGGCGGTCTTCCCGGATACGGTCGAAGACGACGACCGTGTCGTTCATCGAGTAACCGATGATCGTCAGAAGGGCCGCGATGGAGGTCAGGTTGAACTCGATCTGCAGCAGCGCAAACATGCCGAGCGTGATGATCACGTCATGCGCCAGCGCCGCGATGGCGCCGATCGAGAACTGCCACTGGAAGCGGAACCAGATGTAGACCAGCATCATCGCGAGCGCGACGACAAGCGCCGTGATCCCGTCGGTGAACAGTTCCTGCGACACTTTCGGGCCGACTGAATCATTCCGGAGAAGGTCTTCGTCCGCCAGATTGAATTTCTCTTTCAGCGTGCGGACAACCAGTTCATTGGTGGCGCCGGATGCGCGCTCGGCCTGCTGTTCGGCGGTAAGGTTCTTGAACTCCTCGCCCAGCATGTCGGGCGCTGCCTCGCCGAACTTCACGACCACGATCTCGCGGCCGTCGGTGCCACGGGCACTGTTGACCTCGGCATTGATGGGCATGGCGGCGCGGACGGCCGGAACATTGACAGCATCGGACTCGGCGAGTTCGAGGACCGTGCCGCCGGCAAAGTCGACGCCGAAATTCAGCCCGCGCGTAACCATCAGGAACGCGGACGCGGCAATCAGGACCATCGAGAACAATGCCCCTGCGATCCGCAGGTTCATGAAGCGAAGATTGGTCGTCTCAGGCCAGTACTTGATCAGCATGTGTCTCTCCCGGCCCTAGATGTTGAACCGCTTGGGCTTCGTCACTTTCATCCAGCCGACCGTGACCATTCGTGTCACCACATAGGCGGTGAACACGGAGGTGACGATACCGATGGCGAGCGTGACGGCGAAGCCCTTCACCGGGCCGGAGCCGAGCAGGTAAAGGATAACGGCGGCGATCAGCGTGGTGACGTTTGCGTCCATGATCGTCGACAGGGCGCGCTCATAGCCGGCCTGCGTGGCCGTCCAGGCCGCGCGGCCCTCTTTCTGTTCCTCGCGGATACGTTCGAACACGAGCACGTTGGCGTCCACCGCCATACCGATTGTCAGGATGATGCCCGCAATACCCGGCAGAGTCAGCGTGGCGCCAATACCCGACAGGCCGGCAAAGATCAGCACGATGTTACAGGCCAGCGAAATCACGGCGAAGAAACCGAGCATGCCATAGGCAAGGATCATGAATACTGCGACCGCGAGGAGGCCGATCAGAGCAGCTGTGTAGCCGGCATTGATCGAGTCCTGGCCGAGCGTCGGACTGACGGTCCGCTGGTCGAGGAACTGCAGCTTGGCCGGCATCTCACCCGCCTCGATGATGGCGGCGAGGTCGATGGCTTCCTGCTGCGTGAAGTCGCCGGTGATGCGGACGTTACCGCCGGCGATCGGCTCATTGATGTTCGGGGCCGACATGACCACGTCGTCGAGCACGATGGCGAAGCGCTTGCCGGTATTGTTGCGGGTCGTTTCGTAGAACTTGCGCGCACCGTTGCCATTGAGGCGGAACGTGATCTGCGGGCGGTTCTGCTCATCGAAGCTCTGGGCCGCGTTGGCGATATCGGAGCCAGTGATTTCAGGGATGTTGTTGACGAGAATAGGCGCGGTCGTCGGGCCGGACAGGAGACGGTAGCCGGTTTTCACCACACCGGCCTCGGCAGCCTGGATGGCGGCGGGGCTGGAATCGACCAGGTTGAACGTCATCCGGCCGTCGCGGTTCAGCAGGTCCTTCAGGCGCTGCGGGTCAGGCTCGCCCGGAGCTTCCAGAATAATGCGATTATCGCCCTGCGGTGTGATCGAGATTTCCGAGACGCCATCCGGGTCGACCCGGCGGCGCACAATGGTCATCGTCTTGGCAAGCGCGTCCTTGACCAGCGATTCCTCGGCCGTGGGCGGGACGGTGATGCTGATCGTGTCGGCGGACGTGATGCGAATGTCGTAGAGTTGGGCGCCGCCGATGGCACCGCCGACCGGGGCGTTCAGCTTCTGCAGGCGCTTCAGGGCTTCCTGGGTCGGGAAATTTCCGTCTGCATCCGGACGGGTGAGCTTCACTTCGAGCGTGCGGCCCTTCAGTTCCGGCAGGTGACGGATTCGTTCGGAGGGCGAGCCGCCGAGCGCAGAAGAGACGTCGCGGGCCAGAACGTCGAGGCGGTTGGCCACGACTTCATCCGGCTCGATCTCCATCATCAGGTAGACGCCGCCCTGAAGGTCGAGGCCGAGATTGACACCCTTCTTCGGCATCCATCCGGGCGCACCGGACATATTGGCCACGTTCGGAAGCGCCATGACGACGCCCCACAGGAGGACGATGGCGATCAGGCCGATCTTCCAGGGCGGAAACTGAAGCATGTGGGAATCCTTGAAAGACCGCGCCGGCGGCCGAGGACCTAGTCGTTCGCGGCGACCGGCTCGGCCTTGCCACGCACCTCGATGATCATCGACTTGATCACGCGAACCCGGACCGTCTCGCTGAGGTCGAGGGCGACCTCATCGTCGAGAACCTTGTTCACCTTGCCGACGAGGCCGCCGGAGGTGACGACCGTGTCGCCGCGCTTGAGGCCGGCCAGCATGGTCGAGTGTTTCTTGGCGCGCTGCTGCTGCGGACGGATCAGCAGGAAGTAGAAGATCGCGATCAGTCCGACCGGCATGATCAGCAGTTCGAACATGCCGCCACCCGGACGCGCTGCAGCCTCCTGGGCAGCAGCCGGAAGCGCCGACAGGAGAGCTCCCACGAGCAGCGCGACGTGCTTGTTCGACATGATTTTCCTCTCTTCTGGCCCCAAAAATGATACGACCCTATAGCTGTGGCGGCCGGGCTTGGCAAACAAGGGCTGCAGGCGGGGATTAACTGTTACAGCGCCTGAGCGCGGCCTTCCCGCAACAGCGGCAAGGCGTGGCGGAAACCAAGCCGCTCCCGGCGTCCATCCTCATGCAGCCGCAGCAGGACCTGCCCCTCCCCGGTTGCAACCGGCGCCACAAGGAGACCGCCTTTCCCGAGCTGGTCGAGCAGGGTTTCCGGCACGTCCTCCACCGCGCCGGCGAGGAGGATCCGGTCGTAGGGCCCCCTTTCCGGCCAGCCGAGGAGGCCATCGGCGCAGCGGACCGCCAGGTTGGAGAGGCCCAGGTCCAAAATCCGGCGGCGGACTGCCTCGGTCAGGAGGTGAAACCGCTCAACGGCGAACACGTCAGAGGCGAGCTGGGCGACCAGCGCCGCCGTATATCCAGACCCTGCCCCGATCACCAGGACGCGGGATTCGTGCCCGCCCTTCAGCTGAAGGGCCTGGATCAGCTGTCCGGTCGTTACCGGACGCGGGATGATCTGGCCGCAGGGAATGGGCAGGAGCGCATCCTCGAAGGCCAGTTTCGTAAGGGCCGGATCGTCGATGAAGGCGGCGCGGTCGATCGTCTCCATGGCCCGGAGCACGCCGTCATCGGTCACGCCCTCCTGCCGCAGGTGGAGGACGAGCCGGGCTGCACGAAAGGGATCGGCGATCAGGCCTGCCATGACCCCTTGAGCTTTTGTAGGAACGCCTCGTGCGTCAAGTCCACATGCAGTGGAGACACCGAAACATAGCCCTCATAGATCGCTCTGAGGTCAGTTCCCTCGGCCGGTTTGGACAATTTGCCCTTGTAGCCGATCCAGTAATAGTCGTTGCCGCGCAGGTCTTCCCGGCGGTCGGTATGGATGATCGACTCGTCGCGGAAGCCCTGACGGGTGATCTGGATGCCTCGCACATCCTCCGGCTCGACGTCCGGGAAGTTCACATTCATCACCACATCATCCGGCCAGCCATGGTCGATCAGCGGACGCAGCGTCTTCGCGCCCCAGGCACGGGCGGTGTCCCATGGCAACGACCCGCGCTCGCGGAAGCTCTGCGCCTGGCTGAGCGCGATGGAGGGAATGCCCATCTGCATACCGAACATGGCGCCGGCGATGGTGCCGGAGAAGCTCGTGTCCTCGGCAATATTCTGGCCGCGATTGACGCCGGACAGGACGAGGTCCGGCTTGTCGAGCATCAGGTCCAGGACGGCCAGCAGCACGCAGTCGGACGGCGTGCCGGCAATAGCGAAGGCCTTGGCGCCGACCTTGCGGGCGCGCACCGGCTGGGTCAGCGAGATGGCGCGGCCCTTGCCGGACTGTTCCTCTTCCGGCGCGGCGATCCAGATATCGTCCGAAAGCTCCTTCGCGATCTCCTCCAAAACGGAGAGGCCGGGCGCGTTGATGCCGTCATCATTGGTGAGGAGAATTCTCATTCATTGTACCTTTGGTGGTTCAGCCCTGCTGCCTAATCCAGAGCCAGGCCGGTGGCCACAGATTTTACGGCAGTCGAGGACCTGCATCCGATTTCAACCGGTGACCCGTTTATCTGCTCATTGCTCCCGGCTAGAGTTCAATGGCTGGCGAGCGCCAGACATGTTTGGAAACCGGGCATGAGACTGCTGAACGGCCTGATCGCGCTTCTTCTCCTCTGCCTGCCCTCCCAGTTGGCGCAGGCCGAGCGCCGGGCATTCATCGTTGGTGTCCAGGATTATGACACGCTGCCCACCCTGACCAAAACGATCTCGGATGCGCGCGGCTATGCCGAGGTTTTCGGCGACATGGGATTCAAGGTCACCCTGATGGATGCCAGTCCTGACCGCTACGAGTTCATCGATTCGTTCGAGGCCTTCCTCGATACGATCGCGGCTGGCGATCAGGTGATCATTGCCTATTCCGGGCACGGCTGGAGCGACGGCGTCGAGAACTATCTCGCTCTGAGCGATGCGCCACAAGCTCAGTCACAGGCCGTGATCCGTCACGAAACCATGGCGCTGAATGGCTACATCCTCAGCGAGATTCGCAAGCGAGACCCGTCTCTCCTGCTGGCCATTATCGATGCCTGCCGCGACAACCCGTTTGACACGATGACCAAGAGCGGCAGCGTGACCAAGGGACTGGTGCGGATGCCAATCCAGAAGGGCGAACTGCTGATCTATTCTGCTGGCGCCTACCAGCAATCGCTTGACCGGCTCAGCGATGACGACCCCAATCCCTATTCAGTTTTCACCCGGGTGCTGCTTCCGAGATTGAAGGACACGCAGCGTCCGCTGGCAGATATTGTCGACGAGGCCGGCGCCGAAACCGAATTGCTTGCGTTCAAAATCAAGCACCCTCAGCGCCCCGAAATGATGCTCGGCATCCGGCTCAGTTTCTGCCTTGCCGAAACCTGCCAGCCCCGCGTTAGCCCAAATGACGAAGAAACGGACACTTGGTTGCGCATTACCAGCGGCCGATATCTTGGCAGGGAAGACTGTGACGCGTACCGCAACTATACCGACACCTATGGCGAGACGACCGGACGGTTTTCGGAACATGCGCAGCGCTACCTGAACAGTTCGAGGTGCGCTGTGCCGATCAAGATCGTTACGGATGTCGTCGATGAAGTCCCTGCTACCGATACCTGTGAAAGGTTCAACCAGCAGTTCTTCGTCTTTTTCGATTTCGACAGGAGCAATCTGACACCGGATGCGGCGCAGGTGGTTTCGCAAGCTGTCGACCGGGCCAGCGCGGGCGGTACAGCCTGTTCTCTGAAGCAGGCAATCGTCGAGGGTCATACCGACACATCCCTCTCGGGCGAATACAGCCTTCAAATGAGTTCAAGGATGGCCCAGTCGGTTGGCAGCTATCTGGAGTCGCTGGGCGTTCCGGCGGAAAAAATCTCGGCTACCGGATATGGCGGCACGCGGCCCGTCGTACCGACCGGTGAAGGCGTGCGTGAGCCGCTGAACCGCCGCGTAGAGGTCCGGTTGATCACCGGACCCTGATATCGACTAGGCTGAAATCACCTCAAGCCCACCCATGTAGGGGCGGAGGGCTTCGGGGACAGTGATGGATCCGTCTTCGTTCTGGTAGTTCTCGACAACAGCGACAAGCGTGCGGCCGACGGCGAGGCCGGAGCCGTTCAGCGTGTGCACGAATTCCGGCTTCGCGCCGGCTTCCGGGCGGTGACGTGCGTCCATGCGGCGAGCCTGGTAGTCGCCGCAGTACGAGCACGAACTGATCTCGCGATAGGTGTTCTGCGACGGCAGCCAGACTTCGAGGTCATAGGTCTTGCGCGCCCCTGCCCCCATGTCGCCCGTGCAGAGCAGCATGCGGCGGAACGGCAGATTCAGGCGCTTCAGCACTTCCTCGGCGCAGGTCGTCATGCGTTCGAGTTCCTTCAGGCCCTCTTCCTGGTTCGCAACGATGGAGACGAGTTCCACCTTGTTGAACTGGTGCAGGCGGATCATGCCCTTCGTGTCACGCCCTGCGCTGCCCGCTTCCGACCGGAAGCACGGCGTGTGCGCAGTGAAGCGATAGGGTAACTGACCCGGCTCGATGATGCTTTCACGGACGATGTTCGTGAGGGGGACTTCGGCGGTGGGGATCAGCCAGTGGTCCAGAGTAGTTTTGAACAGGTCTTCCGCAAATTTCGGCAGTTGCCCCGTGCCGACCAAAGCATTGTCACGCACCAGAAACGGCGGTGAGCATTCCGTGTACCCATGTTCCAGCGTCTGCAGGTCGAGCATGAAAGCCGAGAGTGCGCGTTCCATGCGGGCAAGCTGGCCGCGGAGCAGCACGAAGCGGGCGCCGCTCATCTTGGCGGCGGTCTCGAAATCCATCATGCCGAGGGCTTCGCCGAGGTCGGCATGGTCTTTCGGGCCGTTGATGCCGCGCGGTGTGCCCCAGCGGTGCTGTTCCACATTGGCGTGCTCGTCCGCGCCTTCCGGCACCTCGTCCAGCGGCGTGTTCGGCAGGCTGTAGAGCAGTTCGTCGAGCAGAGCCCGTGCCGCCTCTTCCTGCTCTGCGCAGGCGTCGATGGTCTCCTTGGCATTGGCGACCACAGCGCGCAGGCGTTCGAACTCGGCCTCGTCGCCGGATGCCTTGGCCTTGCCGACCAGTTTGGACGTCTCGTTACGAAGCTTCTCGGCTTCCTGCTTGTCGGTCAGCGCCGTGCGCAGGGCAGCATCGTGCCGGTGGATGGCATCGACCGCATCGCCGAGGCCCGGCTTGCGCCGGTTCCAGGCCTTGCGGAACGCTTCGGGGTTTTCGCGGATCGCGCGGAGGTCAAACATGGGGTCGGGCCTTCAGAGACTGCAGGGCTTTTCTGCCCCAGCGTCTAATCTGCTGCGACCGGAACGTCCACTTGCGTTTCAGCCGCAGACGGCGGCGTGACCTCCGGCATCGGAGCCGGCACGCCGATCACACGGCCGCGCCGGGGCTTGGCGCCTCGTACCCGGCAAATGATCCGGATCGACTTGTCGGCCATCTGGGTGACCTCGATATCCGGGTTTTCCTCGGAAAGAGACCGCATCAGGGCGTTGAAATTGCGGTGACCGAGCCAGGGCTTCACCCGGTTCTCGTACTTGGTCTGGAAGCCGTCGATCCCCTTGAGGGCCCGGATCACCTTATTGCGAGCCAGCGGCTGGTCCGGCGTCTTGGCACCGAGTTGCATCACGATGTCGGCCGCGAGCTTCAATTGCTGGTCCGGGAGCGGCGTGCCGTTGGCCTTCTCCACCCGGACCGCATCGCGGACCCGCGACATCAGCAGCGACCGGCGCTCAGCCTGCTGGCGCAGCGGGGCAATCACCGGCGGCGGAGACCGCAACTGGTACCACTTGCGGGGCGTGCGCTCGTAATCGAAGGCGGCCTTGATGGCACCGATGTGGGCCACGCTGTCGGCATGGGCGGAGTATAGTTCGTAGGTCGGGTCGGTTTCCTTGCCCGCGGTCACGACGCGAAGGCCGCCGACCTGGAGCCGGTTCACCACCGGCACGAAATCGGAGTCGGTCGTCAGAAGGATGACTTCGTCGAGCCCGCGCAGGGTCTGGCGCAGCTCGATCGCGTCCATGGTCATCACAATGTCGGCCGAAGACTTGCCCGAGGCGATCTTGGTCTTGGCGTGGGCGCGGCAGTTGAACGCCTCGAAGCCGGCCGCTTCGAAGGCCTCGCGGTGCACATCGTATTGGCTGTTCCAGTAGACCCTTTTGGAGAGGAATTTACGGCGCTGGCCCTTCTCGGACATAGCCCCATCGGACAGCCAGAGAAGCCAGTTCGGCAGTGTGTCGACCAGCGCGATGCCCGTGGCGGCAAAGATATTGTCGAAATCCACGAGCAGTACGCTCTTCACGCGCGCCACACCTCACTCCTTGCTTCTCAAGGCCTTGTATGCCTTCACCGTTCTACATCTCAGCGGGCATTTCAACTGCGACCGACAGTGCAGTATTCATTCCGCAACGGCAGATGCCTCACGCTCCGCTTCCTTGCGCTCGATCAGCTTCACGCTGAGGATGCCGATCTCATAGAGCAACAGGACCGGCGCGGCCAGAAGGAGCTGCGAAACGGCGTCCGGCGGGGTGAAAACCGCCGAAAAGGCGAGGATGCCGACGATCGCGAACTTGCGCCCGCTGGCAAGCGCCTGCGCCGAAACGATCCCCACCTTGCCCAGAAGGGTCATGATCAGCGGCAGCTGGAACGAGAGGCCGAAGGCCAGCATCAGCGCCATCACGAGAGAGAGATAGTCGGCGACCTTGGGCAGCATGGTAATATTGGCGACTTCGCTGTCGTGCATCTCCATGCCCACGGTGAACCGGGCCAGCATGGGCAGCATGACGAAATAGACGAAGGCCGCCCCGGCCGAGAACAGGGCCGGCGCCAGGACCAGGTAGGGCCAGAAGGCGCGCCGCTCGTTCTTGTAGAGGCCGGGCGCCACGAAGGCATAGACCTGCCAGGCGAGGAACGGGAACGACACGAACAGGCCTGAAAATAGAGCGATCTTCAGCTTGGCGAAGAAGAATTCCATCGGCGCGGTGTAGATGAAGTCGAGCTTCGTGCCGCGGATCACCTCGGCCTCGTGCGCGAAGGGGCGCAGGAGCAGTTCGAAGACCGGTTCGGCGAAGAAGAAGCAGACGATCGTGCCGACGGCCAGTGCCAACAGCCCGCGGATCAGACGCGTACGCAGCTCGATCAGGTGATCCAGCAGCGGTGCACGGCTCGCTTCGACCTCATCGTCGACGATTTCGGGCTGTTCGTCCTTGGGCGGGGTATGGGTCACGCCGGATCGCCTTTCGGTTCCGGCCCGGCTTCGGGCGCCTTCTCCTGCATCGCCTCCTCGCGGGAGGTAGCCTGGGTCTGCGCCATCACGGCCGAGTTCACGTCTTTCTCATAGTCGCTGAGGTCGGCGGTCGCCTGTTTCAGGGAATTCGTACGCTTCAGGTCCTCGATTTCCTTGCGCAGGTCGTCGAGTTCGCTCTGGCGGGCGATGTCGTCGAAGGCGGCCTGGAATTCACGCGCCATGGCCCGGCCCTTGCCCACGAACTGGCCCAGCCGCCGCATCATCAGCGGCAGGTCCTTCGGGCCGACCACGATCAGGGCCGCAACCGCCAGCACGAGGAGTTCGGTAAAGCCGATTCCGGGCAGCATATTATGTGCCCTCCATCAGGGTTCAGGACGAAGCCTTCGTTTCGTCCTTCTTGGGGGTGACATTGACCATCTTGTCGTCGTCGACAGCCTTGGTTTCCTCATCCTTGAGGCCCTTGCGGAAGGCGCCGATCCCCTTGGCCATGTCGCCCATGATCGAGGAAATCCGCCCGCGTCCGCCGAACAGCAGCAGTGCGGCGATCACGACGATCAGCAATTGAATCCAGCTCGGGGCCATGCCGGGGGTCTCCTTGAGGTTTCGCGGAGTATAAGGGCCGTAACTGGCTGGAACAATGGGGCGAAGCTGCTTAAAGGTCTGCAGATGCGTATTGCCACATGGAACGTCAATTCGATCAAGGCGCGCTTCCCGACTGTGCTGGAAGTGCTGCAGGCCATAGACTGCGACGTCGTCTGCCTTCAGGAGCTGAAGTGCGAGACGGATGCCTTCCCCTACATGGAACTGGAAGAAGCCGGCTGGACCTGCGCCGTGCTGGGCCAGAAGAGCTATAATGGCGTCGCCATCCTGTCGAAACACCCGCTGGAGGAGGTCTGCAAGGGCCTGCCGACCATTGAAGACGATCAGGCGCGCTTCATCGAGGCGCTGGTCATGGCGGACAAGCCGATCCGCGTCGGCGGCCTCTACCTGCCGAACGGCAACCCGGCGCCCGGGCCGAAATTCGACTACAAACTTGAATGGATGGACTGCCTGCTCGGCCATGCCCGCGAAATGCTGAAGGCCGAAGAGCCTTATGTCATGTGCGGAGACTACAACACGATCCCCACGGCGGTAGATTGCTGGGACGAGACGGTCTGGGCCGAGGACGCACTCGCCCTGCCCGAAACGCGCGCCGCCTTCCGCCGGATCAAGAACACGGGCTTTGCCGACGCCTTCGAGATCGCCGACGGGCGTGCTCACCAGTACACCTTCTGGGACTATCAGGGCGGCGCCTTCCAGAAGGACCACGGGATCCGGATCGACCACCTGCTGCTCTCGCCACAGGCGGCCGACCGGCTTCAGTCCGTCGAGATCTTCCGCAAGGCCCGCAGCCTAGACAAGCCGTCTGACCATGTGCCGGTTATCGGAGTGTTTGACGCTTAGGGCTGCGTTGCCTGTCTCCGCTCATCCCGGCGAAAGCCGGGGGGTATAGTCATATCCAGCGATAATCATTGATCCCTCTCGGCACGGGTGGAATTCCCTGTGCCCACGCGGCTCGGAACAATCGACGGTTGTGCTCCGTCAGCAATTGAGAGTGATTGGGCCGCCGCTACACCCCCGATCTACCTGGAAAGCCATGTAGTTGAGGGGGCCTTCCAACCAGTCTACGCTTCAATTTGGGCAGGAATAGAGGCGTTCAATTGGCGAAGAATGTTATCAAGTTTGATCCAAAGGATCGCAGGCGAAAGCGCCCACCTCCCACATTGCCCAAGGCGCCACGCAGGCGTTCGAGCTCCAATTCGGTACTGCAATTAGCCTCAACCGTTCTTATTGTCCTGGCAATCGGTTTCGGAGCGACTTGGGTAGTTGAAGATACCAACCAAGACAGCACGCCGAACCATCAGATCGGAGGGACCGCATCTGTGATCGATGGAGATACGATCGAAATCCACGGAGAGCGAATCCGAATTGATGGATACGACACCCCCGAAAGTGGGAGCATGTGTGGGACCATCAATGTCTATCAAAAGGCCTCTAACGCGTTAGCTGATTTTGTCTGGCACAAAAACGTAGTCTGCGACACCAATGGAAAAGACCGGTACGGTCGCCGTATTGCTGACTGCAAAGCCGGCGGCAAAAGCGTTGCCGAATATATGGTCGAGCAAGGTTGGGCTCGCGATTGGCCCAAATACAGCAATCGCGCTTATGCCGATGAAGAGAGAAAAGCTCGCGCCGCCAAACGGGGGTTATGGGGATTAAACTGCCCATCGAACCTTTGGGGAAACCGCAAGTACAACTGAGCTCAAAAAGCTCGGATTATGGAGACCACTATGCGCGACAATGTCATCAGCTATCAAGAAATGTGCGCAAACGAGCGAATGAGCTTGCAGCGGGGGATGAACTTCCTGGCGAACTCAGACTATTCAATCTTGTTGATGTCTGTTCGGGAAAATGCACCTTACAATGATCAAGTTCTCGAGGAAGGCACCGTGCTGATCTACGAAGGCCACGATGTGCCGACATCGGGAGACGCGCCCATTCCGCAAATTATCGATCAGCAGGCAAGACTACCTTCAGGTACATTGACGGAGAACGGCAAATTCTTTGAAGCAGCTGCTGCCACCAAACACCGAGGCCAAAAGCCGAGGATTGTCCGCGTCTACGAAAAGCTTCGGAAGGGCATTTGGATCGACAACGGATTCTTTGAATTGGTCGATGCCTGGTCCGAGCAAGCGAACAAACGAAGGGTGTTCAAGTTCAGACTTCAGACGACTGAATATGAACGTGACTTCCGTAGCGTAGATCTACGGCACGACGAAGACGAGCTCCGGCCACGTATTATTCCATCCGCCGTAAAAATTGAGGTTTGGCGTCGCGATGGCGGGAAATGCGTAACGTGCGGCGCAACCAATGAACTACACTTCGATCATATTGTTCCCTACTCGAAAGGTGGCTCATCGCTGGTGGCCAGCAATATTCAACTTCTTTGTATTCGGCACAATTTGGAAAAGTCGGATCGCATCGAATGATCGTGGTGGAATGAATTGCATTTCAGATCACTCGGACAAATCGATCGCGAACAATATCGCACCTAATCAAAAATCCCTGCCAACCGGCGCGTTTCGCATTCTCCGATAGCGGCTTTCGAGCCTCAAACATCTCACGGGTTTGAAGATCCGCGGGAAGAAAAAAAATCGAACACGTCTTTTGATCAGCAGTTAGCACGACGAATAGTGGGAAGTAGATCGCAGCATCCATGCGTTCTTTCTGTGGGTCCCATGCCCCTCCCAACAACTGCTTAGGGAGCTCATTCAGATTAGTTGTACTGGCCGTTTTGACTTGAGCCAGATATCCGCAAAAGTCGCAAATCAAATCAGCGCATTTGAAATTTGTCGGGAGCAACTTTATTGTTTGGGGGCGCTTACACTTGGGGCAAGAGCACTTCGCTGCGACTTGACGTTCACCCCAGTTTCCCAATGACTTTTTGTCAGTAGGCATATCAAAGCATCCTTCAATACTCGCGCTGGAAAGCCCCTAATCCGCCGCACGAAAATTTACCTCGACACTTACCCAGAAGCTATTTCCCGGCACGCTCGCCACACCTCAACCAATGGACTATGCAAGGGACAGACTCTCGAAATGAATGAGGAACGAGAGGGTCTTAGGTCACGCCTCATCTGAGAATGGGATCAATTTGTCGTTCCATTGGCAAAGAAAGATAATATGCACGAGCATGCGTAGCAACTGTTGTTCTGGTTAGATACCTGGGCGGTAGTTTCGCTGTTCACGGAGGATGGCGTTGAGTTGGGTGAGGAGGATGCGGGCGACAGCGATGATGACGACCTTGAAAGGTTTCCCGGCATCCTGCAGGCGCTGGCGCAAGGCCTTCAGGGCGGGATCGTAGCGGCTGGCGATGAAGGCGGCCTGATAGAGGCTGGTGCGAACCTCCTTTCGCCCGCCCCAGATGCGGCGCTGGCCGCGCATCTGTCCTGAGTCGCAGGCATGCGGGGCAAGGCCGGCAAGGTTGGCGATGGCGCTGCGGCTGACATGGCCGAGCTCGGGCAGGCGGGCGATCAGGCTGGCCGCAGTAATGGGGCCGATGCCCGGCGCAGAGCGCAGGCGCTGCTCGGCCTCGGCGAGGGGCTCATGGGCCTTGATCAGGGCGGCGATCTCCGCCTCAAGCCGGACGATCCGGCGCTTCAGTATACGGATCAGGCTGACAATGTCGGCGCGCACGAAGGCCTCACGCGCCTGCTTCAGGCGGCAAGCTTCCCGCGCAGCCTCTCCGGTCAGGTCGTCGCGCCGGGCCATCAGCGCTGCGAGCCGGGTGCGCGCCGGATCGGGCGGTGGAGTTGGAGAAAGTTCCAGCGCCCTGCCCATTCACGCGAGGACTTCAGCATCCACCCGGTCGGTCTTGGCCAGACGGCCGGTGGCGCGGGCAAACTCGCGCGCCTGCCGGGGATTGACCCTGGCATAGGTCACGCCCGCCGCAGTGAGCGCATCGGCGAGCAGGCACTCATAGCCGCCTGAGGCTTCAAACACGACGAGCGCGCCAGTGCAGCGTCGGGAGAAGGCTTTCAAAGCGCGGGGCGACATCTCGATGCGGCCCGCCCGGCCGCTGTCGAGGCAATGGGTGTCGATCCAATCCTTGGCAATATCGACGCCGATGACATTCTGGGGCATGGTGTTCCTGTCCTTGTCATGCGGGGCCGGGCGCTTCCAACACCCGCCCCTGTCAACTGTTCAGGGCGAACTCAAACTGACAGGCGGGCCATTAGCTACGCTGCGGTCCGCAAAGACCAAGGGTGGATACAGGCCCCGCCTGTCAGCCAAATCCTACACCAGAATGACAATACAAGGGTGGGTTGAGGCGAAGGCGATACCCACAAGACGATGTGCAACCTGAGAGGTTTTCGCCGCTTCGGCAAGCACTCGCAATGCGCGTATTTAACGCTGGAGACGAGAAGCCGAGCGGCTTCGTCGTACCCCCTCCGACCTGCTTCCCGGGCCACCTCCCCCGCTTCGCAGGGGAGGATGAAGACTGCGAAGCCGGCTGACGGAGGAGGCCTGCGCCTTGCCGCCGACAACCGTACCTCAGTTCACAGACCCGTAAGTCGCGCCGGTGTCGTGGAAGTAGGAGCGCCAGAAGCCTTTCACGTCGGCGAGCGGCAGGTCGTAGATCTGTCGCGGGACAACGCGGGCGACGACATCGACACCCTCCAGCTTCGGCTGCGTCTCGGCGAGCTTCGATTCCAGGTAGGCGTCATAGTCGGCACCCTTCCGGTAGAAGGAGAAGCCGTCGGAATGCTGCATCAGGTCCGATACGAGGACCATGCGGCGGCCGGCCTGCTGGGGCTGGAAGTCCGCCCGGTCGGAGATCGAGTAGATGGCTTCCGTCAGCGGCGAGCTTGGCTGGACCGTGTCGAGCAGCGCCGTCTCCACCGTGCCGACCAGCGGCTGGTAGAATTTCTTCTGCCAGGTCTGTTCGATCATCTTCGGATTCTGCGTGATCGGGTTAGCCCCCGCAGCGCTGCCCGGTGAACAGGCCGTGTACAGAACTTTCGGCGTGTAGGGGTCGGCTGCGTTCGGCGTCATCACGGTCAGCTTGCCATATTTCGGCAGGCCGCGGGCCTCCTCGTTGACAAGCTCGCGCACCCAGTCGAGGTCGTTCGGATTGAACGGGTCCGACTGGTCGATCAGCAGGATCGTGTGCGCCGGATCCTTGCGATCCACGCGGCAGCTGGTTTCAGGCGCCACGGCGGGCGGCTGGCTGAAGGCGACCAGCGCAAACAGGCCGAATACACCGGTCAGCATCGCGGCAATCATTCCGCGCCAGAACCAGGGGCCTTTTTCGTTCCTGCGTCTTGCCATGGCTGGCTCTCTCCTCAGGCGCGGCGAGCCTGGTCAACAGGCACGTGGGTCT
>Ga0209607_1000162_pt1 | contig 59179 bp, 52 predicted proteins | sample AD_UKC117_MetaG_FD_184413 | JGI IMG/M metagenome (GOLD analysis project Ga0209607, IMG submission 184413) | Active sludge microbial communities of municipal wastewater-treating anaerobic digesters from Hong Kong - AD_UKC117_MetaG (SPAdes)... | ecosystem: Engineered > Bioreactor > Anaerobic >... | reverse complement strand
GTGCTGCTGAGGGGGTTGCGATCATTGTCGCTACGCATGATCCGATCTGGGCTCGATCGCTTTGCCAGCGCTGGGTGCTGCTGACCCATGGACGCATTACCGTTGATGTTGATAATCCCCTCCCCCAAAAAACATTATCCCTCCGAGCAGAGGAGAATTGGCGTGAAGGGGTTGAACAGTGCAAAGCTCCCTTTTCCCTAGTGGGAGAAGGTTGGAGAGAGGAAAGGGCTGAACGATTGCCGGATCGGACTGGATACTTCGACCCTCGCGCTCTCCTGGCCGTCTATTTGCTGGGTTGCGGGTTGATTGTGCTGGCAACCCGTCCGCTAGAATTATTGCCGTTGCTGGCCCTTCCTCTACTGGGCATTGCCCTTGGAAAGTACTGGGCGAAGTGGTGGCAAGTCATGCGATTGCTCGGGCCGACCTTGCTGCTGTTTGCGATAATGGCCGGCTTTGGGAGCGGTTTGGAAGCAGCGGCCGGTGCGGTGTTGCGATTGCTGGCGCTAGTAACCGCCAGTGTATGGTTCTTTGCCCTGACGCCGCCAGAGGAGCTGGGTGAATCGCTGCTAGCCAGCGGCATGTCGCCCCAAGCCGTGTTTTTGCTAGAAGGAACATTGCGTTTCGCGCCGGCGATGGCGGCGCTGGCTCGGGAGGTGCGTGAGGCGCAGGAAAGCCGGGGTATCCGGCTGGATGGAGTTTATCTGTTTCGCAACGGTCTTGCCCTGCTCGCTCCCTTGCTGACCAGTGTGATGCACTTCGCTGATGAGCTGGCTGAGGCGTTGGAAGTGCGCGGTTTCGGTGGTCCGGCCCGCACGCCGCTGGCAGAATACCGGCTCCGGACGTGGGATTGGGCATTGGCGCTGGGAGCGTTGGCACTGACGGGAGTAATGCTTTGTTAAGCGTTAAGTATCCTGGTGATTAACCGGTTCGAAAGATCGATCGCTTGTTGCGGGTCAACTTTGGCTATTTCAATGATTTCTGAAGCGTCAGATTCGCTGGACCGGTCAAACTGATTCATGGAAGGGCAATAACCATCGTTTAAATCACTTGGCTCAAATTTGTCCAAGCCCCCCCCATACTTGCGTTTATTGGTCATAATAATATCTTGACCTATATCGCTAATCAGGTAGATAAAAATACGATTAATGTAGTTTTCGCCGGGCAAATTTGGATAGAAGGAATGAAAACAAGTAAAGTTTATTGCGCCGGTGAAATTCCTGATTATTTTGAGCCGTCCTCTATTGAAAACACCGGCCAAAATCGGCGCTGGTAAACGTGATTCAAGCTTATACCAGGGATTCCTATGGTTGGTCAGGAATCGTTGATGAAATCCTTTAGAAACGCCATAATTAAGATAATCAATGATTTTTTTATTATCATGCTCCTTGATATTTAAACAATAAACAGGTGCTCCGCTCTTTTCAAGATCATGAAAGTCATTTTCGGTAAAAATTGATTTTCTGATTTGAGGGCTTTTGGTTATACATCGGCAATAATTATTTGATCCGAAACCTAAATTTTTTATTTTTTCCCTGTTTAGCGCAAAGAATTTATTCGCGCCGGTGGCAATGCCTCTGACAAATTTTCCGTATTCCGAAATTTTTGATAACTCACTGGGTATTGTTATCTGTTCATATAACCCTGAAATAACAGGCGACCATTTTTTGTCGGGGGGTAACTGGGAAGGCGTTAGTTCATACTGAAAAAAATCTTCGAAACTCCTGATGTTTTTGAGTTGGTCAACATGGTCAATTCGGGTGAGTTTTATTGGACTTGTAACACCATCCTTTCTGCAAAGGAGGATGCAGATAGTCGTTGTGACCTCAGGAAAAATATCCTTCTCGTTTGAAAAAACTATAATTTGCTTAAGAAGACTATTTTCTAACAATAATCTTTTTATTTCCTTTCCATATCCCGCGTTAAAAAATTCAAATGGCATAATATATGCCAATCTGCCGCCTGTATTAAGTTCTTTTAATGATTTGATAAGAAAAATCGAAGCAATATTGGTATAGCCGTCAAGTCTGATGCCTGCTTTTTTTTCAATTTCTGGAAGGATATGATGCCTTTTTAGAAAGTTCTGAAATCGCATATAAGGAGGGTTACAAACAATAGCATCATAGCTTTTTAGGTCAGCTTCCAAGTAATCAGCTATCTCGATAACCGGGCTTGAGTGACTACTATAATCCAAATAGCTAATGATGCTTGGATCGATTTCATAGGCCTTATAAAGGATATCATCTGGTCTTAATTTGTTGATTTTTAAAAGCGAATCGAAGAACCTGCCAAGACCGAAGGCAGGATCGAGTATTGACTTGGGGTTGTCCTTGATGATCCACGAAATCATTAAGTCAGCGACATTGTTTGGAGTAAAAAACTGGCCAAACTCTTTTCGATGCTTAATAGGCGCTAAATCAGTATATTTTGACTCATGCATTTATAGCAGGAGTTACACATTAAACCGGAAATGCATCACATCACCATCCTGGACAATATATTCTTTGCCTTCCAACCGCCACTTACCGGCCTCACGGGCGCCCGCTTCGCCATTGCATGCGATATAGCCGGCGTAGGCAATTACTTCAGCACGGATAAACCCGCGCTCAAAATCGGTATGAATCACTGCTGCCGCCTGGGGTGCAGTAGCGCCGGCCCGGACCGTCCAGGCCCGCACTTCCTTGGGACCCGCAGTGAAATAGGTTTGCAACCCCAGCAGCTTGTAGGCGGCGTGAATCACTCGATCCAACCCCGGTTCGGATAACCCGTAATCAGCCAGGAATTCGGCTTTGTCTGCGTCATCCAGTTCTGCCAATTCCGCCTCGATGGCTGCGCAAACCGGCACGATCTCGGCGCCTTCTCGCGCCGCCATCTCCTGCACCTGCGTCAAAAACGGGTTATTCTCGAAACCATCCTCAGCAACATTAGCAATGTATAGCACGGGCTTGCTGGTTAACAGGAACAACTCCCGCAACATTTCGCGTTCACTAGTTTCCAGTACTAGAGTTCGCAACGGCGCGCCGGTATTCAGATGTGCTTGCACCCGCTCCAGTAGCGCCTTACGTTCCAGTGTCTCCCGTCCGCCTGCTTTAGCGGCTTTTTCAGCCCGTTGCAACGCTTTGTCCACCGTTGCCAGGTCCGCCAGCGCCAGCTCAGTATTGATGGTCTCGATATCTTCCAGCGGATTGACCCGCCCGGAGACATGGATGACATCATCATTTTCGAAGCAACGCACCACTTGGGCAATCGCGTCCGTCTCGCGGATATGGGCCAGAAACTGGTTACCTAATCCCTCACCTTTTGATGCGCCGGCGACCAGTCCGGCAATATCGACAAATTCGACCGTGGCGGGGATGATCTTTTGCGGCTTGACAATTGCCGCCAGTGCCGCCAGCCGGGGGTCAGGCACCGGCACCACTCCAACGTTGGGATCAATCGTGCAAAACGGATAATTTTCAGCCTGAATACCGGCCTTGGTGAGCGCGTTAAACAGGGTGGACTTACCGACATTCGGAAGGCCGACAATACCGCATTGGATACCCATGAAATACCTTGAGATTCAGTTCACGGAGGGAGAAGAAGGGGATTATTCAATCTTCCGGCTGTGCAGGGCTTGCGTGGCGCGTTCCCACTGGCCAGCCAGGATGCGGGGCATCTCGTGCAAAGCGTCCGCAATCGCCTGTCCGATCTGTTCCTCCTCCGTTCGCGGAGCGCGGCGCAGGACATGGTCCAGTACATCCCGGCTATCGCCGGGATGACCGATACCCAGGCGCAACCGGGCAAAATCGTTGCCGCCCAAATGGGCGATCAGGTCGCGCAGGCCATTGTGTCCACCATGTCCGCCGCCGCGTTTCAGCCGAACAGTGCCTGGCGGTAAATCCAGATCGTCATGCACGACCAGAATAGCCGGCAGTGGAATTTTGTGAAACCGGACCAGTGCCGCAACAGCTAAACCGCTGCGGTTCATATAGGTCATCGGTTTGAGCAACCATAGTTCCTGGCCGGCCAGTACAATGCGGCAGGTTTCGCCGTGATACCGGGTCTCTGGACGAAAATGGCCGCCATGCTGGCGGGCTAACTCATCGACTAGCCAGAATCCGGCATTATGGCGGGTCTGAGTGTATTCGGAACCGGAGTTGCCCAGCCCGGCCACCAGCCGCAGCAAAGGTGCGGATTCCGGCATGGTAACAAGGCTCTATGCAGAGGATTGAATCAGTCTTAGGCCGCAGGCGGTGTCGAGGTGTCGCTGGAGACGTCCTCACCGCCATGACCATGGTGGATGCTGGCTACGATAGCGTCATGCTCGGAGCCAGGGGCAATATGATTGGCCAGTTCTACGCCAGGTGGCAGTAAAACCTGGCTTAGATGAATCGTCTCGCCCATGCCCAAATCAGCCAGATCAACTTCTATAAATTCTGGCAAGTCTTTAGGCAGACAAGAAATTTCGATATCGATCAGCGCATGGCTAACCACACCGCCTTGTTGTTTGACCCCCTTGCTCGCACTTTCATTGAGGAAGTGCAGCGGTATGTGGGCGCGTAACTTGCGGTCAGCGCTGACCCGCAGGAAATCTAAATGAACAAGTGTAGGCTTAAATGGGTGGCGCTGAATATCACGCAACACAGCGCTTTCGGTACGTCCATCAATGTTTAGGGTCAGAATATGGGAATAGATCGCCTCATTCTTCATCTGATTGATCAGATCCATCTGATCCAGCAACAGCGGCAGGGACTCCTGGCCACCGCCATATAAGATAGCCGGAACCTTGCCCGCGCGGCGTAGGCGGCGGCTCGCACCTTTCCCCAGATCGCTGCGCGGATCGGCCTTCAGTTCAAAAGTCTCAGTCATGACCTCTTCTCTCCAAACGGTGAACGTAAAAATACGGCGTGCCCGCGACCAGGCGCGCCGCTTCCGGTAATTCCGCCATTAATCGGGCGGTAACAAAAATTTAGAGAAACAGCGAGCTGACCGACTCTTCAAGGTGAATACGGCGCATGGATTCGGCGAATAACCCCGCTACGCTGATCTGACGAATATTTGGGCACGCTGCCGAGTCGGGGCGTAGAGGAATCGTATCCGTCACCACCAGCTCATCGAGCACCGAGTTACGAATGTTTTCAGCCGCTGCGCCCGACAACACGGCATGGGTACAGTAGGCGCGCACTGAAGCTGCACCCCATTCTTTCAGTGCTTTGGCTGCCAGGCAAAGTGTTCCGGCGGTATCCACCATGTCATCAACGATAATGCAGTGCTGGCCTTCGACATCGCCGATCACATGCATCACCTGGGCTTGATTGGGCGCAGGCCGGCGTTTATCGATGATCGCCAGTTCAGAATCGGCCAACCGCTTGGCCAGAGCCCGGGCGCGCACTACGCCGCCGACATCCGGTGAGACCACCATCAGATCACCCAAGTTTTGTGACTGGATGTCGCTCAATACCATCGGGGTGGCGTAGATGTTATCGACGGGAATATCAAAAAAGCCTTGAATCTGATCAGCGTGCAAATCCACCGTCAGTACCCGGTCTACGCCAACGCTGGTGATCATATTGGCGACCACCTTAGCGGAAATAGGCACTCGCGCAGAACGCGGCCGGCGATCCTGCCGGGAATAGCCAAAGTAGGGAATAACCGCTGTAACCCGCACTGCTGAGGACCGCCGCAACGCATCGGCCATTACCAGCAGCTCCATAATGTTGTCGTTGGTGGGGTAACAAGTCGGCTGAACGATGAAGACATCCTTGCCGCGAACATTTTCCATGAGTTCGACCATAACTTCGCCATCGCTGAAGCGGCTAACGATAGCTTGACCGAGTGGCATTTGCAGGTGGTGGACAATATCGCGGGCCAGTTGCGGGTGGGCGTTGCCGGCAAACACCATCATTCGACCTTCATACACGACCTGTCCTCCCGCTGTCGGTCTGCTATAGAAGATGGCTGGGCCGCCAGGATTCGAACCTGGGAATGCCGGAGTCAAAGTCCGGTGCCTTACCACTTGGCTACGGCCCAAAAATCTGTAGCGACTTCAAATAAATACTAACATTCTCGCGCCAACCGCTCATGCAGCGGCGAATGGTTGCGACCTTGAGCGATAAACCCAGCCCAGCCTGGTGGCAACTGATTCAGTACCCGGCGTGCGGTGGCAGCCTCCGGGAAAGCGGCGAACACGCAAGCCCCGGTGCCAGTCAAATACGCGGCTCCATGCTGCGCCAGCCAGCCAGCGGCGGCGGCGACTTCCGGGTAACGGCGGTAGACTACTGCTGCACAATCATTGCCGCCAACGCCTTTCGCGAAGTCGGCTATTGTGATGAGCGGGGAGTTTCTTGTCAATTCCGGGTCGCTGAATACCGCGCCGGTGGCAACCGGACAGGCCGGAATCAATACGGTGAACCAGGGTTCGTCAAGTGCTATTGGTGTCAGCTGTTCACCCACGCCTTCTGCCCACGCCGCTTGGCCGTGAACGAATACCGGTACATCGGCACCGAGTTGCAAACCCAGTTCCGCCAATTCTGCCAGGGTCAATCCAGTTTCCCAGTATTGGTTGAGCGCTACCAGCACAGTCGCTGCGTCAGAGCTGCCACCACCTAGCCCGCCACCCATGGGTAACTGTTTAGCGATGTGTACTGTCGCACCCCGCCGGGTTCCAGTGATTTGCTGCAATAACCGGGCAGCGCGCACCGTCAGGTCTGCATCTGGGGCGACACCTGCAACCTCACCCTTGCGTTCGATAACGCCATCCTCACGGAGGTCAAACCGCAGCCAGTCGCTATGATCAAGGAATTGAAAGACTGTTTGCAGCAGATGGTAGCCGTCCTGACGCCGGCCTATGATGCGTAGCATGAGGTTGAGTTTGGCCGGGGCTGGCCAAGCTGCCATGTCAGGCATTATAGCGTCCATTGCTCAATGACCAGTTTGACGCTCAAATCCTGATGTTGGGCAATAATGCGTTCAGGTAGATCTAGATTGAGAATGGAGGCCGGCGCATAGATTAGATATTCGATGATCCAGCCATTTTGTTCCAACCGGGCCAACCGGCCATGGGTATCTGTTTGTAATACCGGTGCTGGCCCCGGTGCTGGCAAGCCGCGCACCCAGTACTGCAGGCCCTTGACCGGTAGACGGACCCCTAAGGTTTGCTCAAGCAGATCATCGGGATCAGGCGCAGCCCAGCTTTGACCATTCTGGGTCTGTACCCGCACCTCCTGACCGTCACTTTCAATAATGACCCGGCCTTGCCCGAGCGGGCCGATGAGATCAATACGGTAATTGCTGGCTTCTTGCTGCACCCATTGGAACGTGGCATGCCAGCCTTCCTGGCCGCTGATAACGCCGATGCGTCCTTCTACCTGCCAGGCCGTCAGTTGCGCCAGCCGGGCTTGCCGGGCAGCCCAGGCGCTTGCTGTCTCCGGCAAGGAAGGCGGTGAGGTTGCACAACCCGGTAACAAGAAAGTCAGGACAAGTAGAGTAATTGTCCAGTTAAGGTCTTTTGTCACCGAACCGCGTCCTATCCAGCATTGGGTGTAACCGCCGTATCTGCTTCATCCCGCAGGCAATGAATTAGACCCAGTGCCTTTTGGATATGGTGGGATGCGGCGCTGAGCTGGTCTTCGGGCTGCGCTGCCAAGGCTGAAGAGGCCAGGACAGCGGCCACGCTCACCAAAAACGATGAACGGTCAAGCCCCGCCTCATCCGCATAATGGAGAATATGTGCGCTTACTTCTTTGGCGCAGGCAGCAATGAAGTCACTTGCGCGTTGCTCATCTTTCGTCATCAATTCATATCCTTCTACCAGCCAAATCGTTCCCGCAATTTGCGCAGGTGTGAACTGTCGGGGTGGCGGGCCAGGGCGTCCCGCCAGAGTTTCTGAGCTTCTTCACGCTGGCCATTGACCCAGAGTACTTCGCTTAGATGCGCGGCAATCTCAGCATCAGGATTGATATGGTAGGCTTGACGTAAATACGCCAGTGCCTGGTTCCGGTTGCCCAGCCGGTACTGCACCCAACCCATACTATCAAGCACGGCGGCATCATTAGGCATCTGCTCTAGCGCCTGTTCGATATAGCCCAACGCCTCCTGATAGCGGTCGGTGCGGTCAGCCAGTGTGTAGCCGAGCGCATTCAACGCTTGGCTGTTCTTGGGGTCAAGAGCAAGAATGGCGCGTAAATCCCGTTCCAGTAAATCCAGCCGGTCGAGTTTTTCCGCCACCAACCCTCGAGCGTACAATAGATCTTTATCGTTGGGATGCAACGCCAGCGCCCGGTCCAAACCATCGAAGGCTTCCTGATAGCGTTCTGCTTCGCGCAACGCCTCAGCCTCGGCTAAAAACAAGGTGATGTCGTTTTGCGGGTTGTCGCGGCGCAAGGCATCAAAATGCTGGCCAGTGGCCATGATGTCGCCTGATTTAGCTAATACTGCGCCCATGCGCATCTGGGCGGTCAGGTAGCGATCTTCGTCCTTCACCCGCTCATACCATTCCCGTGCTTTGGTATAATCGCCGCGTTGCTCCTCAACCCGGCCCAGCTCAAAATAAGCATCTGCCAGCCGCGTATTGCGCTTGATCAAATCCAGAAAATAGGTTTCAGCCAGATCGAATTGGCGCGTTTCCGCCGCCAGTAGGCCCAACGCGTATAGCGAATCGGTATCCTTGGGATCTTGGTTGAGGAGAGTGGCGAATTCGCGGCGCGCTTTATTCAATTGACCGGCATCGATGAGCAACCGGGCATAGCTCATGCGCAGGTTGCGGTCACGCGGGATAGCGGCAACGGCCTTGGCCAGCCCAGCTAGCGCTGCTTCTCTGTCGCCATTCTCCATAAGCAGGCGGGTGCGCAACAGGTGCGCGGGAACCAGTTTCCGGTCACGGGCTAGCGCCCGCTCAAGACTGGTCAGTGCCTGATCGCGTTCACCCGCGGCGGCGGCCAGCATGGCGTGGTAGTATTGGGCAAAGGCGGAGCGTGGATTATGATCGCGGAATTGCCCCATCACACGCAGAGCTAACAATTTATCGTCCGCTTGGCTGAGCAGTGAGGCGATGGTTGCGTAGCCTTGTTGCTTATCCTTTTCCCGAGCGGTGCGGCGCACCGTTTCCAGGTATTTAGCAGCGTCTTCCAGCCGGTTATTTCGCAAGAGCGCTAACGCCAGAGTTTGTTGCGCCTGCTCACTAGCGGAGTCGAGTGCGTGCCAGCGTTGCGCGAGTGCTAAGGCGGCAGCGTTTTCCTTCATGATCAATGCCAGTACCGCTGCACGCTCCGCCACACGCGGATCGTCGCTGGTGATGGCAGCCTGCTGATAGTGGTTCAATGCCACATCGAGCTGGTCACGTTTGCCAGCCAGTTCTGCTGCTAGAACTTGGTACATCAATTCAGCCCGGGAGCTGGGTTCCAGCACTGGACGGATCTGGAATTCCGGCTCTTTTGGTGCCTGCGCATCCACGACGGTGACGCAACCACTGAGGAGCGGACTGCAAAAAACCAATGCTTTTAGGAGTGTGTTCATGACCAACTTCAAAAACCGTTTAAAACGGAATCAGTGGGAAACTGGAATACCGAAGGCCAGAGGTGGATGCAGCCGGTTTTTGCAGAATAGAGCACGCAAATAGGCTGACATCATCCAAACTAAAGATATGACCTTCAAACTAAAGATATGACCTTGTCATCCGTTAGTTCTATCCCGCACAATTCCACCATCTTCTAGCCCGATCCTGATTGTATCCCATGTCTCTGCTGGCGCTTGGCCTCAATCATCAGACTGCACCGATCGGCGTCCGTGAACGGGTGACGTTCGCGCCGGACCGGCTGCATCCGGCCCTGCAAGATTTGCAGGAGCATGGCGGTGTCTATGAAGCAGCAATTTTGTCCACCTGTAATCGTACCGAACTGTATTGCGGCTTGAAAGATGATGACAGCCAGCGTGTGGTGGAGTGGCTGGGCGATTATCATACGCTGCGGACAGCGGATTTGCGGCCTTATCTTTATCAGCATGCTGAAGGCCGGGCCGTGCGGCATATTCTTCGGGTTGCCTCCGGGCTGGATTCGCTGGTGTTGGGTGAGCCGCAAATTCTCGGCCAAGTCAAGATGGCTTATCGGGCGGCTAATCACGCCGGCACTCTGGGTGCTCTGCTTGAGCGGCTATTTCAGCACACGTTTGCGGTCGCCAAGCAAGTACGCACCGATACACGTATTGGTGCCAGCCCGGTGTCGGTTGCATTTGCCGCGGTCGGTTTGGCTAAACAGATTTTTGCCGACCTTCCGCATCGCACCGCACTGCTGATTGGTGCCGGCGACACAATTGAACTGGTAGCCCGCCACCTCCATGAGAGCGGGATTGGCCGGCTGGTCGTCGCTAACCGCACACTGGAACGAGCGCACACGTTGGCGGCTTCTTTTGCCGGTTACGCCATCGCTCTGGAGGAAATCGCGCTCCATCTTGGTGAGGCAGACATGGTGATTGCGTCCACCGCAAATCCTGGACTGATGCTCGAAGCTCCATTAGTTCGCCGCTGCCTGAAACAGCGCCGCCATCAGCCCATGTTCATGGTCGATCTGGCCGTGCCACGTGATATCGACCCGGCAGTGGCTGATTTGGATGATGTGTACCTCTATACGGTGGATGATCTCAAGGATATTATCCAGGAAAACCTGCGTTCGCGGCAGGCGGCTGCCCGGCAAGCAGAAGAGATTATCGATAGCCAAGTCGAACATTTTATGGCCTGGCTGCGTACTCAGGATAGTGTCGAAAGTATTCGTACGCTGCGTCAGCGCGCTGAAGTCGCGCGTGATGACGCACTGGCCCGCGCCCGCCGGCAGCTTGCTCAGGGCAAGGATCCTGCTGAAGTATTAAATTTTTTAGCCAATACATTGACTAACAAGCTTATTCATCCACCCTGCGCAGGTCTCCGGGAAGCAGCCGCTCAAGGCGATTTGGCAATGTTAGCTCTGATTCAAAACCTGTACCGCTTGCACGACGGAAAACCGTGTCCATGAACCCATCTATGCTGGTTAAGCTGGAACAACTGGCGGCCCGCCATGAGGAGATCAGCGCACTGCTGGCGGAGCCCGATATCATTAACGATAATGACCGTTTCCGTGCTTTATCGATGGAATATGCTCAATTGGAACCGGTCGCCAGCGGATTCCACGCCTACCACCGGGTGCTTGATGAACTGGACAGCGCCCGTGCTCTTGCTCAGGATAGTGACCCTGAAATGCGCGCCTTGGCTCAGTCTGAACTTTTGGAGGCTGAAGAGCGCCGTGTTGAGCAGGAGCAGGCCTTGCAACTGTTGTTATTGCCGCGTGATCCGCACGACGCAGGTAACGTCTTCCTGGAGATCCGCGCCGGCACGGGGGGTGACGAGGCAGCGCTGTTTGCCGGGGATTTATGGCGCATGTACAGCCGTTATGCGGAGTTGCATGGCTGGAAACTGGAGATCCTGAGTGAGAGCATCGGCGAACACGGCGGCTATAAAGAAGTGATCGGCCGGATTATCGGTCAAGATGTTTATTCAAAACTCAAATTTGAATCCGGTGCTCATCGGGTGCAGCGGGTGCCAGTGACCGAGGCGCAAGGACGCATTCATACCTCGGCCGCTACGGTGGCGGTCATGCCAGAACTGGCGGAAGTTGAGCAGATCGATATCAATCCTGCGGATTTGCGCATTGACACGTACCGTGCGTCTGGGGCGGGTGGCCAACATGTTAACAAGACGGATTCAGCGATTCGCATCACGCATTTACCCAGTGGTATTGTAGTGGAGTGCCAGGACGAGCGCTCCCAGCATAAAAACCGTTCACGGGCCATGTCCTTGTTGCAAACCAAGCTGCTAACGGCGGAACAAGAGAAGCAGACCAGCGCCCAGGCTCAAACCCGGAAGTTGCTGGTAGGCAGTGGCGACCGTTCCGAACGCATCCGCACCTATAATTTTCCGCAGGGACGGGTAACCGACCATCGCATCAACCTGACTTTGTACAAACTTGATGAAGTGCTAGAAGGCCATCTCGATTCAGTGATCGGGCCACTGATTCAAGAACAAAGACTGCTCGACTTAAATTCGCTCATGGATGAGTTGTAAATAAATGACTCAAGCGGCTCTCACGCCGGACCGGATTTGGTCGCTGCTGCTTGAATTGCGCCGCGCTTCCCGGACGCTGGAGACACTTCCCGGCCGCTTTGGCCTTGGGCTGGCAAGGCAGGATCAGTGGGTCCTCATTCCTGCCGGTGATCCCGCTGCATTCATTGAAGTTGCCAGTGATGGTTCCTGGATTGCCAAAACCCCTATTACGCAAGTCAGCGAGGAACTCCTGGATCTCTATCTGCCCATGGCGCTGGCTTGCCGGCAGCAACCGTTCACCGTGGCGCATCTGGGACAGAGTCTCGATGGGCGCATCGCGACCGCTTGTGGTGCATCTTGCCACATCAATGGTTCCGAAAACCTGATACACCTCCACCGGATGCGCGCCTTATGCGATGCGATCCTCGTTGGCGCGGGAACGGTGGAGTGTGACGACCCGCAACTGACCACCCGGCGGGTTACCGGTCCTCACCCGGTGCGGGTCGTGATTGATCCTCACCGCCGTCTAACCGTCAAACGCCATCTATTTCAGGACCGGACCACATCAACCCTGGTGGTCTGCGCTGAAGCGCTGGTTGATCAACCAGGGCCGGGCTATGCTGAGGTCGTTGGCATCCCGCATGATGGTCAACGCCTGCCTCTTCGGGAAATTGTACGGCGGTTGCATCAACGCGGTTTATTCGGGTTATTCATCGAGGGTGGCGGTGTGACGGTCTCCGCCTTTTTGGAAGAAGGCTTGCTGGACCGGTTGCATATTGCTATCGCGCCGCTGATTATCGGCTCCGGCCGGCCTGGGATTACTTTACCGGTGATCAATGACTTGTCTCAAGGATTGCGCCCTCGTCATCGCCGCTATGAAATGGGTGGAGATATACTATTCGATTGCCGGTTTTCTTGATGGTTGTGTTATTATTTTCCTGCGTCTTGACCGAGCCAAAACTCTGTTTCAAACTGCTGGAAATACCGCCAAGCCCTTGAAATAACTACCGGAGAGGTGGCAGAGTGGTCGATTGCGACGGTCTTGAAAACCGTTGACCCGCGAGGGTCCGTGGGTTCGAATCCCACCCTCTCCGCCAATTTTTTCGTAAGTACAGCCCATCCTTTGGAAAGCTAAAGATCAAGTGCATGAAAACTGTTCTGGCCATCCGTCATGTCGCCTTTGAAGATTTAGGTAGCTTCGCGCCCGTTTTAGCGGATCGGGGATACGCGATTCAGTATCAGGAAGCAGGCTGGGATGACCTGGCGGCGCTGGACCCATTGGCTAACGATTTACTGGTGGTTCTGGGCGGCCCTATTGGTGTCTACGAGGAACAGGCATATCCTTTCATCAACGATGAATTGCGGTTATTGCGCGCGCGCCTGGTTGCAGGGCGGCCAGCAATTGGCATCTGTCTGGGCGGACAGATGATGGCTCGCGCTCTAGGCGCAAAGGTTTATCCAGGCGGCCATAAGGAAATTGGCTGGAAGCCGTTGGTATTGACCGGCGCTGGCCATGCCAGTCCATTAGCGGCGTTTGCGGATGGAGTACCCGTCCTGCATTGGCATGGCGATACTTTCGATTTACCGGAAGGTGCAGCATTGTTAGCGTCGACCGGCCTTTACCCTCATCAAGCCTTTACGTGGGGAAACCACGCGCTGGCCTTGCAGTTCCACATCGAGACCACAGCACCCGGTCTGGAACGCTGGTTTATCGGCCATGCTTGCGAAATCGCTGGTACGCCAGGCCTGGACGTGCCTGCGCTGCGTGCCGAAACTGCGCGCTATGCGTTGGAGGCAGAAGCGCGAGGCCAGCAATGTTTGCATGCATGGCTGGATCAAGCGGGATTGTGATCTACATGACGTTTAACCTGTCAGTTGGCTAAAACTCGCAGGAAAACGGCATGAGTCTCCCGCTGGTGAGTGTGGCGGTGCCAGCTTATAACCACGCCCCCTTTCTGACGGCTTGCCTGGAATCGGTGCGTAATCAGACGTATCCCCGGTTGGAGCTGGTCATCGTTGATGATGGCTCGACCGACGATACGCTAGCGGTCGCCGAATGTTTCGCCGCTGACCATGACGGGCGCTTCGAGCATCTAACCCTTCTCCATCAATCGAACCGCGGCGTCAGCGCTGCCTCCAACCGCGCCATTGCCGCCTGCCGGGGTGAATGGGTCCACTTGCTCGGCTCTGATGACGTGCTCTATCCCAATAAGATTCAGATCCAGCAACAGGCGATTGCCGGCTGGAAGGAGCCGCGCTTGGCGCTGGTCTATTCCGACGTGGATTTCATCGATGTCAATGGACAAATCCTATCGTCCGCCACCCGGAAACGCCCGCTGCCCGGTCCCGATCATCAGGCGTATCTCCATCTGATCCGGTATAACGATGTTGCTAACGCCACTGTAGTGTTGCGCCGCGAAGCGTTTCTAGCCATCGGCGGCTTCGATGAACATCTGCCTTTGGAGGATCTGGACTGCTGGCTGCGCTTGTCTGTCCATCATGCCATAGCGCGGGTTCCCGGTTTGCTGGCCGGTTACCGGCGGCACGGCGGTAACACCAGCCTTCGCCAGTGGATGATGTTCGAGGCAAACTGGGACACCTTGGGCAAATTCGCTGAACAGCATGGAGATTTGATTCCGCCGGCACTCTGGCGGGCTTGTTTGCGCCGCCGCTTGCGCAGTTTTCTACGCTGGGCGCGGAAGAATGCGCACGAATTGGTTCCTATGATTCTTAACGATGTCCTGCTCAGTTTGATCTGTACGCCGGAACCCGCTGTCTGGCGCCGCTACGCGGCCCGCTGCCGGGCGCTCGCCGCATAATCAGATTTCCTGAATTTAGGTATGCTTTTTAATAAAATTACCTTTAATTAAAGTAGTTACATCAGAAAACTGACTGACGTGGGCTACCCACTCCCAGTAACTGCCTTTACAATCCCATTTAGTGCGGGAAGGTCGCCCCAACAGGCGTTTCCTGCTAACTCCAAACCTGAAAACGAATTTAAGGAGTGACCGGTGGAACGCGAAAGTATGGAATATGATGTGGTCATCGTGGGCGCTGGCCCATCCGGTTTGTCGGCAGCCATCCGTTTGAAGCAACTGGCCGCGGAGAAGAACCAGGAAATCAATGTCTGCGTCCTCGAAAAAGGCTCCGAAGTCGGTGCGCACATCCTGTCCGGCGCGGTCGTAGAACCTCGTGCTCTCAATGAACTCATTCCGGACTGGAAAGAGCGGGGCGCGCCGATGCTCACGCCGGCGGCTGGCGACCGCTTCCTGTTGCTGACCCGTGAGACCTCGTACCGTTTGCCCACTCCGCCGCAGATGAACAACCACGGTAACTACATTATCAGCTTGGGCAATCTATGCCGCTGGCTGGCTGAGCAAGCTGAGGAACTGGGTGTGGAAATCTACCCCGGCTTTGCCGCCGCCGAGGTGCTCTACGATGATGACGGTGTAGTTGCCGGCGTTGCTACCGGTGATATGGGTGTCGACCGGCAAGGTCAGCCAACCGACCAATTCACACCGGGCATGGAACTGCGTGCCCGTTACACGATGTTCGCCGAAGGCTGCCGCGGTTCGCTGACCAAGCTTCTCCTCGAACGCTTCAATTTACGCGAGGGCGTCGACCCGCAGACGTATGGCATCGGTATCAAAGAATTGTGGGAAGTCGATCCGGCGAAACACCAGCCGGGCCAGATCGTCCATACCGTGGGCTGGCCGCTGGACGCCAGCACGTATGGGGGATCTTTCCTGTATCATCTGGAAAATAATCAGATATCGGTTGGGTTTGTGGTCGGCCTGGGTTATGCGAACCCGCACTTGTCACCGTTTGAGGAATTCCAGCGCTTCAAGACACATCCTGATATCCGTCCGGCGTTTGAGGGTGGCCGGCGTATTGCCTATGGCGCGCGTGCGATTTCCGCCGGCGGCATCCAGTCTATTCCCAAATTGACCTTCCCCGGCGGTGTGCTGATCGGCGATACCGCCGGTTTTCTGAACATGCCCAAGATCAAGGGCACCCACACAGCGATGAAATCCGGGATGGTCGCTGCTGATGCTGTATTCGCCGCCTTTGCGGCGGCGGACCGTCCTGTTGAAGTAACGGCCTATCCCGAGTTATTGCGGCAAAGCTGGCTGTGGGAAGAACTCTACCAGGTGCGCAATATCAAGCCATCATTCAGTTGGGGATTGTGGGCGGCTATTGCCTATTCTGCCCTGGATACCTACCTGTTCCGGGGTAAAGCGCCATGGACTTTCCATCATAAACCGGATCATGCCAAGCTGAAGAAAGCCAGCGAGTGTCAGAAGATTGAATATCCGAAACCGGATGGGGTGATCAGCTTTGACCGCCTGTCCTCGGTGTTCATCTCCAACACCAATCACGAAGAAGAACAGCCCTGTCACCTGACTCTAAAGGATCCGGCAGTACCGGTCCAGGTCAATCTAGCGTTGTACGATGCCCCTGAACAACGCTATTGCCCAGCGGGGGTCTATGAGATTGTCCGGGACGGTGATGGACATAATCCCCGTTTGCAGATCAACGCCCAGAACTGCGTCCACTGCAAGACCTGCGATATCAAGGATCCTACCCAGAATATTCACTGGGTAACGCCTCAAGGCGGCGATGGACCCAATTATCCGAATATGTAAAAACATCCCAGGGCAGCGCCCTGGGTCGAATTTTCGGAGATTGCGTCATGTCCCTATCGAATCCTGCCGGCGGCAACCGGATCAGCAATGGCTGTTGACGGAAAGCACCGGACTGGAGAGCACTCTGCGGTTGCACGCGATTGACTGTGAACTGGCGCTGACGGAAGTTTACGGCAAGGTCGAACTTCAGAATGAGGCGGATGGTTAAGGCAAACACAGCGTGGTTTTTCAGGCCGGGAATGTTATCTTAAGCACCAGTTAGAATCTTTCAGAACCCTCCCCGGAAATCATAACCTATGAACAACCCAGCGATTCTCTCTCAACCTCTTTCACCCGTGCAGCAACCTGTTTTCGACACTCCAGCCTGGACCGTGGATGCGGTGCTGGCGCTGTTCGAATTGCCCTTTTCTGACCTGATGTTCCAAGCGCAGCAGGCTTTGCGTGAGAATTTTGATCCCAACGCGGTACAGCGTTCGACCCTGCTGTCGGTCAAAACGGGCAACTGCTCCGAGGATTGCGGCTACTGCTCACAATCCAAACGCTACCAGACTGGATTGGAGACACAGCGCCTGTTGTCCACCGAAGAGGTATTGGCAGCAGCCAAAGCAGCCAAGGAACAGGGTGCTAGCCGGTTCTGCATGGGTGCCGCCTGGCGCGGCCCCAAGGAAAAGGATTTACCGGCTGTCATGGAGATGGTCGGCGCCGTCAAAGCACTTGGGTTGGAAACTTGCGTAACCCTGGGCATTCTCAAGGACGGCCAAGCCGATCAGTTGAAGGAAGCGGGGCTGGACTACTACAACCATAATCTTGACACTGCTCCAGAGTTTTACGGGGATGTCGTCACGACGCATACCTACCAAGACCGGCTGGATACTTTGCAAAGTGTGCGTGCGGCTGGATTGAAAGTTTGCAGCGGCGGCATTGTCGGTATGGGCGAAACACGCCAGCATCGTGCCGGGTTGATTGCCAAGCTGGCCAATTTTGATCCACCGCCGGAGTCGGTGCCCATTAACAATCTGGTGCCGATTCCCGGAACACCATTGGCTAACAGCGATCCGATCGACATTTTTGAATTTGCCCGCACCATCGCCGCTGCGCGTATCACCATGCCGCGCAGCTACGTGCGCCTGTCTGCCGGACGGGAACAGATGAGCGAGGCCGAACAAGCACTGTGTTTCCTGGCGGGTGCCAACTCAATCTTCTACGGTGATTATTTGCTGACCACCAGCAACCCGCAAACACCTCACGATAACGTGCTGTTCGAGAAGTTAGGTTTACATGGCGTCTAAGGAATCAAGATCAAGGCAGTGTCTGACCTGCTTCGACTGGCCAGTGACTAGAATGTAGGACGTAGGGCGGGTTAGCGAAGCACAACCCGCCGTTGAGGGAATCCCGGTTGTGGCGGGTTACGGTTAATGCTGAACCCGCCCTACTCACTATCCAAATCCATGCATGAAAATGGAGTGACTGATGACTGACAAATTCCGCCTAGTCACGCGCAGTGATATGGATGGCCTGGTCTGTGCGGTTTTACTGAATGAGCTGAAACTGATCGACGACATCAAATTCGTGCATCCTAAGGACATGCAGGATGGCAAGATCGAAATCAGCGGTCACGATATTACTACCAACCTGCCTTATGTGCCTGGCGTGCATCTCGCATTTGATCATCATTCGTCGGAAGTTCTACGCAACGAAGAGTATGACAATCACATCATTGACCCTAACGCGCCTTCAGCAGCCCGGGTCGTGTTCGATTACTACGGTGGCAAAGCCCGGTTTTCAGCAATTAGCGATGCTATGATGATCGCGGTGGACAAGGCAGATTCCGCCCAGTTCTCCAAGGAAGACATTCTCGAACCTAAGGGTTGGGAATTGCTCTCATTCCTCATGGATGCTCGTACCGGTTTAGGGCGATTTCACGATTTCCGGATTTCCAACTATCAGTTGATGATGAATCTCATCGACTATTGCCGCAGTCACGGTATTGACGACATCCTGGAATTGCCCGATGTCCAGGAACGGGTAGGGATCTATTTTGAACACGCTCCCAAGGCCAGGGAACAGATCCAACGCTGCAGCACGGTGCATAACAATCTGGTCGTTCTCGATCTACGCAATGAAGAAATTATCTGGGCAACCAATCGCTTCATGATTTATGCGTTGTTCCCGGAAACGAATATCTCGATCCATGTGATGTGGGGTTTTCAAAAGCAGAATACGGTGTTTGCTACCGGCAAGTCGATTCTGAACCGGACTTCAAAAACCAATATTGGCGAGTTGATGTTGCGCTACAGCGGCGGTGGTCATGAAAATGCCGGCACCTGCCAAATCGATCACGATAAGGCAGATGCTGTATTGGCCGAATTGATCGCGCACATTAATCAAGATGGCTGAGAGCAGATCGCCAGCGATGGCGGCCAACACCAGTTGGTTAAACCGTAGCCTGAAGGCGGTCTGGCATCCTTGCACCCAGATGAAATGGCACGACAGCGGTGCTTTGCCGCTGGTGCCGGTCGCCCGCGGTCAAGGTGCCTGGTTGTACGATTTCGAGGGCCGGCGTTATCTGGATGCTATTGGTTCCTGGTGGGTGAATCTGTTTGGTCATGCCAACCCGCGCATTAATGCGGCTATCCGCGATCAACTGGACCAGCTGGAGCACGTCATTCTGGCCGGGTTCACGCACGCGCCGGTGGTGGAACTGTCGGAACGGCTGTCAGCACTGACCAGCGGCGCGCTGGGCCACTGTTTCTATGCTTCGGATGGTTCCTCGGCGGTGGAAATTGCGCTGAAGATGTCATCTCACTATTGGCGTAACCAGGGCCAGCCGGAGAAAAACCAGTTTCTCTGCCTGACGGGCAGCTATCATGGTGAAACCCTCGGGACGCTGGGGGTCGGCGACGTCGAGCTTTACAAGGAAGCCTACGGGCCGTTGATGCGTCATGCCATCACGGTCCCATCCCCCGATGCGCGTCAAGCAGCGGACGGAGAAACCGCCGTTGATGCCGCCCGCCGGGCAGCGGCAGGGCTGGAAGCGGTGCTGGCGGAGCACCATGCCTCGGTTGCCGCCCTGATCGTTGAGCCACTGGTGCAGGGCGCCGGTGGGATGGTGATGCACGATCCCGAGTATCTGCGGCAGGCCCGCGCCCTGTGTGACCGGTATCAGGTGCATCTGATCGCCGATGAAATCATGGTCGGATTTGGCCGTACCGGGACGCTGTTTGCCCATGAACAGGCGGGCATCCGCCCTGATTTTCTCTGCTTGTCCAAGGGTCTGACCAGTGGCTATCTGCCGTTGTCGGTGGCGCTGACCACAGGCACAGTGTATGCGGCATTCTACGACGATGCCGTGACGCGCGGTTTTTTGCATTCCCATTCGTTTACCGGTAATCCACTGGCCTGCCGGGCGGCGTTAGCCACTCTGGATATTTTCGCCGAGGACAACGTCGTGGCGCGTAACCAGAAATTTGCCGGGCGGTTTAATCAAATGCTTCAACCCTTGGCGCAGCATCCCCGGAGCCGGCATTTTCGCCAGCGCGGCATGATCTGGGCGGTGGATATCGACACCGGCCTTTCTGATTTCCGGCTGCGCTTCTATCGTGAGGCGCTGGCGCGCGAGATCTTTCTTCGCCCTCTCGGCACGACAGTCTATTTCATGCCGCCCTATATTCTCGATGATGACGAAGCGGCGCTGCTTGCGGAACGAGCGGTTGCGGCGCTGGATGCAGCACTGGCATGATCTGGGACGAACTGGAAACCAGTCTTGCTCAGTTGGCAGATGAAGGTTTACTGCGCCGGCGCCGGACACTGGATGCGCCTTGTGGTCCAGAAGCAGTGATCGATGGTCAGCGGCTGATTGCCTTTTGCAGCAATGATTATCTCGGATTGGCCAATCATCCGGCGCTCATCGCTGCGGCTCAAGAAGCTGCTGCCCATTGGGGCGTTGGCAGCGGCGCATCGCATGCAGTCAGCGGTCATTTGCGCCCCCACGCGGAGCTGGAGGAGCGGCTGGCTGTGTTCGTTGGCCGGGAGCGAGCACTGTATTTCACTACTGGTTACATGGCTAATCTGGCGATCGTGCCGGCGCTGGTCGATCGCCATGACGCTATTTTCGCCGACCGGCTCAATCATGCTTCGCTGATTGATACGGCGCTGCTGGCGCGTGCTGAACATATCCGCTATCCGCATGGCGATCTGGACTGGCTGGCTGACCGGCTGGCGCGCAGCCAGGCACGGCGCAAGCTGATTCTGACAGATGCGGTGTTTAGCATGGACGGCGACCTCGCGCCACTGCCGGACCTGTTTGATCTGGCAGAGCGGTTTGATGCTTGGCTGGTGGTTGATGATGCACATGGGTTCGGCGTTCTCGGCCCAAACGGGCGAGGCAGCCTGGCGCATTTTGCCCTTCCCGCATCACCCCGCTTGATTCTGATGGGCACGTTAGGCAAGGCGGCAGGTGTTTCTGGAGCATTTGCTGCGGGTAATCCGCGCGTGATCGAATGGCTGATGCAGCGCGGGCGGCCTTACATTTTTACCACTGCCTCCAGTCCAGTGATTGCTGCTGCGCTGTTGGCCAGCCTAGAACTGATAGTTGCTGGCGATGACCGGCGGGCGCATCTGCAAGCGTTGATCGCGCGATTGCGGGCAGGACTCGACGGTTTGCCTTGGCGATTGTTGCCCTCGCTGACAGCAATTCAACCGTTGGTGATTGGGGACAACCAAGCCGCAGTAGCGCTAGCAGAACGCCTGTTGGCGCAAGGTCTGTGGGTTCCAGCCATTCGCCCGCCTACCGTGCCTGCCGGTACAGCCCGGTTGCGGATTTCTCTGTCGGCAGCACATACGACGGCCCAGGTCGATGCTTTGCTGGCTGCGTTAAGGGATTGCGTTGACCGTGCCGCGTAGACTACCCACTCCAACCCTCTCTCATAAGAGAGGGAATAAAGTTACCCGATGTTGAGCATTCCCCCTGTATTGCCGGCCAAAAAACGGATTCGCCAGGCATTTGACCAAGCGGCGGCGACTTACGATGAAGCCGCTGACGTGCAACGTGAAGTATGCGACCGGCTGGCTGGGTATTTCGAGCAGACCGGCATTCACTTTCAACCCAAAACCATTTTAGATGCTGGTTGTGGCACCGGTTATGGCGTGTGGTGGCTGAAACGGCGTTGGCCGTGTGCCGAACTCATTTTGGCTGACTTTGCCCCTGGCATGTTGGTCGCCTCGCGTATTCATTGCCCCCAGACGATGCTGGTTTGTGCCGACATTGAGGCGTTACCGTTCACTGACCAACGGTTCGATCTGTACTGGTCTAGCCTGGCTTGGCAATGGAATGATCCGATGCGGTGTCTGGTCGAGGCCGGACGAGTGCTCCGGCCTGGCGGGGTGCTGGCGGTAGCGACACTGGGAACGAATAATTTTCCCGAGTTGCAACATGCTTTTGCTGAGATTGATGATTACAGTCATGTGCTAGCCATCCCGGCGCCCGAGCGATTATTGACAGATTGCCAAGGAAGCGGTTGGGTGGTGAACATTTGGCAGCGGCAAGCGGTGCGCCGGCATTATTCTGATTTGCGAACTTTATTGCGCCGTGTCAAGGCGGTGGGCGCTCGCGAGGTGGAACAGCGCCGGCCCAGACCCTTTGGACGTACCGCCTGGCAGGCAGTGACCGCACGCTACGAGCAGTTGCGGGAACCCGAGGGATTGCCATTGACTTACGATGTGGTCTGGCTGATTGCCCATGGACCAGTCATTGATGAGCGCCATGATCGTAATCTAGCCTCCTTGTCTTGTGAAATTGAGCGAGGATGAGAGTAAAAAAATCCAATGAAACAGGCATTTTTTGTCGCAGGCACCGATACAGGTGCGGGTAAAACCCATGTGACTTGCGCCCTCTTGCATGCGACTCGTCAGCTGGGATTAACAACCGTTGGCATGAAGCCTATCGCAGCAGGTGTTGAGGATGACGGACGCAATGGCGATGTCGCGCAATTGCTGGCCGCCAGTTCCATCCAGCCACCTTTGCCGCTAGTTAATCCTTTCCTGTATATCCCGCCTATTGCGCCGCATATTGCTGCTCAGGAAGCAGGCCGGCCCATCGGCCTCGCGACGATTCAGGCAGCGTTCGTACAATTACAAGAATTGGCCGACGTGGTTTGGGTGGAGGGTGTTGGCGGATTCCGGGTGCCGCTTGACGAACGTTTCGACACAGCTGATCTGGTAGTGGCACTCGATCTTCCGGTCATTCTGGTGGTTGGCATGCGCTTGGGCTGCCTTAATCATGCGCTGTTGACCGCCGAAGCAATTGCAGTTCGAGGGCTGCGGTTTGCAGGCTGGGTCGCCAACCGGATTGATCCAGCCATGGGCCGCTTCGAGGCCAATATTGAGACCTTATGCGCTCGTTTGGAAGCGCCATTACTGGGGATAACACCTTATAGCACCAATCCGGTGCGGGCCGCCGGAGCGTTGCAGTTGATGGAATTGACGGCATTTAGGAATTTGCAGGTATAGGTTTTTTGGTGTTGTTTACCTCGGCTGACTGGACAACCCATCGAATGACTCCACGCCGGTAGCCGCTTGCCAGCTTGCCTGTAGATGCCGTCCGGCCAGCGCGACCACCTCGCTATCGAGATGATTTTGGCGGACAAAGCTTTCTAGCATCTCAAGAATCTCATTTGGAGACAGTGGCTTACGGTAAGGACGGCGCTGCGCCAACGCTTGGAATACATCGGATACCGCAATGATCCGCATCTCTATCGTTAGATCGGCACCACGCCGGTGAAAGGGATAACCTCGCCCGTCTGGAGTTTCATGATGGTAAGCCGCCCAAATAGTGATGTCTTCCAAACCGGTAATCCCATGCAGAATCTGATAAGTCTCAAAGCTGTGGCGCTGGATCATCGCCCGTTCCTCACGGGTCAGTGTGCCGGGTTTGTCCAGAATCTCATCGGGTACTTGCAGCTTCCCCAAATCGTGCAATAGTCCCGCTACTTCGATCTTTTCACAGGTTTCGATCGCCAATCCAGCCCGTTCTGCCAGAAATCGCGCCAGGCGCGCTGTTCCCAGCGAATGTTCCATGGTGTAGGGGCTTTTGGCGTCCACGACCCGGGCAAAGAGCAATGCCAGCTGCTTCAGCTCCGGAAAGGTAACCGGCACCATTTGAGATTCCCACTTCCGCTCGTAAATAGAGCGAATCAAATGGCGAGGCTCTAGGCTGAGCCAAAAGGCTTCGTTGCCGGAGAGATCCATGAAAAGGGCTACTAAATCCGGTGCGAAGCAGGAGCCGCTCAACCGCCAGATCGTATCGCGAATCGTGTGTCGAGCCAGCAGAAGATCGTTTTCGTAATGAGGGATGGCCAAGGCGTCGACCCGGTCCACCAGATAGATCAGATTGGCCAGCCGGGCGGTGTTCCGGGGGATATCCAGCCTCGGGAATGCATCCCAATGGGTATGGTGATACCGGACGATGTTTTTCAGAGGGGCTAGCGGCGAAAATTGGCCCAGTAATTCGCTACCTTTAACGCAATGAAGCTCTACATCTTCCCAATCGATTTTATCGATCAGGCAGCGATGCACATGCGTAGATGATACCCCGCAGTCATGCAACAGCCCGGCATGGAATAGATCTTCCAGTTCTGGCTCGCACAGGTCCAGGTCGCGGCCGCACTGGAGCGCCATGAACCCGACTCGCTTGCCGTGGAAGACCTCATCAACGCCAACCAGATCGAGCGCATCCGATAAGGCATGAATTGCTTGACCAAGATTGATGGTGACACTCATTCTTGTAACGGCGCGCTGTTAGACGTCGCCTCCCGGGTGCGCTCCATATAATCCATATAGGCAGGAATGGCGATGGCGGCGATGATGCCCATTACGAAAATAAGAGGCAAAATTAGCGCCAGAAGGGTAACGCCAAGGGTATTGGGCGGGGGTGGGTTGCCGAAGCGGTTTGGTCCTTGGGTACCGGGCATGATCAGCAAGATCAGATACAACACCATATTCGCTAAGGGCACGATGATCAGCACGGACCACCAGCCGCTGGCGTTGAAATCGTGCAGACGTTGAATGGTCAGCAGAATCGAGACGGCCAGTGCCGCTATGCCGAGTACGATCATGATGCCGCCCGTCAGCATACTGATCGATTCCCCGCTGCCGCCTCGCTGTAGAAAAGCGGCTACACCGCCGATCAATGCGAGTATCAGATTGACCAGTAATCCTATGCCTACCGAATAACCAATGTAGCGGACCCGGCCTAACCGGCCTTGAGCAGAGAGAATCTTGACTTCACCAAATTCCTTGGATGAGGTGGGGGTGATGGCGCCGCGAGGGGGCTGGTAGGGGCTAGGGTTATTCATGTCATTTCCCAGTTTCAGTTCTTCTGTATTGTAGAAGCCGGTTTGGTTAGCCGCAACGCAACACGCACAACGGCCGATCATCCTCCCAACTGTCTAATTCGTGCCTTGTGCTGACAAAATTGCTACCCTTTATTCCATGTCAGCACGCTCATCGACACCGGTCTTTTTGGACACTCTCCGCCACATTGAAACCCCCGAAGGCATTGAATTAAGCTTGCGGGTAGCAGGGCCTGTGGCGCGGATATTGGCCTGGAGCATGGATAGCCTGATTCGTTACGGGGCATTGTGGGTGCTGCTCATGGTGCTGGCGATGCTGGGGGAAGGCGGGATGGGGCTGTGGCTGATTGCTCTATTTCTGACCGAGTGGTTCTACCCGGCGCTGTTCGAGGTCTATGCGGGCGGTGCTACGCCTGGCAAGAAGGCCTTGGGTCTCAAGGTCATCCATACGAACGGTACTCCGGTGGATTGGCCGGGGGCGCTGATTCGCAACCTGTTGCGAGCGGTGGACTTCTTGCCTTTGCTGTATGGCTTCGGGCTGGCTGCCATACTTTGTAATCGTAATTTCCAGCGGCTGGGTGATCTCGCGGCCGGCACGATGGTTATTTACCGTGACCCGGCGGCGGCTACGCCTCAATTACCGCCCGGCCGCGCGTTGCCGCCCCCCTTCCCGCTCAATACCGCTGAACAGCAACTACTCATTGATTTTGCTGAGCGCAGCACCACTCTCAACCCGGAACGGCAGGCGGAATTAGCGGACCTGCTGGCCCGTCAAACTGGACTATATGGTGTGGCTGGCGTCGAACGGTTGTGTGCCCATGCGCGCTGGCTGGCAGGAGAGCCGGCATGAAGCAACGCCCGTTTGAAGACCGTTATACCGCTGGCTGGCAGGCGTTTGCTGCTCAACTGGATCACTTGGAACGGCAGCACCCGCCAAAAAATGCGCTTAGGGTAACGCCTTTGCCGGTCGTCGAACTGCCTGCGGCTTACCGCCAGCTTTGCCAGCAATTAGCTATTGCCCGGAACCGGCGTTATAGCGGTTCACTGGTAGCGCGGTTAAACCAATTGGCTTTGCGCGCTCACCAGCAGATTTATCGTGCGCCACAACGGCGCTGGCAAGTGGTTCTGGACTTTTTAACCACAGGTTTTCCGCAACGGGTGCGCGCCGACGCGAGGCTATTTTGGCTGTGTGCGGCGCTGTTCTATCTGCCGCTGTTTGGCATGGGCTGGGCGGTCTATCAGGCCCCGGAATTGATCTACAGTCTCTTATCGCCGGAATCAGTTGCTGACCTCGAAGCCATGTACGCGCCCGGCAAAATGGCTGGCGATCGCGATGCCTCAACTGATCTGGCGATGTTTGGTTACTACATTCATAACAACATTGGCCTGGGTTTTCGCACTTTCGCCGGTGGGATGCTGCTTGGTGCCGGTTCTGCTTTCATGTTGCTATTGAACGGTGTGTTCATCGGTGCGGTGTCTGGTTATCTCACCGCGCGAGGGTTTATCGAGACTTTCTATACGTTCATTGCCGGTCACGGCGCTTTTGAATTGACGGGCATCGTGCTGGCTGGAGTGGCAGGGTTGAAAATGGGCTGGGCCATCGTTGCGCCGGGCCGGTTGCGTCGAGCAGAATCTTTACGGCAGGCGGCAACGGGTGGAATCCAGCTGATCCTTGGTGTGGCCGCGTTTCTGGTGTTGGCGGCATTCATCGAAGCCTTTTGGTCCTCCAACCAGGCGATTCCAGCGGATATCAAGTATACGGTTGGCGCTTCCGGCTGGCTGCTGGTCATCCTCTATCTGACGCGGGCGGGCCGTCGTGCCTCTTGAAACCATCGCTGCTGAATTGCGCCGGCGCAATGCCTGGGAAGCAACGGATTTGGGCATGGTGATGGTTCGTCAGTGGCTAGGTTCCGTCTATGCGGCCTGGTTCACTGTGGCGCTGCCGCTGTTTATGCTGTTGCATTTGGTGTGCTGGGGACACTGGTGGTTAGCGCCGTGGCTGATGTGGTGGTTGAAACCCCTGCTGGATCGCCCGCCGCTGTATATCCTCAGTCATGCCTTGTTTGGAGACCCGCCGGACCGCCGCCAGTTCTGGCGGGCGTTACCAGGATTATTGCTGCGCCGGCAGGCGTTCGCTGCGCTGACTTGGCGCCGTTTGGGTGCTGCCCGTTCATTCACATTGCCGGTTACGCAACTGGAAGGACTGACTGGCAAGGCACGACGCCAGCGGTTGCGTGACTTAAGCTACCCAGGCCGGGGAGCAGCGATATGGTTGACCGTGATCGGCCTGCATGTGGAAATCGCCCTGGATTTCGCGCTGATCGCGCTGGTGTGGATGTTGATTCCCGATTTCATTGCACTGGAGTTTTTTGATCTGCTCGATGATAGCAGCCAATGGGGACAGCTTTGGCTGAATGTCGTGGGTTTCTGTGGACTGAGTTTGGTCGAACCGTTCTATGTTGCTGCCGGTTTTACCCTGTATCTTAACCGCCGGGCCTGGCTGGAAGCCTGGGATCTGGAACTTGGTTTCCGCAAGATGGCGGCGCGATTGGCGCAGGCCGGGCGCGTGGCAACCGGATTGGCGGTGCTGGCGTTGGGACTGGGTTTGCTGATGATTCCAGTGAAAAGTGTTGCTGCTGATGTTCCCTCCCGCTCCAATCCTCCTCTGCCAGTGGTGGAGGAATCGCTGATGAACCCGCTCTGCGAACAGCGTCGTGTACGCGAGGTGGAATTAGCCCAGGCCAGCAGTTCCATCAAACAGGTGCTAGCTGAGACTCTCAAGGAGCCGGAGTTGCACGTTTGCGAAGTGCAGACACGCTGGCGGTGGCGAGACGATGACAGTACAGAGTCTCCTCCCCGTTCACCACATGATCCCCGTCCAGGCCAGTGGTTCGCAGCAACGATCGAATTGCTCCTTTGGCTCGCCGTGGGGCTGTTCATCGCCGTGGCGGGCTGGTGGTTATGGCGCCGCACGCCGCGCGTCTCTACCGGTGCTGGACAGCGCGTCGCCAAATCCGGCCCGCGGTTTGTTCAAGGCCGCGATGCAATCGCCATCCTGCCCGATGCTGGGCTGGGTGATACCGCCTGGCGGTTGTGGACCGAAGGTCAGCCGCGCGAAGCGTTACGCTTGTTATACCAAGGTAGTTTGGCCGGGTTGGCGGCCCAGCACGGTCTTCCGGTGCGGCCAAGTGCGACCGAGGAGGATTGTCTGCGGCTGGCTGCTGCGCAACTGACCGATTCTGAATTGCTCGGCTTTCTACACTGTCTGACCTGCGCTTGGCAGGCGGCCGCCTATGCCCACCGCTTGCCGGATGCGGCCGATGCCCATCGCTTGTGTACGGAGTGGCCCCGGCATTTTGCCATAGCCAGAGCGTTGTCTGCATGACCCGCCGCCGGCTATGGCTAATACTTCTAATCCTGCTGGCACTGCTCAGTGCCAGCGGCGTGTTGCTGTGGCTGAGTCAGAATCTGGTGCAGCGCCGCGAAGAAATTTATACCGGCTATGACGAAGCCGCCCGGCGCAACCCATTTTACTTGGCAGACCGGCTGTTGGCTCGATTGGGCCGCACCATTCACAGTGTGCGTCGCCTGGATGAACTACCCTACCCGCTGGATACCAAGGCTACTTTGCTTGCCGCCATCCCCAGCTATGCGCTCAGCGCCGCTGATAGCCAACGGTTGCTGGACTGGGTTGATCAGGGAGGGCACCTGTTGATCAGTGTGCAACACGCTTATGAACCGGGCCAGGGATTTGATCACCTGCTCAATCTCCTCGAAATTTACACCCAGCGTATCGAGAACCCAGGCGTCGAGCCGGTTCCCGTTAAATTGAATGAAGCAATGCCGCCGTTGCAGGTTCGCTTTCGCTCCAGCTTGCAACTGAATAATGCCTTCTGGCAATTCATTCAATGGGGTGAAGGGCAGGTCACGCTGCTGACAGATCTCAGTCTGTTCACTAATGACCGGTTGACCCAATATGACCATGCGGATTTTCTATGGGCCCTGCTCCAGCAAGGCCATCCTGGTGGTGAAATCTGGTTGCAATACCGGATGCTTACGCCGTCATTGATGCAACTGCTATGGCAATATGCTTGGATGCCTCTCGTTGGGTTGATTTTGACTCTGTTGGCGGTGCTGTGGAGCTTTAGTCAGCGGCTAGGGCCGTTGCAGATACCTCGTTCCGGCGAACAGCGGCGATTGGCAGAGCACTTGCGAGCGAGCGCCCGGTTTCTGTGGCGGCAGGGTGCCGGACCGGTGTTGCTCCAAGCCGCTCGTCACTATACCTTGCGCCAGGTCAAACGCCGTCAGCCTGGCTCACCATCCGATAGTGTGCTGTTGACGCATTCCGACCAGCCGCTGAGTGAACGCGACCTGGTGCAAACCTTACAAACATTGCAACGGATTAACCGTCCCCGATGAGTGAAACTTCTCCTGCTGCGGCTGTAAACCCGCTTTCCAGCACTGAATTACAATGGGCTGGGGATTTTCTGCAAACCCTGCGTGGTGAAATCAGCCAAGTGCTCGTCGGCCAGCAAGCGGTGGTTGACCAGGTATTGATTGCCCTAAGCGCTGCTGGTCATGTCCTGATCGAAGGTGTGCCGGGACTGGGCAAGACCTTGCTGGTGCGAGCGCTGGCCGCTTGCGTCAATGCCCGTTTCGCCCGCATCCAATTTACTGCTGACCTGATGCCTAGCGATGTTACTGGCCATGCCTTGTATAACCTGCGTGAGGAACGGTTTGAAATCCGCCGGGGGCCGGTATTTTGCCATTTCTTGCTGGCTGATGAGATCAATCGCGCCCCAGCCAAGACTCAAGCGGCGCTATTGGAAGTGATGCAGGAAGGACAGGTCACCATTGAAGGTCAGTCCTTCCCGCTGCCGCCACCGTTTATGACGCTGGCTACCCAGAATCCCATTGAGCATGAAGGTACTTATCCGCTGCCGGAAGCGCAACTCGACCGGTTTCTGCTAAAAATTCAGATCGGCTACCCTAATGTCGAAGAAGAAACCGCGCTGTTGCAGTTGGTGACCGGTGGACAGGTCGGTGACAAGCTGGATGTATCGCGAGTAAGGACGATGGCTGATCCTGGAGCGGTGTTGAACTTACAACGGATCGCAGCCCGGCTGAATCTGGATAATACAGTGCTGGACTATGCGGTACGGCTGGTAGCGGCAACCCGTAAAACACCGGGCTTTGTCATCGGCGCTGGACCGCGCGGTGGCATCGCCCTGATTCGCGCTGCTCGCGCCCATGCCTTGTTAAACCACCGTGATTTCGTCACTCCAGACGATGTCAAGAGCATCGCTAAACCTGCCTTGCGTCATCGGCTAACGTTGGCTGCAGAATACGAGATGGAAGGGGCACAGGTTGATGAGGTGCTCGACGATTTGTTACGCAGAGTGGCGGCTCCGAGAGGGTGATGTGTATTTATAACCGGCAGCAGTTTTTCTATGAAATTCCCTGATGAAGCCGCGGCCAATAACATATTAAAGATTAGAAATTTCAAATGATTAGATGTTTTAATGGTGTTGAAATGCCGGAAAATAAAAAAGGCCAGATCTGATTGATCTAGCCGATTATTTTTGGCGCGCCCGGAGAGATTCGAACTCCCGACCACCTGGTTCGTAGCCAGGTACTCTATCCAACTGAGCTACGGGCGCATTCTCAAAGAAGGGCGCGAATTATCTGGGATAAGGCGAATGATGTCAAATCACATGATGCGCAAACTGGCGGAGAGAGAGGGATTCGAACCCTCGATGGAGCTTTTAACCCCATACTCCCTTAGCAGGGGAGCGCCTTCAGCCGCTCGGCCATCTCTCCAGTAATACACGAACACTTACTTTATTAAGAATACCGCTTGAGAGCGCTGACGTAAAGCCCTTGTCTTTTTCAGCAGGAATCCTCATCCTGATAGTGATTCATCAGAGTAGCCCGGTTCTTTTGGCTGCGAGTGAAATCATTAATGAGAATTACTAAGGATCCAGTTTGCCCATAAAAAACGGCCGCCATCTTCACGGCGGCCGTTTTTTGATCTTGCAACAGCTTCCTTGTTGGGTGTGCTAAAAAGACAGCAACCCAACCGATGTTGTTATTTAGTCAGCCGTAGCTTTACGTACGAACCTGGCGCATCTTCGATCACTGGTAGCTTGCCAGTGCCTGGTACCCGCGCGGGTATCTTCTCGCCCGAATTCTTGCTCAACCATTTGTACCAATCTGGCCACCATGAGCCTTCAGTCTGCTTGGCGTCTTTGAGCCACTCATTTGGATCCGCCACCTGTTGCTTGGTGTTGGTCCAGTAGAAATACTTGTTGGCGGCAGGTGGATTGATCGGGCCGGCGATATGACCGGAACCGCTTAGCACGAACCGCACCGGGCCGTTGAGCAAAAGCGTACCTGCATAGTTGGATGTCCACGGTGAGATGTGGTCTTCAATCGCCGACAGGAAGTAGGTTGGCACTTTGATCTGTCTCAGGTCAATCGGCGTGTCTAGCAGGGAAATACCGCCTGGCTCTTTCAGCCGGTTATGCTGGTAGAAGTTGCGCAAGTAGAAACTATGCATCTTCGCCGGCATCCGGGTGGAATCCGAGTTCCAGTAGAGCAGATCAAAGGGGAATGGATCTTTACCTAACAAGTAATTGTTGATGAAGAAGGACCACATTAGATCATTAGCGCGTAACATACTGAAAGTCGTTGCCATTTCGCTGCCATCAAGATAGCCTTTGACTGCCATGCGTTTTTCTAGCGAGGCAATCTGCTCTTCTTCGATGAACACTTCCAGTTCACCCGGTTGTGAGAAATCCAGCATGGTGGTCAGGTGGGTGCCGGAACTGATGCGCGGGGTACCCTTGGCCGCCAGATACGCATTGGTGATGCCTAGCAGCGTACCGCCTAGGCAGTAGCCCAGCGCATTGACCTCACGCTCGCCTGTTGCCTGCTCAATGGCGTCCAGCGCTGCCAGCGGACCATCGCGTAAATAATCGTCGAAAGCCTTTTCGGCCATCTTTTCGTCTGGATTGATCCAGGACATCAGGAATACAGTAAATCCTTGATCAACTGCCCATTTGATCAGCGAATTTTTGGGGCGCAAATCCATGATGTAAAATTTGTTGATCCACGGCGGGAAGATCAGCAGCGGTTTTTTGAATACTTCCGGCGTACTGGGATCGTACTGGAGAAGCTGCATCATCTCATTCTGATAGATGACCTTGCCAGGCGTAGTAGCAACGTTCTTGCCTAGTTCAAAGGCGTTCAGGTCGGTCATCCGAATGTTGAGCTTGCCCTTGCCGCGCTCAAGATCATCCAGCATGTTCTTTAAGCCGTTGACCAGGTTCTCGCCGCCAGACTCAATAGTGGCCCGCAGCACTTCAGGATTGGTCATCACGAAGTTGCTCGGCGACATCGCGTCGATGAATTGGCGAGTATAAAACTGGAGTTTTTTCTTGGTCTTCTCGTCGAAACCTTCGACGTTGGCGACCATGTCCTGAATCCAGCCCGCAGTCAGCAGGTAAGATTGCTTGATGTAGGAGAACAAGGCATTGTCCTGCCAATCATCGTGTTTGAAGCGCTTATCGCCTTTCTGCTCGCGGAATAACGTCTCCATTGGTTGCTGGCCAAACATGGCGGGCAAGGCTTTCTGCCACAGATCCATATAATTTTGCCACAGTGCCATCTGCGCCTGTGCCAGTTTGGCTGGATCAGACATGATCTTTTGGGTCAATTCCATGAAGGAACGGCCCAGAGCGATACTGTCTTGCATATCATGCTTGCCGTCAGTGTTTTGACGGTTCAGAAATTCTTTTACAATGACCTGGCTCTTCTCAGCAATATGACTAAAGAGCTGCGCCATCTGTGCCGGATCAGGCATTTTAACTTCTGGCATCTTAAGTTCGGGGCTTTTTTGCTCGGCCATGCATCGTTCCTCATCAGTTTATGGTGGTTCGCTTGAATCGCTTTAATTCTAGCTTATGTTGCATCCTTGGCGTCAGCCGCGCGAACCAAAACCAAAAAAACAATCGGACAGGCCCGCACGGAATTTCCGTGATGGCCTGTCCGGTTTAAACTAAAAATGTGAAGGTTGCCTTACTTACTTGGCGGCAACCAGCGCCTTGAGCTCCTGCAGGCTGTCAGTGACACGCTTGTTGATAATGGCAAACGCATCTGCATTGGACTTGTTAACCATTTCAGCCAGTTCGCGCATGTTGGCCAGCGCCTGTTCGAAAGCTTTGCGCGCTACTTCGGCCTGTTTGGCGCTCATTTCCTGCGGATTGCCAGCGCTAGAGAACTGCTGAGCCATGGACGACACCTCGTTCATGGCTTGACTCAGAATTTCCGCCTGGCGCTGCGCAATGGCCTGCATACCCTGCACGGCAGCCTGATTAGCAGCCGTCAACGCCTCGATGTTCTTGCGCTGCGCTTCCATGATCGCCTGCATGTCAAAGCCAGGAATTTTCATGTCACCCAGCATCTTGGTGACATCGAACTTACTCATATCAAACTTGCTGAAATCAACGCTGGCGAACGGGTTGAAGGGATTGGCAGTGGACATGAGATATTCTCCTCTCAAGAATGATCAAGTTAACAAACGGTGTTTTTTGTGCATCGCAACATGATGGGTGTATTTTGCATACTGCAAAGCTGGTGTCAACTCTTTTTTTTGCAGTGCAGCATAAAATTTTACCCGGTTATTTTGCCCCCAGGCTTTTAGCGGCAATTTCATAGACATCCGGCGATAATTCCGGCGCTGTCAGGATTCGCTCCAATTGGCGGCGCATTCCCTCCTGGCGAATTGGGTCGTATTTACGCCAGCGGGTGAGTGCCGTCATCAGCCGTGCCGCGATCTGCGGGTTGAAGGCGTTTAAGGTCAACACCTGATCGGCTAGGAAAGTATAGCCGCTGCTATCGGCGGCGTGAAAATGGATCGGATTGGCCTGACAAAATGCGCCAATCAGTGCGCGCACCTTATTAGGATTGCGGAGGCTGAAAGCTTCGTGCGCCATGAGTTTCCGTACCACGTTTAAAGTGCCAGGCTGGCAGGATGTCGCTTGTAAAATCAACCACTTGTCCACAACCAATGCTTCATGTTGCCAGTGGTCGTAGAAAGCGGCCAATGCCTCGCCTCCCTCTGGCCCGTGACTGTTAATCAGCGGGGCCAGCGCCCCAAGTTGATCCGTCATGTTGCTCGCATTATGGAACTGTTCGATGCATCGGGTGCGTAATTCAGGTTCATCCAGTTGCATCAAATAATCCAGGCAGATGTTTTTGAGCGCCCGCTGGCCAATAGCAGCGGCATCGATACCTTCCTCTTCTTTGTTTGTGAAAAGAGAGGGTGTTAGGGAGAAGGTGTTTTGCAGAGTCTCGTAAGCGGTTAGCAATGGATCGCGTAAGCGTTCAGCCAGCGTGCGCTGGACAAATCGCCGGGCTGCATGAATACCGTCCACGTCAACCACGCTCATCTGTTCCGCTAGCCAGGATTCGCCGGGCATAGTCAATACTTGAGCCAATAGTGCCGGATCTGCTCCTGACGTCAGTGCGTGGCCAAAAGCAGCGCTGAAAGATTCTGGCAATGCCCATGTCCGCCCTTGCTGCCGATCCTCGACCAAAGCCAGGATCATGCGAATTGCCAGATTCTGGCCAGCATCCCAACGGTTGAAATCGTCGCTATCATGCGCCAGCCGGAAGCGTAAATCGTCATTGCTCTCAGGGCTATTGATCTTCACTGGCGCGGAAAAACCACGCAGTAGCGAGGGGACCGGCCGCGAAGATATGTTAATGAAGTGAAAGGTGTGCTCTATCTCACGCAGTTCCAGAACCCGGCTTGTTCCCTGGGGTTCCTTTTCTCCAAGGAGCTGCAACGGTAGATCGTGTCCATCTGCATCCAGCAGGCCCATTGCTATGGGGATATGGAACGGCTCCTTGTGTGACTGATCCGGGGTCGGAGGACAGGATTGCCGGATAGTTAATATGTAGTGGCCAGCAGCGGGATCATAGGTGTCGCTTACCGTCAATTCTGGGGTGCCGGCCTGGCTATACCAATGCTTAAATTGGGTGAAATCAGCATCATTGGCATCAGCGATTGCTGCAACGAAATCGTCACAGGTAACAGCCTGCCCATCGTGACGTTGGAAGTAGAGATCCATACCTCGCCGGAAACCATCTTGACCCAGCAGGGTTTGCATCATGCGGATAACTTCAGCGCCTTTATTGTAGACGGTGACAGTATAGAAATTATTGATCTCGATGTAGGAATCTGGCCGCACCGGATGAGCCATCGGCCCGGCATCCTGGGGAAACTGACTGCTACGCAGGATACGCACATCTTCGATGCGCTTGACTCCGCGTGAGCCGAGGTCGCTGGAGAATTCTTGATCGCGAAATACCGTGAGTCCTTCCTTGAGGCTCAGTTGAAACCAGTCGCGGCAAGTGACCCGGTTACCGGTCCAGTTGTGAAAATATTCGTGGCCAATAACGCTCAGAATGCCCTGGTAGTCAGCATCGGTGGCAGTTTCCGGTTTAGCCAGTACGTACTTAGTATTGAAAATGTTAAGGCCTTTGTTCTCCATAGCACCCATGTTGAAATCACCAACGGCTACGATCATATACAGATCCAGATCGTATTCCAGGCCGAAACGCTTCTCATCCCAGGCCATCGCCTGTTTGAGAGAATACATAGCATGTTTACACTGGCTGATGTTTTCCGGTTCGACGTAGATACGCAAGGTAATCTGACGGTTGGAACGGGTGGTGAATGATGCTTCGATAGTCTGGAGATGACCGGCAACTAAGGCAAACAGGTAGCAGGGCTTAGGGAAGGGATCGTGCCAAATTGCCCAGTGACGGCCATCGTCTAGCTTGCCATGGTCGACAAGATTGCCGTTGGACAGCAGCACTGGGTAGCGGGACTGGTCTGCAACGATCGTCGTGGTAAAGACCGCCATGTTGTCCGGGCGGTCAATAAAATAGGTAATGCGACGGAAGCCTTCAGCTTCACATTGAGTACAGAAATTGCCGCTGGATTGATAAAGCCCTTCCAGGGCAGCGTTGTCCTGAGGGCGGATGCGCGTTACGGCGATTAATTCAAACTCGGCGGGTGGGTCCAGTAAGGTCAACTGATCAGCATCGCATTGATAACGGTCAGCAGCGAGCAGTTTTCCATTAAGTTTCAGCGCAACCAGTGCCAGGTGTTGACCGTCCAGCGTTAATGGCATGCCAGCAGGCGTGGCCTCAGCACGGAGGATATGCAGTTGGGAATATACCGTGGTGAAGTCTTCACCCAGTTCAAATCGCAAAGCGACTTCTGAAATGCGGTAATGGGGTGGGGTATAGTCTTTGAGATAAGTCGTCTTAGGAGCATTGGCTGACATTGGGTTACTTTTCATTGAGGAAGTAGAACATGAAATCCTTGGAGGGCACGCAATCAAGTTTGTTCGAAACTCTATTTAGCTAGATATCCCTGTGATCTACCTTGCTGCATTTGTCAAATAAGGATAAATTTCGTGCTCAATTAGGCGGTTTTTTAGGTGTCTTTTCTTAATAATTATTTTTAAATCAATAAATTAATATAAAATTAACAAAAATCCATCAAGCACTATCCGGAGATAAACTCATGGTTCCAGGACCGATTTACGAAGTCCTACCATATGCTTATATGCTGGTCGGAGTATTCGCGGTTATCAGTATTGATATAATCATTGCAAAAATCTGCGGAATCATTCTTATGATTTTGGGAGGCGTGATTTATCAGGCCAGAAGACGTTACCGCCACCGCAGGATGCGCTTTGAGGATATACAAGGCGCCAAGACCCGAGCAAAAAGAAAGGGAGCTGCTAGCAAACAGGATACTGTGAAATCCCAGCAGGATTTCCAAAAAGGGGAGGACAGTTATGAGATGGGCGACTACCCAGAGGCCGTCAAAGGGTACCTTAAGGCGGCCAAACAGGGTAATAGTTCGGCACAAGTCAATCTCGGGGCGATGTACGCCGAGGGCTTAGGGGTCGCTCAGGATTTTCAGGAAGCGCTGTTTTGGTATCGCGAAGCTGCCCAACAGGGAGATACAGTAGCGTACCTCAACCTGGGGGTTATGTATGTTGAAGGTCAAGGCGTGCCTCGGGATCTTCAGGAAGCACTCAAGCATTATCGCAAAGCAGCGGGCCAAGGCAATGCGTTGGCTCAATTCAACTTAGGAATGATGTACGAGCAAAATAACGATACTCTGTCTCTGCAAGAGGCAGCAACCTGGTATCAACAAGCAGCTGAACAAGACTATGCGCCTGCTCAGGTTAATTTGGCCGTTATGTATGTCGAGGGCCAAGGTGTCCGCCAGGATTTCCAAAAAGCGCTGAAGTGGTATCAAAAAGCCGCTACGCAAAATTATGCGCCGGCACAATTCAATCTCGGAGTCATGTATTTTGAGGGCCATGAGGAAATACCGAAAGATTTGGTCATGGCCTACGTCTGGTTCTCCCGATCAGCAAATCAGGGTGATGAGGATGCTCAAATCATGCGGGACAAAGTCGCAAGCCGTTTAACATCCGAGCAAAAGGCCTATGCTCAACAACTTTTGTAAGATTTTGTAAGCGCCTGACAAATTGGTTCTTTTTATCGGACCGGCATTTGCCCGTAATGACCTGCCTAAAGGCACCAGGGCAATCACGCTATATGGTTTTTCCGAATTTTATCAATCAGTTGCAGATAACGAATATCATTCTTAGAAGTTGATATTCAAAAGAATCAATATATTATGCTTAGTATGGCGCAATGTATAGCGCAATTACCTTGCGATAGGCACAATCGCCTCACACCTTGATGTATTAAGTATGAGAAAATCATTATTCTTGCTGGCGTTTTTCATACTGTTGCCTGCGTGGGCAGGTATTCCTGCCACACCCGTGATGACCCTTTATCAGTTCAATGGGAATCTTGAAATTCCTTATTACGACCTCAGGAGTTTTGAGAAATCCGGCGCATCCCGGCCTGCTGGCAGCTTGGCGCAGGGGACATCCCTAATTCCTTGTTTGGTTGTGAGAAATGGCCGTCCGTTAACAGACCGCCAAGGCACTCCCTATGTTGGCTTTCGAATCGTTGTCAACTCACGTGCAGCAGTGCCAGCTTCTACTGCGGTCTTTAAGACAGCACTTAAGCAACGCCAGGCCATGAGCGCCGCTAACCATCATTGCGATGCTGCTGTTCAATATGTGATGAATGTTCGCAAGATGTATGCAATGGAAAAAGCGCCTTTTTTTGACCCTCCTTTCTTAGCCAGAATCAACCATGCTACCCCGAAACGGCCATACCAAAATGAGCTGGATCAGATCATCCAGGCTTTTCATAACTCATCGTATTGTGCAGCAGCCAATCACCGTCTGATCGGACGCCGTCATACTTTACAGCAAGCTTGGGATCGCTTCATTGGCGCGCAGCGGAACCAATGGCCTCGCCAGATCCTGCAACGGGCTAAGCATTTGGATTATGTGATGCGTACCGCGATTTTCGAAGGACACTTAGACCGGGGTTGCAATGCCTATGGCGCTTGTGAACGGAATATTATTGCATTGTCCATTCGCAACCGGGCCAGGGAATCTTGTTCAAAAGGCCAAGGATGTCGATTTCAAGGAGATTTTCAAGGTGTATCATCCAAGGTTTCTCAATACAACATCTGGGATGAATACCTGACCCAAATATCTGGATTGACTTCCTGTTTTTTGCGCCAGGATTTGGGCAGTGATTCATCGGTTATGGGTGGCCGCGATGATTATAATGTTGCCTATTACGACAAAATTCAGGCGATGTATCGGCAAAATCTGCCTGATATTCAACGAATCCTTTTTGGTAAGGATCATGATCTCCAAGCGGTTTTTCCTAATGTTTCGTTAAAACGCCTTAAAAAATTAAGACATTATTACCACGCTCCAGCGATGGGCCAATGTTTCCCTCATCATAACCGGGTGGAATATATGTCAGGCGCAATAGCTCGTAAGGGGCAGGATTTTGCCTTGATTGCCAACACGCGCATTCGAGTAGATCAACGGCATCAGGAAGGATATTTTTTTCAGGATTTCGTCGTACAACAACAACCGGATAAAGATGTCGTGAGTTTGATTGATCGTTATCCAGGTTTCATTGTGGATGGCAGGAAAGTCTCGTTGAGAACAGCTTCAGGTTGTCCACCTTATGGAATTCCGCGTGGATGCCGGTTTAACACGATTGGCCGCTACCGCAAAACGCCTTCCTGGTTGAAATCGGGGACACCACTGGCGTTGACATGCCGTATTTGTGACCGTGGAGAACAATGTAAAGGCCGGGGATCTTTACAAGAGGTCACGATCGGTGGCGTGTGTGATACTCAGATGCGGCCGGTTGCTGCTGTTGATTAGGCTCTTTCGAATGAACATACCTTGCGCTTTAAGCACTTGGACGCAAAGCGGCAAGCAGGCTAACTTGTTGAAAACATGGTGCCCCGAACAGGATTCGAACCTGTGGCCTCACCCTTAGGAGGGGTGCGCTCTATCCATCTGAGCTACCGGGGCAAAAACGCAGGGGTTTCAGGAAATTCTGGAGAAATTAGATAACCCTTAACCGGGTTAATGTGCGTATGAGTTTAAGGATAGCCGATGATCGCTTCCGCAAACAAGCGGAACTGCTTCACATCTCTCCTACCCTGTTCCGTTATTGTCGTCAGTTCAGTTGGAACTCACGCCGGCGGGCATCTGCCCAAGTTATTTCAACCATGTGGACACTGCCGCTGTTGTTCACCAGCAGCGCAGTTGAAGAACGAGTGCCGTAGCCAGGTGCGTCAATGAAAATTGACGATAGCCAACGCTCCCATTCGAGCGGAACGCCGGTTTCGGGTAATTCAGCATCCGGGGCGATGCTGCGATCAGTCAGCACTTCCAGCAGATCGTCCGGTGCCGGATCAAACTGCTGTTCCAACCGGCTGCGCAGCAAGAATAAGCCCCGCTGCACTTTGGGCCAAGGCGTATCGAGCAAGTGATTGCTAAGACCGTACCATCCTGGCAGCAAAGTCTGAATCTCGCCGGTGCGATTGGAATGATAGTAGAGACCCGTTTTATCGCCCAACAGCAGGTTAAAACCGTTGTAGCAGCTGGCGGCCGGCCGCAATTGTTCCAGATAATCGATTGCTGGTTGTGGGCTTTGCAGATAATCGGCCACCAGTCGACCCCGCGAAGGTGCATCTGACCGGACCCGGCTAGGATCACGGTAGTTGGTAATAGCGGCGAAGCGGCCAGAGCGGCTGATCCCCATCCAGGTGCCTCCTTCCTGGAGATCACGGCCAGCTAGCACTTGCGGTGCTTCATCCCAAAACGCCAGGGGTGCGGTAGGCCGCTCGTGGAACTCGTCACGATTGGCGGCGACCATCAGCTCATAACCGGAATGACAACGATATGCGATCAAAATCAAGCACATGATTACCCGTCCGGGGCATAAAGTTTGAGAATTCCTAAGGCCATCGCCATCCGGATTAATTGCGACAACGTGCGGGCTTCCATCTTTTGCATGACCTTGGCCCGGTGAACTTCCACTGTCTTGCGGCTCAGGTCCAGTTGCTCGGCGATTTCCCGATTGGATAATCCATCGACGACCTGCCGCAAGATATCTTGCTCACGCGGGGTTAAAGTCTCAAACCGGCTCAACAATACTTGTCGCCATGCCCGGGTTCGCCGCCTATTCTGATCCTCAGCCACCGCGTGATGAATGCAATCCAAAAACCATTGTTCATTAAGAGGTTTTTCAAGAAAATCTATCGCGCCCTGCTTCATGGCGTTGACTGCAGTCGCAACATCACCCCGCGGAGCGATAACGATGACTGGCAGATCGACACCTTGTTCGCGCAAAATCTGCTGGGCGCTAACCTTGGCGCGTCCCGCAATCCGGATGTCAAGCAACAGGCAGCCAGGTTGCTCTGGCTGGTAGGCCGTTAGGAACGCCTCAATTTCGCCGAAAGTCCGGACATACAGACCGACTGACTCTACCAGCCGCCGGAGAGAATCACGCAGCCGGGCCTCAGGATCCAGAATGTAGACAATCGGTGTATGACAATGGCTCACGGTTTCCAGCATATCGGAAAAGGGAAGAATTACAGTATAAAACATTCAGCCATGATCAGTGGAATTGGCTACAATTTTCTGATTCCTTGAAAGCTTATCAATTCTTGGAGAATCAACGCCATGACTATCATCTCTTCCTCTCAAGACGCCCTTGTGCTACGCCAGGATGAAGCCGGCGTTGCTACCCTGACCCTCAATCGGCCTAAGCATTACAATGCACTGTCAACAGCGATGCTTGATGCGTTGCAGGCGGCGTTGAATGCGATTGCCGCTGATGAATCAATTCAGGTGGTAGTGATTGCCGGCAGCGGTCCCGCATTCTGCGCGGGCCATGATCTCAAGGAGATGCGTGCTCAGGATAGCCGCGCTTTCCATCAAGCGCTGTTCACTCAGTGCGGACAAGCGATGCTGACCATTAACCGCCTGCCGCAACCCGTGATCGCTCGGGTCCACGGTATCGCTACCGCTGCTGGTTGCCAGTTGGTTGCAGCGTGCGATCTAGCAGTCGCGTCTGATAATGCGCGTTTCGCTACTTCCGGCATCAATGTCGGCCTGTTCTGCTCCAGTCCTGGGGTGGCGCTGAGCCGGAATCTCGGTCGCAAGCAAGCATTAGAATTGTTACTGACCGGTGATTTCATCGACGCGCAGACCGCGTTACAGCAGGGATTGATTAACCGGGTGGTTCCGCTCGAACAATTAGATGCGGCTGTTTGGCAACTCGCCGGATCGATCTGCAATAAATCTCAATTGGCGATTCGTATGGGCAAGGAGCTGTTCTACCGGCAGTTGGATTTGAGCCTGGAGGATGCCTATGCGTGTGCCACTGAAATCATGGCCTGCAATTTGGACAGCGAGGATGCCCGCGAAGGCATTGACGCCTTTATTGGCAAACGCAAACCACAATGGAAAGGGTGTTAGTGCGGCGTCAACATCCATTGAATGGATAAGCAATGCATTTTCCTGAGAGTCCGCTTGCTAACGAGAATGGCAAAATTGCCCGCAAGCGGACTCCCTCTGAAGCAAGCTCTTGATTTCAAGATTTAATCTTACCCAGCAACCCTTCGACTTCCGCTGCCCGCACCTCAGCATTGGGTAATTCTTTAATAAAACGCAGTTTGTCCCGGCCATCAAGCTTGTAGAGCTTGGACTGGTGCTGAATCAGTTGCACTAGCTTGGCTGGATCCAGTTTTGGCTCTGGCCCGAATACGACTCGCCCTCCTTTCGGTCCTGCTTCGATCTTCTTTACTCCAATGGGTATCGCCAGCAGCTTCAGCCCGGTCACTCGAAATAAGTTTTTAACCGGTTGTGGCAGCAAGCCGAAGCGGTCAATCATCTCCACCTGTAATTCACGCAGTTCGTCATCATCACGCGCGTTCGCGATGCGCTTATACAGGATGAGCCGGCTGTGGACATCTGGCAGATAGTCATCGGGAATCAGTGCTGGGCTTTGTAAATCAACTTCCGGTCCGTGATTCAGTGGCCGATTCAGTTCTGGAATTTTCCCGGCTTTCAGCGCTTGCACCGCTCGCTCCAGCAGATCCATGTACAGGCTGAAACCGACTTCATGAATCTGACCGCTCTGCGCCTCACCCAGCAATTCGCCTGCGCCGCGAATCTCGAGATCGTGACTGGCCAGCAGAAAACCGGCACCTAAATCCTCCAATGATTCAATCGCTTCGATACGTTTGACAGCATCGGCGGTCATCACTGATTTTGGCGGGACAAGCAGATACGCATAGGCCCGGTGGTGCGAGCGCCCGACCCGTCCGCGCAATTGATGCAATTGCGCCAGCCCCAGCTTATCGGCGCGGTTGATGAGAATGGTATTTGCGCTGGGCACATCGATACCTGACTCGATGATCGTAGTGCAAACGAGCAGGTTGCAGCGGCGATGGTAGAAATTCAGCATCACTTGTTCCAGCTCCCGCTCGCGCATCTGGCCATGTGCTACGGCGATCCGCGCCTGCGGCGCCAGTTCTGCAATCTGTGCCGCCATGCGCTGGATGGTTTCTACTTCATTGTGCAGGAAATAGATTTGCCCGCCGCGCTTTAATTCCCGCTGGCAGGCCTCGCGAATGGTTGCCGGGTTCCACTGACTGACAAAGGTCTTGACCGCCAAGCGTCCTGCGGGCGGTGTGGCGATAATCGACAGATCACGCAACCCGGCCATTGCCATATTTAACGTGCGAGGAATTGGGGTGGCAGTCAGGGTCAGGATGTCTACCTCGGCGCGCAGGGCTTTCAGGCGTTCCTTATGCCGCACGCCGAAACGATGCTCCTCATCCACGACGACCAGCCCGATTTGTTTGAATTGTACGCTGTCCTGCAACAGCTTGTGGGTGCCAATCAGAATGTCGACTTTGCCTTCAGCCAGTGCTTTGAGCGTCTCCGTCTGCTGCTTGGGTGAGCGGAACCGGGACAAGAGCTCAATTCGCACGGGCCAGTCAGCGAAGCGGTCGAGGAAATTCTGGTAATGCTGCTGAGCCAGCAAGGTCGTTGGTGTTAAAACCGCCACCTGCCGCGCATCCTGCACCGCTACGAATGCTGCGCGCATTGCCACTTCGGTCTTGCCAAAGCCAACATCGCCGCACACGACCCGATCCATCGGTTTTGCGGATCGCAGATCGGCAATCACCGCTTCAATGGCGGCCTGTTGATCTGCGGTTTCCTCGAAGGGGAAAGCCGCAGAAAAAGCAATGTAGTCAGCTTCGCTAAGACCAAAGGCGTGACCTGGCCGGGCCTCGCGGCGCGCATAGAGATCGAGTAACTCCGCCGCTGCATCACTGACTTGCTCCGCGGCTTTGCGTTTAGCTTTTTCCCATTGACCGCTGCCCAGTTTGTGCAAAGGCGCATTCTCCGGGGCAGCTCCGGTATAGCGGCTAAGCAGATGCAGCGCGGCGACGGGAACATACAGCCGGTCACTGCCAGCATACTCGACCACCACGAATTCACCATCGATACCGGCGGCTTCCAATCGCTGCAACCCGGTGTAGCGGCCAATACCATGCTCTTCATGTACGATCGGCGCACCCAAGCTGAGATCGCTCAGATTGCGGATGATGGTGTCGGGATCACGGCTCTGGACGCGCCGCCGCACCTGCCGCACCCGTTCGCCGTATAACTGCGGCTCGGCGATGATCGCCAGCGGCGGTCCGGTAAGCAGCAGCCCTTGCTCCAACGGCGCCACGGTTAGCGCCAGCCGCAACTCCTCCCGTGACAGAAACTCCGCCCAGCCTGTGCAGATGACCGGCCGCAGACCGTAGCCGCGCAGCATCTCCAACAGCACTTCACGGCGGCCGGCAGATTCAGCAGCGATGAGCACTCGTCCGGGAAATCCGGCTAAGAATTGCTCCAGTGCGTGAGCCGGCCGTTCATGGCGAGGTTCAAAGGGCAAGGCTGGCGGTGGCAGGGTTGGGTAATTGATACCAGAACCCTGGCCTTCTGGCGGGAGAAGATTGAGGGAGGAAGGTTGAGCAGGCGCCAATTCAACCCGTGGCCAGCGAGCGAGCGCCCGGTCTACCTGGGCGGCTTCTAGAAACAGCAATGGTGGTGGCAACAGCGGCCGTTCGGCGTCATACCGGTACTGTTCGTAGCGGTCCATGATCTGTTCCTGGAAAGCCGCCATTGCAGCATCCACGCCTTCCAGCCGGATCGCTAGGGTGCTCTCCGGCAAATGATCAAACAGCGTCGCCGCCTGTTCGAAAAACAGCGGCAGGTAATACTCGATACCGCCGGGTGCGTGGCCAGCACTTACTTCGCGGTAGATCATGCTCCGCTGTGGATCACCTTCAAACTGGCGGCGCCAGGCTTGGCGGAAGCGGGTAATGGACTCTTTATCCAGCGCCAGCTCACGCGCTGGCAGCAATTTGATGCAGTTGACCTTATCCACTGACAATTGGGTATCGGGGTCGAAATCACGGATGCTTTCCACTTCGTCATCGAACAGTTCGATCCGGTAAGGCCGCTCAGCGCCCATTGGAAACAAATCAAGGATCGATCCGCGTACTGCAAATTCACCGTGCTCCACCACCTGCGATACGCAGCTATAACCCGCTGCTTCCAGGCGCTGGCGAAACAGGTCCAGCGCCAGCCGTTCACCAACCGTGAGCAACAAAGCGTAGCGATCCAGATAATCGCGCGGCGCCAGCCGTTGCATCAAAGTCGCTACTGGGGTTACCAGCACGCCACGCCGCCGCTGCGGCAACTGGTACAAGGTTGCCAATCGCTGCGAGAGGATGTCTTGATGCGGGGAAAATCCGTCGTAGGGCAAGGTTTCCCAGTCCGGGAACGCCAGAATTTCTAGATCGGCTCCACCGAATACCTGCAGTTCAGTTTCCAGCCGCAGGGCTGTCTGACTGTCTGGCACGATGACCAGCACCAAGCCGCGAAAGCGGGTAGCAGCGGCGATCAGTAGAGCAGGGCCTGCACCATGCAGTTGGCTCCAAAGCAGCGGTTGACGGTTATCGGGAGGAAGAACGGCTTGCAATGGTGATGACAGGGTTGGGTTCTGAACGGTGGCCGGCATGGATTTCGAGTGATGCGCATGAAAGGGAATGTCATTCTAACATCAGTACCTGCTGGCCGCGTGGGAGACTCCAGATAAGCAGTCTTCGTCGATCATCGCCTGTTTCAACAAAAAAATTTGATCGTTCAGCTACTCTTGAACAATGGAAATCGTTAATCGGGTCATCCTGGCTATATTGCCCCCCGATTCCACGCTTCAAGCCATGATTGATAAAAACGACCTGACGAAAAGAGAGGCTCCCCATGACGACCCGGATTTCTTCATTCAACTCGTGCCATCATCTGCACGATGATTCGTTTACTGGACTCAACCGCCGCCGCTTTATTCAACTGGCTGCTTTGGGCGGTGGCGTTACCCTGCTGGGGCTGACAACACCTTGGCGGTTAGCTCAGGCCGAAACCGGGCACAGCGCAAAGCCTAGCGCCGCGCCGGCCGCGCACGGCACCGAGGCGTTGTTACTGAGCTGCATGGATTACCGGTTGATCGATGATATCGTTAAGTATATGGATGGCCGTGGCCTGACGAATCAATATGACCATGTTATTCTGGCCGGTGCTTCATTGGGCGCAGTCACTAGCGAATTCAAGAGCTGGAATAAGACGTTCTGGGAACACCTCAAGATTGCTATCGATCTTCATCATATCAACCGGGTAATCTTGATGGATCATCGAGACTGTGGCGCTTACAAGGTAATTCTAAAAGCGGATTTTGCGAAAGACCCGGCGCTGGAACAAAATGTTCACGGCAAATACCTGCGCGATTTAGAAAAGGCCGTCCACAAAAACTACCCGAAGCTGGAAGTGGAGACACTGCTGATGAATCTCGACGGTACGGTGCAAACCATCGCCTAAGCCCGCTAAACAACCCTTACCCCCTTCCTTGACAGGGGGTAAGGACGCTGTGCTGTGATGCGTACCCGCCTCTTACTTGCGGTTGATGGTGACTTGCCGGTATTGAGGTTTGACCCCCCCTTTGGCCTGCTTGCCCAATTCAATAGTACGCAGAGGAATACCGGGAAACCGTTCCCGGAATCGCGCGATGGAATAGGCGGTACATGTCGGGCAGCAATCGATTTCCGTTACGATGACCACTGCGGCCACCTTCTTAATATTGCTTGATAAGACGGCCTGTGCACGGGCCTGTTGACGCTGGCGCTGAAGAATAAAGCGATAAAGCGGGTCGCGCGGTAGAAATTGCCGCCGATAAGCGGTCTGGCGTACTTCTAGGGTTGCAAGCAGATAATTCAATAGTTTCGGTTCGGTATGGTATTGCGCCATGCCATCGCAGCCAAAGCGCTCGTTGGGAGGGAGCTTGTCATATACGTTCGGGATCAGATGCAATCCCAGACGGATTGATTCAGGAATGGCGCTGTCATTCGAGTAAGCAACCAGGATCTCCGAAGATCCGTCCTGAAAACGAATCAGGGCCAGACAAAGATTATGTTCCTCGGCATCGTAGTTTTTCCGGTACCCCATGACCTGGTTCAATTCAGCGCGCTTGAGGGCGATCGCCATCTCGATATCGCCGAGATTCCAACCACGCGGATCGACCTTGGGGTACGGGGGTAAGCCGCTTTTCACGCCCAGAGGGCCAACCGGACAGACTCCACCTAAGTAACTGATTTCTGAAATCATGCTGTCTTTACCTCCTCACGCCTTCCAGCAATACCCAATCTTCCCGCCGCCGGATTGGTTCGAAAATGAAGCTGTGGGTAAAGGCCGCCTGCACCGCGTCCGCATGTTGTTCAAGAATGCCGGATAACACCAGACGGCCTCCCGGTTTGACACGCTGGGTAAATTCCGGTGCCAGCCGCGTCAGAACTCCCGCTAGGATATTGGCTACTAGCACATCTACATGCAGCGTTGCGGGTAGTTCAGCGGGCAGGGCCAGCTCAACACAATTTTCGACGCCGTTTTCGTCGGCGTTATCATCACTGGCCAGTAGCGCCTGCGGGTCGATATCCACTGCCCAGACCCGCTGTGCCCCGAGCTTGGCGGCAGCGATGGCCAAGATTCCTGACCCGCACCCGTAATCCAGGACCGTCTGGCCAGCCAATACCGCCCCATCGAGCCATTCCAGGCAGAGTGCGGTGGTCGGATGGGTACCGGTGCCAAAGGCCAGCCCAGGGTCCAGGCGAATATTGACCGCGGCCGGATCGGGCGGGTTCTGCGTAGTTGGACAGATCCACAACCGCTCACCGAAACGCATCGGATGAAAATCATCCATCCACGCCCGCACCCAGTCGCGTTCCTCTAGCTGGCTGAGCCGGCATTCCGGCAGGATCGGCGCATGTAAAAAACACTGTAACTGACGCTTCACTACCTCGATGTCGGTTTGTGCGTCGAACAAACCGGTTACGCATGTGTGCGCCCAGAGCGGGGTTTCACCTGGCGCTGGTTCCAGAACCGGCTGATCGCCGGCATCTGCGAGTGTGACTGCCAGTGCGCCAGCTTGCAGCAAAGCGTCTTCCAGTTGCTCGGGCGTATGATTAAGGGCTTCGAGGCTTAGTTGCAACCAGGGGGCGGTCATGTCATCGCTCATGGCGGGGGCTCGGTTCATAGACTGGGGTTACCGGAGCAAGAAATCCTCGATTCGCTCAAGCAATATGTGCGAGAGCAAGGCGCGCCGGGCTTTACGCAGAAGCAATAGGATACTTGGAAAAATCGAACATTCTATGTGTCCCGGCACTGGACTCGGACGACTCCAAGAGCCTAACAATGCACAGCATATAGGACTAACTTATAAAGCAGTACATGATAGGTAGTACCTTAAAGTAGCCGTAGCCCCGTGTCCGGGCTATCAGAGCACGAAGCCGTGGTGGCGGCAGATCAGCGCATGCTGAGCAACTGCTTCTCCAAATAATGAATATCGGTGCCGCCATCCAGAAAGCGGGCGTCGCTGAGAATCCGCCGGTGCAGAGGCGCATTGGTCTTGATGCCATCCACCACCAGTTCGGCCAGCGCCCCACGCATCCGGGCAACAGCCGCCTCGCGGGTTTCGCCGTGAGCAATCAGCTTACCGATCATCGAGTCATAATTCGGCGGCACCCGATAACCATTGTAAATATGGGAATCCACCCGGATACCCGGTCCACCCGGCGCATGGTACTGGGTGATGGTGCCGGGCGAGGGCATGAACGTGTCTGGATCTTCCGCATTGAGCCGGCATTCCAACGCATGTCCGCGGACATGGATATCATCCTGGTGGTAGCTCAGCGGCTGACCGGCGGCAATGCGCAATTGCTCCTTGACGATATCGACTCCAGTGATGAGCTCAGTAACCGGATGCTCGACCTGCACCCGCGTATTCATTTCGATGAAATAGAACTCACCGTCCTGGTACAGAAATTCGAATGTACCGGCACCCCGATAGCTAATTCGCTGGCAAGCTTCGACACAGATTCTGCCGATCCGCCGGCGTTGCGCAACGCTGATACCGGGCGCGGGCGCTTCCTCGATGACTTTCTGATGACGGCGCTGCATGGAACAGTCACGCTCGCCGAGATGAATAGCATGGCCGTGAGTGTCAGCTAGCACCTGAATCTCGATATGGCGAGGATGATCCAAGTATTTTTCCATGTACACTGCCGGATTACCGAACGCCGCATTGGCTTCGCTGCGGGTCAGGTCCAGGGTTGTCAGCAGCGCAGCCTCGCTATGCACGACACGCATCCCGCGCCCGCCGCCCCCGCCGGCGGCCTTGATGATCACCGGATAACCGATCTCGTGCGCGATACGCAATGTATTCTGGTTATCGTCGCCCAACGATCCGCCGGAACCCGGTACGCAGGGCACGCCAGCATCCTTCATCGCCCGGATGGCGGATACCTTGTCCCCCATCAGCCGGATGGTATCCGGGCGGGGGCCGATGAAAATGAAGCCGCTTTGCTCAACCCGCTCGGCGAAGTCGGCATTCTCAGACAGAAAACCGTAGCCGGGATGGATTGCGACCGCATCAGTGACTTCGGCGGCGCTGATGATGGCCGGCATGTTCAGATAGCTCTCCGCCGCTGGCGGAGGACCGATGCACACGGTCTCGTCAGCCAGACGGACGTGCTTAAGGTCGCGATCCACCGTGGAATGCAGCGCTACCGTGCGGATACCCAGTTCCCGGCAGGCGCGCAGGATGCGCAGAGCAATTTCACCTCGATTAGCGATGACCACTTTTTCAAGCATGGCGGCCGGGTTATTCGATGATGAGCAGCGGTTGATCGTATTCGACCGGCTGGCCGTTCTCGACCAGGATGCGGGTCACAGCGCCGGTGTGGTCCGCTTCGATCTGATTAAACATCTTCATCGCCTCAATGATGCAGACCGGGTCGCCGGTATTGACCTGCTGGCCGATCTCGATAAACGGTTTGGAGCCAGGCGAGGCTGAGCGGTAGAAAGTACCGACCATGGGCGCGCGCAGCACATGGCCTTTGAGGGTTTCTGGTTCATTGGCCGGCGCGGCAGGTGCCGCAATGGGTACGGCGGCGGGCATCGGTCCGGCAGGCGGTGGATTATAACTGGGTCCGGTCCACATCGGGGGTGCCATAACCATCGGCGTGCTGCTTTGCGGGTAGCGGCTGATTCGCACCGAATCCTCACCTTCCTTGATTTCGATTTCGGCAATGCCCGATGTTTCGAGCAATTCGATGAGCTTCTTGATCTTGCGAATATCCATGGGCATGGCGGCGGCTACCGGCGGAAAGTGGCAAGGTGGCAATTGGCGGCTTGCAAAGCGAGTTCATAGCCTTGTGCGCCCAACCCGCTGATCACGCCAACGGCAATGCCGGACAGATAGGAATGGTGGCGGAACGATTCACGGGCAAAGACATTAGACAGATGCACTTCGATAAAGGGGATGCTGACTCCCAGCAAGGCGTCACGCAGCGCCACGCTGGTGTGAGTGAAAGCAGCGGGATTGATGATGATGAAAGCGACACTCTCCTGACGAGCAGCGTGGATGCGATCAATCAAGGCATGTTCGGCATTGCTCTGGAAACAGTTCAATTCATGCGGTCCCAAGTTGCGGGCCAGTTCCATACAGCGCTGCTCGATGTCAGCCAGCGTATCAGAGCCGTAAAGTCCGGGCTCACGAGTTCCTAATAGATTTAAGTTGGGACCGTTCAACAGCAACAATTTAGCCATGGGTCAAGCAGTGATCCTTGCCAGTCAGAGGCCGCGATTCTGCATCAAATCTGGTTCACTGTCCAGTAAGATGCCTGCGCTGCCTATGTCAACCGGTTCGCGGAGGAAAGCAGCGGTGCAATGAGGCAGCCGGCGTGGTTTGGAGGCAGAAAGTCACCGGCCCATCGTTCATCAGGCTAACGCGCATGTGGGCGCCGAACCGGCCCGTGGCAACAGGTGCATGCTGTTGACAGGCTTGGGCAACCAGATAGTCAAACAGCCGTTCACCTTCCACTGGCGGCGCGGCGGGTGTGAAGCTGGGACGCATTCCTTTACGTGTATCGGCTGCCAGAGTGAATTGCGGCACCAATAGCAGGCCGCCGCCGGTGTCGCAAAGGCTCCGGTTCATCTTACCGCTGGCATCGGCAAACACCCGGTAACCAAGCAACCGTTCCAGAAGACGGTCAGCTTGGCTCTCGCCATCGCCGCGTTCAACTCCGATCAGCACCAGCAATCCGGCGTTGATCTCGCCGATGACGTGTCCGTCGACCTCAACCCGTGCCTCGCTAACGCGTTGCAACAGTCCGATCATGCCATCTGATCCGCGAAATGCTCGGTAGCCGCGACCAGCGCGTCAATAATGCCCGGCTCACTGGCGGCATGCCCGGCGGTTGGCACGATCTGTAATTTTGCGTCCGGCCAGGCTTCGTGCAACGCCCAGGCATTGTCCATCGGGCAAATGATATCGTAACGGCCATGGATGATGAAACCAGGAATGCCATGCAACCGGCGGGCATCGCGCAGGAGTTGATTGGCGTCCATGAAGCAATGATGGATGAAGTAGTGGCACTCGATCCGCGCCAGGCTCAAGGCGCGGTGAATCTCGCCGAATTGTTCGACTACTGCCGGGTTGCTTTCCAGCGTCAGGGTGGAACCTTCCCATATCGACCAGGCCTTGGCCGCCCGCAGCCGTTCCAATTCATCGGTGCTGGTGAGCCGCTGATAATAGGCTTGAACCAGGTGATCCCGCTCTGCAACGGGGATTGGTGCGATAAAGTGCTCCCACAGATCAGGAAACAACCGGCTGGCTCCTTCCTGATAGAACCAGTGGATATCTTGGTCCCGGCACAGAAAGATGCCACGCAGAATCAACCCGAGCACCCGTTCAGGATGCGTTTCAGCATAGGCCAGCGCCAGCGTCGATCCCCAGGAGCCGCCGAACACCAGCCAGCGGTCAATGCCCAGATGTTCGCGCAGTTTTTCGATATCGCCGACCAACTGCCCCATGGTATTGCCGCGCAATTCGGCATGCGGATTGGATTGGCCGCTGCCGCGCTGGTCAAACAGCACGATGCGATAGCGTTGCGGATCGAAAAATCGCCGGTGCATCGGTTCGCAACCGGCACCGGGGCCGCCATGCAGGAATAATATGGGAAGCCCCTCGGGAGTACCGCATTCTTCAAGGTATAAAGTATGAAGATCATCCACTGCCAGACGCTGCGTGGCATAGGGCTTGATGTCAGGAAACAGGACGCGCATGAGGACTCCGGTTCGGTGCGGAAAGCCCTCCTCTCGCTTGCAGACTGGGAGAAGGGTTGAGTTGAGGGCTATTTTACCCGCAATCCGCGCGTTTCAGAGAAGGTAATCGACCACGGCATCTAAATCATCGAACACCCGTCCACCGTAGGGTTCGACCTTGGATTCATCGCCTGGGCGGTATTTACCCGTCCGCACCAACGCACTTCGCAACCCAGCAGCCAGTGCGCCACATACGTCCATTTCTGCATCGTCGCCTACCATCAACACATCGTGCGGCGGCATGCCAAGGCTATTGACTGCTGCTAGAAAAAACTCGACCGATGGCTTGCCTAGCACCACAGCCTCTAATTCAGCAGCGTATTCCAGCGCGGCCATGAAGGGGCCGATATCCAGGCTCAGCTCATTGTCTTCCCGAAAATAACGGTTGGAACCCATCGCCAGCAATGGCAAACCATCGAGCAATAGCCGGAAGCATTGATTAAGCGCTTCATAAGTAAAGCCAGGGCCTGCGTCACCTAGCAGCACTGCGCCGGGTGTTGGGCCATGCAAGTCAGCAAATTCACCCTTGATATTGGGATGGACCAGCAGATAGGGACTCAATTGACGGGCAATAAGATAGTCACGGGCTGCGACGACCGGCGTGAACAGATGTTGAGTCTGTACCTCCAGCCCCATGCGCGCCAGCCGTGTGACGATGGTGTTGCGGGTCAGCCGGGTGCTGTTGGTGACAAAACGCATTGGAATCCCGGCTGCTTGCAAACTGAGCAAGGCTTCACGGGAGCCGGGCAGGGGATAGTCACCAATATATAACACACCTTCTAAATCAAATAGGGCACCGTGGATCATATCTCTCTCAACGGATCGGGTTCGGAACCGCGCCGCGCGGACAGCGGAGGTTACTTCCCATGAGTATAGAAGGCGATTTTGCAGGGGAGATGGAATTGTCGAGCTGCTGATTACGCGGCTGCCCCCATGATTCGCGCCCGGTTGCAGCGGGCAGTGCGTTCGGCGGTAAGGGTATTAGAATCGTACAGAGGACTGAATTCTAGCCAGCCGGTCGCATGCCGCTCGATCAGCGCAGCCAGTGCGGCAATGTGGTCGGCTGCATCGTTCAGAGCGGGGAGATAGCGGTAATGCTCGCCGCCGGCGTCCAGAAAGGTCTGGCGATTTTCCAGAGCGATTTCTTCCAGCGTTTCCAGACAGTCCGCAGCGAAACCTGGGCAGACCACATCCACACTTTTTACACCAGTTTTCGCCCAGTCCGTCAATAAGGCACGGGTATAGGGTTGCAGCCATTCGGCGCGGCCAAAACGGGATTGGAAAGCCACGCCCCACTGCTCCGGCGCCAGTTCCAATCGCCCGGCGACCAGACGGGCTGTCTTGTGGCATTGGCAGTAATAAGGATCGCCAGCTAACAGGTTGCGTTTGGGCAATCCATGAAAGGAAAACAGCAGCCGGTCACCGGGCTGGCCAGCGCGGCCGGCTTGAATATGCGTAGCCAGCGCGTCGAGATAGCCCGGATCGTCAGAATATTGAGCGATAAAACGCAGTTCCGGCAGCCAGCGCCAAGTCCGCAGCTCGGCGGCAACCGCATCGAAGGCCGAAGCCGTGGTTGCAGCGGAATACTGCGGATAAAGCGGTAACACCAGCAGCCTTTCCGCACCGGCAGCCCGCAATTCAGCCAATGCGGAAGCAATAGAGGGATTGCCGTAACGCATGCCCAGTGCGATGCGCACCGGACCGGGGCAGCGTGCAGCCAGTACCTTGGCCAGTGCCGCGGCCTGCCGGCGGCTGATCGCCAGCAGAGGCGAACCGTCTGCGGTCCAGATGGTGGCGTATTTGCGCGCTGATTGGGCGGGACGGATGCGGAGAATGATGCCATGCAGGATCAGCCACCATAACAATCGGGGTATTTCCACTACACGGGAATCCCAAAGAAATTCAGCCAGATAGCGGCGTAAAGCTTGGGGGGTGGGTGCGTCAGGCGTACCGAGATTGGCCAATAAGATTCCGGTACAAGCAGGCCGGTCGTGGGCGAAAGCGGGGGGAGCGATCGATTTCATAATGGCGTCGTGGTTTCTCGCTGTTTTGGGATCGGGGTGCTTATAATGAAACGCATCTTTAGCTGGAGGTTCCCTTGCCATGCTGGGTGTATTTCTCGACCAAGATTCACTGGATTGCAGCGATCTCGATTTCGGTACTTTGAACCGGGTTTTGCCGGATCTGTGCTATTACCCGGCGACGGCTCCGGATGCCGTCGCCGGACGCATCGCCGAAGCTAAGATTGTCATCAGCAACAAAGCACGGCTGGATGCTGCCGCACTGAGACATGCCCGGCATCTAAAACTGATCTGTATCGCTGCTACTGGAATGAATAATGTTGATTTGGAGGCAGCAGCCCGGCAAGGGATAACGGTCTGTAATTGCCGCGGCTATGGTACCGCAGCGGTGGTTCAACATGTATTTACCCTCTTACTGAGTTTAATGACCCATTTGCCCGAGTACCGTCAGGCAGTGCGTGAAGGGCGGTGGCAGCAAGCGCGCCAGTTCTGTCTGCTGGATTTTCCTATTCGCGAATTGGCGGGTAAAACCCTGGGCATCGTCGGCTATGGCGAACTGGGACGAGGGGTAGCGCGAGTTGCTGAAGCGTTCGGCATGCGGGTGTTGCTGGCGCAAAGACCTGGCGTTGTGGAAGAACAAGAAGGGCGGGTTCCACTGCCGGTTCTGCTGCCGCAAGTGGACGTGCTGAGTTTGCATTGTCCACTGACGCCTGAAACTCAAGGGTTCATTGGTGCTTGGGAACTGGCGCTGATGAAGCGGAGTGCCATCCTGATTAATACCGCTCGCGGCGGGCTGGTGGATGAGGCTCTCTTAGCCAATGCCCTGCGCCAAGGCGCGCTGGGCGGTGCAGGCGTGGATGTGTTGAGCCTGGAGCCGCCTGTTGATGGCAATCCGCTCTTGGCTCTGGATATTCCCAACCTGATCGTCACTCCGCATAGCGCCTGGGGCAGCCGTGAGTCCCGCCAACGGCTGATCGAGCAACTGGCGGAGAATATCCAGGGCTGGTTGAATGGGGCGCCAGTGCGCGTTGTGGTGTGAGCCAGAGCGGTTTCCGCTGGGATGCTCGACAAGCATCGCCAGACATGCCAATCCCGGTCTATGACTCCGGAAGAATTTTTGCAGGAGCCAGGCTGCCAAAATTTTTGGCAAGCCGTTGCGCCTCCGCAGGCTCCCACAGCAAGAGCTTACTTTAAAACTTGTTTTAATACCCTCTCTCAAGCGGTTTCCACCACTGGGATCTTTCCGATCTTCATCTGCCATTCCTTCGGTCCCGTTTTATGGACACTGCTGCCTTGCGTATCGACGGCCACAGTCACCGGCATGTCCTTGACTTCAAATTCGTAGATTGCCTCCATGCCTAAATCTTCGAAAGCCAGTACCTTGGACGCCTTGATGGCCTTGGACACTAAATAAGCAGCGCCACCGACGGCCATCAGATAAACCGCCTTGTTATCTTTAATCGCATCAATGGCAATCTGGCCGCGCTCGGATTTGCCGACCATGCCCAGCAGACCCGTCTGCTCCAGCATCTGCCGGGTAAATTTATCCATGCGGGTTGCCGTCGTTGGACCTGCGGGACCGACCACTTCATCACGCACCGGATCAACCGGGCCAACGTAGTAAATAAACCGGCCAGTGAAATCCACCGGTAGCGTCTCGCCTCGATTGAGCATATCGGTCATCCGCTTGTGTGCGGCGTCACGACCGGTGAGTAATTTGCCATTGAGCAGCAATACTTCGCCAGGTTTCCACGTTGCGACCTCTTCACGGGTGACGGCGGCAAGATCCACCCGGCGGGCGTTCGCGGGCGCATAGGTCAGCTTTGGCCAGTCATCCAGACTTGGCGGCTCCAGCTTGGCGGGTCCGCTGCCGTCAAGATGGAAATGCACATGGCGGGTCGCGGCGCAGTTCGGGACCAGGGCAATGGGCAAATTGGCGGCATGGGTCGGGTAATCGAGCACCTTGACGTCAAGAACCGTGGTCAAACCGCCGAGACCTTGCGCGCCGATACCCAGTGCGTTGACCTTCTCATAAAGCTCGATGCGCAGTTCCTCTGCACGATTTGCTGGCCCGCGAGCAATTAATTCTTGAATGTCGACTGGCGCCATGAGCGATTCTTTCGCCAGCAGGAACGCTTTCTCCGGTGTGCCGCCGATACCGACGCCCAAGATGCCCGGCGGACACCAGCCGGCGCCCATGGTGGGAACTGTCTTGAGCACCCAATCGACCAGATCATCCGAAGGATTCAGCATGGCAAACTTGGACTTCGCCTCTGAACCCCCGCCTTTGGCCGCACAGATCACCTCGACATGATGGCCCGGAACAATTTCGTAATGCACGACGGCAGGCGTATTGTCCTTACTGTTCTGACGCTTGCCTGCAGGATCGTGCAGCACCGAAGCGCGCAGCTTGTTATCCGGATCGAGATAGGCGCGGCGCACGCCCTCGTTAATCATCTCCTGAACGCTCATCGTCGCATCCCAGCGCACCTCCATACCGACTTTCAAGAACACCAGCGCGATCCCGGTATCTTGACAGATTGGCCGGTGACCTTCGGCACACATCCGTGAATTGATCAGAATTTGAGCGATGGCGTCTTTGGCGGCCGGGCTCTGCTCACGTTCGTAGGCAGCCGCCAGCGCCTTGATATAGTCAACCGGATGGTAGTAGCTGATGTATTGAAAGGCATCTGCGATGGATTGAATAAAATCGTCTTGATGAATGGTGGTCATATCGTGTTCCCATAGGCGAGTGAAGTCTTCGTGGCGAATAGTACTCATTTCGTTCTCTCATGGGTGAGAAAGGGGAGTAAAAACGTACCTGGAAGCCATTAGGACGCGGCTATTTTAGCAGTGTTCCGCTAGCAGCAATGATCGGGCTTGCCTGAGACCTGCTTCCACTGGAAAACCCCGCCCTGATAGAACGAATATAGTTCAGGCTCCTTGTTCTGCGGGGGCGGCGGTTTTTCTGATCAGTGGCCCTATGGTCAATCCTTGCACCAGAATCGAAAACAATACCACGATATAGGTGAGCGCCAGTACGATATGACGTTCCGGTCCCGCAGGGAGCGACAGCGCCAGGGCTACGGAAATCCCGCCGCGCAACCCCCCCCAGGTCATGATCTTGACGGCATGGGGCGTAAATTCGAAACCGAACCAGCGCCGCATGACCGTTACGGGTATGCCGACGCAAACCAGCCGGGCTAACAGCACCAGCGGCACGATGGACAGTGACGCCAGCAAATGGCTGCGGTCGAAGGTCAGAATCACCACTTCCAGGCCAATCAGCACAAACAGCACTGCATTGAGAATTTCATCAATCATCTCCCAGAACGTGTCGAGATGTTCCCGCGTTGTCTGCGACATCGCCAGACGCCGGCCATGATTGCCAATCATCAAACCCGCTACCACCATGGCAATGGGGCCGGAAACATGCAAATGGATCGCCAGGGCATAGCCGCCGAGCACCAGCGCCAGGGTTATCAGAATCTCGACATCGTAGCTATCGATGCTTCTCAACAGCCGGTAGGCGATATAACCAATCACCAGGCCAAAGGCGATGCCGCCCAGCGCCTCTTCAGCAAACAGCAGCAAAATGCCGCCGGTAGTAACGTCCGCACCGCCTAGCGCCAGGCTGAGCAGAATCGTGAAGACCACCACGGCAATACCGTCGTTGAACAGCGATTCACCGGCGATTTTGATTTCCAGGCTTTTTGGCGCACCGGCGGATTTCAGAATACCCAGTACTGCGATGGGATCGGTCGGCGAGATCAGCGCGCCGAATAGCAGGCAGTAGAGCAGAGAAATCGAAATCCCGGACAGGAGGTTGAGCACAATCCAGGACGCGATCCCAATCAGAAAGGTGGATGCAACGACTCCAGCCGTTGCTAGAACGCCAATTGGCCATTTTTTGCGAGCCAGTTCCTCCAGATCAACGTGTAAGGCCCCAGCGAAAAGCAGCAGGGACAGCATGCCCTCCATGAGCACCTGGTTGAAATCGATACTGGCGATGATCGCCTCGGCCCGTTGCTCGATTGGCGCATAGCCCAATTCGCCCAGACTCATTAATATGAGGCTGAGCAGCATGGCCAGCACCATGACGCCGATGGTGGTTGGCAGCTTGATGAAGCGGCGATTCAGGTAACTGAACAAGGCCGTCAGGGTGATCAGCAGGGCGATGATATCCAGCATGACAGGTATTCCTTAGCAGCGGGTCTATCAAGCGGCCGGCGCTGCTAGCACCCGCTGTAACCATTCGGCGATGTCGCGAATTTCCTGCCAGCATACTTCATGGCCCATGCCATAGTCGCTCCATTCCACCGGGTAGCCTAGACCTTTCAAGGCTTCAGCGCTCTGCTGGCCATAACGCATCGGGATCACTGCATCATAATCGCCGTGCGCTATGAAAACCGGTGTCGTCTGATTTGCGGGCCGGCGTTCGCTGCTCAGCTTACCTGCCAGCGGGATATAACAGGACAGCGCCAGAATACCGGCCAGCCGGTCCGGATAGCGTAATCCGGTATGCAACGCCATGGCTCCACCTTGGGAGAAGCCTGCCAGGACGATGCGTTCCGCGGGAACACCACGCTGTTTCTCCCGCTCCAGCAGCGCATAAATCCCCCGTTCCGAAGCATAAACACCATCTGGGTCTTCCTGGCGTGGTAAATCCATGCTCAGCACGTCATACCAGGCCCGCATCCGCATGCCATTGTTGATGGTCACCGGACGGACCGGCGCATTGGGGAAAACGAAACGGATGCCTAGCCCGGCTGGCAAGCGCAACTCCGGGACAATCGGTTCGAAGTCATGCGCGTCAGCGCCTAGACCATGCATCCAGATGACACTGGAG
>Ga0209607_1000161_pt1 | contig 59253 bp, 51 predicted proteins | sample AD_UKC117_MetaG_FD_184413 | JGI IMG/M metagenome (GOLD analysis project Ga0209607, IMG submission 184413) | Active sludge microbial communities of municipal wastewater-treating anaerobic digesters from Hong Kong - AD_UKC117_MetaG (SPAdes)... | ecosystem: Engineered > Bioreactor > Anaerobic >... | reverse complement strand
CGTGCGCGTGGGTGTGTCCGTGCGCGTGGGTGTATCCTCCGCCTCGGCAGCGACATAGCCCACAAGCAAAGAGGGGTCTATGTTCTCGAAGGGATCGTTCTTGCCGCTGTCCGCGCCCACGGCGGTGTAGGCAAGCCCGAAACGGGAAAGGTCGTAAACGCCGCGGTTTTGCACCGTATGGCGCCCTGTTTGCTGCGAGTTGTGGAGCTTATAGGCTGCCTGCGCGACCTGCAGCGCGGTCAACCCGCTAAAGCTTTCAAGCGGGGTCTTGACGTCAATAATCAGCTCGTTTTCGGGGTAAAGGTGCAGGTACAGCTTTTGCACCTCATGAACTCCAAACTCGGCGGCGGATTCGGGGTCGAAGTCGGGGTCGGCGGCCAGCCTTACCGCGTCTTGCAGCGCGGCGACAACAACTATGTGCTGCCAATGCCCGTACTCACCGTTCACATCCTGCGAAAAGACCACGCGGGGGCGCGTCCTTCTAAGCTCGCGCACAAGGTAAAGGCATACCTCGTCCTGGGTGAAGCGCTCTCCAAGCTGCTTGCGGTACTGCGGGTTGACGTCGATGAAGCCGCCCAGCACAGGGTGACAGCGCACGCCCATCGCCCACGCGCCGTTCAGCGCCTCAATTCTTCTGACCCTTGCGTTCGATACAATGTACAGTATCGTACCGGTGTAGCCCGCGTCGGAGAGTGTGGGAGCAACCGCGCCCAAGAACAGTATATCGTCATCGGGGTGAGTGGCCACGACAAGGTAATCAAGGGTATCCCAAAGGGGCTGCCATTCGTGATAGCTGCGCGGCAAGACCCCGTCAGCATAGGCCTCAAGCGCGATTATTTCCATGCCGACGCTGCTTTCAAGGCGAACGGAACGCGTTTCGGGGGCCACAGCTATGGTTTGGCATATCATGTATTCGCCCTCGTCGCGGGCTATTTCCAACCCCGACGCGTCAAACTGAGTAACGGTGAGCTGCAAGGGAACAAAAACCCATTCCACAAGCAGGCGCGTTACAGGCGATTCCTCGCCCCAGCTCACGGCGACAAAGCTGTCGGCGGGAAAGCTTGCCTGGGTCGCGGCGTCATGATCGCGGACAAAACGAAGCTCCCTGTCGGCTATCGACGAGGTATAGACGCAGCGTGAGCTGTAATCCCTTGCGGCGGCGTTCTCGGCCTCGGCGGGCGAAACGACCACAGCCCCAAGGAGCAGCAGGCAGAGAGACAGGATAATAAGCTTTTTCGTACCGCCCCTTCTCATCGGTCGCGGCGGTTTCTGCGCATCAGTATCAGCGCGGCGCACACCAGACCGAACGCGGCGGCGGCAATAAGCGCAAGTATGAGCGTCAGTATCGAATGCTCTCCCTTGCTTTGTGAAGCGGACGACGTCGCGGTGGACTCGGACGGCTCCTCAATCGGCTCCGCCGTCGGCGTCGTGCTGCCAAGGGCGGGCGTCGACGCGTTTTCCGTGACGACAGGAATAATGGCGGGAACCTCGGAGGGGGTCTGCGTGGGCGCCAACACAGGCTCGGCGGACGGCGCAGGCTCGGCGGACGGCGTGGCGCGGGTCAAAAGGCTCAGGGGGTCGATATTCTCAAACACGTCGTTTATACCGCTGTCCAAGCCTACCGTGGTGTAGGCAAGCCCGAAATCCGACAGGCTGTAAACACCTTCGTTGGTGACGCTGTGAACGGTTTTAAGCTGTGAGACATGGCAGCAGAAGGCCTCGGTCGCGACAGCCAAGGCATTTTGCCCGTTAAAGCTTGCAAGCGGCGAGGTCACGTTCAGCGTGAGCTTGTTCTCGGAATAGAGGTGAAGGTAGAGCTTCTTGACCTCAAACACGCCGTATTCGGCGGCGGAATCGGGATCATATGAGGGGTCGGCGGCAAGCCTGACCGCTTCCTGCACGGCGGCGGAGCAGATAATGTGCTGCCAATGCCCGTACTCGCCGTTCACATCGTGCGTAAACACCACCTCGGGGCGATATTGGCGAAGCAGAGGAACAAGGTACTCAATGACGTCGTTCTTGGTGAAGGTGCTTTCAAAGCGTTCCTTGTATTCGGGCGGAATGTCGGGAAAGCCGCACATCAGCGGCTGGCAGCGCACGCCCATGGTCCACGCGCCGTTCAGCGCCTCGCTGACCCTGTCGCGTATTCTTGTGCCAAGGTAGAATATGCTGCCCGTGTAGCCCGCGTCGGAGAGTGTAGGAGCTACCGCGCCCATGAAAAGGACGTCGTCGTCGGGGTGCATGGAGATGATGAGGTAGTCTAACTTGTCGGGCAGGGGCTGCCAATCATGAACATTCGCGATATTTCCGGCGCTCATGGCGTGAAGCGTGACTATGTCCATGTCGTCATTGCTTTCAAGGCGTATGCGTACCGCGCCGTCAACCGCCGACACGGACTGCTCATAAAGGTAAGGAATATTGTCGCTTTGGGACAGAACCTGTCCCGCTGCGTCGTATTGAGTAACGGTGAGCTGAGTGGGAGCCGACGCCCATTGAACGTATATTTGCGCGACGGCGACGTCCGCGCTCCAAGCTGTCTCGATGTAGCCGTCCTTATGGAAGTTCTGATGAGTGGTGGTGTCGTCGTCGGTTGCACGCTTGATTCCGCTGTCGGAGACGGAGGATGTAAAGACGCAGTACGCGCTTAGGTCTGTGGCCACGCCGTCCTCGGCAAGGGTCTCGCGGGGAAACGCCGCGCACAACGGTATTAAAAGTGTAAGACACAGCAGTGCGGCTGTGTAGCTTAGGGCTTTTCGGGTCATTACTTTCATGTACACCTCAAAAATGACGTCTGAACAAACGCGGAAGGCTTCAAAACGCCCAACCCCGTTCGATTTTTCCTATATTATAGGTAAGAAAAGCGTCTGTGTCAAGCCGTAACCCCTCCGTGTCATCCTGCGCGCAGCGAAGGATCTTGCTAAAAACTTAAAAGTCAAGACCCGCTCCCCCCTGCGCAACCCCTCGCCTCAAAACCCCTTCGCTATTACAAAATCATCCAAGTTCTCGTCCTCTTGATAACTGTAATCATCATAGTAAGGCGAATATGTCTGAACGTGTATATCGCCGCTTGCGGGGTCAAAGCGCAGCAACCTCAAGTACCCCAACCCCTTTTCCCTGTCGTCCTGGAAATTATACATCATGGTGACAACCTTGCGCTCGTAGCTGCCGTCGCCGTCGTCATCGATGAAGTCCGTTCTTCGCACCGAGCCGCGCATATGCCCGCAGAGCACAAGTCTAACGTTGGGGCAAAGCTCCGCGACCTTGCGCATAACCCTTGTGCCGGGACCGGTCAGGCTGCCGTCGCTCTCAAGGGCGCTGTGGGTGACAATTATCCCGACGCTGTCCATGTGGCTGCTCAGCACCTCCACCGCCTGCTTATAGCTGTTATAGTCCGCGTTCCAATACAGCGATACCAATATGAAATCCCTGCCGCCCGCTGAAAATGTCGCCCAGCTTCCCGCCGAATCGGTGAACGCCTGTCCATCGGGTATGCTCGCGGCAATGGGCGGCTGCTTTAGGAAATAGCGGATGCTGCCGCTTTCGGTGACGTCATGGTTGCCCGCAGTAAACAGTATGGGGTATTCCTTCAAAAGCCGTTCAAAGGGCGGGTTGATGTAATCCCATTGCCAGGTTGACGCGCCGTTGTCCGAAACGTCCCCCGTATGCACGATACAGACTATATTCTCCTTTATGCGATTCTCCAAAAGCCAATCCGCCATGGCGTTTATGGGGTCGGGGCGGCCGAGCGCGTAGGCCTGTGTGTCCGATATCCACGCTATCGTAAAGGGCGTTGGCGCAATCGTTGGCGTCGCCGTGGGTATTGGCGAGGGCGTAGGCGTAAATGTGGGTATGCCCGTAGGCGCAATTGTGGTTTCAAGCTCTATTGCAAAGGATATTGCTTCGTCCTTGGCTTGCGCGGGGGTGGGCGCACCCATCGCGGTTTCTGCCACTACCTCATACGTTACCCGCGTGTCGCCGTCGTCGCAGGCGCAAAGCACAGCCGCAAGCAGCAGTAGAGCAAGCGTCAATAGAGCTGTAAGCCTGTAACGTTTCATATGTCCTCATCGTCCAAGGACAGAGCCTGTCCTATCTTCTCCCTCAGGCATAGCGTGGCCTGCCTGTCGCGGCCCGTGGGTGAAAGGTTGATTACGGCGAGCTTGTCGCCGCCGAAATAGTCCAGCAGTCCCGCCGCGGGATAGACCACAAGCGAGGTCCCTCCGACTATTAGCAGGTCAGCCTTGGAAATTTCGGATATGGCGGCGGACATGACGTCGTAGTCCAAGCTCTCCTCATACAGCACCACGTCGGGGCGTATTACGCCGCCGCAGGTGCAGCGCGGAACCCCCTTGACCCTTAAAACGTCTGAGAGTTCGTAGCTTTTGCCGCAGGACATACAGTAATGGCGATGAACGCTCCCGTGCAGCTCAAGCACTCTTTTGCTTCCCGCAAGCTGATGCAGTCCGTCAATATTCTGCGTCACAATGGCGGAGAGCCTGCCGCTGGCTTCCAGCTTTGCAAGCGCACGGTGCGCGGCGTTGGGCTTGGCGTCGGGGAACAGCAGAAACTTTCGAAAGTAATCAAAGAAGGTCTCCGGGTGACGCACAAAATAGCTGTGAGAGAGTATCTCCTCGGGCGAAACTCCGTACTCCTGACGTGTGCGGTATATGCCGTTCTCGCTCCTAAAGTCGGGGATGCCGCTCTCGGTGGACAGCCCCGCTCCGCCGAAGAACACCACCCGCTTTGAGGATGCTATCAAGGCTTTCAAGCTTTCGTTCATGTTATCACCTCCCTAATATGGATATTATAGCATTTCCCAAAGTCAAGGTAAAGCCTAAAACGAGCATGGCATGATAAGGGGCCGCCGCTCTCAAGCCTGTTATCGCGTTCACCCGCGTGACGTGACGGCGTTGGCGGCCACTTTGCGCCGACGCACCCGTACATAAATTGTTCATAAGTAATATCTTGCCTTACAAGTTGACTAACAGCCGAAAATAGGCTAAACTGTTGCTATCAATACGGTAAGGAAGCGCGAAATGGCCTACATAATCCAACACGACCAATATTACAGCATACACGGTGACAGACCCTTGACCGGGACTGTGACCGTGAGCGGCGCGAAGAACGCCGCCGTTGCTATCATCCCCGCCGCGTTACTGGCGGATGAATGCTGTGTACTCGAAAATCTTCCGCACATCGCAGACGTGTCAATACTCAAGGATATCTTAACAAAGCTTGGCGCCCAAGTCGAGTTTACCCGGGGCGACTGCCTAAAGATAGACCCGTCAACGATAAACACCATCGACGCCACTTCCAAGGAGGTCAGCACCATGCGCGCCTCGTACTACCTGCTTGGAGCGATGCTTGGGAGCAAGGGCGAGATCGAGCTTGCATTGCCGGGCGGCTGCGCCATAGGCCCAAGACCCATAGATCAGCATATCAAGGGTATGCGCGCATTGGGCGCGAAGATCTACATGGACGAAAGCCGCAATGTTATACGCGCACAGGCCGCAAGGCTCAAGGGCGCCGAGATATTCTTCGACGTCGTTTCTGTCGGAGCTACCATTAACGTCATGCTCGCCGCGTGCAAGGCGGAGGGGCAGACCATTCTTTCCAACGTGGCAAAGGAGCCGCACGTCGTTGACGTCGCCAACTTTCTGAACATGATGGGCGCGTCGGTCAAGGGCGCCGGCACGGACGTCATTCGTATTCAGGGCAGGAAGAAGCTGCATGGGTGCAGCTATGCGATTATTCCGGATCAGATAGAGACAGGCACTTACATGATAGCCGCCGCCGCAACGCGGGGCGACGTTATCGTTCGCAACGTCATTCCCACGCATATGGAAGCGATTTCCGCAAAGCTTCAGGAGAGCGGCGCCACCGTCACCGAGGGCGACGACGGGAGGGAGTTCTACCTTAGGGTGTCCATGGACAGAAGGCCGCGTGCGGTCAACGTCAAGACTATGGTCTACCCGGGCTTCCCCACCGACCTTCAGCAGCCCATGATGGCGTATCTTTGCACGGCGCAGGGGACTTCAGTCATTCAGGAGAACATATTTGAGAACCGCTTCAACCATGTCAAGGAGTTTAGGCGCCTCGGCGCATCCATAACGGTGTCCAAACGTACCGCGAAGGTAAGGGGCGTAGAGCTGCTTCACGGCGATGATATGTACGCAACCGACCTTCGGGCGGGCGCGGCGCTTATAGTCGCGGGGCTAATGGCGCAGGGCGAAAGCCGCATCTACAACATAGGCTATGTTGACAGGGGCTATGAGCATTTTGAGCAGAAGCTTTCCGCGCTTGGGGCGGATATACTGCGGCTGGATGTATAGACGATTATAAATCACAGGAGGTTTATGAGATGAAGGCTGTAATAAACGAGGGACGGCTTGCGATGCTGTCAGTGATGGGCGAGGTGCATCATCCGACCATGGGCGCCAATCCGTGGCGTCTGAATCATGACGGCACTCCGCACGTCCTGCCCGGCGTGGGCGGGATTACCTATAATGTAAAGATAGGCGACAGCGTGTTCAGCATGGAGGTCGATCACGTCGAGCCGGGCGTCTCCGCCAAGAACAAGGATGAGAACGAGAACGCCGCCTTTACCGCGCTGTCCTGCATAGGCAACGTCGCTGTCGTTATGAGCGGCGACGCCAAGGGCGCAAAGGGCTTCGTCACGGGTACTCACGGCGGCATAGAGCATGTGCTTATCTATTTCGACGCCGAAACCCTGGACAAGCTCTGCGTGGGCGACAAGATTCAGGTCAGAGCGCAGGGGCAGGGTATGCTGATAGAGGGCTTTGAGCAAAGCGTAAGGGCTATGAGCTGCTCGCCTGAGCTGTTCCACAAGATGAACATAGAGGTCAAGGACGGCAAGCTCGTCGTTCCCGTGGCGCACAGGGTGCCGGCGTACCTCATGGGCAGCGGTATCGGCAACAACAGCTCATACAGGGGCGACTACGATATCATGACCGAGGACGCGGCCGAGATTAAGCGGCTCGGTCTTGATAAGCTGCGCTACGGCGATATAGTGCTTCTGGAAAACTGTGATACAAGCTACGGCAGGGGCTACCTCACAGGCTCCGTCACCGTGGGCGTTGTCGTTCACAGTAACTGTATTCTGATGGGACACGGCCCCGGCGTCACAACGCTCCTGACTGCAAAGACGCCTGTTATAGAGACAGTAATCTGTCCGAACGCTAACCTGGCGGACTACTTCGGGGTGTAGCAGACTAATTGGGATACCGTGGGGCGCCGCCAAAGGGGAACCTTTGGTAAAGCTTCGCCCTTTACAAAATCCCACTAAACTTCAAGATAGGAACGGACAAGGCCGGTTCAACCGTCTTTGCCCGTTCCGTTTGTGCATAATGGGAAAACAGCTCAACGGTCAGTTCTTCATATTCTCTTTTTATCCATCCCCCGCCGTCATCCAATTATGTTCCGCCAACAAACCCCCGCCGTCAACCTGAGCGCCAGTCGAAGGATCTTGCTAAAAACTCAAAAGACAAGAGACGCTCACGGCGGGACAATGACCAATAATAACGGGAATCCCACGGGGGGAGCGCCTCTTTTCTTCACAAGCTTGTTTCAAGATCCTTCGTCGCCCCGCTCCTCAGGATGACAGCGGGGGGATTCGGGGGGAGCGCCTATTTTCTTCACAAGCTTGTTTCAAGATCCTTCGTCGCTGTCGCTCCTCAGGATGACAGCGGGGTCGATTGGCAGATCATATTATGATGACAGTGGGGGTGTTGGCGGAACATATCAGGATGACAAGGAGGGTTTCACGGTGGACAAAAACAGACCCTGCTATTGAGTTGCGACATAATAAGCCTATACTAAAGGCAATAAGAACAGCCGCTGTCATTTTCAGTATCGCAAAGATAAGCCTGCGTTCACGGCGGGCGCGAACCCTGCTATTTTTGGTGTGGCAAAGACGAGCTTACGCACCTTGATGTTTCACGATAAGCGGGCGCGAACCCTACATATTTATCACCAGCGGCCCCTGGGAGTCGCGGTGCAGGTCCTCGCGGGTGGCAATGGCAAGGACGTCGGTGGAGAGCGCGTCCACGGCGAGCGAGGCTTTCGCGGCGGAGCTGCAGTTTATGGCGTCGCTGTTGCGGTGCAGCAGCGGTATGGGCGAGATACTGCTTATGGCGGACACGAGCGAAACCGCGCTTCTTCGGCGCGCAAGGATTTTCATATACAAATTGCGGGTCGTGAGCGACATCTCGTCGGCAAGGTCGCGGCTTATGTCCAAAATCGCGCACATGCAGATGCGCTTCACTCTGGCCATGGTATAGCGGCGGTTCTTGCAGGCGGCAAAGAAGGTCTCGGCGTCGGCGCAGCGGGCGGCCTCGCGTGAAAGCACGTTCTCAAAGCCCTCCGTGACGTCGGGCAATTTCGCTATATCGGCCGGTGGCATGGTGCGCAGCTTATACAGCATCAGCTGCTCCGTCGTCTCAAGGGTGATGGGCAGCGAGGCGTTGAACTGAAGCGACAGCGCGGTAGGCGAGGGAAGCGCCTCATACACGGCGGGGTTATGCGCGGAAAGGGCAAGGCGTATCGCGGAAGCGCTGGAAACTACGCCGCTAAGCTCCGTGTCGGAGTGCTCGCAGCTCTCGCGCTGTATGGGTATGAGCTTGATATCCAGACCGAGACGGTTTATGCAGCGTATATACTCGACAGCCAAAATGTTGTTGGGCCGGGTGAGGGCGTTAAGGTATTTGGCGCCCAGACCCGCGCTTGCCAAGGCTCTGTGCTTGGCCTGCGGGTAGGACAGCCCCGCCGCAAGATTGCTGTTTAAGGCCTGCTTGAAGGCGGGCGTTTCGTTGTCCATGAAGTTGGCGATATAGCTAAGGGCGGCAAGGTCGGCAAGCTCGCAGCCGAAGGCAAGGTGGGTGACGACGCCCGTGGAGGCAAGGGTCTTGACGGCGCCCGAGGCGAAGCGCTCCGCCGAGCTCAGGCAGAATACCGACGGTATCTCAAGCACGAGGTCCGCGCCGCAGGTCACGGCCCATTCAGCACGGGTGTACTTGTCGGCGCAGGCGGGTTCGCCGCGCTGCACAAAGTTGCCCGACATGGCGACTATGCAGTACGAAGCCCCGCAAAGCTGCATGGCTTGCTGCATATGCCAAAGATGTCCGTTATGAAATGGGTTGTACTCCGCGACTATTCCCAACACGTTCATTTCTTCCCCCCTGTTCCGCCCAACTAAATATATTTTATCGGCAAGATGTATTTTCAAATAAGTATACCATTTTTTCCTGCATTGTGCTATAATTCTTATGAAATTTTGATTGGAGGCAATAAAGATATGTCAATTATCGATTCGATCAAACAAAAGGCGCGTGCAAACAAGCAGCACATACTGCTCCCCGAGGGCGAAGAACCCCGTACCATCCGTGCGGCAGAGATAATCCGCAGGGAAGAGCTTGCCGACGTCACCCTGTTTGGCGATCCCGAGAAGATTGCGGCCATGGCCGCCGATATGGGCGTTGACCTTGCGGGCATACCCGTAATCAATCCCATAGCTCATGAGAAGTACGAGGAGTACTGCGACCGCTTCTATGAGATGCGCAAGCTCAAGGGCGTAACGCCCGAAAAGGCGCACACCATGATGCTCAACCCGCTGTTCTATGCGGCGATGCTCATCAAGGACAAGCAGGCGGACGGCTTTGTATCCGGAGCTATCAACACCACGGGCAACACTCTGCGCCCGGGTCTGCAAATAATCAAGATGTCCAAGGGCATTAAGACCGTGTCGAGCTTCTTCATAATGGAGGTTCAGGACCATTCCTACGGCGACGACGGCGTCCTTATCTTCGCGGACTGCGCGGTCAATATCGAGCCTTCAGCCGAGGAGCTGGCCGAAATCGCCATATGCTCCGCAAGGTCGGCAAAGGCGCTCTGCGGCATGGACGCCCGCATAGCGATGCTGTCATTCTCCACCAAGGGCAGCGCGAAGCACGACAACGTGGACAAGGTCGCCAATGCGACGGCTCTCGTTCACGAGCTTGCTCCCGAGCTTATGGTGGACGGCGAGCTTCAGGCCGACGCCGCCTTGGTTGAGACCGTGGGGCAGCTCAAGTCGCCGGGCAGCCCCGTCGCGGGTCACGCCAACGTACTCATTTTCCCCGATTTGCAGTCCGGCAATATCGGCTACAAGCTTGTGCAGCGTCTTGGCAACGCTCAGGCCATAGGCCCTATCTGCCAAGGCTTCGCGGCCCCCATCAACGACCTGTCCAGAGGATGCAGCGTGGACGACATCGTTTCCGTCGTCGCGATTACCGCGGTACAGGCGCAAAGCATGAAATAAGGAGATTAGAATGAAGAACATACTCGTTATCAACGCAGGCAGCTCCTCATTAAAGTATCAGCTCATCGACATCGACAGCGAGTCCGTCGCGGCCAAGGGGCTTTGCGAGCGCATAGCCATACCCGGTTCCGTGCTGAGCTACAAGAACAACCGCGGCGACAAGCTTGAGATCAAGCGCGATATGAAGAACCACGAGGACGCTATCGGCATGGTGCTGGACGTGCTTGTTGACAAGGACGTGGGCGTCATTCCCGACATGAGCGCAATCGCGGCTGTGGGACACCGCGTCGTACACGGCGGCGAGATATTCTCCGAGCCTGCCCTTATCGACGACGAGGTCATAAAGGCTATCGAGGCCTGTATCCCGCTTGGCCCTCTGCACAACCCCGCGAACCTCATGGGCATACGCGGATGCAGAGCCGTCATGCCCAACGTCCCCATGGTCGCCGTTTTCGACACCGCTTGGGGTCAGGCGATGGACAAGAAAACCTATATGTACGGCTTGGCCTACGACGCCTACGAAAAGTATGGCATAAGGCGTTACGGCTTCCACGGCACTTCGCATAACTACGTCACTGGTCGTGCGCTCGATATGCTCGGCAAGGGCAAGGAGGGCGTGCGCGTCATAACCTGTCACTTGGGGAACGGCTCCTCGGTAAGCTGCTCCGTTTCGGGCAGGTGCGTGGACACCTCGATGGGCTTAACGCCGCTTGAGGGTCTGCCAATGGGTACTCGCTGCGGCAGCATAGACCCCGCTATCGTCCCCTACATGATGGATCGCGCTGGCATGACCGCCAAGGAGATGGACGCCTACATGAACAAAAAGAGCGGTATGCTGGGTATTTCCGGCGAGTCGTCCGACTTTAGGGACTTGGGCGAGGGCGCGAAGAACGGCGATGAGCGCTGCAAGCTGGCCTTGGAGATGTTCGCCCTTGCGGTCAAGAAGTTTATCGGCTCCTACTCGGCGGAGATGAACGGCGTGGACGCGATAGTGTTCACCGCGGGCGTGGGCGAGAACGACCGCGAGGTGCGTCAGATGATAGCCTCCGACATGGAGTATCTGGGCGTTGTGCTTGACAAGGAGTGGAACATGAACTGCCCCAGGGGTGAGGAGGTCGAAATCTCGGCGCCCGAAAGCCGTGTGAAGCTGTATGTCATTCCCACCGATGAGGAGATGGCGATAGCCCGTTCCACCGCGGCGCTTACGACGACTAAGTAGGTCGGATTTGCGTTTTTTACAGGCGGGCGGCGGGGAATTCTCCGAAGCTGAAATACAAAGCATAATGGTTCGTCACGGGTTCTCGCGCTTCACGGCGCGAGCCCTGCTTTTGCGCGGGATAAACGGCGACGAGGCGATAGACGACTTCCTAAGCCCCACGGTAAAGGAGCTTTCCTCACCCTTCCTGCTTTTGGGGATGGAGAAGGCTGTGAGCGTCATCGAGGGAGCTTTAGAGCGCGGAGAGAAGTTTTGCGTCTACGGCGATTACGACGCGGACGGCATTTGCGCAAGCGCGATACTGCTGAAAACGCTGAGAAAGCGCGGCGCCGACGCCTTCGCCTACATTCCCTCACGGCATGACGAGGGCTACGGGCTGAACGCCGACGCGATAAGGCGCATAGCGCGGGACGGCGCCAAGCTAATCATAACCGTGGACAACGGCATAGCGGCTTACGACGAAATAGCGCTGTGCCGCAGCCTTAGCCTTGGGATAGTCGTCACGGATCATCATCTTAGGCAGGGCGAAGCTCCCGACGCGGACGCGCTCGTCTGCCCCTCCGATATGGGCGGCGAGCTGTCGAAGCTCTGTGGAGCGGCCGTGGCGTACAAGCTCAGTCTTGCGCTTGGCGCGGACAATCCCGAATTATTGGGGCTGTGCGCCCTTGCGACCGTGGCGGACGTCGTGCCGCTGACGGGCGAGAACCGCCGCATAGTGGCGCGGGGCTTGCCGCTGATGGAGCGGAATTTAGGGCTTGAGCAGCTCATGCGGGCGGCGCAGGCCAAGGGAACGACCGAATATACGGCGTCCTTCCTCATAGCCCCCCGAATCAACGCGGCGGGGCGCATGGGCGACCCTGCAAGGGCGTTGGAGCTGCTGATGAGCGAAAGCGAGGGCGAGGCTATGCGGCTTGCCGCCGAGCTGGACGCCGAGAACGACAGACGGCGCGGCGAGGAGCTTAGCATACTCAATGACGCGGAGCGGCAAATCTCGGCGCTTAACATGGACGAGAGCTTCGCGCTCGTGCTGTATGGTCAAGAGTGGAATTTGGGCGTGGTCGGGATAGTCGCGTCAAGGCTTGCGCGAACCTACAACCGACCCGTGGTGCTGCTCGGCAAGTCGGGTGACGCGCTCACAGGCTCGGGCAGGAGCATAAAGGAGCTGGATCTGTTTGACGCGCTGCTGGATTGCAGGGATATTCTGCAAAGGTTCGGCGGACACGCGTTGGCGGCGGGCGTCACCGTGGATGAGGACAAGCTTGACGCGTTCAGGGAAAGGCTCAACGAGGCCGTAAAAAAGCGTCTCGGCGGGATGCTTTTGGAGCCTGTGACCTACTATGAGGCGGAGGCGGAGCCGTCGGAGCTTAACCTAACGCTCTGCGATGACATAGAGAAGCTTGCGCCCTTCGGCGAGGGCAACGCGGAGCCGTGTCTGCTCGTTCGTGACGTTAGTGTCAGCTCCGTGCGCTTTGTGGGGCGCGGCAAAAAGCACCTATGGGTGAACACGGTCAAGGGCGGGACGGAGCTGCGCATAACCGCCTTCGGCTTTGGGGACAGGTTTGATGAGTGGTCGAGGCTCAAGACGGCGGACGCGGTGGTCAAGGTCAGGCGCGACAGCTATCTTGGCGCAAAGAGCTGCGGCGTATACTGCGAGTATCTGAAGGAAAGTGAAAAAAACTTTGCTAAAACCCCCGAATATACTAAAATACTTGATGCAATTTACGCCGAAATAAAGTATAATAGTATGTGTCGGTATGGGCGCGGGGCTTTGGACAAGCAGCTTGAGGCTCTGCCGCGCATACAGCTTGACCGCGACACGCTGCTTCAGGATTACAGGGAGCAGCTCGCGGCGGCAAAGACGGGAGAGCTTTCTTGGGACAAGCTGTCCATAGGCTCACGCGTCGTGCTGCTAATCTTCTTGGAGCTTGGGTTTTTCAAAGCGGACGAACGCGGCAGGATAATCCCGTGCGAGGGCTGCGCGAAGCGCAGCTTGGAGGAAAGCTCGATTTATCTTTCACTGACAAGAGCGGCAAACGAGCGCCGCAATTATAGGAGGCAACATGGATCTCAAGAGCAAGATTAGAAACATCCCCGATTTCCCCAAGGAAGGCATACTTTTCCGCGACATAACCACCCTTTTGAAGGACGGCGAGGCCTATAAGGAACTCATAGACATAATCGCCGACTCCTTGAGGGGCATGGACATAGACGTCGTGGTGGGGCCTGAAGCGCGAGGCTTTGTCATCGGCTCCGCGGTCGCCTACGCCATAGGCGCGGGTCTGGTGCTTGCAAGAAAGCCCGGCAAGCTGCCCGCCGAGACCATATCCTTCGAGTATGGCTTGGAATATGGCAGCGATGTGTTGGAGATACACAAGGACTCCATCTGGGAAGGCTGCAGGATTGCGATAGTTGACGACCTTTTGGCCACAGGCGGCACCGCCATGGCCACCATCAAGCTCTGTGAGAACGCGGGCGGCAAGGTTGTCGCGGCAAGGTTTGCTATCGAGCTGACCGATCTCAACGGACGCGAGGCGCTAAAGGGCTACAACGTCGAGTGCGCGATGGCGTTCTAAACCTGCCCACTTTTCGAAAATCAGATGGGTTTTGTCCCCTCTGATTTTCTTTTTGTAGAATTTGGCTTGGTTCATCCCATGGATTTCGGGATGGAAGGAGGCGAATATGAGTAAGCTTATCGATAATTTTCAAGCCTGCTTTGGCGACGAGGAGACCGAGGTTCTAAAGAAGGCCATAGACTACGCCGAGAAAGCTCACGGCGGGCAGCTAAGGGACTCCGGCGAGCCTTATGTTATGCACCCTCTGACCGTCGCGGAGTACCTGCTTGATATGGGCATGGACCCGTCCACGATAATAGCGGGCGTGCTTCATGACGTGGTTGAGGACGGCGACAGCATAACCGTCGAGGATGTTGAGCGCGAGTTCGGCCATGACATAGCGGTACTTGTGGACGGCGTAACAAAGCTGACCAAGTCCGGCAAGAAGATGTACCTCTCCAAGAAGCAGGAGCAGTCCGAAAACCTCAGAAAGCTGTTCCTTGCCATAGCCTCCGACGTTCGCGTGGTCATAATCAAGCTTGCCGACCGTCTGCACAATATGCGCACACTCGATTATTGCAGCGTGTCCAAGCAGCAGCGCAAGGCGAAGGAAACGCTTGAGGTCTACGCGCCGCTTGCGCACCGCTTCGGCATGGGCGCAATCCGCAGCGAGCTTGAGGACCTTTCCTTCCGCTACCTCATGCCTGAGGAATACGCCAAGACCGTGGAGCTTGTAGGCGAACAGGCCTCAGAGCGCGAGGAAGTCCTCAAAAAAGCCATGGACGACATCAAGGTGTTGCTCACGGACGCGGGCATTGACGCGGACATTTCGGGCAGGCCCAAGCATGTATACAGCGTGTACCGCAAGATGCAGCGCCTAAGCTGCCCCATAACCGAGATTTATGACCTAATCGCCATACGAATCATTGTCGAAACTGTCAACGACTGCTATGCCGCGCTGGGCATAGTCCACTCCGCGTGGACGCCCATGCCGGGCAGGTTCAAGGACTATATCGCCATGCCCAAGCCCAACCTCTACCGCTCGCTGCACACCACGGTCATGAGCAAGAACGGCATACTCTTTGAGGTTCAGATACGCACTCACGAGATGCACCGCACCGCCGAATACGGTATTGCCGCGCATTGGATGTACAAGGAGGGGCGTTCGACCCCAAGCGTGCTTGACCGCAAGACCTATTGGCTCAGGCAGGTCTTGGAGGCCAAGGAGACCACCGAGGACAGCAACGAGTTCGTTGAGAACATACTGAAGGATTTCTTGGGCGAGTACGTCTTTGTGCTGTCCCCCAAGGGCGAGATTTTCGACCTGCCCGTAGGCTCGACGCCGCTTGACTTCGCCTATCGAATACATACCAACATCGGTCACAAATGCCAGCGCGCCAAGGTCAACGGCAACGTTGTGCGCCTTGATTACAAGCTCAAAACCAACGATGTTGTGGAGATTATCACCTCCAACACGCAGGTTGGCCCAAGCCGCGATTGGCTGAACATAGTCAAGACCCAATCCGCCAAGAACAAGATACGCCAATGGTTCAAGAAGGCGAATCGCGAGGAGAACATACTGAAGGGGCGCGAAATGCTTGAGGACGCCGCGAAGCGTCACGCGCAGTCGCTGCCGCTGCTGATGAAGCCGGAATACCTCAACACGGTGCTGACCAAGCTGAACCTGCAAAGCCTTGAGGATATGTATTCCTCCATAGGCTACGGCGGCGTGTCGTCGGGGCAGGTGCTGCACAAGCTCATAGAGCTTAGGCGCAGGGACGAGAAGCTTGAGGCCATTCACGCAAGGCTTACCGATTCCGGCGACGACAAAAAGCCGCATTTGGCGCAGAAGGTCTACCCCAACGGCATAATAGTCAAGGGCGACACGGGCATGGCGGTGCGCTTCGGCAACTGCTGCAACCCCGTTCCGGGCGACCCCATCATAGGCTATATCACCAGGGGCAGGGGCGTTTCCGTTCACAGGCGCGACTGCAAGAACATCTCAAACCTGATGAAGGACCCCGACCGCATCATTGACGTTGAGTGGGCGAGCGACTCCAAGGCGGCGTTCACCGCTTCCCTGGTGCTGCATATGGCGGACAAGGCGGGCTCGCTGCTGGAGATGTCCAAGGCGCTGAACGCCCTGAACGTCAACATCTCCTCACTGTCGAGCAAGTCCACGGACAAGGGCTATGCCTTGGTCAACCTGTCGTTTACCGTGAACAGCGCGGATCAGCTGAAGGTTGTCATGGCAAGTCTGAAGAAATTAAAGTCGGTAGCCCAAATCTACCGTGCGGAGGGATAATGCGGGCGGTAGTACAGCGCGTCAAGGACGCAAGCGTTTCAATAGATGACAAGCTCGTCTCAAGGATAGGGGCGGGCCTGATGGTTTTACTCGGCATATCGACCGAGGACACTGAGGCGGACGCTATATACATCTGCGACAAGCTCACGGGGCTTAGGGTGTTCGACGACGAAAACGAGGTTCCCAACCTCTCCGTAGCGGATATTAAGGGCAGTATACTCTTGGTTTCGCAGTTCACGCTGTATGGGGACGCGAGGAAGGGCCGCCGCCCAAGCTACATTCACGCGGCAAGGCCCGAGTTGGCCGAACCCCTGTACGAGCTGTGCAAGTCGCGCCTTTGTGCGGTCGTTCCCACCGAGTGCGGCGTGTTCGGCGCGAATATGCAGATTGCGCTTGTCAACGACGGTCCGTTTACCATACTGCTTGACAGCGGGAGGGGCTTTTGACATGCGCGTTATCACCCTGCCCTGCGGGCCCATAGACGCCAACAGCTACATAGTCTGGGACGAGAATCAAAGCCGCGATGAAAGTGGACTTAAGGTCTGCGCCGTCATTGACCCCGCCGACGCTAAGCTTATCATGCAGCGTATGGCGGCGGAAAAGCTCCGCTGCACACACATTCTGTTGACCCACGGGCATTTTGACCATATCGCGGGGTTGGCCGAGCTGAAGGCCGCCACGGGCGCAAGGGTCTGCGTCAACGAGGGCGACCTGAAGATGCTCCTTGACGGAAGGTACAGCTACGCTAATGGCATGGGTGCGCGTCAGACCCCGACCCAACCCGACCTTCTTGTAAACGAGGGCGACACAATCGAGGTCGGCGGGCTGAAGCTTCGCGTGCTTTACACGCCCGGCCACAGCAAGGGCGGAGTGACCTATGTCGTGGACGGCGAACGCGCCGCGTTCACGGGCGACACCGTGTTCTTCGAGAGTATTGGCCGAACCGACCTCTTGGGCGGGAGTATGCGCGAGCTGTCACGCTCGTTCTTTGACAAGATACTCACCCTTCCGCCCGAAACCAAGCTTTATCCCGGCCACATGATTGCAACGAGCGTGGCGCACGAATCGGAATACAACCTTTTAATAGGGGACAGAAGCAACGCCTGATGATAATTGAACTTGTAACGGACGCACAGGCATATTTTAACGACATGGCCGAAGAAATTCGGCTCTTCTTCGGCGTGGTCGAGGTTTCAAAGGACGCGGTCAACGCCGACCTTAGGCTGAATATTTCGCTCACGCCCGAGCGCAAGGCAAAGGGGCGGCTAATGCCCGCCGGCATTAGCTGCGAGATTGAGGTTTCGCCCGACGGCGGCGACCCGCTTGAACGCAAGCGGCAGGAGAAACGCGCCCTAAAGCTTGCGGCCTACACCCTGCTTCGCGGGATAAGCGAGGTCGAGACGCCTTGGGGTTCGCTTACGGGCATACGCCCAACCAAGCTCTACCGCGAGCTTGAGCGGCGTCACGGCACGGACGGGGCCGAGCGGCAGTTTCGTGAAGTCTTTGGCGTATCCGAGCCCAAGCTTGCCCTTGCCCGCGAAATCTGCGCCGTCCAAGGGCCCGCCGTCAGCTCCGCCAAGCCCGACAGCCTTGACGTATATATAGGCATACCCTACTGCAAGTCGCGCTGCCTCTACTGCTCCTTCGGCGCGGAGGTCGCCAAGCGTGACGGAACCCTTGACGCTTATGTTGCCGCGCTTATCGAGGATATTTGCGCGGGCGCCGACATAGCGCGGCAGGGCGGGTTTAGGCTTCGCGCCATGTACATGGGCGGCGGCACACCCACCGTTTTGAGCGCCGAGCAGCTTGACCGCGTGCTGTCGGCGGCGATACGCGCCTATGGCGGCTTCGGCACGGAGCTGACTGTGGAGGCGGGCAGACCCGACACCATCACAAGGGAAAAGCTTGAGGTCATAAAGGCTCACGGCGCGCAGCGCGTCTGCGTCAATCCGCAGACCATGAACGACGTCACCTTAGAGCGCATAGGCAGGTTCCACAGCTCGGCCGCGATAGAGGAGGCCTACGCCCTCGTCCGCGCTGTCGGCATAGCCAACATCAATATGGATATAATCGCGGGACTGCCCGGCGAGAACGTGCCGATGTTTCAAAACACCTTGGAGCGAGTAAAGGCTTTGCGCCCCGAAAACCTCACCGTGCATACGCTTGCGATAAAGCGTTCAAGCAGGCTCAAGGAGCGGCTTGACGAGTACCCCCTTCCCCCCGCGAAGGATGTGGAGGCTATGCTGGAGCTTGGTGAGCTGACCGCCCGCGAAATGGGTATGCGTCCGTATTATATGTACCGCCAGAAGTATATGCAGGGCAATCTTGAGAACGTGGGCTATGCCAAGCCTGACGCCGAGTGCCTGTACAATATTGATATAATGGAAGAAACCGTAAGTATAATGGCGCATGGCGCGGGAGCGATGTCAAAGCGGGTGTTCCCCGCCGAAAACCGCGTGGAGCGCATCCCCAACCCCAAGGACGTCCCCACCTATAAGAATAAGCTGCCGCAGCTCTTCGCCGCCAAGCGTCAGTTGTTTGTGTAGCCCCCCGTAAACGGCGATTGTTTGTGTAGTCCCATAAGCGGCGATTGTCTGTGTAGTCCCATAAGCGGCGATTGTTTGTTTACGCCTTTCCCGTCCCCGACCCCCGCTGTCAAGCCTATTTTGTATACGCAATTAACCCCCACCGTCAAGCCAATTCTGTATTCGCAATCGCACCCCCGCTGTCAAGCCTATTCTGTATTCGCAATTGCCCCCCCTGCCAAGCCAATCCTGTATGCGCGATTAGCCCCGCCGTCATTCCATTGCAAAAGTCAACGAATCCTGCATTATCATTCGGTTTTAGCCGCGCCTCACGATGAAACGGCGCTTGGGATATGTCGCGGGCAATCCTGCTTTTCCTGTTGAAATTTTCAGCGCGCTGTGTTAATATTGCTACAAGAATGTTTTTATGGGGGAGTGCTATGAAAAGGTCTATCTGGCGACAGACTCTATGCGTTTTTGGCGCGCTTGTGTGCCTTGTTTGCGCCCTGCTCCTGCTCTTTTGGACTTATGACCTCATAATCAGCTTCACCCAATTCCTTGACAGCCAAACGCTCATTACCGAGCTTGCACACTTCGGTACGCTTTGGTCAGCGCTGTTTTCGGTGTGTGCGGGCATGGTCGTGTTCTTCCTTCGCGCCGTGCGCCCCAACAACCTCAAAGAGAAGGCCATGACGATGCTGCTGAGCTTTGCCCGCTGCTCCCTGCTTGTCAACACCTTCTTCTCGGCGCTGTGGTACGTCCTGCCTTGGATAACTGACAGCTTCGAGTTTGAGGTACTCCTGCCTGTAATCGCGGTGCTGCTCATAATTCGCTTTATCACAATGTGCTTCATCTGCTTTTTCAAGCGCCCCATCGCCACGGGCTTTTTGCCGCGCCTTATCGTTTTGGGCGCCGCGCTTTTCGCCTTTGTCGCCTATGTCGCGCAGACCATCTACAACGGCGGCTCCAACCTCTATGTCAGCAGTGTGGAACACGCCGTGATACACGCCCTGACCTACCTTGTCGTGCCGACCTTCGTGCCGCTCATCTGCGATTCGCTTCCGCAGCTCTTCGCCTCGGAGCCGCGCTTGTCAGCGGCGCACAAGCCCAAGTCTGCGGACGAGACCTCCGACACAAACGCATAAATACCCATTGGGGGACAGCCCCCTTGCGTTTGCCGCAGCTATGCAAAACGGGCAAAAATTAGGGCAAAAGGTCATTGACAGCGGGGGAAAGTGACATTATAATATCGGCAAAGCCTTGAACGGGAGAGTAGGGTTTGCATAGGCGGCCAAATAGAGAGGCGGTCCTACGGCTGAAAGCCGCCGCCGCAAAGCAGGTCTGAAGGACACCCGTGAGCTTTTGTGCGTTTCGCACCGCAATCCGGCGTTAACGGTATAATGAGGAGCTTTTGCTTGAAAGCAGGGTGGCACCGCGGCATACTTGTCGCCCCTGCAATGTTTGCAAAGCTCATTTGTTTTAAGTAAGGAGGATATCATGGCATACAAGGCGCCCAAGGGTACATATGACGTTCTGCCCGATGAAAGCTATCGTTGGCAGTACATAGAGGGTTTGATTCGCGGCATAGTGGCAAAGTACGGCTTACAGGAAATTCGCACTCCGATGTTTGAGCATACAGAGCTGTTCCTGCGCAGTGTCGGCGACACCACGGACGTGGTTCAAAAGGAGATGTACAGCTTCACGGACAAGGGCGGCAGGAGTATCACCCTCAAGCCCGAGGGTACCGCGGGCGCGGTACGAATGTTCGTTGAGCGCGGGCTGTTCTCCGAGACCCAGCCCACCAAGCTCTATTACCTCAACTGCCCCGTGTTCCGCTACGAGCGGCCGCAGGCGGGACGCTTCCGTCAGCACCATCAGTTTGGCGTCGAGGTCATCGGCGCACCCAAAGCGACGGCGGACGCGGAGGTCATAGGCATCGCGGTGGAGCTGTACCGCACCCTGGGTGCGAAAAACCTCACCGTCAAGCTCAACAGCATAGGCTGCGAGAAGTGCCGCGACGCGTATCAGCACGCCCTAAAGGACTTTTTGGAGCTGCACTATGACGAGCTGTGCGAGACCTGCAAGTCCCGCTTCGAGACTAACCCCTTGCGCATACTGGACTGCAAGGTCGATACCTGCCACGCCCTTGTCAAGGACGCGCCGCACACCATGGATTACATCTGTGACGAGTGCAAAAGCCACATGGACGAGCTTTTGCGCTGCCTTGACGACATGGGCATAGCCTACGAGCTTGACCCCATGCTTGTGCGCGGGCTGGACTACTACACCAAGACGGTGTTTGAGATAGTCTCCGGTCAGGCGGGGGCGCAGGGTACGCTTTGCGGCGGCGGACGCTATGACAAGCTTGTAAAGGAGATAGGCGGACCCGACCTGCCCGCCGTGGGCTTTGGCATGGGCATGGAAAGGCTGCTGCTGCTGTTGGATCAGTTGGGGATTACGATAGAACCGCCTACGCGCTATGACGTAATGCTCATACCCATGGGCGAGGCGGCCGCAAGACGCGCCTTCATACTGACCTGCAAGCTGCGCGAGCTTGGGGTAAAGGCGGACACCGACCATGTTGGCAGGAGCGTCAAGGCACAGATGAAGTACGCGGACAAGGTGGGAGCGGAGCGCGTCATAGTGATAGGCGATACCGAGCTTGAAACGGGCTTGGGACAGCTCAAGAGCCTGCGCGGGTGCGAGCCTGTCTCCGTTAAGCTTGACGCCGCCAACATAGCAAGCGCGACAGCAGTACAGGAATAACGGCTATTCGACTGAGTTTTTGATAAAAATATGGACATAATAGAAAGAGGGCAAAGAACATGGACGAACTGTTGAGAGGATGGAAGCGCAGCTGCTATTGCGCCGAAATCGACAAAATGACCTTGGGCGAGTCGGTTACCCTGATGGGTTGGGTCAAGGTGCGCCGCGACTTGGGCGCGATGATATTCATGCAGCTTCGAGACCGCAGCGGACTCATGCAGGTGGTATTCGATTCGAGCGCCCTGTCAAAGGAAGCGTTTGATCTTGCCTCCACCATTCGTTCCGAGTATGTGCTTGCGGTGCGCGGCACCTTCGAGCATAGGGCGGAGGGCATGGTCAACACCAAGATGCCCACCGGCGAATATGAGCTGATGGTAAGCGAGTTTAAGATACTGGCCAAGAGCGACACCCCGCCCATCGATGTGGACGACAACTGCAACGCCTCCGAGCTGCTGCGCCTAAAGTACCGCTATTTGGACCTTCGCAGGCCCTGTATGCAGAACTACCTCTTAATGCGCAACAAGATTACGGACATAGTGCATCGCTACTTCTCCGAACAGGGATTTATCGAGATAGAGACGCCCATGCTCACCGTAAGCACCCCTGAGGGCGCGAGGGACTACCTCGTGCCGAGCAGGGTACACCCGGGCGAGTTCTACGCCCTGCCGCAAAGTCCGCAGCAGTTCAAGCAGCTCCTGATGCTTTCGGGCTTCGACAGGTACGTTCAGATTGCGCGCTGCTTTAGGGATGAGGATTTGCGCGCCGACCGTCAGCCGGACTTCACTCAGATTGACCTTGAGATGTCCTTTGTCGAGGAGGACGATGTTATCGCCGCCAACGAGGGTTTCTTGAAAATGCTCTTTTGGGAAACGCTGAACGTAGACGTACAGCTTCCGCTGCCGCGCATCAAGTGGATTGACGCCATGAACCGCTACGGCTCCGACAAGCCGGACACGCGTTTCGGCATGGAGCTGCATGACCTGACCGAGGCGGTCAGGGGGACGGACTTTGCCCTCCTCAAGGACGCCATCGACAACGGCGGCAGCGTGCGCTGCATCACCGTCAAGGGCGGCGCGGGCCATATCTCCCGCAAGGAAATAGACGCTCTGGGCGAATTCGTCAAGACCTATAAGGCAAAAGCTCTGTTGTGGATGAATCTCAAGCCCGAGGGCGTACAGTCCTCCCTTGTAAAGCGTCTAAGCCCCGAACAGACAGCCGAGATTGTCCGAATTGCCGAAGCCGAGACGGGCGACCTTGTGTTCATAGTCGCGGACAAGGACGAGGTCGTTTGGGCGTCCTTAGGCGCGCTGCGCCTGAAGTTAGGGGACAAGCTTGGGCTTATCGACAAGAACAAGTACAACCTGCTGTGGGTCGTGGAGTTCCCGCTCCTGGAGTGGAGCGAGGAGGAGAACCGCTTTATGGCGATGCACCATCCCTTCACAAGCCCCATGGATGAGGATTTGCCGCTGCTGGACAGCGACAGAGGCAAGGTCAGAGCGAAGGCCTACGATATCGTGCTGAACGGCGTGGAGATTGGCGGCGGCTCTATCCGTATTCATTCGCAGGCGATGCAGACCAAAATGTTCGAGATGCTGGGCTTTACCAAGGAGCAGGCGTTCGCCCGCTTTGGGTATCTGCTTGAAGCCTTCCGCTACGGCACTCCCCCTCACGGCGGACTGGCCTACGGCTTGGACAGGCTCGCAATGCTCATCTGCGGAACTCAGAGCATAAGGGACGTTATCGCGTTCCCGAAGGTGCAGAACGCGTCCTGCCCGCTCACCAACGCGCCCGCGACGGTGGACGAGAAGCAGCTGAAGGAGCTGCACATAAAGGTGACGGAGTAATATGGAGCAGGAAGGCAGGCATATCGGCATAGTGACCGAGGTCACAGGCGACATGGCGGAGATTACCTTCGTGCGCTCGCCCATGTGTAAGCACTGCGGCTCATGCATGGCGGCGGGCGACACACAGATGAAGATTAAGCTCAAGAACGAGCTGAACGCCGAGGTAGGCGACAGCGTGGAGATAGAGCTGAAAGTCTCGTCCATGCTGCTTGCAAGCGTGTTATGCTATGTCGTGCCGCTCGTGCTGCTGATAGGCGGCGTGCTCCTTGGGTCGCTGTGGAACGAAACCGTTTCACTGATACTCGGGATAGCGCTGTGCGCGTCAAGCTTCGTCATACTCAAGACGGTTGAAAAAAAGCGCGGGAAGCGCTTTACCCCAAGGATGAAAGAAATAATTACGGAGGTATAGTATGGCAAACGAGAACATGACTGTCGCGACCAAGGACAGCTTCAATGAGCTGATCGGCGGAGATTTACCCGTGCTGGTGGATTTCTGGGCAAGCTGGTGCGGCCCCTGCCGCATGATGCTGCCGACTGTTGAACAGACGGCGGATGACTATGTCGGCAAGGTTCGCTTTGCCAAGGTCAACGTGGACGACGAGCCTGAGCTTGCGAACAAGTACAGCATCGACACCATCCCCTGCATCATCCTGTTCAAGGACGGACAGGAAGTGACGCGCTCCATAGGCGCAAAGCCTAAGCGCGTACTCATGAACTTCATCGAGAACAATATCTAACACCCATTAACGAGCCAAAGCCGCGGCTGTTTGCCGCGGCTTTGCTTTTGCCCGCTTCGTTGTCAAAAGGGGGATACCGTGGGCGCCGCTGCAAGGGATACCGTGGGGCGCCGCCCCACTGCGCAAGGCATAACGGACTTCGTCCGAAAACCCCGCCAAAGGGGAACCTTTGGTAAAGGTTCGCCCTTATTGAAACCCCACTAAACTTTTAGATCGGAACGGACAAAGCCGGTGCACCCGTCTTTGCCCGTTCCGTTGGCGTATAATGAAATAAACAACAGCGTGGTTTCATTTCCCGCAAACCCTCTTTTTATCCACCTGCCCACGTTGTCATTCAATAACGCTCCATTAACCCACCCCCCGTTGTCATCCAATAATGTTCCATCAACCAAACCCTGTTGTCATCCTGAGCAATAGGCGAAGGATCTTGCCCAAAACTCAAAAGTCAAGAGCCGCTCCCCCTCATACCACCTCCTGAAAACTTGACAGTCAAGAGCCGCTCACGGCGGGACAATGACCAAAATGCAGAACAAAACCGCATTCATCCGCGCTCCTTATCCCGCGGGGGAGCGCCCCCTTTTCCCACAAGCTCCTTTGCCGCCATATTATCTTCTATTTTATACTTGACAATACTGACAGGGTTACATATAATGATTTGCGAATCATTCGCAAATTAGCGCGGAAGGAGCCACAATGATGCAATACATGACGGCACAGCGCAAGAAGCTGGCCGAGTTCCTACAAAGCAACAGCGACTACCTATTCTCTGCCGAGGAAATATCCAAGTACTTAGGCGGTGAGGGCGGCATGAGCATAAGCGCGGTTTACCGCAATCTTGACCGCATGGTCGAGGAGGGCAGCGTACACCGCTTTGTCCGCGCCGAAACCCGCAGCTTCCTATATCAATACGTGGGCGCGGAACCTGAGTGCAGCCACGTTCACCTAAAATGCGTCAAATGCGGGCGCATCTTCCACGCCGAGCATGACGAATGCGGGCACGAACACGAGCTTATCTTGGACGGAGGCGACGAATGAAGAAGATAACAGCTTTCCTTTTGACCCTGCTGCTTGCGCTTTCACTCGTTGGCTGCTCCGCCGTGGGCAGCGATTCTGACAAGCTGTCCGTGGTCTGCACAACCTTTCCGCAGTACGACTGGGTACGCAGCATCGCAAACGGGGTGGAGCTTGAGCTAACTCTGCTCATGGACGACGGCATAGACCTGCACAACTATCAGCCAACCGCCGCCGACATGGCCAAGATAAGCAGCTGTGACCTCTTTATCTTCGTGGGCGGCGAGTCCGATGATTGGACAGAGGGCGCCCTCGCAAACGCGACCTCCGAAAAGCTTTTGTACATCGACATGATGTCTGTGGAGGGCGTCAAGACCTCCGTTGAGGAACACATCGAGGGCATGGAGGATGAAGGCGATGAGGACGGACATGAGGAGGAGCTTGACGAGCATATATGGCTGTCACTCTCCAACTGTGCCGTACTGTGCCGCAGCATAGCCAACGCCCTTATCACGCTTGACCCTGACAACGAGCAGCTTTACGAAAGCAATCTTTCCGCCTACCTTGCCGAGGTGGACGAGCTTTACGCAGAGTACGCCGAGCTTGCCGAGGAGGTTTCCGGTAAAACGGTACTCTTTGCCGACCGCTTCCCCTTCCGCTACCTCACCGACGACCTGGGGCTATCCTATTACGCCGCCTTCAAGGGTTGCTCCGCCGAGAGCGAGGCAAGCTTTGCAACCGTCATGTTCCTTGCAAAAAAGGTAGACGAGTTGGGATTAAAGTATGTGTTCACAACCGAGACCTCCGACCTTAAGCTTGCCAATACAGTAATAAACAGCACAAGCTCCAAGGACGCCGAGATACTGACGTTGGACGCCCTGCAATCCGTGACGACCGAGCGCATAGAGGCGGGCGAGACCTATCTTGGGGTCATGCGCTCCAACCTTGAGACGCTGAAGTACGCGTTTTTGAAGATGGATGCATGAATCTTATCACGGTAAAGGATGTATCCTTGGGCTATGAGGGCCGCACCGTTGTGGAGGGGCTGAGCTTTGCCGTTGAGCAGGGCGACTACCTCTGCATAGTCGGTGAGAACGGCTCCGGCAAGAGCACACTTATGAAGACGCTTACGGGCTTGCGCAAGCCCATATCCGGCGAAATCGTATTTGACCCCTCCCTGCGCCCCACGGAAATAGGCTGTCTGCCGCAGCAAACGCCCGTGCAGCGCGACTTTCCCGCCTCCGTGCGTGAGATTGTGCAGTCGGGCTGTCTCAACCGCTGCGGCCTGCGCCCCTTCTACAACAAGGAGGAGAAGGCTTTAGCGGAGGCCTCCATGGAGAAGCTGGGCATAAGCTCCATGGCAAAGCGCTGCTATCGCGAGCTTTCGGGCGGACAGCAGCAACGCGTTCTGCTGGCAAGGGCGCTCTGCGCGACCCGCAAGCTGCTGCTGTTGGACGAGCCTACGGCGGGGCTTGACCCCGTTGTTACCGCTGAGATGTACGGGCTTATCGCCAAGCTCAATCGTGACGGAGTTGCGATAATGATGATTTCGCACGACGTCGCCGCCGCGGTCAAGTATTCAAAGCACATTCTGCATTTGAGCCACAGACCGCTGTTCTTCGGCACAACCGCCGACTACAAGACAAGCGAAGTCGGCCAAATCTATGTGCCGCATGGCGAGTAGGGGGGAATATGGCAGAGTTTTTCAACACGATAGCACAATATTTCTCCTATCCCTTCGTGCGCTACGCCTTCATAGTGGGCATACTTGTGGCGTTGTGTTCATCGCTCTTGGGCGTGACGCTCGTGCTAAAGCGTTTCTCGTTCATAGGCGACGGGCTTGCCCATGCCGCTTTCGGCGCGCTTGCCGTGGCAACGGTACTGGGAGTTAATCAAACCATGCTCTTGGTGCTGCCCTTCACCGTGGCCTGCGCCATACTGCTGTTGGGGCTGGGGCAGAACTCCAAGATAAAGGGCGACGCGGCCGTCGCGATGATCTCAGTTGGTGCGCTTGCGATGGGCTATCTCATCATGAACGTGTTCTCGACCGGCTCCAACCTGTCGGGGGACGTCTGCACCACGCTGTTCGGCTCGACCTCCATACTCACGCTGTCCCGCGTTGAGGTGTGGCTGTCGGTTGCGATGTCCATAGTCGTGATAGTGGTGTTTCTGCTGTTCTACAACAAGATTTTCGCTGTGACCTTCGACGAGAGCTTCGCCACGGCCACGGGTACTCGCGCCAAGCTGTACAATATGCTCATCGCCGTAGTCACCGCGCTTGTTATCGTACTTGCGATGAACCTTGTCGGCTCGCTGCTGATATCCGCGCTTATCATATTCCCCGCGCTGTCCGCTATGCGCGTGTTTAAGAGCTTCAAGTCGGTGGTAGTCTGCTCTACAATCGTTTCGGTCTGCTGCGCCGCGCTGGGTCTGCTCTTTGCGATTGTATTCGGCACTCCCGTTGGCTCCACCATAGTCGCCGCCGACATACTTGCCTTCGCTATATTTTGGGTGATTGGCCGGATACGCGGCTAAGGTGCCGCTCACACGCCGAAAGCTTTGCGCGTTGTCGGGATTTTTACCCGCCGACGCGCTTTTTTGTCGAAGGAATGTTGCATTTTGCGGTAAATCTGATATAATTACAGCATCTATACATTCCGGGGGGGATTCATATGGAAACAGGGACGAAGCGTAAGCGCCGTTTCGGGGACAGATCCGACGGCAGGCGTCTGCGTACATTCCCCGCTATGAGCAGGGTGGCTCCGTACATCATGCCGACAAGGGGAGGAGCAAGCAACTATTTCGCAGGCTCTATCGAGGTGGAGGAGATGGAGCGTTACATCCGAAAGAAGCGTCGCGAGGGCTTTAAGGGCTTCGGCATCATGCACGTCATGCTTGCGGCATATGTCCGCGTAGTCTCTCAGCATCCCGCCATCAATCGCTTTTTGTCGGGGCAGCGGGTCTATGCCCATGATGACGACATTGTTATCATAATGACGATAAAGAAGGAGCTTGCGGAGAACGCGCCCGAAACCGAGGTTAAGATTCACTGCAAGCCCACCGATACCGCCGAGGACGTTTACGACAAGCTCAACACCTTAATCGAGAAGAACAAGAAGGAGATGGAGCTTGGAAGCGAGTTTGATAAGGTTGCCAAGCTGTTCAACTTCATCCCTGGGCTGCTCCTGAAGTTCGCGATTTGGTTTCTGAGGGTTTTAGACTATTTCGGCTGTCTCCCGAAGGGACTTATCGAGCTTAGCCCCTTCCACGGATCGCTCGTTGTGACCTCAATGGGCTCGCTCGGCATCCCGCCCATATACCATCATCTGTATAACTTTGGCAATGTTCCCGTCTTTCTTGCCTTCGGCGCGAAACGCAAAGCGAGGGAGCTTGACCAGAACGGCAAGATGGTCGAACGCCGCTATGTCGATTACAAGATTACCACCGATGAGCGTATCTGCGATGGTTACAGCTATGCCGCAGCCTTCCGTATGCTCAACAGCGTCCTCAAAAACCCCTTCTGTCTTGACGAGCCGGTTGACACGATCGTGCAGGACATAGACTAAGAGGGATAAGCGGTTTTATAACGGGCAAGGTCCCTGTGTTTGACCTTGCCCGTTTTGTTGCTTTGGTAAAAACGCATACGCCGTCCGCAGCTAATAATGCCATGCCTCGACCGGTTATCACAGCGTCATAGGCCGCCATGGCAACCGCGTCACAGAGCGAGTGTGCAGGCGTCAACCCCCCTTGTCATCCTGAGGAGCGGCAGCGACGAAGGATCTTGAAAGAAGCTTGTGGTGACCCCCCGCTCCCCCGTGGGAAATACACATCTTGTCAAAACAGAAATGTAGGAAGCTCACCCCCCGCTCCCCCGCGTGACAAGATACGTCGAAAGCGGGTATCCTCCGCGCCCTACATCAACCCCCTTCTTGCCGCCATTACTATCACCAAATCCAAGACCTGTTCACGCCATCTGTACAGCGTCGTAATCGATACGCAGTATTCCATGGACAGCTTCACTATCGCGTATTTCAGCTTGCCCCGCCTTGGGCTCTCCAGTCCGTAATACTGCGTAAAGAACTTGGCCTTTTCGCTGTCGTTCGACTCTATCATCTCCCACGCGTCCTCAATCGCGCCTGTCCACTCCACACGCCGCAGGTACCTCCTCCCGTCTGTCCCCTCGCGCTTGCTCGCCTCATAACCCTTTATATACGCCAAGCTCTCCCTGTATTCCAACAATTCATGCTCAGCCATCTTCCTATAACTACCCAACATTTGCATCTCTCACATATCTCCTTTATCACAAAAAGCGAACGTATGTTTGTATTATAAGCTCTCTTGCCCTGAAATGGTGCGATATGCGTAACAATTAATCCCATTTCAGCTTTCTGTACTTCTTACGGCTTGTCGCCGCATACGATTTTATTGAGAGGTCGGTCTTTTTGGCCGTTCCGCTTGAAAAGCGCTTGCAATCTTGCTATACTAATATATTATCATTCGTGCTGGCACGGGAAACGGCGGCGTTCAGTTTTGGAACGAAGGTCAACATCACTGGTCAAGGGTGCGGCGATACTCGGTCTTGCGGGCATAATCTGCAAGATTATCGGCGTGCTGTTTCGCATATGGGCATATGGCATCATCGGCGAGGAGGGCATGGTCTTTTACGAGATCGTGTTCCCCTTCTACTCATGGCTGCTGATACTCTCCTCATCGGGACTGCCCATCGCCATCTCGCGCATGGTCTCCGAACGCGCCGCGGTAGGCGACTTCGCGGGGGCGCGCAAGGTGTTTCAAAGGTCTCTGCTTGCGCTGCTTGTCTTGGGCTTAGTCTCCACCTGCGTTCTTTTCTTCGGAGCGGACTTCATCTCAACCGGCATATTGCAGCTCTCGCCCGACCTTGCCATTTCCTTTAGGTGCCTTGCGCCCGCGCTGCTGTTCGTCTCGCTGCTCTGCGCCTACCGCGGTTATTTGCAGGGTATGCAGCTCATGACCGGCACGGGCGTTTCGCAGATTGCGGAGCAGGTGTTCAAGTGCGTCATCGGCCTATACTTGGCCTCGCTGTGGATAGTTCGCTCCCCCGCCTGGGGCGCGGCGGGTACGCTCATAGGCGTCTCGGCCTCCGAAGCCTTGGCCTTGGGCGTGATGATGCTCTTCACCCTCAAGCACAAGCGGCAGCTTTTGCCCTTGGGCTGCTCCATGACGCCCAAGAATTCCTCGCAAATACTTTCAACTATGGTCAAAATTGCTTTGCCGATTACCATAGGCGCGTCCATACTCCCGCTGACCTCCATGCTCGACATCAAGATGATTTACTCCATCATGGGCAAGTACCTGTCTGAGTCCGCCATAGACAGCGCGTATGTCGCCCTTAGCACCAATGTGCGTTCGCTCATAAACCTGCCCGCCTCGCTCACCACCGCGCTTGCCATAAGCATAGTCCCGACCATCGCCGCAAGCCGTGCGCGAAAGGACGAAAACGGCGTCAAGCTTGCCTCGCAGCTTGGGCTGAAGCTCTCCATGGTCGTGGGGCTGCCCTGCGCGGCGGGGCTGTTCGTCCTCGGCGGGCCTGTGATACAGATGCTGTTTCGCAGTATCTCCCCCGAATCGCTTGAAATCGCCACCCGCATCATGCGCTTCGCTTCCATAAGCGTCATATTCATCTCATTGGTGCAGACCATGACGGGCGCGCTTCAGGGCGTGGGCAAGCAGCGTCTGCCCGTGTACTTCCTTGCGGCGGGCGCGGCCGCCAAGATTATCACCAACCTTGTGCTTTTGCGCATTCCCGAGGTGGGCATAGTGGGCGCGTCCATATCCAATATCGCCTGTTACGCCGTTGCGGGCATACTTGACGCCATAGCCCTGTGCCGTGTTATTAAGCTCAAGCCCAACATTGCGGGCTGCTTTATCAAGCCGCTGACCGCCTCGCTTATCATGGGCGAGCTTGTGTTCTTCGTCTACAAGCTGCTGTACGCCCTGCATCCCGGGACGCTCGTGACCCTTGTCAGTGTGATAGTCGGGATCGTGACCTACTTGCTGCTGCTGTTTGCCCTTAGGGTATTCACACCGCAGGAGCTGAGCTATATCCCCGGCGGCGCCAGACTGAAACGCTTTTATAAGAGGTAAAGATGAAAACCATAACAATAATTCCCCTTTCCACGCCCAAGACGCTGACGGCGGCTTCCATTGAAGCGCTAAACAGCGCCAAAAGGCTGTACCTTGCCACCAAGCTGTCGCCCTGCTCGGCGCCTGTTCTGGAGAGCGGCAGGTCATTCTGCGACATGGACGATCTGTACGAGAGTGCCGCCGACTTTGACGCGCTCAACGAGGCCGTGGCAAACAGGCTGTGTTCGGGAGCTTCCTGCGCCTACGCCGTCCCCGGTGACGGCTGCTTCGCGCAGTTTGAGGCTATACGCCGCCTTGCCGACGAACGCGGCTTCGAGCTTAAGGTTCTGCCGGGCGTGTCGTTCATCAAGGCCGCCTTCCCCGAGACGCAGTGCGGCACAAGCTGCACCGCAAGGGAGCTGCCAAGGGCGTGGGACAGGGACAAGCCCTTGCTCATACAGGAGCTGGACAGCGTTTTTATGGCGGGCGAGGTCAAGCTGAAGCTCTCAAGGGTGTACCCCGACAATCACGGGGTAGTGCTTGCGTCCATGCGCAGGGACGGCGTATATATAAGGAAGCATCTTGAGCTGTACGAGCTTGACCGCGGGAGCGGGTTTGCCGCGACAACGGTGCTGCTTGTTCCGCCGCTGCCGTTTGAGCGGCGCGAAAGCTACGATTATGCCGACCTGACGTATGTCATGGGGCGTCTGAGGGCGCCGGGCGGCTGCCCTTGGGACAGGGAGCAGAGCCACGAAAGCCTTATGCGCGCTTTGACGGAGGAGTGCTGCGAGCTGCTTGACGCGATAGACGAGAAGGACGACGCGCATATGTGCGAGGAGCTGGGCGACGTGCTGCTGCAAGTGGTGTTCCACGCGGAGATCGCGGCTGAGGGCGGGCGCTTCGATGAGCGCGACGTCACGGACGGCATAGTCAAAAAGTTGATACACAGGCATCCGCACATATTCGGAGACGTCACGGTCAGCGGCTCGGACGAGGTGCTTGTTAATTGGGACAAGCTCAAGGCGGAGGAACAAAAGCCGGTGAGCGTCACCGAGACGTTAAAGGGTGTGCCAAAGCATATGTCCGCGCTAATTCGCGCCCAGAAGGTGCAAAAGCGCGCGGGGAAGGCGCGGTTCGACTGGAGCTGTGCCGCGGAAGCGTTCCCCAAGGTGTATGAGGAAGCGGAGGAGCTGTCCAAGGCGATGCGCGGCGAGCATGGCGAAGCGGCGGACGAGGCGGGCGACCTGCTGTTTGCCGTTGTGAACGTGATAAGACTGCTGGGACTTGACAGCGAGGACTGCGCGAACGCCGCGACTGACAAATTTATTTGTCGTTTCGAGCGCATGGAAGCGCTTATGCGGTCGGAGGGCAAGAGCATGAAGAACATGAACCTTGACGAGATGAACGCTTATTGGGACAGGGTGAAACTCCAAGAGGGACATAATTGAATATATATTGCCGTATCGGTAAAAAATAGCGTAAAATCAAGGAAAATATTTTGCAAACCCCTTGATTTTATGTGATAGTGTCGCTATAATCAAAAAGTCGCAATAAATGACAGGAGGATATTATGAACAAGACCGAATTGATCGCGGCGGTTGCCGAGTCAAATGCAATCACCAAGAAGGACGCCGAGAAGGCCGTCACCGCAGTTTTCGAGACCATAGCAAATACGCTCAAAGCAGGCGAGAAGGTTTCCGTTGTTGGCTTTGGTGCGTTTGAAGTAAAAGATCGTCCCGCACGCGTCGGCCACAACCCCATGACCGGTGAGGTCATCGAGATCGCCGCCAGCCGCAGCATGAGCTTCAAGCCCAGCAAGAACCTCAAGGCTTCCTTGAACTAAGTTTTATCATCCTATAAAGAGCCGCCGCCATGTCGCAGCGGCTTTTTTGCGTATTGACAGCGCGGGACAGGGTGTTGTGCGGGGAGCGCCCCTTGACTTTAGCGTTTTCACTAAGATCCTTCGACTACGCTCAGGATGACAGCGGGGGTGGGACGGCGGAACGTAGTTGGATGACACGAAGGGTTTGCGAAGGGGGTTGCGCACGGGGAGCGCCCCTTGACTTTCAAGTTTTCACCAAGCTCCTTCGACTGACGCACAGGATTACAAAACGGGTTTATGCTTGACAAATCGCCGCGCAAAAGGTAGAGTTTTATATGTGGAATTATCTTCATTATTAAGGAGCGAACATGGACAACAGCTTCAAAGTCGTTTCCCCCTTTGAGCCGCAGGGCGACCAGCCCCAAGCCATAAACACGCTATCGGAGGGCGTCCTTTCGGGCGACCCCTTACAGGTGCTTTTGGGCGTCACCGGAAGCGGCAAGACCTATACCATGGCCAAGGTAATCGAGCGTGTACAGCGTCCGACTCTCGTCCTTGCCCACAACAAAACCTTGGCGTCACAGCTTCACGCGGAGCTTTCCGCCTTCTTCCCCGACAGCGCGGTCGAGTACTTCGTCTCCTACTACGATTACTATCAGCCTGAGGCCTACATAGCCGTTTCGGACACCTACATAGAAAAGACCATCAACATCAACGACGAAATAGACAAGCTTCGCCACAGCGCGACCTGCGCCCTAAACGAGCGCCGCGACGTCATAATTGTCGCGTCCGTCTCCTGCATATACGCTTTAGGCGACCCTACCGAGTACCTCAAGCTCTCTATATCGCTGCGCCCGGGCATGGAGCTGCCCCGCGAGGCGCTCATGCGCCGCCTCATCGACATCCAATACCAACGCAGCGACATCGATTTCACCCGAGGCACCTTCCGCTCCCACGGCGATATTGTGGATATCTACCCTTCCAACTTCTCGGGCAAGGCAATAAGGGTGAGCTACTTTGGGGACGAGATAGAGCGGCTAAGCGAGTTTCACTCCGTTACGGGCGAGATACTGTGCGACATTACCCACGCCGCGATATTTCCCGCCACTCACTACGCCACAGGCGCGGACAAGCTGCAAGCCGCCGTCAAGGACATCGAGCGCGACCTTGACCTTCGCGCCAAGTACTACCAAGACATAGGCAAGCCCTTGGAGGAGGAGCGCATAGTCACGCGCACCCGCCACGACGTCGAGATGATGCTTGAGATAGGCTATTGCAGCGGCATAGAGAACTATTCGCGCTACTTCGACGGGCGCAAGCCCGGCGACCCCCCCTACACCCTCATCGATTACTTCCCCGACGACTTCCTTTTAATAGTGGACGAGAGCCATGTAACGCTGCCCCAAGTCGCGGCGATGTACAAGGGCGACCGAGCGCGAAAGGACGCGCTTGTGCAGTACGGCTTCAGGCTGCCCTCCGCTTACGATAACCGCCCTCTCACCTTCAGCGAGTTCAACGACAAGATTCATCAGATGATATGCGTCTCCGCGACGCCCGCGCCCTATGAACTGGGGCTTGCGTCCAATATCGCGGAGCAGCTCATACGCCCGACCGGTCTTATTGACCCGCGTGTGGAGGTGCGCCCCATCGAAGGACAGGTTGACGACATCGTTTCCGAGGTCAAAAAGCAGGCGCAGAAGGGTTACCGCACCCTCATTACCACGCTCACGAAGCGCATGGCGGAGAACCTGACCGAGTATATGGACGGTCTTGGGGTGCGCGTGCGCTATATGCATTCCGAGATAGACACCATGGACAGGATGGAGATTATTCGCGACCTGCGCCTGGGCGAATTTGACGCGCTTGTGGGCATAAACCTGCTGCGCGAGGGGCTTGACCTGCCCGAGGTAGGGCTTGTCGCCATACTTGACGCGGACAAGGAGGGCTTTTTGCGCTCCGAGACCAGCCTTATTCAGACCATAGGCAGGGCGGCGCGCAATGTGGACGGCTTCGTAATACTCTACGCGGATGTGATAACCGGTTCCATGCGCCGCGCCATAGACGAGACCAACCGCAGACGAACGGTGCAGGAGGCGTACAACACGGAGCATGGCATTACGCCAACGAGCATAAAAAAGGCTGTCGCGGAGACACTTTCCATATCCCGTGCGCCCACCGAGGAGCGCGAACAGCTCTCCGAGCGCAAAAAGCAGGAGCGCATAGCCCTCTTGACCGAGCAGATGCGGCAGTGTGCGCGGGAGCTGGACTTCGAGCAGGCCGCGAAGCTGCGCGACATGATACGCAAGCTCAATGGCGAGGCGGTTTCCCCGTCCTCATCCGGCGGCGGAAAGGGCAAGCCCGGCATGATAGGTTCGCATAAGCGCGCAAGGGCCAAGACAAGGAAGTAGGCTCAGCGCAATTCATAAATGAAGTGACAAGGAAAAGCCTTGCCGCCTCATTCCCTCAACATAAAAGGAGAAAGCATGGATAAACTCATCATCGCGATTGACGGAAACTCGCTGTGCTACCGCGCATACTTTGCCATGAGCCAGCTTACAGCCAAGGACGGCACGCCGACAGGCGCGCTGCACGGCTTTTTTGACATGCTCTTAAAACTCTTGGAGCGCAAGCCCGACTATTTGACCGTCGCGTTCGACGAACACGCGCCCACCTTCCGCCACGGCTTTTACCCCGAATACAAGGCGGGGCGCCCACCCACGCCCGACGACCTTAGAAGTCAGATAGCGGAACTTCGTGAGCTGCTGCCGAAGATGGGAGTGCATTGCCTGTCCCTCGCTTCCTATGAAGCGGACGATATCCTTGGCACGATTGCGCGCATGGGCGATGAGGCGGGCTGCTCCGTGATACTTGCCACGGGCGACAGGGACGCGCTTCAGCTTGTAAGCTCCAACACCTCTGTCGTCATCAATCATACGGGCATGTCGGATGTCACCGTGTACACTCCCGCCTTGGTCGAGGAGAAGTTCGGACTTCCCCCTGAAAAGATGGTCGAGCTTAAGGCGCTCATGGGCGACAGCTCCGACAACATCCCCGGCATACCCGGCGTCGGCCCCAAGACCGCGCTGAAGCTGCTCAATGAATACGGTTCGCTTGACGGGGTGCTTGAGCACGCCGCCGAAATAAAGGGCAAGCTGGGCGAGAAGGTGCAAGGCGGCGCGGAGCTTGCGCGGCTGTCCCTGCGCTTGGGAACGATAGACAGGAACGTGCCGCTTGGAATTACCCTTGACGACCTTGCCTTTGACCCGGAGAGCTTGGGCGAGGGGCGTGAACGCCTTCGCGGGCTGGAGCTGAACAGGATTGCGGAGCGTCTGCCACGCGGCAGGCAGGTCAGGAACGCCGAGACCGCGCACGTCACGGAGCTTGAGAACCTTTCCCCCATAAGGGAGTTGCTGAAAAACAAGCCCAAGGAGCTTGCGATAGTATTCGGGCCTCTGCCCTCCTTCGCGTTTAGCGGGGACGAGAGCTTCCGCGTCAAGCCCGCCGAGACGCTGTTCGACGAGTTCGTGAGCTGGGAGGACTGCCTTTTGCTCCTGTCCGACTACGCCAAGGTCAATGACTGCAAGATACTCAGCTTCGGCGCCAAGGCGGTATTGCAGAAGCTGTTTGGCGACCGCCCCGAAACCGCCAAGATAGGTTTTGACGCGCAGCTTGCGGACTATCTGCTGTCCGCGAACCGCCCCGCGTCCGGCTTTGAGGCGCTTTGCCGCGAGTGGCTGCATACGGACGAGTGTTCCGCCGCGGATTTGTTCGCCCTAAAGCGGCGAATGCTGCCTGAGCTTGAGAGAAACGAGCTTACCGCGCTTTACAGCGAGGTGGAGCTGCCGCTTACCTTTGTGCTGTACGACATGGAGCAAGTGGGCTTTTGCGTGGACAAGGACGTGCTTTTGAGCCTGCATGAGGAGTTTGCGCTTCAGGCGGAGGGGCTTAAGGCCGAGATATATGAGCTTGCGGGCGAGGAATTCAGCATACTGTCGCCCAAGCAGCTTGGGGTCATACTGTTCGAGAAGTTGGGACTTCCCAAGGGCAAGAAGACCAAAACGGGTTATTCCACCGACGCGGACACGCTTGAAGGTCTGAAGGAGCTGAACCCCATAGTCGAAAAGGTGTTGGAGTATCGGTTCATCGCAAAGCTTGACAGCACATTTGTTGTGGGGCTTTTGAACAAGCGCGGCGAGGACGGCAGGATACACAGCTCGTTTATGCAGTTTGTGGCGGCTACGGGCAGGATCTCAAGCACCGAGCCTAATCTTCAGAACATCCCCGTGCGCACGGCGCAGGGGCGTGAGATACGCAAGGCGTTCGTGCCTTCCGAGGGAAACGTGTTGATTGACGCGGACTATTCGCAGATAGAGCTTAGGCTGCTCGCGCATATTTCGGGTGATGAACGCTTTATTGACGCCTTCAACAGCGGGGAGGATATACACAAAAGGACGGCGGCGGAGGTGTTCCATGTGCCGCTCGATGAAGTAACGCGTGAGCAGCGAAGCGCGGCCAAGGCGGTCAACTTCGGCATAGTCTACGGAATTTCGGATTTCGGGCTTGCGCGCAATCTCAATATACCCGTAAAACAGGCCAAGTACTATATCGAGCGTTACTTCCTGCGCTATCCGGGCGTGAAGGCTTACCTTGAAAACAGCGTGCGGACGGCAAAGGAGCTTGGGTACTGCGAGACCTTGTTCCATAGGAAGCGCCCCATGCCGGAGCTTGCAAGCGGCAACTATGTCACACGCTCCTTTGGGGAGAGGGTGGCGATGAATATGCCGATACAGGGAAGCGCGGCGGACGTCATCAAGATAGCCATGGTGAGGGTGCATAAGGCGTTGAAGGACGGCGGATACGGCGCGAAGCTGGTGCTTCAGGTTCATGACGAGCTAATCATCGACGCTCCAAGGAGTGAGGCGGACGAGGTGTATAAGCTGCTTGAACGCATTATGAGCGACGTCGCGAGTATGAAGGTCAGGCTTGAGGTCGATGTAAAGGAAGGGGAAAGCTGGTACGAGACAAAATGAGCGACAGGGCATATAGGATAGGCTTGACGGGGGGGATAGCCTCCGGAAAATCCACGGTCAGCGCGGTGTGGAAGGAGCTTGGGGCGGTAGTTTTGGATGCCGACGAGATATCGCGCTCGGCGTTGGACATTGGAACAAGCTGCTATGACGCGGTGAGGGCGCATTTCGGGGACGAGATATTGAAGCCCGGCGGCAGGATGAACCGCGCCGAGATAGCAAGGCGCGTGTTCGCGGACGAAAAGGAGCTTGAGTTTTTGAACGGGGTTATTCACCCCTATGTGTATTCGGCAATGCGCGAGCGTTCGGAGAGCTGCACCGCGCCCGCCGTGGTGTGGGATGTGCCGCTGCTCATCGAAAGCGGGAACGTCAGCGACGTAAACGCCGTCGTTTTGGTGGTGTCGGACGAAAAGGAGCGTGTGCGCAGGATTATGAGCCGTGACAAATGCTCGGAAGCGGAGGCGAAGGCCCGTATCGCGGCGCAGCTTTCGGACGGAGAGAAGCGCAGGTACGCCGACATAGTGATAGACAACGACGGCGACATAGAACAGCTGAAATCCCGCGCAAGGCAGGTGTATACCCTTCTGTGCGGCATTGATACAAAACCGAAGGGTTGAGGATTCAGACCAACCGACTAATAAGTTACAGGCAAATCAACTTTCACGACAGCTCAGGATGGCAAAGTGGCATAGCCGCTCATGAGCCTGTTAGGTGTTCGAAATAATCCCTCTCTATCATCATAATATCCCCCCGCTGTCATAATAAGCTTCCAACGTACCCCCGCTTTGTCATAACAATTAGTTTCCCAACGTACCCCCGCTTTGTCATAACAATTAGTTTCCCAACGTACCCCCGCTGTCATCCTGAGGAGCGACAGCTCCGAAGGATCTTGAAAGAAGCTTGCGGGGAATGGGGGCGCTCCCGCGCGGGATAAGGGGTGTCATGGTGGGAGCGGGGATTGACTGCTATTGTTTTTTGTAAGATCCTTCGGCAAGCTCAGGATGACACGGAGGGGTGAGGACGAGGGGGCGTGAGGGGAAGCGCCTCTTGACTGTCAAGTTTTTAGCAAGATTCTGCGCGATAGCTCAGGATGACAGTGAGGGTGGGTTGACGGAACAGAATTGGATGACACGAAGGGTTAAGAAAGGGGGGGGCGTGTGGGAGCGGGGATTGACTTTTATGCTTTCGGCAAGATCCTGCGCGATAGCTCAGTATGACAAGAGGGTGGGTTGGCGGAACATAATTGAATGGAGGGGATGGGCTGCGGAACATAGTTGGATGACGGCGGGGGTGGCGGGCGAATACGGGATGAGTTTTATGGGGCGGCAACAGAGGATGAAAAGGAGAGCGGAGGGCGCAACACGCCCATCACAGGGAAAGGTCAATTTCTAACCCTAATCAATATCGGGCAGGCTTGTCCTGCCCAAAGCTCGGATTCGTGAGCGGGCTGTGTCCTTGGGTTCGATTTATTGCGCAAGATATATAGTGCGTTTATATCTGTGTTTATATATGTGTTTATATCTGGTATTGGTTCGGCGTTTCGCCGAATGCATTTGCCCTTTTGGCATATTCCATTTGCCCTTTTGGCATAATGCATTTGCCCTTTCGCCAAATGGCATACACGCTTACAATCCTTTCTTATTCACACAAAAAGGCGCGGCCAAGTCGCCGCGCCTTACCGCAAATAAGCCTAAAGCTTAGTACACGGGATACCAACCATCGGCGGGGATGCCCTCGTTGATGGCGTCAATGATGAGCTGCAGCGGTTCGGGATCGCCGTCGTCATAGGAGACCTCGGTCAGGTCGGGGTCAACCGCGTCCTTCATGGAAATCTCATTGCTCAGGAAACCGTCGCCGTTGGGCGTGTTCAGGTCGATGTCGGTGATAGTCAGGGTCGAGCCGTCCTCATATACGAGGTAGATTTCATAGAACTCAGCCTCGGGGCGAATGAAGAAGTCGAATACATACAGACCGCCCTTGCCGGGTTGCCATGCGGTTATGGCGTTGCCGTCCTCATCGATAAGGTAGGAAACCATGTTGTTGTACATGGTATGGTCGCCGCCCTGCTCATAGAAGTAGAACTCGGTAATCGCAAGACCGGTCTTGTTCTTGATCTCAAGACCAAGTATCGCGTAGCCGGGGTAATAGTTGTCGCTGGTCTTGCCGGCCGCGACGACTTCCGCCATCTTTGCCAAGTCTTCGGCGTCATCAACGGCTTCCTGCTCCCAGCCTGCGGGATCTACGCCGTCCTTGAGGGACAGCTTGTCGTTATTGGCTATGGTCAGACCTTCCCAGGTCGCGTTGGTTCCGTCTTCGAACTCGACATACATGTCCATGACAACGCCTTCGGGACGTACGATATAGGCGAAGAACTCATAGTTGTCACCATCGGCGTCCTTGTCGGGCCAGTTTGCGGGGCAGAAGCTGTTGCCCTTGTCCTCGGCGCCGGACTCGTAGAGATACAGGCCGGTGATGGTAACGCCGGTCTTGTTCTTGAGATCAAGAGCAAGAGCCGCGTAGTTGCCGGTGGCCGGCTCGGTTACAGGGTCTTCCGTTACAGGTTCTTCAACCACGGGGTCTTCCGTTACGGGTTCTTCGACAACGGGTTCTTCAACAACAGGCTCATTGGTTGTGGGATCTTCCGTCGCCGGTTCTTCGGTCTTTGTGCAGGCGACGATCGCTGTCAGCATCAACACGGCCAACAGGATTGCAAGCAGTTTTTTCATTGTTTTCCTCCTAAGTGTTATTTTATTTATGTCCCGCAGTCCATGCGGGGCGGGTTCCGAGGTTCATGGGTCTATACGTCTTACAGACCCGTTCTCAATCACAAGCGATATCGCCGTATTGCAGCTTGCCTCCAGGCTCAAAAGCTGCCTGTTCTCCGTGCAGAGTATGTTCGGTACATAGGGCTTGATCATGCGGATTGTACGCTCCGCAGGGCGTTCCTTCTTCTGCACGGCGTCGTTCTGACACGAGGTTATCGCGTAGCTTGGATGCAGCTTTGCTATAAGGCTCTCGGTCATGGACTTCTCGTCGCCGTGGTGGGGCATCTTGAGTATGTCGCAGGGCGGCATTTCCGCGTCCTGCCAGTACGCGCCATAGGCGTCGCCCGTGATAAGGACGCTCTTGCCCTCATACTCAATTCTAAGCATCAGGCTTGAGATATTGCGCTCCTTGGACGCCGCGTATGACAGCTCGCCTTGGAGCTTCTCGCCCCTGTACAGACTGTCGAACACCGCCTTCTGTCGGGCTTTAAGCTCATCGTCAGGCAGGTACAGCGTCAGCCTAAGGCCGTTCGGAGCTTCAAGCTCGCCCCTTTTCGCCAACTCGCAGGAAACACCCAGCTCACGCGCCCGTGTCACGGTGTCCGCAAAGTAGTTCAGAGCGTGAAAGAGGTTCGCTACGGTGCGCTCACAGTCGCCCTCTGGCAGGAATATCCAACCCGCGTCCTTGGGCGGAAGGTACAGCGCTGTCATCCTGTCCACCTTGATGTGGCGCATCACCCCAAGCGCGCCGCCCATATGGTCGAAGTGCAGGTGGGTGAGAATCATCAGGTCGATGTGCTTCACGCCCTCGCGCATGAGAAAATCAATAGCGTGCGCGCGTTTCGAGCCTGTTGCGGCGCTGACCAAGGGTCTGCCCGTGTCCACAAGTATGGTGAACTCATCATCGTTAAGGCGGATTAGCGCGGCGTCGCCGTCGCCGACGTTGATGAAGTCTATCCTAAGCATCGACGCCTAACTTTTCGTTATCGCGCAGGTGCGCCGCGTACATAAGGAAGGTGAATACCGCGCCCGTGACAAGCCCCGTCGGCACTATCATGGCGTAGAAGTACATGAAAATGCCGAAGCTCTGCGCGTCTCCCGTAAGCAGCGCCATGAGCGGTATCGCTATCAGGGCAAAGGCTATGAGCCATATGAACGCCGCGGGCATTAAGCGCTTATTCTTGAACACGAACCAAAGCGGGCATATGACCATACTTCCGACAAGACCTGGGATAACCGCCTCGAACACGTTTCGAACAGTTACCGAAGCTTCTGCAAACAGCTGTTCAAAGACGTCGATAAGGAAGAAGTAGGAAAGCCCGTACAGCAGCATGAAGAGTATACTGAGGCAAAAACCATAGAGCAGTACGGAGCTTTTCGGTCTGCCCTCGGGGGTGAGAAACAGAACACGCCAGAAGCTGTCCAGCTTTGTTCTAAGCTTCGATTCCTCATTCTTTGCCAAAGTCAGTACCTCCGTTGTCAAGATTGGTATTGCGGCATAATCCGCCGCGTCGGGTTTGGGAAAGCTATTTTAGGGAGCGTCTCCCGTAAAGGAGCGGGGACGCTCCCCGATAAGTCTTAGGTACGCTGTCGGCTCTGACAAGCCGCCGCTCGTCCGCTTAAGTGGTGGGCGAGAGACTGCGCCAGTAAATCCAGTAGGCCTTGACGTCGGGATAGAAGTTGTAGATGTCCTCAAAGTCGGGGCTCTTGAGGTTGACCTCCTCGATGGAGTACGGGGTCTTGTCAAACTCGAAGTCGTTGCGAACCGACCACTTTCCAAGGGCGTTGAACGCCTCAAAGCAGCCGCTGACGCCGTCTTCGCCGCCCAGCTCATACAGGATGAACAGCCTTGCGCCTGCGGGGTTATCGCAGCCGTTGATGACATAGACGTAGTCGCAGGCAAGGAAAGCGGTGTAAGGCTCAAGGCCCGTGACCCAGTTGATGTTGCTGCCGTTGTTAACGTTGTCAAGCTTGGAGCCTGAGCAGAGTCCCAGGGTGGGGCCGTTCAGCGACTCGTCAACCGCGGAAACCACCTGGTCGCCGTCGTCAAGCTCGGTAATCAGCATCTGTGTGAAACGCCAGAAAAGCTCGACGCCACCGTTGTTTTCCGGAAACTCCATCATGCCCTCGGTATTGGTGAGCTTGGACATATAGGTGAACTCCAGCGGCTCGCCGTACTGACTTTCATACTGGGCGGTCATGGCGTCGCCGTCCACGATGAGCTGCGCCCAGAGCGCGGCATAGGAAGCGGAGGTGATGTCCTTGGTGTATATCGTCCAGAACTGGGTGTTGTTGCCCTTGCCGTCCGTATAGTCCATGGTCTGGGTGTTATAGCCCTTGACTATATCCCACCAGCTGTCGATGGGGCAGCCGTCCGGATATGCCAGGGTGTTGTAGTACCAAGGGTTGTAAGTCGCGTAAAGCGGCATACCGTAGGCCAACAGACTCTCGTCGATATGCTCGCACACGGCGGCAGGCTTATATACCTTGAGGTAGTCGTACCTGACAAGCTCGTAGTAGACCTCACCGCTGTTGTCCTTGACCTGAAGGACGTCGGCGTTGATGTTGCCCGTGTCGCTTTCGGTCTCGATTCTATCCGCAACCGTCGCTGTGTCGGATTCGATGTACTCAATCTTGTTCGCAAGCTCGGGAAAGGACTTCTTGAATTTCTTGACGGCGGTGTGCGCTAAGGTAGTTGTGGAGTAGATAGTAATGGTTCCGGTCTCCAAAAGCGCCAGCTCGTACAGCTCGTCCATGGACATGTTGTTGTAGTCGAGTTCCTCCGAATCGCCTTGCTCTCCGTTGTCGGAGCTTCCGCAGCCCATGAGCGCGATACTCGAAAGCACGAGCAGCGCCGCTAAGATGCAGGCAAAGAGCTTCTTAAGTTTCATTAGTGCGTCCTCCTTCTTTATTGTAAACTGTTGGACTTCAGGCCTTGTGCGCCGCGTAAGCGTACTTTATAAGCCTTGTCGTCTTCTTATTATACACGTTCATGCGCTCAGGATGCAAGACCGTGTATACGGTTTGATTCATATCATATTCGACCAAGCCAATCTGAATGGCCAAGAACTCCGCCTTGCCCGCCGTAAGCGAGATCAGCGTTTCGCTGCCCGCGGGCTGGCTTGCGTAGACCACGGCTTCAAGGGTGTTCGGGTGATCGCCCCTCACGGTCTCAAGCTCTATCATCTCGGGACGCACGCCCAGGACTACGGGGAATTCCTCGTTGGTCGGGTACTCCTCGCTCGTCTTCATGTCGCAAAGCGGGAATTCGTAGCTCCCGACGTCGCTTTTGACGCGCAGGGTTTTTCCGTCGAATATGCCCATTCCGTCTATGAAGTTGATACGCGGATTGCCGATGAAGTCCGCCGCCTCAAGGTCGATGGGGTTGGTGTAGATGCCAAGCGGGGTGTCAACCTGCGAGATCTCGCCCTGCTTGAACAGCGCAATCTTGGTGGACATGGTCAGCGCCTCGACCTGATCGTGAGTGACATAGATTATTGTCGTGCCGGTCTCCTTGTGCAGACGCTTCAGCTCGGCGCGCATATCTATGCGCAGCCTTGCGTCAAGGTTCGACAGCGGCTCGTCCAACAGCAGGAGCTTCGGGCTTGTCGCTATGGCCCTTGCGATGGCTACACGCTGCTGCTGGCCGCCGGACAGCTCGTTGGGGTAACGGTCGCGGTACTCCTCGATACGCATGACCTTGAGCGCGGACATGACCTTTTCCTCAATCTCAGCCTTGGGCAGATGCTTAATCTTCAGCCCGAACGCCACGTTCTCGTAGGCGGTCATGTGCGGCCACAACGCGTAGCTCTGGAAAACGAGGTTTAGCCCGCGCTTGCTCGGCGCCGCGTAGAACGCCTCATCGCAGTTGATGATAGTGCGCTCATCCATGGTCATAGTGCCGTTTTGCGGCTTCTCAAGACCTGAGACTACGCGCAGCGTGGTGGTTTTGCCGCAGCCGGAAGGCCCCAACAGGGTCATGAAGTCCCCGTCCTCTATGACAAGGTTGATGTCCTTTAGGACGTGGTTATCGCCGTAGAATTTGTCTATATGCTCCAGTACTATCCTACTCATTTATTTAATCCTCCTTCTTATAACTTAACCCCAGCTCTTGCCGACGTCGGCGCCAAACAGATTGGCGATGCGGTAGCAGATCAGGATGAACAGCAGTATGACTATAGCTATGGCGTCCGCGCACTGCGGCATGAGGCTCTTGGAGTACTCAAAGGCCAGGAACGACAGGGTGTAGTTGGACGGGGTCATGAGGATGGCTATCAGGTCCAGCTCCTTGGCTATGCTGATGAATACCAGCATAAAGCCCGATATGAAGCCGTTCTTGGCAAGCGGAATGACTATGCTGCCTATCCTGCGCCAGAAGCCCGCGCCCGCTATGTCGGCGGCCTCCTCAAGCTCTACGGAAATCTGCATCATGTTCGCCGACCCTGAGCGGCTTGCGAACGGGAAGTGCTTGACCACCGAAACGAGCAGTATCAGCGCGAAGGTACCGTACAGCGAGGGGATTATTCCGCCTAAGCGCGGTTGACTGAACATCGCGAAGTATATCGCGGAGAACGCCACGCCGGGCATGAGGTAGGGGATGAACACCATCTGCTCGACCGCCTTGCCGTACCACTTGCCTCTGCCTCTTGTGCTGATGTACCCCAAGAACTGTCCGCAGAAGGCTGTTATGATGGAGGCAATGAGCGACAGCTTGACGGTATTGCCCAAAGCCCTTAAGAACTCGCTGTTTCGGAATATGCCGTTGTAGGCGAAGGACTCAAGCGGGGCATTGTCCAAGGTGCCGATCCAAGCGTACAGCGTAAGGTTGTCAAGGCCGTAGCCGCCGCCCGTGCGAATCTGGAAGCTCTCCATGACCAGCACGAAGGTAGGCATGACCATTGCGGCAAAGAGGAATATCACGATGAACGCAAGCAGGGGATATTTCGCGTTGCCTATATGCATGAGGTTGCTGCGCGTACCCTTGCCGCCTATCGTGGCGTAGGACTTTCGAACGCCCACAAGCTTTTGATTGGCGAAGATGATTCCGCAGGCCATGATTATCATTATAATGCTCATGGCGTAGCCGACGCCCTTGGGACTGTCGTTGATGAATTCCTTCATTCTTGTCGCAAGGACGTAATAGCTGATACGATTGCCAAGGTTGGCGGCGACGCCGTATGAACCAATTGATTTTGAGATGGTCATTATCGCGGCGGAAAGCACCGAGGGCAGCACCAGCGGCAGGGTGATGCTCTTTAGTATTTGAAGCTTATTTGCGCCCTGAATCTCGCCCATCTCCTCAAGCTCGGAATTTATCGAGCGAAGGGAGCCGGAGACCATTATGTAGGCGAACGCATAGTAGTGCATGACCATAACGCATATGATTGCGACGGGACCATACGCGAGCCAGTCGGGTACGGCAAGTCCAAGTCCCGTGAGCAGTCCCAAGCTGCCCGACGTCGAGTTTCGAAAGACCGCGAGCCAGCTTAAGGCCTTGCACCATGACGGTATCATGTAAGGGATGATGATAAGCATGCTCAAAAGCTTCTTGCAGGGTATGTCCGAACGCACCATCAGCCAAGCCAATACCGACCCCAAGGGGATTGAGATGATGGTAACAAAGAAGCCTATCATCACGGAGTGCAGCATCGGCTCCCACAGTATCGCTGCGGTAAGCGGGCTGGCCAACAGATACTTCCAGTAGAACAGGGTAAAGTCGCCGATTTGGGCGTCGGGGATATTCCTAAGCTCAGCCTTTGCGACCTGGAAGGTGTTGCAGATCATGGTGAACAGAGGAATAATGATGAGGCAGAACAGAACAACCAGGCTGATGAACACTATCATGTTGAACGGGTTTGTGATGACGTTCAGCACTTGGTTCTTCAGTCGCGTCCATGTCATTGGTGGGCGCCTTCGCTTCTCTTTAGGCATATGATCACTCCAATCCTTTTAGTTATAATAAAGCCGAGTCAGTCACTCTCGGCCCACGGCGGAATTTAGGCCTTGCCCTCTTCCTTTTCACGCTTGAGTATGGTATATACGTCCATGATATCGGTAATTTCATAGTCGGGCGCGAAGCCGTCGTAGCTGCCGATATCCTTTAAGGGGGTCAAGAACGACCCAATCTTGAATACTCTGCCAAAGCCCACCTTGCGCGGACCTACGACGTCGCGTGAAAGCGTGTCGCCCACGAAGGCGCATTCCTCAGGCTCAAGCTGTGCCTGACACAGCGCAATCCTGAAGATATAGGGGTGCGGCTTGCGGTAGCCCACCACGCTTGAAAGCGTGATGTCGTCAAAGTACTGCCTTACGCCGTAGTCCTTGAGCGTGTGGAATACCTGAAAGACGCTCGCGGTGTTGCTCACAACGCCCACATACAGCCCAAGCTCCTTCAAGCCCTTGAGCATATCGGCGGCGTGATCCCTAAGCTTGCGGTTAAAGTAGGTGACCTCCCACATATGTGCGATTTCCTCGCTTGCCGCTATGAGCTTGTCCCTGTCCACGGGTATTCCGCGAAAGCCCCAGTCAGCCCAAATCTGATGCGGCTTCAGCTCCAGCAGGGTCTTTTCCGCATCCGCCTTGTATTCCAGCACCTGCGGATAAACCTTAGCCCAAAGCTCCTCCTCGTTGTATGGCACGGTAATCCCGTGCTCTGTCAGTATGCGGTACAGCTCGTGCGCGGTGCGCTTCTCGTTTCGCTCGTCGGAGTACAAATCCTCCAGCGTTCCGCCCATGTCGAACATTACTGCCTTGATCATTGGCGTCCTCCCTTTCTGCGGTGTTAACGTCGTTTTATTCCACAATTCTACGCAAGCGTTTGCGTAAATGAGTATTAATTATATTCTATATTCTCAAGCCAAGGATGTCAACATTTATTTACAGATTCTTTTGCTTTTTTACATTTTACTCCGTTCGACCCCCCGTTTTAAGCTTGGTTTGGCTTGACCTGCAAGACAGGAAACAGCGAAAAACGGCGCACACGTTTACGATATAGCCTTAAAGACCTTACTCGTCAATCTCCTCGACAAAGAGTATTCCGTCGAAGCCTTCGACTATCTTCAATACATCGTCGTGGGTCATGGCAGTCGGGAACTTCATCAGGCAAAACAGACCTATCCCCATCTTTCCGTCCGACTTGGCGGTCTCAAGATCGCCGAGGCGCATACCCTTTTCGCGCATGGAGGTGACAAAGGGCTTGAGATCCTCTATTCCGCTGAAGATGATAAAGAGGTGCAGGCGATGCAGCTTTTTCGTATAGAAGCTCTCGAAGCGATCCGCGAACACCATGATGAAAATGAGGATAAGGCAGGTGACGAGCGCGCCGAAATAGAAGCCTATGCCTATCGCAAGCCCCATACACGCGGCGACCCAAAGTCCCGCGGCGGTGGTAAGACCCTTGACGCGGTAGTAGCGCGTGACCATGATGGTGCCGGCGCCCAAGAAGCCTATTCCGCTTATGACCTGCGCGGGCATACGCCCCGGATCGCTCCCGGGGTAATAAACGGTCATAAACTGGGCTATCATCATTACAACGGTCGCCCCTATGCATACGAGCATATAGGTACGCAGTCCCGCCGGACGGCGCTTCCTTGTGCGCTCAAGTCCCAGTACGCCCGCACACGCCACGGCAAGCAGCAGGCGAATCACCACGGTCAGTTCATTCAGCTCCATCAGCCCGAGCCGTTCCACCATTGAAAACATATACTACTCCTCTCGGTCAATGTATATTAGAAAGCAAGGGGTAAGCAGCCCCTCGCCTTTGGTTGTGCGAAAAAGCCTGTTATCGGGCGCTTGATCCGACAAGGGCTATCTTGTGCAATAAAACTCCTCGATGTACTTCTCCACATCGGCGCAGGTTCCGATAAACGGCCCGGGAGTCTCCATCTTCAGGGAGACCGTGGCGGCGGCCCACAAGAGCGAGTACGCGGCGTCGTGGTCCTTGCGCATTCCAAGGTACGCGGCAAAGGTGGTGTCGCCTCGGCCGGTGCGCCCCACAAGGCTTCGCGGCTTGAGCGGCTGCCTGTAAATCCTTCCCTCAAAGCAGACCAAAACCTCGCTGTTGTGCGTTATCATGACCTCGCCCGCGCCCATGTCGCAGAGCATTTGGGCGGCCTTAACCCTGTCGGAGGTTCCTGTGAGTATCTCCGCTTCGGCGGCGTCGGTCTTTAGATACTGTATGCGTGGCATCATGCGTTCTTTCGCGTCCCAGTCGTGAAAGACCATGCTGTCGTCCGATTGGCGGCAGCGCAGCATACACTGTACGTCCAAGGCGACGTCGGCGCGTTTTGCGCAGGCTTCTATAAACTCCTCGTCTATGTCGCCCTTGATAAGCCCCGCAAGGTGGTAAAGCCTTGTGCTAAGCTCAGGAAGGTCGGAAGGCTTGTAGGGATCGATCGCGGCTGTGCAGCGGCAAAGCCTGCGCTCCCTGTCGGGCGTGAAGTATGTGTTCTCCATTCGCGTACTGCGCTCGCTGTCAAGGCCTATTACCTTTATGGGCGGACATTTCGCGTATGCCTCGGCAAGGTTAAGCTCGTCGGGGTTCGCCTTTGCAAGTACCGCGGCGCGGTTGAACGGAATCGCGGCGGCGGAATAGCCGGAGTACAGCGCGGCGCCGCCAAAGGCGTGGGTCACGCTCCCGTCACAGTCCGTGTTGACGTCAAGGCAAACCTGCCCGACCATGATTACGTCAAAATCCGTCATTTTCGCTCACCCGCCTTGATGATGTCGCTGAATTCTGGGCACTCAAGCTCAAAGCCTCCCGCCTCTATCGCGGCCTTGAACCCAAAGCTGTCATGCACCCTTTGGGGCAGCAGCACCGCCGCCCTGCCCTCGTCGCCCACCCTGTGCGCGTCCGAGCCGCAAAGCCTTATGAGCTTGGGGTTCTCCAACGCCAGTCTTAGGGCAAGCTCGTTGCGGCTTGCGTGGCGCGGATTGCAGTTGGCTATCTCCACGCCGTGAACGCAGTCGTAAAACACCTCGTCGCAGTTGCGGTAGGGGTGAGCGTGAATGATTAGCACCTCGCTGCCGCAGCGCTCAAAGAAGCTCCTGTGATCCATCGCGCAGACGTAGGGGTGCTTCAAAAGCCACGCCTCGTCCACGCCATATATGAGGTAGTCGCTGTCATTTTCGGGGAAGCGCAGCTCCACGCCGAAGATAACGTCCAAGCCGCACTCGTCGCCCGCCCTCTTCGCGAGCCTGTACCCCTGCATATAGCGCTCGACGACCTTCTCCCAGTCCTCGCGGCAGTCCAGGGTCGCAAGGTAGCTGTTATGGAGGTGATCGGTTATGCAAATGCCGTCGTAGCCTAACCTCTTGTATGCCGAGACCTGCAAGGCGGCGGGAACCCATCCGCACTTGCTTGTCTCACTCGTATGTACATGAATATCATATCTGAACATTTACAACAAAGCTCTCCTGTTATTTAGTGCCGTGCGGCTTGACGGGGGCGCATGAACCGCGCTCCACAAGCTGCGGGGTTAGAATCTTGTGCGAATACCCGACGTCGCTGTCGCCTATCTTCTCAAGCAGCACGTCCACGGCAAGCGAAGCCATGGTCTTTTTGGGCTGATCTATCGTTGTGAGATTGATGCGCGGAAGTCCCGCGTATACGATGTTGTCAAAGCCCAGGAGTGACACGTCCTCAGGAACCCTTATGCCCGCCTCCTCCGCCGCGCTCAGCACGCCGAGGGCTAGGGAGTCCGCCGCCGCGAATATCGCGGTGTGGCGCAGGGGCTTTGAAAAGAGGTGCTTGGCGAGCTGATAGCCCGACTGAATGGAGCTGAAGGCCGAGCCGCTGTTGCAGTACGAAGGCTCCATGCCGAGCCGCTTGCAGGCGTCCGCGTAGCCGTCGGCGCGAAGCTGATGCGTCGCGCTGCCCTTGCGCTTGCCAAGGTAGAGGATTTTGCGGTGTCCCAAGGAGTAAAGGTACTCCGTGCCTATCTGCGTCCCCTTGAAGTTGTCCACGGTGACATAGCTTGCGGGCAAATCCCTCAGGTTCTCGCTCATGAACACCGTCGGCACCTTCGAGATGAAGGGCTTGAGGTTCTCATAGGAGTCCGTGCAGGAGGGTATGAGTATGATGCCGTCCACCTGACGCCCAAGCAGCAGCTCAAAGACCTCCGCCTCAAGCTTGGTGTCGTGAGAGGAATTGCACAGCATGATGTTGTAACCCTTTTCGCGGGCGTGAATCTCGATATTATAGGCAAGCTCGCTCATGAAAGGGTTGTCGATGTTGGCGACTATCAGCCCGATAAGGTGGGTTTGCTTTAGAACCATGGAGCGGGCGACATAGTTGGTGGTGTAGCCTATGTCCTTGCAAATGGCGAGCACGCGTTTTCTTGTGGCTTCGCCGATTTCGGGACTGCCTGAAAGCGCGCGCGACACAGTGGCGTAGGAGACCCCCGCGACTTTTGCCACATCCTTGATAGTAACTCGCTTCAAAACACACATACCTCCCGATAATTTGCGAAAACGTTTCCGTTTGCAAATTCATATTACTACATTGTAACGCTTTTGTCAACGCGAATTTTTCATCAATATTTAACTGTGAAAAAGGGAAATGTCAATAAAAGTTTGCGAGGTGTATTGACAAATGTTGCGCTTTGTCATAAAATCACTTTGTGGGTATGTTACCGCAAACGTTTGCGGTAAAAAGCGAAGCGGAGGTAGATATGATCAAGGCTGTACTGTTTGACGTAGGGGGTACGCTGCACACCGTCACCAACAATGAGGGCTTGCGCACGGCCTTTGCGCGCAGACTTATCGACAGACTTGCGGTCTACGGAATAGTTATCCCTGAGGAGCCGGAAACCTTCGGTCAAAAGCTGCACGAGAACGCCGAGGCGTACAAGCACGAGACGGAGCTTTCGCTTGTGGAGCTGCCCGCGGTGCATATCTGGAACGAGTACTATCTGAGAGAATACGAGATAGGCGAGGAACGCCTTGCGCCCATAGCCGAGGAGCTTAGCTTCCTATATGATTATGAGCGCGTCACCAACAAGCGCAGGCCGCGCCTATATGAGACCATAGCCGAGCTTGCAAGGATGGGCATGAGGCAGGGCATTATCTCCAACATCATCTCAACTTCATTTGTTCCGCATATTTTGAACGAATACGATATTGCCAAGTTCATGGAGCTTATCGTAATGTCGAGCGAGGCGGGCTGCCGCAAGCCTTCAGCCGAGATATTCAACATAGCGCTGGAGCGGCTTCACATAGAGCCGTCCGAAATGGCGTATGTCGGCGACACGATTTCCCGCGATGTGCTGGGTGCGAGGAACGCCCAAATAGGCATGATAATAAAGATAGACAACCCCGCCATAGCGCACCGAGACGCAGCTTTTCGCGAGAATGCGCCGAGGGCGGATTGCTATATAAAGGAACTGTACGAAATCCCCGACATTATACGGGCATTCAACAACAACGAACGGAGGGAAAGCAAGTGATTAATACCATCTTCTTTGACGTGGGGAATACGCTCCGCGTGGTCGTAAAGGACAAGGAGTTTTCCGACGCCGCCGAAGCCGAGCTGATGAGGCTCACAGGGACAACCGAATCGCATGACGAGTTCTTCGCCAAGCTCCAACGCAACTGGGACGCCTACCGCAAGATGGTCAAAAAGACCCTGCTTGACGCTTCCGAGATGGAGCTGTGGAGCCAATATCTGCTGCCGGATTACCCCGTAGAGCATATCTGCGCCGTTGCGGGACGCTGCACAAGGCTTTGGCGCGACCATGACGGGCGGCGCGTGGCAAGACCCGATGTGAAATCGACCTTGGAGGAGCTGCGTCTGAGGGGATATACCATGGGCATAATTGCCAACACCATTACCGAGACCGAGATTCCCGACTGGATGATAGAGGACGGAGTAGCGCATTACTTCAAGGCCGTGCTGCTTTCGTCCAAGGTGCGCCTTAGAAAGCCCGACCCCGCCATCTACCACCTTGCGGCAAGGTCGATAGGCTCCAAGCCGGAGGAGTGCGCCTACATCGGCGACAATCCCATCCGCGACGTACAGGGTACAAGGGACGCGGGCTACGGTATGATGATACGCATAGACGAGCCTGACACCATCAAGAACGAGCCGCAGGAGATAATTCTAAAGCCCGATTACACCATCACGGAGATATCACAGATTCTTGATATCTTCCCCCAACTGTAACGGAGGCACGACATGGAAAAGGGTTTTGACGCGATTTTCTACGACTTGGGCGGAACGCTCCGCCTTGTGGAGCGCGACGCTGAGTTTGAGGCGGGCGCAAGACGCAGGATAGCCGAGCTTTGCGGCGAAAAGGGCGACCCCGACGCTTTCTGCAAGTTCCTTGACTACCGCTATGAGGGCTATCGCAAGTGGTGCTTTGAGACTATGCGCGAGGCGCCCGAGTGGGAGCTTTGGACGAAGTGGCTTACCCCGGAATACCCGAGGGAGCTTATCATGAAGAACGCCATCGAGCTTACGATAGAGTTTCGCAACAAAGACGGCCGCAGGGTCGTGGCGCCCAATGGCGCGGCTTCGATAAAGGAGCTGTACGAGCGCGGCTACAAGCTGGGCATCATCAGCAACCTTGTGACCTCAAGGGAGATACCCGACTGGCTTGAGCATGACGATTTGGGCAAGTACTTCGGCGCGGTGCTGCTGTCCTGCGTCGAGGGCATAAGAAAGCCCGACCCCGCCATAAGCGAGAAGGCCTGCCGCATACTGGGCGTTTCGCCCGAACGCTGCGTCTATATAGGCGACAACCTCAAGCGCGACGTCGAGGGAACGAGGGCGGCGGGCTTCGGTATGTTCATACTCTACACCACCCCCGAAAAGCTCAAGCGCGAGAAGATAACGGACGAGAACCGTCCGGACGCAATCATTTTCGACTTCTCCGAGCTGAAGGAAATCTTCCCCTGTGCGCCTACCGTGGCGTGGGACAAGCTGAGGCGAGTATAAGATGAACGACATTCAGGCAATATTCTTGGATTTGGGCGGAACCTTCCGCATAGTGCATGAGAACAAGCCCTACTCCGACGCCGCCAAGGCGCGCATAGCAGAGCTTGTCGGCACCGATATGTCTCCGGAGGACTTTCACGCCCTCATTGAGACGCGATATGAGGAGTACCGCAAGTGGGCTTTGCGCTTCATGTGCGAATCGCCCATGCCCTATCTCTGGTCGCGTTGGCTTGCGTTCGACTGCGACAGGGAGCGCGTGGAGCGAAACGCGGCGGAGCTGACCTATCAGTACAGACGCTGCAAGGGCGAACGCCTTGTGGTGGACGGCGGCGTGGAGACCGTGCGCGAGCTGTACGCAAGGGGCTATAAGCTGGGTATAATCTCCGACCTCATCGGCTGCGACGAGGTGGACGAGTGGCTTGACAACGACAATCTTAGAAAGTACTTCTGCGCCGTGCGCCAATCGTCAATAACCATGCTGCGAAAGCCGCACCCCGCTATCTACTACCTTGCGGCCGAGGACGCGAAGGTGCGCCCTGAGAACTGCTGTTTTGTGGGCGACAACCTCAACCGCGACATAGTCGGCGCGAAGGCGGCGGGCTTTGGAGCAACCGTGGCGGTGGATTATCCGGAAGCCGCGCCCCTAAAGCTCACGGACGAGAACCGCCCGAACGCCATTGTTCACAGCTTCTCCGAGCTGTTGGAAGTCTTTCCCAAGGCGCCGAAAATGGTGATTGGGTAAGCGATTGTAAATTATAGTGGAAGCTGAGCCTGCGGCGCAAACACGGGCGAGGCTCCAAGTCAGGCATAAAAGGAGGCATTTCATGATTAAACTACCCAACGCGGGAGGCGAGGCCTTGGCCAAGGCGGTTGAGGCGGCGTATGAGCGCGGCGAGACCGACTACTCGCTAAAGCCCTTGAACCTTGTGGATGAGGACGGCAAAGCCTTGGGGCTTATCAAGGCGGGCGACTCCGTTATATTCTGTTGCAGGCGCGGCGAACGCGAGACGGAGCTGACCGACGCCTTCACCGAGCCGGACTTTTCGGGCTTTGAGCGTGAGGAGCTGAAGCCGCTTGACTTTGTTATTCTCACCATGTACAGCGAAAAGTACACCTACCTGCCCGTGGCGTTCGCGCCCAGCAAGGTGCATAACACCCTTGCTCAAACCATATCCAAGGCGGGCAAGACCCAGCTCCATTGCGCCGAGAGCGAGAAGTTCGCGCACGTCACGTTCTTCTTCAACGGCGGCGAGGCCAAGCCCATAGAGGGCGAGACCGACATAAAGATTCAGTCCCTAAAGGGCATACCCTTCGAGCGGAAGCCCGAAATGCGCCTTCCCGACGTGGCGGACGAGGTGATAAAGGGACTTGTGAGCGGCTATGACTTCATCATCACCAACTTTGCGAACGGCGACGTCATAGGGCATACCTCCAACTGCGAAGCCAAGGTTGCGGCGGCGGAAGCTGTGAGCCGCAGCTTGGGCGTGGTACTTGAGGCGGCAAAGCGCGAGGGCTACACCGTGCTTGTCACCGCCGACCACGGCAATCTTGAGGTCATGCGCACCAAGGAGGGCAAGCCCCATGTCGCGCACACCACCAACTTGGTCTACTGTGCGGCGCTGTCCCCGAACGCCAAGGTCGTCAAGGCCGAGGGCAAGTTAGCGGACGTCGCGCCCACCGTGCTTTCGTCCATGGGCTTGGACAAGCCCGACGACATGACGGGTTCGCCCCTGTTCGAGTTCGAGAAGCCCGCCAAGACCCTGCTTATAGTCCTTGACGGCTGGGGCAAGGGCGAGGAGAACGACGACAATCCCATCTTCTTGGCCGACACCCCCGTTTGGGATGCTCTTATCGCCGACAATCCCACGGTTCTGCTGCGCGCCTCGGGCGACGCGGTCGGACTGGAGCCTGTGAAGGCGGGCAATTCCGAGGCGGGGCATATCAACCTTGGCGCGGGCAGAGTGATACTTCAGGACGACGTAAGGCTTGACGCCGCCATGCGCGACGGCTCGTTCGGCAAGAATCCCGCGTTCGTCACCGCCCTTGAAAACGCGAGGGAGCGCGGCGGAGCTTTGCACCTTATCGGGCTTTTGACCAAGAAATCCTCTCACGGCTCCATGGACTATCCGCTTGCCCTTTTGGACATGGCAAAGGAGCGCGGCTTCGAAAACGTGTGCGTTCATATCATCTTCGACGGGCGTTCCACCGAGCCGGGGAGCGCGCCCGCCCTGCTTAGGGACTTCGGTTCCATCATGGAGGAAAAGGGCGTAGGATGCATGGTTTCCGGCGTGGGAAGGGGTGTCGCGCTCGACCGCGACCGCAACTGGGACAAGGTAAAATGTGCCTATAACTCTATGGTTTTGGGCATTGGTCAAGCTTATCGTAAATAATGCTTGACAGATTCAAAAACTGTGGCTATAATTAGCTTATCGGTAGGCGCAAACGTTTGCGTGACCGCAAGGATGCAACTCCCCCGACAAAGGGGGTTATGAACCTAAATTTATTGAAAATGAGGTAAAAACACGATGGCACAAAAGATGAGAGGCGTAACGCTTCACGCAACATGGGATCCCAAGCCCGGCTTCAAGCTTGGCACAAAGGACATCGACCATGTCCAGACCTACCTCGGCAGTCAGGTTTGGAGAGATCCGTACATCACCATTGACGAGTATGACGTTCCCGAGCCGGGTCCGGGTCAGGTTCTCATCAAGGTCAAGGCCTGCGGCATTTGCGGCAGCGATGTTCACATGGCGCAGAAGAAGGAGGATGGCTATATCTTCTATCCCGGTCTGACGGGCTTCCCCTGCATACTGGGTCATGAGCTTTCCGGCGTGGTCGTAAAGGCCGGCCCGGGCGCGAAGGACAAGGTCACCAACCGTGCTTTCGTGGGCGGCGAGATGGTCTGCGCGGAGGAAATGCTCTGGTGCGGTTCCTGCAAGCCCTGCGCCGATGGTTGGCCCAACCACTGCGAGCGTCTGGACGAGATAGGCTTCAACGTAAACGGCGCGTTCTGCGAGTACATCGTACTTCCCGACCGCTGCCTGTGGAGCCTTGAGCCTCTCAAGAGGCGCTACACCGACGAGCGTGACATCTTCCTTGCCGGCTCCTTGGTCGAGCCTTGCTCCGTAGGTTACAATGCGGTCATCGAGCGCGGCGACGGCGTCCGCCCCGGCGACAACGTGGTTATCTGCGGCACCGGCCCCGTAGGTCTTGCGGCTTGCAGAGAGCTGAAGACCATGGGCGGAGCTATTGTAATCGTGTCCGAGCCTCAGCCCGAACGCGCCGAGCTTGCCAGGAAGATGGGCGCTGATTACGTCATCGACCCGAGCAAGGTCAACTTCACAGAGGAGGTTCTGCGCCTCACAAACGGCATGGGCGCTTCCCTCTACCTCGAAGCCACGGGTCTGCCCACGGTCGTGTATCCGGGTATCGAGCAGTGCATTTGGGAGGGTCGTACCCTCAATTCCACCGTTGTGGTGGTTGCCCGTGCGGAAGCCAAGATGCCTGTTACCGGCGAAGTTCTGCAGGTCAGAAGGGCTCGCATCGTAGGTTCGCAGGGTCACAGCGGCCACGGCACATTCCCAAGAGTAATCGACAGCATGGCGGCGGGCATGGATATGCTCCCCATGATTACAAAGAAGATTACTCTGGACGAGGTTCCGGAGAACATCATCGCTTTGCAGCATGACAGAACCAACATGAAGATCACCTGCGTCATGGACGACTAAGGAGTAATTATGGCTTACCAGAAATATCTTACCACCGATTATCCCAACATCTTCTTTGAGGACAACACCGTAGGCCGCATGAAGAAGCGCTTGTGGGACGCCTCCGAGGAGGAGATTCAAGCGGTTCTGGACGATTACGGCATTGGCACCCCCAGCGAAATGGGCAAGGCGAACTGCTACATCCAAAACACCCCAAGGGCGAAGCTCATCGAGAAGCGCCACAAGAACGACATCGTCTTGGTTCCTATCGGCAGCACCGAGAACCACGGCGCGCAGAACTGCTCCGGCCTTGACACCTTCATGGTGCAGTTCATCTGCGAAGCGGTTCGCAGAAAGACCGCCAAGCTCGGTCACGAAGTGGCGTTGGCGTTCCCGCCCATGAACTACGGCGGACACCCCTATCACCATCTCGGTATGCCCGGCACCGTCATGATTTCCGAGACCACCATCATCGAGACCTTGACCGCTGTCATGGCGGGTCTGTGGGATGACGGCTATCGCAAGATAATCCTTGTCAACAACCACGGTCAGGACTGGATGCTTGAGAGCGCGATTCAGGAGTTCTTCAAGCGTTATCAGCTCCCCGCCTTCGCCTGCGTAGTTGAATGGCACCGCGCCGTGCGCGAGTTCTTCTACCCCTTGGGCGACGAGCGTCCCGACTTCGTCACCACCCCGTTCATCCACGCCGACGAGAGCGAGACGAGCGCCGCGCTGCTGATGTTCCCCGAAATGGTGGACATGAGCGTCTGCGTAGACGCCACGCCTAAGAACTTCGGTTTCCTGCAGGACGGCTTCTTTGACGGTTCCGTGGACAGCTTCCACAGGCCGAACCGTTGGCAGGAGATGGAAGGCAACGCTTGGATAGAGCGTTACGGCACCCCTGAGGGCGTAGTCGGCAAGCCGACCCGCGCCGACCCCAGGAGAGTAAAGCGCGCCGTCGCCGCTATCTGCGAGTATCTGACCCTTATGTGCGAGGACATCTACGCCAAGTACCCCGCAGGTCAGGTTCCCGATCCCTCCAAGTTCTCCCTGCGTCCCCAGGAGGAGATTGACGCCTGCCTGCGCGAGCCGCAGAGCGAGGGCTGGAAGAGCATACACGAGCTGAGCCGCAGAGGCATATTCATCGACTAAAGTAACTACGATAGGCCGCGGTGCAGTTTTGGTGCAGCGCGGCCTATTCCGTGAGATACGCGCCCCAAGGTTGGGCAACCCCCGTAACGCTTTCGGAGAAAAACATGAATTACTTATCGCAAACCGTACCAATACAGTTCGACACCTGCTTTTCGCCCTACAAGGCGGCCAATTGGCGCGAGGCCTTCCGCGACCTGCACGAAAAGGGTATGACGGGCGTAGAAATCGCCGTCGCTTACCCGGACAGGGTTGACGCACAGGAGCTGCTGACAGAGGCAAACAAGAACGGGCTAAAGGTCACGTCCATTTCGACAGGTCAGATATACGGGCTTGAAGGGCTGTTTTTGACCTCGCCTGACGCGGCCGTGCGCGATCGCGCCCGCGAGGTCGTGGAGAACCATATCCTGCTTGCCCAAAGGCTTGGCGGAGCGAACGTCACAATAGGCCTTATCAGGGGCAAGCTTGAGCCGGGAGGC
>Ga0209607_1000159_pt1 | contig 59903 bp, 55 predicted proteins | sample AD_UKC117_MetaG_FD_184413 | JGI IMG/M metagenome (GOLD analysis project Ga0209607, IMG submission 184413) | Active sludge microbial communities of municipal wastewater-treating anaerobic digesters from Hong Kong - AD_UKC117_MetaG (SPAdes)... | ecosystem: Engineered > Bioreactor > Anaerobic >... | reverse complement strand
CTGGCAGTTCGGCACCGACTTGGCCCGGGTCAAACTCAAGCGCCTCTATCCTCCCTTGAAATCTTCTGAAACCCCGGTGGACCTAGAAACCTCTGAACCTGTCAAAACTTCTGTGTCAGCCCACTAGCGCTGTTTCGTTGCCCGCCAGAGGTTCTATATAAACCACTGGGTAATAGACATCGCGCGTCTTGGCGGGAAGGGATGCGCCTCGCGCGTCTTTTTCAAAAATCGTGAATGCTTTAAAACCTTCTCGACGCATCTCGGTTTCAAGCGCCAACCTGGCGGTCGCCGGCACTTGAGGAATCCATTCATACGCCTGGACGGCGGTCTCAACGAACAACTCGGCGTAACGCTGAAACTCTACACGGGTAACCAGTTCACTATTCTTGAAAAACTGGGCGAGTCCCGCCAGTTGATGGTCCCGGAAATTAAGAAATTTCCTGACCAGACTGTCAGCGCGCGCCTCGGCGATTTGGGAAAAGATCGCTTGGCGGGAGTGCGTTTCCCCATTGTGAACCAGCCAGACCACGCCCCCGGTGAGCAGCAAGCCCACCACTGCAGCCAAGTGCGTTTCAAGGTGGCGCCAGCGCATCCGGCGTGGCTCAGGCCAGCGGTCACGCCGCTTGAAAAGCACAGCGCCCGCCAGCAACAGGGCGATGAGTCCCAGGATAAATAGTAGGGGGCCTACCCTCGCCCACCAGACTTGAGCACGCCATTGGCTCGCTTCGATATCAATCGCGATAATTAACAGTGGCTGACCGGTGCGCGAATCTGCAACGGGCGCACAGGCGGTGATAAAAGCACCATGTTCATCGGTATAAGGTCCAATCGTGCGCGGCTGACCATTCTGGAAGATTTCATTGAGTTCAGCCGGTGGTCTTTGATAAACAGCGCCCGGCGGTGAAGCCAATGGATCGTCGGCAGCAAAACTTTCCGGGCCGAAGATCATCGCGCCATCGCGCAAAGCGATGCTGTAGATGCCGCGTTGGCCCGTAGCTTGGGCGTAGTTGCGCATCTGACCGCGCAAACGCTGAAACGCTGATCGGTCAATGTCCGCCGCGGTAAATGACAGCGCTTTGATTCGCTGGGGATTGATCGTGCGCGCAATCGCCTTGGCTTGGGCGAGGAGTTGTTGACGGATTTCCGCATCGGTCTGCTGGCCGCGCCAGATCGCCGCTCCCCATCCCGCCGCCAGCAGCAGCAAAACCGCACTCAGGAGTAGCGCTTGCCGTGAGCGAAGACATTGCGTAAGATACTGATAATAAAAAATTTCATAAGCCTTCATCCAGGATATCCGTCAGAGGTCGCCGGCAGACGCCCGGCTGGCAAGGTCGATCGAAAAAAGGTCTCGGCTGGCTCGGGTCTACCATAGAGATAACCCTGATAACAGTCACAATTGCGCGTTCGCAAAAAGTCGGCCTGCTCAACGGTTTCGACGCCTTCGGCGACGACGGAAAGATGCAGATGCCGCGCAATCGCCAGAATGGTCTCCACCAGGGCGGTGTTATGCGCATCGTGGGGTACGCGCTGGAGGAAACTTTTGTCGATCTTCAACTCATCCACCGGCATTTGACCGAGATAAGCCAATGACGAATAACCGGTGCCGAAGTCATCAATGGAGAGATGGATGCCGAGCGCTTTCAGGACGGACAAGATAGCGATTGTGCCCTTCATGTCCTGAATGGCCAATCCCTCGGTTATTTCAAGAGTCAGCCAGGCCGGATCGGCGCCAGTGGCGGAAAGCGCGGCCTTGACCCGGGTCGCGAAGTGCGGCTGGCGGAACTGGCGAGGGCTGACGTTGACCGCCAGTCGCAACGGTTGGCCGACGGCTGTCATTCGGGCCAGCAATCGGCAGATTTCCAGCAGCACCCACTCGCCCATAGCGACGATCAGACCGGTTTCTTCAGCCAGCGGGATAAAGTGGTCAGGGGGAACGATGCCCCGTTCGGGATGCTGCCAGCGCAACAGCACCTCGGCGCCGATGATGCGGCCTTCGCCATCGACTTGGGGTTGCAGGTAAAGGCGCAATTCGTTGCGCTCAATGGCCCGTCGCATCTCGCTTTCCAGCGCCACGCGGTTTTCCACCTGAGTCTGCATGGCGGCTTCGAAGAAGCGCACTGCATTGCATCCAGCTACTTTGGCTTGATTCAGCGCGGTTTCAGCTTGCTTTAACGGTTCATCCGGAGGGTTTCCCTGGGCGGGGAACAGGGCAATACCAACGCTGGCGCCGAGTACATAGGTATAGTTCTGCTGCTGGATAGGCATCGATAGGGCTAGGCGGACTTTTTCCGCGACGCCACGGGCGAAGCGCGCCGCGCTCTCCTGTGTATCGGCCAGGTTGATCAGCAATACCGTGAACCGGTCGCCGCCGAAATGCGCTACGATATCTTCCGCTCGCAGAAACCGGGTCAGTCGCGCTGCGACTTCCTGGAGAAGTTGATCGCCGATTTCATGGCCACGCGCGTCGCTGATGCGTCGAAAATCGTCCAGATCCACAAACAGGACTGCTCCGTAATGGCAGCCGCGTTGTGCGCTGGCTTGAGCAGTGGCCAGGTGTTCGAGAAACAGCTGGCGATTGGGTAACTGGGTCAGTGGATCGTAGTAGGCCAATTGATGTAAGGCATCTTCCGCTGCCTTCTGCTGGCTGATATCAAAGAAGCTGGCAACGAAATAGATAATTTCATCTTTCTCATCGCGCACCGCCGCGATGGACGTCCACTCAGGATAGATTTCGCCATTCTTGCGCCGGTTCCAGATTTCGCCTGCCCAGCGTCCTTTCTTCAATAGGTCATCCCAGAGGGTGGCGTAGAATTCTGCGCTGTGTCGTCCGGACTGAAGCAGCTTAGGGTTCTGGCCGATCACTTCATCGCTGGTATAACCAGTTACCCGTGTAAACGCGGGGTTGACGCGTTGAATGATGCCGTTTCGGTCAGTAACGAGCATCGCCTCGGCAGCTTCGAAAGCTATCGCCGCCAGCCAGAGCAAGTCATTATTATGATTCATCTCTATTGACTGCAACGAGTACGCCACAATGCCACGCCGAGCAGGCCGATAATCGTTGGCAGGGCCAGAATCAACAGGGGCAACAGTGAATTCATGCGGGTCCTTCATCGCTTGCCGGTTAGGTTACCAGGAAGGATACTTGTCTTTTAATCGAGGGCGCCGACTATGATAATAGGAGTTCTACAATAATTTTACAGCCCAACCGATCTCATATATCCCAAACAGGATGACCAGTACTCCCACTGTGGCGCGCACCGCCGGACGACGGATAAACCCCATTAGCGTCGTTGCTGCTGTCCCCATCGCCAGCAAAGTGGGTAATGTACCCAACCCGAAGCTCAGCAGTAACAATCCGCCTTCCAGCGCGCTGCCGGCGCCAACCGCCCAGACCAGGACGCTGTAAACCAGTCCACAGGGCAGCCAACCCCAAATCAGTCCGATGTTGAACGCTTGCAGAGGGGTGCGCACCGGCAGGAAGCGTCGTCCCCAGGGTTCAATCCGCCGCCAGAGGAAGCCGCCGGCCTGCTCCAGTCGGCTGAGCGCTGACCACCACCCCGCCAAATAAAGTCCCAGTAAAATCATGAACAGGCCGGCGAGAATTTGCAGACCCAACTGCGCGTGATGAATCGATAGCAGATGCGCGGTCCAGGTTCCGATGCCGCCCGCCAGGGCGCCCGCAATAACATAGCTGAGGATGCGCCCCAGGTTATACGCCAGCAGATAGGGCAGGCGAATGAGCAATGGATGTCCTGGCGCCGGCGGCAAGCCCAGGGTCAGCGCACCCACGATGCCGCCGCACATACCGAAACAGTGGATGCCGCCGGTCAGGCCAATCAGGAAGGCTGGCAAAAGAGAGGTGAGCAAATTCATCCAGAGGGCGACGCGACTTTAATCCGTTCCAGTCAAGCCAAAGCGCGCCGGGATCTGCGCATAAAAAGCGCGAATTTTTTCGGCTTCAAGCAACGCCAGCAATTTTTTAGCCTCGTCATCGGTCACGATGAACTCCACTTCCACCGTCAACGTCCCGGCCAATTCAAAGAAATGATCTTCGTGCAAATGGCGATGCTGGCCAAAACCGGCCATGGCCCGGAAAGCCGATCCGCCGCGAATTCCCATACGGTTAGCCTGTTCCAGCAACCATTCCCATAATAACCGGTGGGCATGGCGCTGATTCTCGCGAATATAGAATCTGAGAAATGAACCATCCATCGCTAATTTTCCTCATTCAAGATAACTGTTCGCTTCCCTCGTCCGCTAGCGGGAGAAGGATTGGGGAAGAGAGCATTAACCTCATGGGTTCAGGCAAGAAAACGCACCGTCAGAATACCCAGTGCGGTCATTGCCAGCGAACCCAGCAAATGCGCCCCAATCGCCGCCAGCGCCCAACCGAGTTGACCACGGGTGATCAAAGTCACCACCTCGATGGAAAACGTGGAAAACGTGGTCAGCGCCCCCATGAAACCAGTGATGATCAGCAACCGAACTTCTGGCGGTAAGCTGGCGTTGACCGAAAAATAGGCCACGGCGACGCCAATCAGATAACCGCCCAGCAGATTGGCCGCCAGCGTACCCAGCGGTAAGGTTGGAAAAACGGGATTGAGCGCTATGCCCAACCACCAGCGTAAGCAGGCGCCCAAGCCCGCACCGCCAAATACGGCAAGAAATGCAAGAAAGTTCATATCCTGTTATTTTAGTAGCAGGCTTTTGTAAGCCATGTTGACAATTCGCAATTCATCCTGGCGAGTGTACGGTAAAATCTGCGATTACAGCAGCATCAACTTGGAGGTCGCAATGAATATTGCCCAAAATGTCGGCTCAGCCGATAAGATCGCCCGCATCGCAGTCGGCGCCCTGCTCATCGTCCTTGCTTTGACGGGAACGATTGGCGTGTGGGGCTGGATCGGCGTTGTACCCATCGCCACCGCGCTGATGGGTTGGTGCCCAGCCTATACGCTGCTCGGCATCAAGACCTGCCCGGCGCAGAATAATCCACCCAAACCGGCGGGTTAACCTAACCTGCGCTGGATGGGACCGATCCTGTGAATGGCCGCTCAATGCGGCCATTTTTGTTGCAACCTCAAAAACAATTCAACCCTCCAGGGCCCTCGTGCCAGCAATCGCCGTTTTCCACGCAGCCGGAACCTCACGCGCATCGAACGACGGGCTAGTCGCTTCGTTGCTCTCCTCATGCCGGAAAAAGTCCATCAATTGCTGGAGTTCGTTTGTTTGTTCGTGGATGGCCTGGCTGGCCGCAGCGGTTTGATTGACCAATCCCGCATTCTTTTGCGTCACCTGGTCCATTTGCAGGATCGCCTGATTGACCTGTTCGATGCCGCTGGCCTGTTCGTGGGTGGCCGCTGCCATTTCAGCAACGATATCGCTGACCTTTTTAACCGCAGTTAAAATTTCCTGCAAGGTTTTTCCGGACTGCGCCACCAGGCGACTGCCATCCTCGACTTTGGAAACGCTGTCGGTGATCAGGGATTTGATCTGCCTGGCGGCGTCAGCGCTGCGTTGCGCCAGTTTGCGCACCTCACCGGCGACGACCGCGAACCCCTGGCCCTGCTCGCCGGCGCGCGCTGCTTCAACCGCTGCGTTCAGCGCCAGCAGGTTGGTCTGGAAAGCGATCTCATCGATGACGCCGATAATGTCGGCGATCTTGCGGCTGCTCTGATGAATGGCGTCCATCGCCGCCACGGTGCGTTCGACCACCTGCCCGCCCTGCTCGGCCTGGGTGCGGGCTGCGCCCGCCAGTTGATTGGCTTGTCCCGCATTATCAGCGCTGTTCTTCACCGTCGAGGTCAGTTCTTCCATACTGGCGGCGGTTTCTTCCAGCGAAGCCGCTTGTTCTTCAGTACGCTGGCTCAGGTCCGCGCTACCCTGGGCAATCTCTTGCGCCGCATCGCTGACCTGATCAATCGTCTGCATGGTGCTGGTCACGATTCCTCTTAATTGGCGGACCATGGTCTGCATAGCGACTAAAACCCGGGCCACTTCATCGCGGCCGTTCACTTCAACATCTTCAGTCAGGTCGCCCTGTGCAACTCGTTCGGTCGTGTTAACGACCTGTTTAAGCGGATTGACGATGCTGTTGGCGACCCATAATCCGCCGACACCCATTACCAGCAGCAGCACCAGCGTGCTTCCCCCCATTCGCCAGGCATCGCGCCAAAACTCTGCTTCAATATCGTCAATATAAACGCCAGTACCCACGATCCAGCCCCACGGCTCGAATCCCTTGACATAGGACAGTTTGGGAACGGGCTGTTCAGATCCTGGTTTCGGCCACAGGTAAGACACAAATCCTGCCCCATTTTGCTTGACGACCTTGACAAACTCGACAAATAACAGCTTACCGGTTGGATCTTTTAAATCATCAAGCGGCTTGCCATCCAGCGCCGGCTTAGTGGGATGCATGATCATGCGTGGGTACATATCGTTGATCCAGAAATACTCCTGCTTTTCATAGCGCAGCGTCTTGATGACTGTTGCCGCAGTCTTTTGCGCTTCCTCCTGGCTTAGAGTTCCGGCAACTGCTAACTCATGAAACCGCTCCATGATACCCATAGCGGTTTCCGTTAAATGTCGCAGCTCCTGCTCGCGGTCATTGACCATCTGGTTTTTAAATTCATAGAGATAAATAGTCGTCCCAAAACAGACCGCTACAAACGCTACGCCTAGCATCGCCCAAATGCGGGAGGCTATTTTGAAACGCATCAGAAAATAGTTAGCATTTTTCATCGCACCTTCCTCCGATCAATTGCTATATATTTTGTAATACTGTTTCTCAATGGAATCTGAATCGTAAGCTCCCCCCTTTAGCAAAGGACTTGAATGTCGTGGATTGGCGTGGCCTGTCGAAATCCCTCTCGGCCCCCTTCTGTACCGACCGATCCACTATATCTTCCGTCCAATCACCGTTGCGGATGAAGCGCGGCTTCGGGTGCTGGCCGTCGATGACGACGAGCTGCGTTACGCTACCGGGGGGCGGCGGCTACCGGAATGACCACAATGGAACCCAAAAAGTGAGCGAGCTGAGTATCGGCGGCGTCCAGCAACTTGGTCAGATCGTCCCACAGGCGTTGCCAGGCTGGCTTTTGCCAGACATAGAAGCACTGGGACAGGGGCGCGATATATTGCTGACTGTTAGATTTCAACAGCTTGCGGAGGTTGTTTTCATACGTCTGCATCAAACGGCTCCGGACGGCGACGCCACCGGATCGTTGCCAGATGCGGATCTGGCGGGTGGCCTGTCTCGCTCGGGGTTAGTGAATGGAGGATTGGGTATCTTCATTCTCGGTTTTTCTTTAATTATGGCAGATGACAACGAAGAGGTAAACAATAACCTATTGAATAATATAAGTAATCCTATAAAGACAAAATGGCTGTTTTTCGGGTTTAGAATGTAACCTAATTACTCAACACGCTTATCAGGAAAAACGGTGCATGAGCATGACAGAATTAATCATGGATGAGACAGCGATCCAGGGAAATCAGGTAGCTTAAAAGTCAAAACCGGTGTTCAATGGCGCCATCAGATCCAGCCCGTCGTGGCCGGGGGCGTCAACGGCGGCGCTCACTGGCCAGACCTGCAACCGCACCGGGTGACAAAGACTGAACAGCAGTTTCAGGATGGCAGGATCGGTGATCGTCGGATCGAGCCAGCAGGCTTCGTCCTCGGGTAGTGGGCCCTGAAAATCGGACAACGGTTTAAGCTAAGGCCAATCGATGAACAAGAGAGTCCAGATAATAAGTGACATAGCACTTTCATTCTCTTGCAAAAAGCCGCAACGCCTTAGTTGTTTCTAGATTAAAGTTAACCTATTAAAATATAAATATAAACCATCCAGGGCGTTAGCGTTTTGTGCTTTCAGTATTTCACAATATAAACTCTATATTGTATTTAAAAAGATACATTAGTTTACCTCGAACGAAAACGATCGCACTACTTTCCTGTCTTCCGCCGCCCGCCATTCGAGGAGCGTCTGTGGGTTGTTGAAGTCGGTTGATAAGGATTCTCACCTCCCCGAAACTCGATGCGCACCGGCGTCCCCCAGAGATTTAACCGCTTGCGATAAAAATTGGCCAGGTAACGCCGGTAGGTTTCTGGTACATGATCGATGCGATTACCATGAATCACGATCAGCGGCGGGTTTTGCCCTCCCTGATGGGCATAGCGCAGCTTGATACTATGGCCATGCACCAGAGGCGGCTGGTGGGCCGCTAGCGCTTCTTCCAGAATCCGGGTCAATTCCGGCGTCGCCAGTTTTCGAGTCGATGCTGCGTAGGCCTTGCGGATCGAGCCAATCAATTCACCGACCCCGGTCCCGTGTAGAGCTGAAATAAAATGAATTTTGGCGAAATCGAGGAAGCCCAGTCGATAGTCGAGATCGCGTTTCACTTGGGTGCGCAGGTCGGGGTCAAGGTGATCCCATTTATTAACCGCCAAGGCCAACGCCCGACCACTCTCCAAAACCAGGCCCAGCAGACTAGCGTCCTGATCGCTAATGCCCTGGCGGGCATCCAGCACCAAAACCGTCACATGAGATTTTTCAATCGCTTGCAGCGCTTTGATGACACTGAATTTCTCAATGGCCTCGCTCACACGCGCCCGACGGCGCACGCCGGCGGTGTCGATCAACAGATAGCGCTGGCCGTCACGCTCGAAGGGAACCGCCACGCTGTCGCGGGTGGTGCCAGGCAAATCGCAAGCCAGCATTCGCTCCTCGCCCAACAGACGGTTGACCAAGGTGGATTTGCCGACATTCGGTCGACCCACCACCGCCAGTTTGATGACGCCTTCCGGCTCCCCGGATTCCAGGAGGTCGCCGGATTCCTCACCGCCTGGCAACGCCGCCAGCACCTGTTCCATGAGCGTTTCGACGCCCTGATTGTGAGCAGCAGCAATAACGTGCAAGTCATCCACGCCTATCGCGTGAAATTCAGCGCTCAGCAGGTCAGGATCGCGGTGTTCACCCTTATTAATAACCAGATGCAATGTTTTGCCAGCACGGCGCAACTGACTGGCAATTTCCTCGTCTGCCACAGTCAGACCAGCGCGGCCGTCCACCAGCAACAACACGGTGTCCGCTTCCTCGATGGCCATCCAGACTTGACGGGCCACTAAACCATTCAGCCCTTTGTCTTCGCCGGTCAACCCGCCGGTATCCACCACCAGACAGGGACGGGGACCACACTGGCTAACGCCATATTGCCGGTCGCGGGTCAAACCGGAAACATCCGCCACCAGCGCATTGCGGGTGCGGGTCAGAGAATTGAACAGGGTGGACTTACCGACGTTGGGTCGGCCAACAATGGCGATGACGGGGAGCATGGCGGGACTGGGCATCAGAGTTGAAACTCGAAGAATAGCGAATACTGAAGGCAGGATGCCTCAAAGCGCAGGCCAACGTTGGCCAAACGTGTGTTTAGCCTCTACAAATCTGCTGGATTTCTGATAATCTGCGTAACCTGACTTTTATCACACAACCTACCGTTATTTTCTTTTCCACCGTGAACCTTCAATATGACCCGATTCACCGCACCCGCGTCAAAATCTGCGGCATTACCCGTCCTGAGGATGGCGCGATAGCGGCTGAACTGGGAGCGGACGCCATTGGCCTGGTGTTTTATCCGCCCAGTCCCCGCTTCGTGGATTCGGAGACCGCACAGCGCATTATCGCCGCCCTCCCGCCGCTTGTCACGGTCGTCGGCCTGTTCATGAATCCTGAACCTGCGACAGTGCAAGACATCTTAACCAACATCCCCCTGCATCTCTTGCAATTTCACGGCGACGAGGGACCAGACGAATGCGCAGCCTTTCGCGTACCTTACCTTAAGGCTGTGCCAATGGGAGCGGGAGCTGAAGTACAAGACTATGAACAACGGTTCACCAGTGCGGCGGGCCTGCTGCTGGACAGCCACGGCGGCCAGAAAATGGGCGGGACTGGCCAAAGCTTCGACTGGACGCGGATTCCCGCCCAGCGGAAAAAACCATTCATCCTGGCCGGTGGCCTCCATCCTGGTAATATCGCCGAAGCAATCCGCCAGGTGCGACCTTATGCGGTCGATGTCAGCAGCGGCGTGGAATCGACCAAGGGCGTTAAGGATGCCGAACTGATGCGCGCATTTTTAAAAGGGGTTTACAACAGTGAAAGCTATGCATAGCCCGGTGAATTTTAGCCAATTTCCTGACCAGAATGGTCATTTTGGCCGCTATGGCGGCCGATTTGTCGCCGAAACGCTGATGGAAGCGTTGCACGAACTGAATGACGCCTGGCAGGAGTATCGCAACGATCCCGATTTTCTGGCGGAACTTGATGCCGACCTGGCGCGCTATGTGGGTCGCCCCACGCCTCTTTATCACGCAGAACGGTGGAGTCGGCAGCTGGGCGGCGCGCAGATTTACCTTAAGCGCGAGGATCTCAACCATACCGGCGCGCACAAAATAAACAATACCGTTGGCCAGGGGTTATTGGCCAAACGCATGGGCAAGACTCGCCTGATTGCGGAAACCGGCGCGGGTCAGCATGGCGTGGCTTCCGCCACCGTCGCCGCTCGACTGGGTATGGAATGCGTGGTCTACATGGGCGCCGAGGACATCCAGCGCCAAGCGATCAATGTGTACCGTATGCGCCTGCTGGGCGCTACGGTCGAACCTGTAACCTCTGGGTCGCGCACCCTCAAAGACGCGCTGAACGAGGCATTGCGCGACTGGGTGACCAATGTGGATGACACCTTTTACATGATCGGCACAGTGGCTGGCCCGCATCCCTACCCGTTGATGGTGCGCGAATTCCAGGCGGTTATCGGTCGTGAGGCGCGCGAACAGATGCTGACGGAACAGGGCGGCCTGCCGGACGCGCTGGTCGCCTGCGTAGGCGGCGGTTCTAACGCCATTGGCCTGTTCCATCCGTTCCTGAATGACAGCGAAGTCGCTATCTACGGCGTCGAGGCCGCAGGTTCCGGAATTGACACGGGACGGCACGCTGCTACCTTATGCGCCGGTCGACCCGGCGTTCTGCATGGCAATCGCACTTACCTGTTGAATGATGATAACGGTCAGATTACCGAAACCCACTCGGTTTCTGCTGGTCTCGACTATCCCGGAGTCGGGCCGGAACACGCTTGGCTAAAAGACCTTGGTCGAGCGCATTATGTTGCCGTAACCGATGAGGAAGCCCTGCGCGCTTTTCACGACCTGACGCGTATCGAGGGCATCATTCCGGCGCTGGAAAGCAGCCATGCCTTAGCCTACGTGACGAAACTGGCGCCGACCCTGCGCTCCGACCAAAGCATCGTGGTCAACCTGTCCGGTCGCGGCGATAAGGATATTTATACGGTTGCCGCTCTCGACGGCATCCAACTTTAGGCTTCCTCATCCCAACCTCTCTTTCTCTGAGAGAGGTCTTCATCCCTTTTTCAAGAGTCTGACCGAATGAATCGCATTTCCCGCCGCTTCCAAGAGTTACGCCAAGCGGGCCGCAAAGCCCTGATCCCTTACATTACCGCCGGCGACCCCCATCCGGACCAGACCGTTCCTATGTTGCATACCCTGGTCGAAGCCGGAGCGGACATCATTGAGTTGGGTGTGCCGTTCTCCGATCCCATGGCGGATGGGCCGGTCATCCAGAAAGCCTGCGAACGCGCGCTGGCTCAGGGGATGTCGTTGCGGGGGGTGTTGGAACGGGTGCGCGAATTCCGTCGGGGCGACCTGGAAACGCCGCTGGTGCTTATGGGCTATCTTAATCCGATTGAGAGCATGGGTTTTGAAGCCTTTGTCGCTGGCGCCAGGGAAGCTGGAGTCGACGGCGTATTGACTGTTGATCTGCCTGCCGAAGAAGCATCTGAATTGGCTAACCTGTTGATCGCTGCTGATATCGACCCCATTTTCCTGCTGGCACCCACCAGTTCGATCGAACGCATTCGCCGCACCGCCAAACTGGCGCGGGGTTATCTCTACTATGTTTCCCTGAAAGGCGTGACCGGTTCCGCCATGCTGAATGTTGCCGAGGTCGCAGAAAAATTGACGATGATCCGTGCTTGCACCGATTTACCCTTGGGCGTTGGTTTTGGCATCAAGGACCCGCCGACCGCCGCCGCCATTGCTCAAGTCGCTGATGCAGTGGTCGTGGGCAGCGCGCTGGTTTCCCGAATGGCTGAATGTGCGGAGGATCCTGAGCGGATGCGCCGGGAAGTCGGCGAGTTGTTAAGCGCCATGCGTCAGGCGATGTGAAGCATCATGAGCTGGTACGAAAAACTGGTTCCTTCGCGAATCCGCACCGATGGCCGCAACAAACATCAGATTCCTGAAGGATTGTGGAGCAAGTGCGAGAGATGCGATGCGGTGCTGTATCGCGTGGAGCTTGAACGCAATTTGCAGGTCTGCCCCAAGTGCGGCCATCACATGCCGCTGGGCGCCCGTCAGCGTCTGCACGCTTTTCTCGATCCGGATGGCGTTGTCGAAATCGGCGAGGATATCGAACCCACTGATTTTCTCAAATTCAAAGACAGCAAGAAATACAAGGATCGACTCACGCAGGCCCAGAAATCGAGCGAAGAGAAGGATGCCCTGATTACCCTGCGCGGTTCGCTGAAGGGAATGCCGGTCGTCACCGCCGCCTTTGAATTTCGGTTCATGGGTGGCTCGATGGGTTCCGTGGTCGGCGAGCGCTTTATCCGCGCCGCCCAGACGGCCTTGCATGAACATATCCCCTTCATTTGTTTCTGCGCCAGTGGCGGTGCGCGGATGCAGGAGGCGCTCGTGTCGTTGATGCAAATGGCCAAGACCAGCGCGGTGCTTACCCGCCTGGCGGAAAATGAGGTTCCCTATCTCTCGGTGTTGACGCATCCCACGACCGGTGGGGTCTCCGCTAGTCTGGCCATGCTGGGCGATATTAATATTGCTGAACCCAAGGCATTGATCGGTTTTGCCGGGCCGCGCGTTATTGAACAAACCGTGCGCGAAAAACTGCCTGAAGGTTTTCAGCGCAGTGAATTCGTGCTGGAACACGGTGCGATAGACATGATCGTGGATCGGCGCGAGTTGCGCGACCGTCTGGCCCGTCTGCTGGCCATGCTGACCGGTCGCGATGCGCCTTTGTAGTTTGGAGAATAGCGATGAGTCCATCCTATTACCATGCCTACATTTGCAGTAAATTGCGTGTGGCGTTCAATACACTTGAAGAATATATGGTTTATTCTGAATTAACCCTGCAAATTCAAGGCAAGGATTATGTTCCGGATATTGCGTTGTATCCGAAACGTCCTATTGATTTTACAGCCGAAGATATTGTTAAAATGACGGAAATGCCGGTGTTGATCGTAGAAGTGCTATCGCCCACCCAGGCTGCGCAAGAGATTCTCGGCAAGTTCCACAGCTATTTTGACGCAGGTATCCAGTCCTGCTGGCTGGTCATTCCTATCTCCACTTCGGTTATTGTCTATTCGGCCATGAACAAGGCGCAAGTTTGCAAAATCGGCGATATTGTTGATCCTGTTCTGGATATTCGGATTGCTCTGGACGCGATTTTCGGTCAATGTGCGTGAAAGGCCAGGACTACGTTGATTGTTGCTAGCTACTCCCGTTACCCACCCCTATGCGCTTTAGCACCCTCAACGATTGGCTCAATTGGCAGGCAACTCTGCATCCTCGCGCCATTGACCTCGGTTTGGAGCGGGTGCGCGCTGTACTGGATCGGCTGCAACCCGAACCACCGTCATTCGTGACGATCACGGTCGGTGGCACCAATGGCAAAGGCTCGTGCGTGGCTTTCCTGGACGCTATCCTGCGCGCCGCCGGTTACCGAGTGGGCGCGTACACCTCGCCCCATCTGTTACGTTACACCGAGCGTATTCGAGTCAATGCGGTGGAAATCGACGATCAATCGCTTTGCGAGGCGTTTGCGCGCATTGACACGACGCGGGGCGATGTTTCCCTGACCTATTATGAATTTGGAACCCTGGCGGCTCTGGATCTGTTTCGCCAAGCCAGCGTAGACGTTGCCGTGCTGGAAATCGGCTTGGGCGGACGGCTGGACGCCGTCAATGTCCTGGACGCCGACGCAGCCCTGGTGACCAGCATCGATCTCGATCATACCGACTGGTTGGGTGCGGACCGCGACAGTATCGGTTACGAAAAAGCCGGTATTTTCCGCCCCGACCGCCCTGCCATTTGCGCCGATGCCGATCCACCGCTGCGATTGATCGAGCACGCTCGGTGCATCGGCGCGCAGCTATTGCAGGTTGGTTACGATTATGGCTTTACCCTCGCCGGGCCAACCTGGCGTTGGCAGTCAAATGAATTGCAACTCGATGATCTACCATTGCCAGCGCTGATCGGAGAGCCGCAGATGGGAAACGCCGCCGCCGCGTTGATGACGCTGGCCAGTCTGCGGCAAAAACTGCCAGTTCCACCGACTGCCATCCACTTCGGCTTAACCAACGCTGATTTACCGGGGCGCTTCCAAATCATTCCGGGACCGGTTGAGTGGATTCTCGATGTTGCCCATAATCCGCGCGCGGCGGCGGTTCTCGCGCAGAACCTGCGAGTCCGTCCCCGCCCTGGCCGGACCCTGGCCATCATGGGCCTGTTGGCGGACAAGGATGCGCGTGGCATCATCGCAGCATTGACCCAGAGTATTGATGCATGGTATGCGGTGACGCTCGAAGGCGCGCGTGGACGGACCAGCGCTGAACTCATGACGCTGCTGCACAAAGCTGGCGCCTCGGTGACCCCAGCCGCCAACATCCAGAACGCTTGCCAAGCCGCGCTTGCCACAGCGCGGACGGGTGATCGTATTGTCGTGCTCGGTTCGTTCCACATCGTTGGGCCGGTGTTGGCGATCCAGCCGTGGTTATCGAGTTTTTCTTTGCCGTCATCAGGGGGGGCCTGATTTTGGACAACCGCTTGACCCAACGTCTCGTCGGCGCCGCTGTCATCGCAGCGCTGGCGGTCCTGTTCGTTCCGGAAATGCTGGAAGCGCCCCAGACGCCGCCAACCGTGGGTTCCGTCGATTCATCGGCGCCGCCGCGAAATCCTGAAGCGCCGGCCTTAACTTTTTCGCAACCCGAAGTAGCGTCTTCTACGCCAGCGGCAGTTCCCAGCGCGCCTGAACTTCCTGCGCCTGCTGCATCGACTCGGACAGACTCTACCGAATCTGTGCAAACCGGGGAGGCAGCAGTGGACCGCACAGATCGAGAGGCAAAAGTCGAAGCCGAGGCAGAGCGCATTGCGGCAGCTAAGGCCCGAGCGGAAGCCGCTCGCCGCGCTGACCAGGCCGAAGCGGCTCAGACCCGCGCGCGCGCGGAAGCAGAACGAAGCGCTTCCGCCCGGGCGGAAGCCGCGCGTCGAGAAGCGGCCCAAGCCCGGGTTACGCCCTCTGTAGCAAGAGAAACAACCGCCTCACAGGTTGAAGCGGCCCGCGCGGCGGCTTCCGCCCGGGCGGAAGCGGCGCGTGCGGAAACGGCCCGGCGTGCTGCGCAAGCGGAGGCAGCCCGGCGTGCTGCGCAAGCGGAGGCGGCGCGTGCGGAAGCAGCCCGGCGTGCTGCGCAAGCGGAAGCAGCCCGCACCGCCCGCGCCAAGGCTGCTGCTCCATTGCCCAAACTTGAACTGGTTTCCGTTCCAAGAACCGCCACAGCGCCGCAGCCCGCATCGCCGCCAGCATCAGCCAGGTCCAGCGCTAGCAAGATTGTCGGCCAATACGCAATCCAGGAAAATGCCGTTGTCATGCGCGACCGGTATCGTAGCCGGAATATCCGGGCCGAGGTTGAACGCACGACCGCCAATGGCCGGGCCATGTATATGGTCCGCATCTGGCCGTGACCCTTCCGAGTAGAGTCAAGGATATGCGAAGCATTCGGTACTTCGTCCAGCCAGGCGGTATGTTGCAGGGCCGCTTGCGCGTCCCTGGCGACAAATCTATTTCCCACCGTGCGATTATGCTCGGCGCCCTGGCTGAAGGTGTCACCACCATCACCGGTTTCCTGGAGGGCGAGGACTGCCTGGCTACGCTTAACGCCTTTCGCGCCATGGGCGTCCATATTGATGGCCCGGAACAGGGTCAAGTCACTGTTCATGGTGTCGGGTTGCATGGGTTGTATGCGCCATCCAACCCGCTGGACATGGGTAATTCCGGTACGTCCATGCGTCTGATGAGCGGCATTCTGGCCGGGCAGGCGTTTGATACGGTGCTGACCGGCGATGTATCGCTGAGCCGCCGTCCCATGCGCCGCGTGACTGAACCGTTGACGCGCATGGGCGCGCGAATTGAAGCAGCAAAATCGGGGACAGCGCCCTTACGTATTTACGGCAGTCAGCGCTTGTCCGGCATTGACTATCCATTGCCGGTCGCTAGCGCCCAGGTCAAATCCTGCCTGCTGCTAGCCGGTCTTTATGCGGGCGGCATAACCCGCGTTACTGAACCCGCGCCGACCCGCGATCACACCGAGCGGATGCTGGAAGGCTTTGGTTACCCCGTACAGCGCGAAGGCAAGCGCACGGTTGCGATCAAAGACGGCGGGCGATTGACAGCGACGGCGATTGACGTACCCGCCGACCTCTCCTCGGCAACCTTCCTGCTGGTCGCAGCCAGCATCGCACCTGGTTCGGAGTTACTGCTGGAGCATGTCGGCGTTAATCCCACGCGGACGGGCGCTATTGACATCCTGCGACTGATGGGGGCGGACATCGAAGTTTTAAACCCTCGCTTGGCTGGCGGCGAACCCGTCGCCGACCTACGTGTTCGCTACGCGCCACTGCATGGCGTTCGTATTCCCGGAGAACTGGCGCCGCTGGCGATCGACGAATTTCCAGCGCTGTTCATTGCCGCCGCCTGCGCCAGAGGCGTTACTACGCTCAACGGCGCGGCGGAATTGCGCGTCAAGGAAAGCGACCGGATTCAGGTCATGGCTGACGGTCTGACCACCTTGGGCATTGCCGCTGAGCCGACCCCCGATGGCATGATCATCCAGGGTGGAACGCTCTCAGGCGGCATGGTGAAAGCCCACGGCGATCATCGTATCGCCATGAGTTTTGCGATGGCTGCGCTGCGCGCTAGCGGACCGGTCTCCATCCATGATTGCGCTAACGTCAACACTTCATTTCCGGGGTTCGTGAGTTTAACCCACAATGCCGGTTTACGGATCGCTGAACAAACGCTATGAATAACCAGGCGCCTGTCATCACCGTGGATGGGCCGAGCGGAGTCGGTAAGGGGACGCTTTGCCAATGGCTCGCCATGCGACTGGGTTGGCGTCTGCTGGACAGCGGCGCATTATACCGGTTGACCGCCCTAGCGGCATTGCGTCGAAATCTCGCATTGCAGGATGAGACCAGAGTTGCGATGGTCGCTGCCGAACTGGACGTGCAATTCATCCCCAATACCGAGGGCGCTACGCAAGTCACTTTGGATGGCGTGGAGATTGGCGCTGTGCTGCGCATCGAGACGACGGGCAACGCGGCGTCGCAGGTCGCGGCGTTGCCCACGGTGCGGGCTGCGTTGTTGCAGCGGCAGCGAAACTTTCGGCAAGCTCCCGGCCTGATCGCCGATGGCCGTGATATGGGCACCGTGGTGTTCCCGGACGCCGATCTTAAACTGTTTTTGACTGCCAGCGCTGACGAGCGCGCGGATCGCCGTTATAAGCAGTTGATTGAAAAAGGCATGGATGCTAATCTTGCTGTTCTTATCAAGGAGATTGCTGAACGGGACGCCCGCGACGCGCAGCGGACTGTGGCGCCGCTTAAACCTGCGGTTGACGCTGAGATATTGGATACCACTCAGCTCGACATTGCTGAGGTCTGCGCTTGGGCATTGGCGCTGGTCAATCAGCGGCTGAGAATACGGGTAATTCCCTAGTCCCTAAACCTTTACGTGGATGATGGTCTTGACTACGCTTTTGCTTTGGCAGGATTGACTGTAATGAATCGAGCGCCGGGACTGGGCGCTCCGGGCGTTGGCCCCGAAAGTTTCCATCGCAACGGGAACACCGTCACCCTGAACTGGTTCGGCTATATTCCGCCGAACCTTGTAGCCCTAACCCACTTGCGGCGGCTTGCTACCGCCGGTTTTTTTTGAGTTATAACCCATGACCGAAAGTTTTGCCGAACTGTTTGAACAAAGCCTGGCCGACAAGCAGATGCAGCCCGGTGCCATCGTCCAGGGACTGATCGTAGAAATCCGTCCGGACGCTGTGGTTGTCAATGCGGGTCTGAAGTCGGAAGGGCTGATTCCGATCGAACAGTTTTACAACGAGGAAGGCGTTCTCGATGTGAAAGTCGGGGATCAGGTCGAGGTGGCGCTGGATGCGCTAGAGGACGGTTTTGGAGAAACCCGGCTGTCCCGCGAAAAGGCCAAGCGCGCTCGGATCTGGAGCGCCCTGGAATCGGCTTTTGAAAAGGAGGAAATTGTCAAGGGCCTGATCAGCGGCAAGGTCAAGGGTGGCTTTACCGTGGAAATCGGCGAAATCCGCGCGTTCCTCCCAGGTTCTCTGGTCGACGTGCGCCCGGTGCGCGACGCCGCCTACCTGGAAGGCAAGGAACAGGAATTCAAGGTTATCAAACTCGACCGCCGCCGCAACAATGTCGTGGTCTCTCGTCGAGCTGTGGTCGAACAGGAATATAGCGCCGAGCGCGAAGCCTTGCTGCAAAACCTGCAGGAAGGCCAGATTGTCGATGGTGTCGTCAAGAATCTCACTGACTATGGCGCCTTCCTGGACTTGGGCGGCATCGACGGTCTGCTCCACATTACCGACATGGCCTGGCGACGGGTCAAGCACCCTTCGGAAGTGGTCGCGGTGGGTGACAATATTCAGGTCAAGGTGCTCAAGTTCGATCGCGACCGCAACCGCGTTTCCCTGGGTCTCAAACAACTTGGCGATGACCCTTGGATCGCCTTGGCGCGCCGTTATCCGGTCGGCACCCGTGTGTTCGGTAAAGTTACGAATATCGCTGATTATGGCTGCTTCGTGGAGATCGAGGAAGGGGTCGAAGGATTGGTCCATGTCTCCGAAATGGACTGGACTAATAAGAACGTCAACCCGAACAAGGTCGTGGCGCTGGGAGATGAAGTTGAAGTCATGGTGCTGGACATCGATGAAGATCGTCGCCGCATCTCGCTGGGCATGAAACAGTGTCAGCAAAATCCCTGGGATGAATTCGATCAAACCCACGGCAAGGGCGACCGTGTTTCCGGCAAAATCAAATCGATCACCGATTTCGGTATCTTCATCGGTCTGGATGGCGGCATCGATGGCCTGGTGCATCTATCTGATATTTCCTGGAATGCGCCGGGCGAAGAAGCCGTTCGCCAGTACAAGAAAGGCCAGGAAGTCGAGGCCGTCGTATTGGCGGTTGACCCCGAACGCGAGCGCATCTCGCTGGGCATCAAGCAACTCGACAAGGATCCTTTCTCCAATTTCGTCGCCGATCATCCCAAGGGGAGCGTAACCAAGGGCCGAATTCTCTCCGTGGACGCCAAAGGCGCCGTGGTGGATTTAGGCAATGGCGTGGAAGGAACGCTGCGCGCTTCGGAGCTGTCCCGCGAACGGGTCGAAGATGCGCGCGCTTTGTTGAAGGAAGGCGAAGAGATCGAAGCTAAATTCATTGGCGTCGACCGCAAGAACCGGACGATCAGCCTGTCCATCAAAGCCAAGGATATGGCCGAAGAAGCCGAGGTCTTGCAAGACTACAGCCGGAAATCCAGCACGGGCGCAACCTTGGGAGACATTTTCAAGGAACAGATCAGCGCCCAGCAGGACGAGGACTGAAAAGCGGTGCAAAAATTCCTCTCTTCTTCCTAACCGAAGAGGGGTTGACTCCCTTTTCAGGGAGTGATTTGTTGTCGATGATCGATGGGCTATCATCAATTTTCAGTTATACGGCGCAGATCGGCGCCGGTAGGATTACTGTTCGCTTGAGGATTTTTCATGACAAAATCGGAATTAATCGAAATTCTTGCCTGCAAAAGAAGCGATATTCCCTACAAGGACATAGAACAGGCGGTCAAAGCCATGCTGGAGCAGATGAGCGAATCGCTGGCTAATGGGGAACGGATCGAAATTCGTGGATTCGGTAGTTTTTCTCTGCATTTTCGCCCCCCGCGCATTGGCCGTAATCCCAAAACTGGCGATGCTGTGACGCTGACTGGCAAATATGTCCCACACTTTAAACCCGGTAAGGAGTTGCGTGAGCGGGTTAATTATCGCCATGGACACGGTCGCGATGACTTCTTGTGATGCCTGTCCTGATATCCGGAAGGCCCCGGTTGTCGTCCGCCGTTTAAAAGCCCACGGTAAAGTGGGTTTTTTTGTTGGAATTGAGGGGTAGCTCGTAGCTGCCACCGGGAAGCATCTAGCGAAGCGATGGTTCGAATCCACTGATTTCAAATTGCCCTGGCAGGTGAAGCCGATGTTCTGGATTAAATTTATTCTGATTAGCGCGATTTTGCTGGTTGTCTTGCTGTTAGGTGTGGAATTTTCCACTCTGCACACGGATCCAGTGACTGTTAACTATCTGTTGGGGACCACGACTCAGCCGTTATCATTGGTGGTAGTGAGCGCCTTCGCCGCAGGCGCGTTCGCGACAGCGTTGATTGGGGTCTTTGTCGTATTGCCATTGCGCTGGCAGGTCGCCCATTTGCGTCAAACTCTTTCCACGAAGGACCAGGAGATTAGCCTGTTAGTTCGAAAGGCGGGACGAGATGCGCGTTAGTCTGATGGAGACGCCCTGTTAGGTCATGATAGAATTGTTATGGCTATTGCTGCCGGTTGCTGCGGCCTCTGGTTGGTGGGCGGCCCGGCGTCAGCCTACGGATTGTCATGGAAGAACGATCCATAATACTGACTATTTCAAGGGATTGAATTATCTGATCGATGATCAAGCTGATCAGGCCATCGAGGTCTTTACCCGCATGGCGGATGTTGATCAGGATACCGCTGAAATTCATCTGGCTCTGGGAAATCTGTTCCGGCGCCGCGGTGAAGTTGACCGTGCGATTCATATTCATGGTAGTTTGATCGCCCGCACTAACCTGACTGATGATCAACGCCGTCGCGCTATGTTGGAACTGGGCGAAGACTATCTGCGAGCAGGCCTTTTTGACCGGGCCGAGGAACTGTTCCGGAAACTGCTGGATCAACCTGATCATACGGCGATTGCGCTATCCCGTTTAATCCATATCTTTCAGCAGGAAAAAGACTGGCGTCAGGCCATTGCCCATAGTGATCGCCTGGAGCAGATCAGCGGTGAATCCAGGCGACGGCAAACCGCACATTTCTGTTGTGAGCTGGCGGAAACCGCGAATGCGCAGAATCAGCATGAAGAGGCAGTGACTTGGCTACAGGATGCCTTAAAGCGTGATCCATCCTGTACTCGGGTCAATCTCCTGCTGGGTCGCCTGGCAATGCGGACTGGCGATTATCCAGCAGCCATCGCCGCATTTCAGGCGGTCGAGCAGCAAGACCGGGGTTACCTGCCCGAGGTGATCGCCCCGCTCGGTCAATGTTATGGCGCTTTGAATCGTCTTGATGAGTGGATTGCCTATTTGCGTGATGTGCAGGCGAGAGATCATGGCGGACGGATCACCGACGCCTTGGCTGAATGGCTCTTGCGCCAGGAAGGCGAGGAAGCCGCTCTGCAATTTCTTGAGCGTGAACTGCGGGAATACCCGACCCTGCTGGGTCTGCGCCGTTTGGTTGAAGTCAAACTGGCACGCGGCAAAGGCGCTGAGTATGCTGATCTGCGGGCGTTGCACTGTGTTAGCACTCAAATGCTCAATGGCGCTGCACGCTACCAATGCGGCTACTGTGGTTTTGTCGTCAAATCCCTACACTGGTGGTGTCCAAGTTGTCTGCAATGGAGCACTATCAAGCCGATACCCGACTTAGTGATGAAAACCAATCCCTGATTGCAGATTCCATTCCTGTGTCAAAAAAATATTGAACATTTGCTTAAAAAGACGACGGATTGACTTGCATTCTTCACGGGTATTTCTATGATTGTGATACTATCAGCTCTTTTGAGACTGACAGTATCACAGCCACTCTACTTTATGAGGAGAATGTTATGAAATTCTTAAATATGGCGCTGGCGCTTATCCTGATGTTGTTTTCTGTTGTGACGTTCGCGCAAGCCATCAATCTCAATACAGCCACTGCCAAGGAGCTGGAGAGTCTGAAAGGCATCGGTCCGGCCAGGGCGTCCGCGATTGTCAAGTATCGTGAAGAAAATGGTTCCTTTGAGTCAGTAGATGATCTAACCAAGGTTCCTGGCATCAAGGGTAAGATGCTGGAAAAGTTACTGGCCGATAACAAAGGCATGTTGACGGTAGAGGAAGCAGAGGAGACCGAAACGGCTGAGACACCGGAATCTTCATCCGCGCCTGAGATGCCCAAGACCCCGGAAATGCCATCCGCGCCGAAGATGCCTGAGATGCCCAAGACTCCGGAGATGCCCAAGACCCCGGAAATGCCCAAAGCGCCAAGCTAATGCCAATTCTTGATAGGTTTTGCTTCTTTCCGTTAGGGATCTAGGGAAATAGGGAAAATCCAGGTAGTTAATCATATTCTGGCCGCCATCAGGCGGCCAACGCCGTTTATAATGGGACTCTTTTCCGGCGACCACCGCCACTACTGGGAGCGCCCATGTTTCGTCCCCTGGAATTGTTCATTGGCCTGCGCTATACCCGCGCCAAACGCCGCAACCACTTTATTTCTTTCATCTCCCTGACTTCAATGCTCGGCATCGCGCTAGGCATCACCGCGCTGATCACCGTACTATCGGTGATGAATGGCTTTCAGCAGGAACTGCGCGGGCGCATCCTGGCAATGACCGCTCACGCTACGATCAGTCGCTGGGATGGATTGATCGATGACTGGCCTGCGATCCGTGATGCAGCCATGCGCCATCCTGAAGTTCAGAGCGGTGCGCCGTATATTCGTGGCGAAGCCATGCTCAATCATGCTTCGCTAGTTAGTGGTGCGTTGCTCCAGGGCATTCTGCCCAAGGAAGAGCAACAGGTCTCGGATATCGGCGAAAAAATGTTTCAAGGCTCGCTCGATAATCTGCGCCCCGGCGAATTTGGCGTCATTTTGGGCAAGGCCTTGGCGAATGCGCTGGGAGTAAGCATGGGCGATAAAGTGACGGTTATTACCCCACAGGCCAATGTAACGCCCGCTGGCGTATTGCCGCGACTCAAGCGTTTCCAGGTCGTCGGTCTTTTCGAGGCTGGCATGTATGAATATGACCGGGGCTATGCACTGGCGCATGTTGCCGACGTGGGTAAATTGTTTCAGTTTCCCGAGGGCATGGTCAGCGGAGTGCGCTTGAAATTACGTGATCTATTCCAGGCGCCGCGCCTGGCTCAACAGATTGCCAACCAACTGCCAAAAGGATATTTGTCTCGCGACTGGACGCAGGATCACGCCAGCTTTTTCCGGGCGGTGCAGATTGAAAAGACTGCAATGTTTGTCATTTTAACCTTGATTGTAGCGGTGGCGGCCTTCAACATTGTCTCCGCCTTAGTCATGGTGGTGACGGATAAACAGGCTGACATCGCCATTTTGCGCACCCTAGGCGCGACGCCGCTCAGCATCATGGGTATTTTCATCGTCCAGGGCATTACGATTGGTCTGGTCGGCACCCTGCTTGGATTATTTGGCGGCGTGTCGCTGGCGACGCATGTTGACGTGGTGGTGCCATTCATCGAGAACATGTTTGGCATTAAATTCCTGGCGCCGGATGTTTACCTGATCAGCGACCTGCCATCGCAAGTGCAATGGGGCGATGTGTCCACGATCGGATTGGTGGCCTTTGGATTGGCCGTGCTGGCTACGCTTTATCCGGCCTGGCGAGCGGCGCGGACTCAGCCGGCGGAGGCGCTGCGTTATGAATAAGGCGGCTGTGGACGAGAAAGGTATAGTGTTGGAATGTCGTCAACTGGCGAAATCGTTTCGGGAAGGCAGCGAGCGACTGGAAGTATTGCGGCATATTGATCTCCAGGTGCAGCGTGGCGAGCGACTGGCAATTATTGGTAGTTCCGGTTCGGGGAAGAGCACGCTATTACATTTACTCGGCGGACTCGATGCGCCGACCGCCGGTTCAGTGTGGGTGGCGGGTCAGGAATTAAGTCGATTGGGCAATGCTGGGCGTGGCCGCCTGCGCAACCGCTGGCTGGGGTTTATCTATCAGTTTCATCACCTTTTGCCTGAATTCACGGCGTTGGAGAATGTAGCGATGCCGTTGCTGATTCGAGGCGAACTCCCGGCGCGCGCCAAAGCGCAGGCGGCAGAATTGCTGGGCCGGGTCGGCTTGAGTCAGCGTCTCGGCCATAAACCGGGCGAATTGTCTGGCGGTGAACGGCAACGGGCGGCGGTGGCCCGGGCCTTGATTACACAACCAGCCTGCGTTTTGGCCGATGAACCGACAGGTAATCTGGACCGGCACAGCGCCGGGCAGGTTTTTGAACTGATGCTGGAGCTTAATCACGACCTAGGCGCCAGCCTGGTGATCGTGACCCACGATTCAGAATTAGCTGCGCGGATGGATGCGGTTTGGCGGTTGGCTGACGGGATGCTAACCTTGGAACACGGATGACGGATACCGAAGAATGACTTATGATACACTCCATGCATATTCTGTCGTCATACACATCTGCATGCCTGATTTGTCATATACCTCTGCCCTTTCACCAGGCGCGCAAGAGCCAACTTTGTGGCCGGGCGGAATGCGCACGACGTTACTCCCTGTTGCAACAGCAGGACAAGGTCTGCAAGAGTTGCGGACGCCCGCTTTCTATCAGGGAACAGCCCTTCGGGGTGTGCGCCAACGCGGCATGCCAACGCGCCATGGTGGCGGATCGCGCCCGCCAGGAGCGCGAACAACGCGAAAAATGGTATCAGGCGGTGCGCGAGCAGGCGGCGCGACTTCGCAGGCGGGCAACCAGCAACTTTGGCATCCCTGATGAAGAATCATTCCGTTTGGCAGTGGTTCCCGCCTCTCTGTCCCGGATCACCCGTCTGCCCGCGCAACGCCGGCGGGAGTTTCGCAATTACCTGAAAGAGTTGATCGATAAAGCGTTTGTCAGGCCCATCCCTCCAGTGGTTGATCCGGGCCAGACGGCGCCCTTGTCAGACGAAGATGCCCGGCTTCGGGCGGCTTCGGGCCAGGCGTGCGCTTGTTGCCGGGGATCCTGCTGCCAAGGCGGCGGATTTACTCATGCTTACCTGGAAATCGCCACTATACAGCGCTATCGGACGGCGCACCCGAATCAGCGCCCGCGCGGAGTGCTGGCCGCCTATATGAATTGTGTTGGTGACGAGACTGCGGAAGGTTCCTGCGTTTATCATCGAACCGATGGGTGCAGCCTGCCTAAAGACATGCGCGCCGATATTTGCAATAACTTCTACTGCGGGGGATTGCAGAATTTCCGGCAAAAAGCGGCGGTGGACGCGCCGACGCGGGGTTTCTTCGTGGCGGCGACCGAGGATACGATTCACCGGGCGGCTCTGGTTCATGAAGACCAATCTCTCATAGTTCCGGTACCGCCAACCGATGTGGATTAAAGCACATTAAGCCGGCGTTTCCACTTCTACCCGGTTGCGTCCTGTCTGCTTGGCCCGATACAGCGCCTGGTCGGCGCGGATCAGGATCACGTTAGCATCCAGATCCGCCGGTAAAAACAGCGTGACGCCAATGCTAACGGTCAAGGCGATTTTCGTTCCCTCCTCTGCCGGCATTGGCAAATTGGCTAACGCCCAACGCAGCCGTTCGGCCAGATGAAGCGCGCCATCCAGATCTGTATCGGGTAGCAGCGCGGCGAATTCTTCACCGCCAAGACGTCCAACCAGGTCCGTTCGACGCAAAACTTTCAAGGTGATGCTAGCAAAATGCTGGAGTACGGCGTCACCGGCAGCATGACCATAAGTGTCATTCACCTGCTTGAAATGATCGAGATCGAGCATGAGCAACGCCGTCGGTTTGGCATAGCGCTTGAAGCGATCCAATTCCAGCGCCATCTGCCCTAGAAAATGGCGACGATTCGCTAATCCCGTCAGATGATCCGTGGTGGCCAACCGTTTGAGTTCCTGTTCCCGCGCCTGGCGTTCGGTCTCGTCGCGCAGGATGCCCACGGCGTGCCACTGATTCTGGATCCGCACTGCGGATAAGGAAATGGCGACCGCGATTTCCGTCCCGTCCTTGCGTCGCGCGTGCATATCCAGCGTCTTGCCAATGGCGTTGCCGCATCCCGCGCGACTGAACTCCGGCAAGGCTTTGCGATAGGTCCCATGATAACGTTCGGGGGCCAGGAACTGATGCAGGGTTTGCCCCAATACTTCTTCCCGGCGATAGCCAAAGATAGATTCGGCAGCCGGGTTCCAAAAGGAAACCCGACCTTCCGGATCCATCATCACGATCGCGTCCTGAGCGGAATCGGTGATGCTGCGCAAAATGGCTTCCCGCTCGCGTAACACCTCCTCAGCCTGCTGGCGCTCGGTAATATCCTGCACCATGGTCATTAAATACCGGACTGATCCATCTGCATGACGCACGTTTTTGGCCGACACCAGGGCATGCACAATTCCGCCATCCCGGCGAATATAACGCTTATGCATCGAGTAGCCTTCGGCTTCCCCTGATGCAGCCCGTTCAAATTTCTCTGTATTTTCTTCTAGATCATCGGGATGAGTCAGCTCATCCCAAGTCTTGGCGGTGAGTTCCTGACGTGGATAACCCAGTATCTCGCAAAGACGATCATTAAACTGCACCCAGTGTTTGTCGGGTGCGATGATTGCCATACCGATCAATCCCAGTTCGTAATAGCTACGAAATTGCTCCTCACTTTCCCGCAAGGCGTCTTCCATAGTTTTTTGCGCGCTGATGTCGTTGACGACCATCAGCAGTTTTAATGACGACGGGGATTGTTCCTGGAAAAATGCATCCGATTCACGGCGGCCCGTCAACCGCGCCAGGAACTGCCGGCCTTTTTTTCCATGCAATGTTGCATCAATGCTCTTGCCTTCAGGGCTGTTAAAGAACGCGCGGAAACGGCTGAGAAAAATGTCCCGCTCTGTTCCTTCCATAAAATCCGCCAGCGCTTGATTAATGAGATCGGGGCCTTCCCAACCCAGTTGATCTGCAAGAGTTTGATTGACCTGGCAAATGACGCCGTTGACATCCAGGGACAGATAACCGATTGGCGCATGATGATAGAGCTTTGCATAACGATCCCTGATGCGTTCAAGCTGATGTTGCGCGCTGCGCAAATCCTCGTTTTGGAGTTCCAGTTCGATTTGATATACCGACAGATCATGCACTAAGCGCCTGACTTCGGTTGGCGGCAAATCGAGGCTTGTTTGATCGGACCGGTTGAGCAACGCTTCCGCACGCTCGCGTAACGACCGTTGGCGTTGGTCCGCATCCATCTTGACGCCCATTGGAATGACCTCCGCCTATACCACGACCTGCGCCTGCATCTGGGAACTGGGATTTATGACGCCCATCATATCGGCTATTTTTGTTGAATTCGGTTTTAATATCACTCCACGTTCGGTCACTAACGCATCCACGAGTTCCGCAGGCGTCACATCGAACGACGGATTCCAGACCTCGGCTCCGGCAGCAGCCACTGGGTGGCCGTTAAAGTTCAACAGCTCCTCAGCGGCGCGCTGTTCGATGGGAATGGCTGCACCTGCTGGAGTCGCCAGATCTACGGTCGACGCAGGGGCGACCACCATGAATTTGACGCCATGATGGCGAGCCGTCACCGCCAGGCCATAGGTGCCGATTTTATTAGCGACATCGCCATTGGCGGCAATGCGATCGGCGCCCACTATGACCCAGCGGACTCCACCCTGCTGCATCAGCGCCGCCGCCGCGCTATCCGCCAGGAGCGTGACTGGAATGCCATCCTGCGTCAGTTCCCAGGCAGTCAACCGTGCGCCCTGCAACCAGGGGCGCGTCTCATCAGCATAAACCCGCTCAATCAGTCCCGCTGCATAACCGGCGCGAATGACTCCGAGCGCGGTGCCGTAACCGCCGGTAGCCAGCGAGCCGGTATTGCAATGGGTTAACACGGCTCCTTGTTCGCCCAGCAAGTTAGCGCCCAGCAGACCCATGCGCTGGTTGGCGGCAATATCTTCCTCATGAATCGCCCGCGCCTCGATCAGCAACCGTTCCAGCGGAGCATCAGCAACTTCGGCGATGACTCGCTTCATGCGTTGCAGCGCCCAAACTAGATTGATGGCGGTCGGTCTGGATGCGGCAAGCCGGTTCAGATCTTCCTGTAGTGAAATTTGCCAGCACTCCCGTTTCTCGGTATAACCAGTTCGGGCTGCCAACGCCACACCATAGGCTGCGGTAATGCCAATGGCCGGCGCGCCGCGCACCACCATGCAGCGAATCGCTTCAGCAACCTCAGCAGCGGTCGTCAACCGCTGGTAGCGGATTTCCCTTGGCAGTAGGCGCTGATCCAGCACTTCCAAAGCATCATCGCGCCAAACGATGGCGCGGACGTGATCGTGATCATGCGGCATCATGGAGCCTCAATCGCCTTGAAAAAGTCATTATCCAAGGTTGATTCGGTGGACTTAATGTTTTTTTGTAAATAAACAACAATTGAAATTCGCAAAGGGACCACGGAAAAAAACCTTGCCAAAATACCACGATAACGCGCAGAATAGCACTATTTATTCTCAGAACAACATTTTTTGCAATTCTGACACAATGTTGTATCATTACACATCAAGACCGGCCGGCAAGCCATTCGCAATGGCAACCGCTCGGGTATACTGGTTGAGTGGATGATCGCGGTTAAGCCGACCCGGTCCCCGCGACCTAAAATTCTTGATGTGCCGTGTACTGAATTTTCAGCGCCTATTGGGAGAGTATACCGATGAAAGTAAATCTGCATAAGCTCAGCCTGGGTCTGGCTGCTTCGATGATGCTGTTTGCCGCGTTGCCGGCGCACGCAATCAACAAGTATGGCTGTATTTACGCCGTGGATCCCTACGATAAGATCGTTAAAGATCCTTATGGCAACTGCATCCGCACCCCGTTCTGGACCCCCGAGAAGAATGTTCCAGAGTGCGGCGCTGTTGCAGTGGTCGAGCCGCCCCCGGCTGCTCCGGTGGTCGAAACCCTGACCCTGGGCGCCGACGCCTATTTTGACTTTGACAAGGCCACCATTAAGCCCGCTGGCCGCGCTAAGCTCGATCGTCTGTCAAGCGACTTGCGCCGCGTCGCCTCGGTTTCCTCGATCCTGATCGTCGGCCACACCGATAGCAAGGGCACGGAGGAATACAATCAACGTCTTGGCCAGCGCCGCGCCGATTCCGTAGCCAGCTATCTGGTTTCTAGGGGAGTGCCCGCCTCATTGATTAGCACCCAGAGCCGTGGCGAGCTTGACCCGGTTGCGCCGAACACCCTGCCCAATGGTCGGGATAACCCACAGGGCCGCGCTCTGAACCGGCGAGTGGTGATCACTGTCACCGCTCAGGAAAAGGTTATTAATCAGTAAGTCTTCGGTCTTTTACCGTAGGATCCGCGCCCCGGTGAACCGGGGCGTTTTTTTACGCCACATGAATTAGCCGCTATAATCCGGCGTCACCGTCCGGAGAATTGCGTATGCCACAAGTCGTCACTACTTTGCTCGACGCCCATTGGATCGTTCCGGTCGAGCCAGCAGGGCAAGTTCTCGAGCACCATGCCCTCGCTATTCAAGAAGGGCGCATTCTGACCATTCTGCCCCAGGCTGAAGCCGCGACCCGCTATACGGCTGAAAACCATCTCCGCTTCGACCAGCATGTATTGATGCCGGGCCTGATCAATGCCCATACCCACGCCAGCATGACCCTGATGCGCGGTCTGGCCGATGATTTGCCGTTGATGCGCTGGCTGCAGGATCATATCTGGCCGGCGGAAATGCGCTGGGTGGATACCCACTTCGTTCGCGACGGGACGCGCCTGGCCATTGCCGAAATGCTGCGCGGCGGCGTAACCTGTTTCAACGATATGTACTTCTTTCCAGAAGCAGCGGCCGCTGTCGCTCGTGAAGCGGGGATGCGCGCCTGCGTTGGGTTGATCGCCCTGGATTTTCCCTCGGCCTATGCCCGAACACTGGACGAATACCTGGATAAAGGGCTGGCGCTGCACGAAGCCCTTGAACTTGAACCGTTGCTCCACACCGCCTTCGCGCCGCACGCCCCCTACACGGTGTCGGCGCCCGCGCTGGAGCGAATTAGTCAGTTGGCGGCGGATCGGAACATCCCGGTGCATATCCATGTTCACGAAACCGCTGCTGAAGTCGCCCAATTTGTCGCCGAACAGGGTTGCCGGCCACTGGAGCGACTGGAACAATTGGGCTTGTTGTCTTCGCGGCTACTCGCCGTCCATCTGACCCAGGCAGAGCCTGGCGAAATCGAGCGACTCGCGCAAGCGGGCGCTCACGTGGCGCATTGCCCGGAATCCAACCTCAAGCTGGCCAGCGGCTTTTGCCCCACCGCCCGACTGGATGTTGCGGGCGTCAATGTCGCGATCGGCACTGATGGCGCGGCCAGCAACAACGATCTCGACCTGTTCGGCGAATTGCGCACCGCCGCATTGCTCGGTAAGGGCATAGCTGGCGACGCGGCGGTTCTGCCGGCAGAGAGAGTGCTGCGCATGGCGACTCTCAATGGCGCGCAAGCACTTGGATTAGCTCAGGAAACCGGTTCGCTGGAACCGGGCAAGTCCGCTGATATCATCGCTATCGATCTTGGGGCATTGGAAGCCGAGCCGGTTTACCATCCTATCTCGCAACTGGTTTACGCCACGGGGCGCCACCAGGTCAGCGATGTCTGGGTCGCAGGCCAGCGGTTGCTGGCCGGCCGACAATTGACCACTCTGGATACGCAAGAGATCATTCAGCGGGCGCGGAGCTGGCGGGATCGCATCGCCGCAACTGACCGGGCGTAAAATCCCGGTAGGATCGGTCAAACCCGCCAACAATTCTTTTTTAAACCAGTGGAACCGGACATGACCACCGCCAATCCGAATGTCGATTATCAGGAAATCGCCAAATTCGAGGAACTCGCCAGTCGCTGGTGGGATCCGGACAGCGAATTCAAGCCTCTGCATGATATCAATCCTCTGCGTCTGAACTATATTGATGACCATGTTGGTGGCCTGGCCGGAAAACGAGTGCTGGATGTAGGCTGCGGCGGTGGTATTCTGGCCGAGAGCATGGCGCTGCGCGGTGCTCAAGTGCTGGGCATCGATATGGGCGAAGCGCCATTGGCGGTCGCGCAATTGCACCAACTGGAATCCGGCGCGATTCTCGACTACCGACGCATCACCGCCGAAGACTTGGCCGAAGGCGAATCTGGCAGTTTCGATGTGATTACCTGTATGGAAATGCTGGAACACGTTCCCGAACCCGCCTCGACCATTCGCGCCTGCGCCCGACTGGTCAAACCGGAGGGTCATCTGGTCTTTTCGACCATCAACCGCAATCCCAAGTCCTATTTGTTCGTCATCATCGGTGTGGAGTACGTGCTGCGGATGTTGCCCAAAGGCACTCACGACTACCGCAAGTTCATTCGCCCCTCGGAGCTGGATAGCTGGACGCGAGAAGCCGGTTTGACGATTCGGGAAATGACCGGCCTGCATCACAATCCGCTGACGGGCCGCTACTGGCTGGGGCCGGGCGTGTCGGTCAACTACATGGTCCATTGTCGAACGGACTGCGTGGCATGACCTCCCGCGTCATGGGCGAGCAATCGCCAGCTTGTGTGTTATTCGACCTGGATGGCGCCTTGCTGGACACCGCCCCGGACCTGGCGGCGGCTTTGTGGCGGCTGTGCCGCGAGCGCGGCGTTCCCGAACCCGCGTTTTCAACCATTCGGTCAACCGTCTCGCACGGTTCGCCTGGGATGCTCAAAGCCTGCTTCGGCCTTGGGATTGATGATTCCTTATATGCGGAATACAACCAGCGATTTCTAGAATTCTATTCCCAGGCCATTGCCGTCGACACGACCCCGTTCCCCGGCATGGAAGAGGTTCTGGCGCATCTGGAAGCCAGCTCGATACCTTGGGGCATCGTGACCAACAAACCTGGCTGGCTGACTGAGCCGTTAGTGAAAGCGCTGGGCTTATGGTCGCGGGCCGCTTGCGTGGTCAGCGGCGACACGCTGGACAAGCGCAAACCCGATCCAGAGCCGCTGTGGCATGCCTGTGATCAGATCGGCGTGACGCCAAACCGCTCGCTGTACGTGGGCGACGCCGAGCGCGATATACAGGCAGGTAAACGGGCCGGCCTGTTAGCGCTGGTGGCGGGATTTGGTTATCTAAGCATCGAGGATCGACCGGAAGAGTGGGGAGCGGATGGTTTTCTGGAGCAACCGCTCGATTTGATGATCTGGGTCGGTGGATCAGCCTGTTCCCAGTCGTCGCCATGTCCGACGCCACCAGGAATGATTCGATGAGAACCCACTGGCTCGCGCCCACAACACAGTGATGTTGTCCTGATGCGGACGCGCATGGGCCGCCACTGCCGATAGCAACGCCTGGCAGGGTGTTCCATCTATCTGAGGATAGTGTTTTAACATCGCCGCAATTTGCTGCTCGCTCAACGTCAATACCCCATCGCTCGCCAGCAGAATCTGATCGCCTTCTCTAAGCGCACAGGCCCGACGCGGTAAATCCACCATATCCAGAACGTCGCCAGTGACTGCGCTCATCAATGCATTGCGGTCCGGGTGCCGGGCGGCGGTATCCGCGCTGATCTCGCCTGCGGCGACTCGATGAGCCAGGATACTGCGATAGGCATGATCCTCATTCAGACGACATAGCCGCCCCTGCCGCCATAACCACAGTGGCGAATCGCCGACGCTGATCCAATACAAACCTTCTTCGGCCAGCACCACGGCCAGCAGTGTGCAGCCCATGCCACTCAAGCCTTCCGGGTCGGTAGCCGCCTCCCGACCCATCTGAACATTGACATGCAACAAGGTCTGTTCAAGCCGGTCCGGAATCGTCATAGCGTCTATAGCATCATAAGTCTTGATAAACTCGCGCACCGCCAAGGCGCTGGCCAATGCGCCGCCCCGTTCGCCGCCCATGCCATCCGCTAACACCAACAGCAGGTCGCCTGCTCCTAGTTCTGACGGCAGTTCGAACACGCCGTAATCATCCTCCTGACGCGCACGGCTGCCTTGCGCCATGCCTTCATCATGAATCCACGCCGCCATCCTGTATTCTCCCCGTCAATTGCTAGCGCACCAGTCGAAGCCGGGACCGCACAATGGCGCAAACCGCAAACGGGTCTGCCCAACTTGCAGCGTTTCGTTGCCTTTCAGTTCCACGGATTCCCGGATCATGCGTCCATCCAGCCAGGTTCCAGTAGCGACCGACTGCAAATAGAAGCACCGGGACCGCATGGTGTAAATGATGGCGGCCTGATTCTCCAGCGCGATAGCCTCATCGCCAAAATCTAATCGAAGCCGTGAACCTGCGCCTCGACCCAAGTCATTGACGCCATAACCCAGTGATAACACCTTGCCCCGTCCAGGGCCGGCAATGACCACCAGCCAGCCCACAACAAGATCAGACAAAGCATCCCCGGTCACCGTTGTGGAGGGGGTCGCTGTCGCCGCTGGATGCGTCGCTGGCGTCCCATCCATTCGAGAGCGATTGCTCCCTTCGGGACGGGCGATGCGACGGGTCGGTTCAACAGGCGGGTTTGGCGGGGAACCGTCTTTTTTAAAGCCGCGATACAGGGGCATGCGACTTCTCCTGATTTTAAGGGCGGTCTGCGCGAACCACCTGATTTATGAAAGGTCCACCCGAAAATGCAGGCGCACCTCGCCTAGCTCCACAATATCCCCATTCCCAAGCACTTGACTTTGAACACGTTTTCCGTTCACCCAAGTGCCATTCGTGGAATTCAGGTCGCAAATCTGGAACGAACCATCGGGTAAATAATAGATCTCGGCGTGGTGCCCCGAGACCGAATCATTCTCGAAACTGATGTCGTTATCCGGCGCGCGACCCAATCGACAAAGAGTTGATTGTAATCGCAAATCCCCTTTGCCCAATGCGTCGGTGCGTATAAAGCGCGCTCGCACGGGCATTGATTTAGGCGATTTGTTCTTTTGGCGCGAAAAAGGCCAAAACTTGAAGTTCATTTTTGATTAAACCCCGAATTGCCGGGATCACTCCAGCGATTAGCGCTTGGCGTTGCCCTGGTTGAGTCCGCCTGCGCAGGTTTTTTTGCTGAGGGATCATACGGTATCACTTTCCATGGACGTGTTTTTTTCTTGACCGGCTGCTGGGTGCGCTGAGTCTTCCTGGGTGTTTTTGGTTCCTCAGTCACAGCGCGCCGGTTCGCCGGTTCGGTTGAAGTATCGGCCTTTGGCGTAATGTTAGCAGGAACCGTGCCGGGTATTGATACGGGTATGCCGGTAACGCCCGTGGTTGAAGCGTCCACGCCAGTTGTTTCCGGCTCCTTCTCAGCGCTTGCCGACTCAGCTCCGTCCTGCGTCGCCGGAGGTTCAGGCGCGCCTGTTATTTCCGGTGCGCGCTCGGCGACCGCCGGTTGCGACGCTCCATCCGCCTCTATCGGTAAATCTGGCGAATCCACGGTTTCCTGCGCACTCTCCACAGCCGCGGGTTCAGATTTACTCCCAACCTCCGGTTTCGCAGGCGAAATTAGCGCACTGGTCATTTCGGCGTTTTCAACCGGCGTCGGGGTATCGGCCATCCCATCCGATGTGGTTGGCGAAGGTCCAGGCGGCGTCGGAGTTGATGCCGGGGCTTCAGGGGGCGTTGGCGAGTCGGCGACTACAGGTTCTTGTTGGCCCAAGTGGTAACGTGGCGGTGGTTTCGATTCCACAGTTGGCTGTGGGGTGGGTTCGGACAAGCCGAGCCAGATCAACAGCGCCGCTACGGCCACGAGCGCTACGCCGCCGCCCACGAAAGCGATTAAGCGCCATTGTGACGCAGACCCTTTCGGGGGTTTTTGCTGTTGTTTAGCCGATGGGGCGCGCGCAGAGGGTTGGGTGAATTGCAGCCATTCGCTGTGATCCGGTTCCACCGGTTCCTGCGGATGCCTGGGCGGAAGATGAGCGGTCTGCTGCGCTTCAGGTCGCGTCGGTTCCGCTGCCAGTTTTGCAGGATGATGGGTAATCCGCGATGTTTCGAGCATTGGGGCAGGCTTAGTCGCTTTGATCGGCAGCATGATTACCGTTTCATCACTATTGTCATCCTGCGCGCCAGCGAGCGCTGCCTGTACTTCGACGACGGTGCTGAACCGCTGATCTGGCCGCACCGCCAACATGCGATCGATAACCCGAAGCAAATTCGTGCTATAGCGGCCGGCGCCTGCTTTGACGGCGGGTTCCAAACTATCATCCAGCAACCGGTCCGCAGCATCGGTCGGAGTGTGGCCAGTGATACAGCGGTACAACACCGCGCCAAGGGCATAGATATCGGTCCAGGCGCCATAGCGGTCATTGCGCGTTGTATATTGTTCAGGCGGCGAGTAGCCGGGCGTGACCAGACTGGTAACGCTTTGGCTATGGCGACCCACGGCCTGTCGCGCCGCGCCGAAGTCAATCAGAATGACCCGGTGGTCGCTGGCGCGCACATATAAATTTGAAGGTTTAATATCGCGATGCAGATAACCCTGTTCATGCACTGCGCACAGCGCGGGCAGTACATCCTCCAGTAAGCCGCGCACTTCATCTTCGCGAAGCTTTTCTTCTTCCCGAAGTATCATGCTAAGCGATTGGCCTTCCTCGTAATCCATCACGATATAGGCGGTGCCATGCGCCCGGAAGTAGCGTTTGACCCGCACCACATAGGGATGCTGAATCCGCGCCAGTACGCGGGCCTCATCGAGAAAACGCTCCAGTCCCCAGCGATAATCGGACAACTCCCCATTACTGCCGCTAACGTCGCCCTGAGTATTCGGATGCACGGTCAGACCGTCAGGATCGCGAAACGACCATTCCACCGGGAAGTATTCCTTGATCGCCACCCAGGCATCCAGATGAGTATCGAGCGCCTTGTAGGTCACGCCAAATCCGCCAGCGCCCAGAATGGAGTCAATGCGATATTCGTCCAGCATGCATCCCACGGGAAGGGCGTTAGCGCGACGACCGCTGCTCTTGGAGGCTGTGGAAGAGGGCGTGGTAGTCATAAATACAAACCGGTCAGGTTGAAGATCATCTGAATAATTAAAAATCCGCGCTGCGTGGAGTGCGTGGGAAAGGGATCACATCGCGAACATTGCTCATGCCGGTCACATAGCTGACCGTGCGTTCAAAGCCCAGCCCAAACCCCGCATGGGGCGCGCTGCCATAGCGACGCAGGTCTCGATACCAATTATAGGCCGTCTTATTGATGCCCAGTTCATCCAGTCGTGCGTCCAGAACCTCCAGCCGTTCTTCGCGCTGACTCCCACCGATGATTTCGCCAATGCCCGGCGCCAATACGTCCATCGCCGCAACCGTGCGACCGTCATCGTTCAGACGCATGTAGAAGCTTTTGATCGCTTTGGGATAGTTCATCAATATCAGAGGCCGCCCCACGTAATCCTCGGCCAGATAACGCTCGTGCTCGGATTGAAGATCCATACCCCACTGGACAGGAAACGCAAAAGGCCGATTTGCGTGTTCCAAAATCTGAATCGCTTCGGCGTAGTCCATGCGCTCGAAAGGTGAATTCACCACCTGTTCCAGGCGCTGGATACAGGTTTTATCAATCCGTTGGGCGAAAAAGGCCAGATCATCGGCGCGTTCTTCAAGCACGGCCTGGAAGATGAATTTCAACAACGCTTCGGCCAGATCGGCGTTGGTATGGAGGTCAGCGAAGGCGGTTTCCGGCTCCACCATCCAGAACTCCGCCAGATGGCGACTGGTATTGGAGTTTTCAGCACGGAAGGTCGGCCCAAAGGTGTACACCTTGGATAACGCCAGACAGTAGGCTTCGACATTGAGTTGGCCGGAGACGGTTAGAAACGTCTCGCGGCCAAAGAAGTCCTGTTCAAAGTCGATATGACCCTCGGCGGTGCGCGGTGTATTCACCCGATCCAGGGTGCTAACCTGGAACAGCGCGCCTGCTCCCTCGCAATCGCTGGCGGTGATGATCGGGGTATGCACCCAGAAATAGCCCCGCTCGTGAAAAAACCGCTGAATGGCCTGCGCCAGGGCGTGCCGAACTCTTGCCACCGCGCCGATGCTGTTGGTGCGTGGCCGCAGGTGCGCCACCGAGCGCAGATATTCAAAACTGTGTGATTTGGGTGCAATGGGATAGGTTTCCGGGTCCTCGACCCAACCAGCAACCTCTACGTGGTCAGCCCGCAGTTCGACGGTTTGACCCTTGCCGGAAGAGGCGACCAGTTCACCGGTGACGCGCAGCGCGCAACCTGTGGTCAAATGCGTCACTTCACTGGCGTAATTGGGTAATTCGGTTGGGGCAATGACTTGCAGCGTATCGAAGCACGAACCGTCGTGGAGCGTGATAAAGGACAGTCCAGCCTTGGAGTCGCGGCGAGTGCGCACCCAGCCCTGCACGACGATCCGGCGACCCAGAGAGACCTGGCCACTGAGTACAGTAGCAATGGCATGGATGGACATTGGCTATTTGGCTCCTGACGCGACGCCAGGCAATAAACCTGACGCTACGCACTCAGTTAGATCTGCTCCTGATATTTTTCGAAGTGTCGCGCTTTGGCTTGGCCAATCCAGTCATCACGGCGAATACGCCCAAACGACTTGATCGCCGCTTCAACCCGGTCAATATCGGCATCACTCAAAGTCGCCAACTCCTGATAGCGGGAGATGCCGCAAGCGTTCAGTTTTTTTTCCAGGGCCGGACCGATGCCGCTGATGAGTTTGAGATCGTCGGGTTCAATACGCGCCGGCTTGGCGGGTATTCTGACCAGCGCCGGTTTGGGTGTAGCTTCGACCGGAGCGGGTTCTGGCGCAGCTTCGACCGGGGCGGGTTCGGATACAGCCGCGACCGCAACAGGTTCTGACGCAGCTTCGACCGGGGCGGGTTCTGGCGCAGCTTCGACCGGGGCGGGTTCGGACACAGCTGCAACCGCAACAGGTTCTGGCGCAGCTTCGACCGGGGCGGGTTCGGACACAGCTGCAACCGCAACAGGTTCCGGCGCAGTTTCGACCGGGGCGGATTCCGGCGCTGTTTTAAGCTGGGACTTGGACGCCTTGGCTGGCTTCTTTGCCACAGCCGCTGCCTCGGGCGATGACGGTGGGGTCGCCCAATCCGGGTAAGCAAACCCACTTCGACGCAGCACCGCGAAATATTCATCCCACCACTGGTTCTGAGTTTGAATCCAGCGCTGTAGCACATCCTCCATTTGCTGCACCCAGGGAGCCATAACTTCTGGCGTTCCTTGTTCATTGGCGACTTTATGCACCCATTGCTCAACCCAGTTTGCTTCCTGTTGCAGGGTCTTCTTGACCGCTGACTCCCAGGCTGCCAGATTCTTGAGATAGGTTTCCCGCCACGCCTCAACTCCGGCCGGCGGTTGAAAGGGCACAGCGGAACATAGACTTTCCCAGAGGCGTTTCTGGGCGTCGGTCCAGCTTTTGAAAATGTCTTCGTTGATCCACGGCTTCACGTTGCTAACCTCTAGCATTTATGACAAGGTCAGGATTGGCTATAGTGTAGCGGTTTTCCCTGCTTTTCACTCCACCCCGTTGACTTTTCGCGTAAAGCAAGCAGAAAACTTACTTCACTCGCATTCCCGGTTCTGCGCCGCTGTCAGGGGTTAACAAGTAAATGCCCTTGCCATCGCCCGCTGCCAAAACCATACCCTCCGAAATGCCAAAGCGCATTTTGCGGGGCGCCAGGTTGGCGACCATCACGGTCAGTTGTCCATGCAGATCTTCCGGCGCATAGGCTGACTTGATTCCGGCAAACACTTGACGAACCTCGCCGCCTACATCCAACTCCAATCGCACCAGTTTATCAGCGCCAGCAACGGCTTCAGCTTTGACAATTCGCGCCACACGCAGGTCGACCCTGGCAAAATCATCAATGGTGATGGGGGGGCTGACCGGATCATCAATCAGCGGCCCAGAAGGTGGGATAGGCGCTTTCCCCGTAGAAGAATCATTCTCCCTGGACTCATCCACCATAGCGGTAATCTGCGCCCTATCGACCCGTTGCATCAAGGGCTTGAATTCGCCAATCGTATGATCCAGCAAAGGCGTCTCCAGATCATCCCAGCGCAGCGGCGGAATTTGCAGAAACTGTTCGACCTGGGCAGCCAGGCCCGGCAACACCGGCTTGAGGTAAATAATCAGCGTCCGGAATAGGTTCAAACCCAGACTGCACACCGTGCGCACTTCATCCCCGCTGTCCGGCTGCTTGGCCAGCGCCCACGGCTTGCGTTCATCGATGTACTGATTGGCGCGATCGGCCAACGCCATGATCTCGCGCATGGCCCGACCGAATTCCCGGCCTTCGTAAGCTTGGGCAATAGATGCGCCGGCGGCGGCAAACTCGGCATACAACGCCGGTTCGGACAGGCTGTCGGCCATCCGGCCTTTGGAACGGCGGGTGATGAAGCCGGCGCAACGGCTGGCGATGTTGACCAGTTTGCCGACCAGGTCGCTGTTGACCCGATGCAGGAAATCCTCGAAATTTAGATCAAGGTCATCAACGCCATCATTCAGCTTGGTCGCGAAGTAGTAGCGCAGATATTCCGGGCGCAGATGATGGAGATAGGTGCGGGCCTTGATGAAAGTGCCCCGCGATTTAGACATCTTCTGCCCATCAACTGTTAAAAACCCGTGGCAATGTACAGCCGTTGGCTTGCGGAAACCGGCGCCGGTCAGCTCCGCGGGCCAGAATAAAATGTGGAAATAGGCAATATCCTTCCCGATGAAGTGATAAACCTCGGCGGCGCTGTCCGGGTTCCAGAAATCATCGAAGCACAGGCCGGTCCGATCGCAATAATTCTGGAAGCTGGCCATGTAGCCAATCGGCGCGTCCAGCCAAACGTAGAAGTATTTGCCAGGCGCATCGGGAATCTCGAACCCCCAGTAAGGCGCGTCGCGGGAGATGTCCCATTCTTGCAATCCGGCGGTAAACCATTCGTTGAGCTTGTTGACCATCTGCGGCTGGATGGGTCCGCTGGTGATCCAGATCTTCAACAGGTTCTCGAAATCGGCCAATTTGAAGAAAAGATGCAGTGACTCTCGGGTCACGGGGGTCGCGCCGGAAATGACCGAACGGGGATTTTTCAGGTCGGTCGGGGAATACGTGGCTCCACAATTTTCGCAACTATCGCCATATTGATCGGCTGCGCCACAGCGTGGGCATTCGCCTTTGATAAAGCGATCCGGCAGAAACATCTGCTTTTCCGGATCGAAGGCTTGGGTGATGACCCGGCGGCTGATATGGCCAGCGGCGTCCAACCGTTGGTAGATCAATTCGGCGTAATGGCGGTTTTCCGGGGAATGTGTTGAATAATAGTTGTCGAATTCGATCAGGAAATCGGCGAAATCGGCCTGATGCTCGCACCAGACCTGCTCAATCAATTGTTCCGGCGTCACGCCATCCTGTTCGGCGCGCAGCATGATCGGCGTGCCGTGTGCGTCATCGGCGCACACGTAGTAACATTCATGGCCGCACAGTTTCTGGAAGCGCACCCAGATATCGGTCTGGATGTATTCCACCAAGTGGCCGATGTGAATGGGGCCGTTAGCGTAAGGCAAGGCGCTGGTGACGAGGATTCGACGGTTTTGGTCGCTCATGGCAAGGGAAATCGCAGTGAAGGAAATCGGAAAAACAGTTAAGTTAGCAGCATTCCGCCATGACTGTCATCTACCCTTTGACGCGGGAGAAGGCGTTCTCTCATCGGAGAGAACCCACGATTCCCCGCTGCTGGCGGGGGAACAGGGGTAGAATCGTAACGCACTCAATCGAGAGGAAACTGAATTAATGTCCGTTGTATCGCGCACCGATGTGGAGAACGCCCTCAAGGGCTATGTGGACCCCTATCTTGAGCAGGATCTGATTGCCGCCAAATGCGTCAAACAGATTCGGACGGAGGAGAATGGACGTGTTGAAATTTATGTGGAACTGGGGTTTCCGGCAGCAGGATATCGGGATACGCTGATTGCTGCGCTCCGCGACCGATTGACCACGTTGCCAGGCGTTACCGAAGCAGCCGTTCGCGTGGACAGCAAGGTCGTCGCCCACGAGGTGCAAAAGGGTTTGAAACCTTTGCCGGGGGTGCGGAATATCATCGCCATTGCTTCCGGCAAGGGCGGAGTGGGCAAATCGACGACGGCGGTCAATCTGGCGCTAGCGCTGAGCGCCGAAGGCGCGCGGGTTGGCTTGCTGGACGCCGACATCTACGGCCCCAGCCAACCGCGAATGTTGGGCGCCAGTCAGCAACCCGAGTCGCCCGACGGCAAGTCATTATCGCCCGTGGTCAGCTACAATATTCAGTCAATGTCCATCGGCTATCTGATCGAGGAAGACACGCCGATGGTGTGGCGCGGGCCGATGGTCACCCAGGCGCTGGAGCAATTATTGCGCGACACCCGCTGGCATGATCTGGATTATCTGATCATCGACCTGCCGCCGGGGACGGGCGACACGCAGCTGACCCTGTCGCAGAAGGTTCCGGTCAGCGGGGCGGTCATCATTACCACCCCGCAGGATATTGCCTTGTTGGATGCGCGTAAAGGATTGAAAATGTTTGAGAAGGTTGAAGTGCCGGTATTAGGGATTGTCGAAAATATGAGCACTTATATTTGCTCCCAATGCGGCCATGAGGAAAACATCTTCGGCGAGGGTGGGGGCAAGCGTATGGCGGAACAGTATAATGTGCCATTTCTTGGCGCATTGCCGCTGGATATTCGGATTCGCCAGGAAACCGACAATGGCCGTCCGACTGTGGCGGCGGAACCGGCAAGCCGGATCGCCGAGTTGTATCGGGACATCGCGCGGCGCGCCGCCGCTCGCCTGTCGCTGCAGGCGAAGAATTACAGCCACAAGTTTCCAAACATTGTCATTCAGAATACATAAAGCTTTCCCGATCTATTGTCGGGCGTGGTCACTTCGAGTTCTCTTGAGAGGAGGTATGCGGATGAAATTTCTGAAAACCGGATGGGTAGCGGTCGCGATAGCGGCAACGGGGCTGTTGATCCTGCCTGTCGACGCAGCAAATGCAGCGGAAAAGTGTCGACAAGAAAAGGTGATCGTCAACGGTCGCGTGGTCGAAACTAAGACCGTCTGCACGAAAACCAAACCCAAGCCCAAATATCGTACTGTTTGTGAAGAATACTGGCGTCGTGGAATCAAATACCGCGAGTGCCACGAAGTCAGAGTACGTTAAGCCTTCGCCAAGCGCGGCCCAAACCGCGCTTGGCGTTTTCCAGGGAGAACGCCTTGCGTCTGTGTGATCGTGACATCGAACGCTGTCTTGAGGAAGGCCGAATCCGTATCGAACCGCGTCCGTTGCCCAATCGCATCAACGGCGTCAGCGTGGACCTGCATCTCGGGCATCGTTTCCGCGTGTTCAACGACCATGCCGCCTCGCACATCGATTTAAGCGGCCCGCGGGAGGAAGTGGATCACGCTATCAATCGGATCATGGGCAAGGAGATCCGGATTGGCGCTGACGACGCCTTTTTCATACATCCCGGCGAATTGGCTTTGGCCGCTACCGTCGAGACCATCACCGTACCGGATGATCTGGTTGGCTGGCTGGATGGACGTTCCAGCTTGGCGCGTCTGGGGTTGATGGTGCATGTCACGGCCCACCGGATTGATCCCGGTTGGAGCGGGGCCATCGTGCTGGAATGTTTCAACAGCGGCAAGCTGCCGCTGGCGCTGCGCCCCGGCATGGCGATTTGCGCGATCAGCTTCGAGATGCTCAGCAGCCCAGCTATCCGGCCTTATGGCAAGCGGCAGGATGCCAAATACAAGCGGCAGACCGGCCCAACCCCGAGTCGGATTGGCGACGATGAGCCAATTGAAAAGGGTCATTAAATCGATAATTCGACGAGGAAACCCACATGTCTGCATCTTTACTGCCTGATCGCGTTACCCCCGCTGCTACTGTTTCGTATCCGGTTCGGCATCTATGGACGGTAGCCGAATTTCAGCGCATGGGAGAAACCGGTTTTCTCCACCCGGAATCGCGGCTGGAACTCATTGAAGGGGAATTATTTGCAATGGCGCCAATCGGACACTTCCATGCCGGGATCATCCGTATCCTAATGGATCGATTAGGAGCGGCTGTCGGTTCAGCGGCAATTGTAGATTCACAAAACCCAATCGTGCTCGATGAGCAGTCTGAACCGCAACCGGACATTGTCTTGTTGCGTCCACGTCCGGATTATTATCTACATGGGCATCCTTGCGCTCAGGATGTGTTGTTGCTTATTGAAGTGTCGGACAGCACAGTTCAGTTCGATCGCAAGACCAAGGTTCCGCTGTACGCCCGGCATGGAATCCCTGAAGTGTGGCTGGTAGTGGGACCCAAACGGCGTCATATCGAAGTCCATCGCGATCTCCTACCGGATCACAGCGCCTATCAGACCCGCTGGCAATTGCGCGAGGGCGTCCTGGCGCCGGTGCAGTTGCCCCAGGCGGAAATTCGCCTGGATAAGGTGTTTATCTAATCGGCGTAATCTTCCAGCCGTAGCGGTTTCATCAATGGCTCTCCATCGAACCACACTTGTTCGCCTTCCAATTTCAGCCGTCCTTCGGCAAACCAGCGAATCGCTTGCGGATACAGGCGATGTTCCTGCTTCAGAACGCGCGCCGCCAGTATATCAGGATCATCGTCGGGTAATAAGGGAACGCGCGCCTGGACAATGAGCGGTCCGCCATCCAGTTCGGCGGTGACGAAATGAATCGTCGCGCCATGCTCGGTTTCCCCGGCGGCAATCGCCCGTTCATGGGTATGCAGTCCGCGAAATTTTGGCAGCAACGAGGGATGGATGTTAAATAACCGTCCCCGGTAGTGCTCGGTGAAGCCCGCCGTCAACACGCGCATGAATCCGGCCAGAATCACTAGATTGGGTTGTTGGCGGTCGATCAACTCGATCAGCGCCGCTTCGAATTCGGGCCGATCAGGGAAATTCTTGTGATCCAGCTCCAGTGCTGGAACTCTGGCTTGTCTTGCCCGCTCCAGGCCATGAACGCCGGGCCGGTTGCTGATCACGGCAGCCACTTCAACTGGTAGTTCGCCACTCGCCGCCTGATCGAGAATGGCCTGCAAATTACTGCCGCGCCCGGAAATGAGCACCACCAGCCGGCATTTTCGTTCCGCGTTCACGACCGGAATTCCACGACCGGCTCCCCTTCACCGGCCACGATTTCGCCAATGCGCCAAGCCGTTTCCCCGGCCTCGCGCAACAAAGTCAACGCCCGTTCAACATCCGACGCTGCGACGCAGACCACCATGCCTACCCCACAATTAAAAGTGCGCCACATTTCCGCCTCGATGACACCACCTTGTTGTTGCAACCATTCAAAGATCGCTGGACGCGACCAACCTTGGGTATCAATGCGTGCCTTGACGCCGACGGGCAGAACGCGGGGCAGATTTTCGGTCAAACCGCCGCCAGTGATGTGGGCGATGGCGTGGACTGGAAGCTGTCCCAGCAATTTGAGCATCGGCTTGACATAAATACGGGTTGGCGTCAGCAAGGTTTCGCCAAGCGTGCGGCCATCAGCGAAAGGTTGATTCAGCTCCGCGCCGCTGACCGCCAGAATCCTGCGAATCAGCGAATAGCCGTTGGAATGGGGGCCGGAGGAAGCTAATCCGAGCAGGATGTTGCCGGATTTGACCTGATTGCGATCAATGATTTGCGCTTTTTCCACGACACCGACACAGAAACCGGCGAGATCGTAGTCGCCTTCGCTGTACATGCCAGGCATTTCAGCGGTTTCCCCGCCGACCAGCGCCGCGCCGGCTTGTTCACAACCATCGGCGATGCCTTTGATCACATCGGCGGCGATGTCTAAATCCAATCGGCCGGTGGCGTAATAATCGAGGAAAAACAGCGGCTCAGCGCCCGCTACCAATACATCGTTAACGCACATTGCAACCAGGTCGATACCGATGGTGTCATGCTGCTTGAGTTCCAGCGCCAGTTTGAGCTTGGTGCCGACGCCATCCGTACCAGAGACCAGTACAGGCTGACGGTAGCGATCCAGCGGTAGCTCAAACAGCGCGCCGAAGCCGCCCAGGCCGCCGAGAACGCCCGGTCGCAAGGTGCGGCGGGCATGGGGTTTAATGCGGTCTACTAAACGATTACCCGCGTCGATGTCGACGCCGGCGTCACGGTAGCTGAGTGAGGACGACGGTTGGGGTGAGTCATTCACGAAGAAATTACCTCAAGCGATTATGATTTCTAAAATACACGACAGCCGTTTTTCGATCAGCGGGAAAGGTGATCGCCCGAAGATCAGGTACGATTCTCGATTCTGTGGAATTTCAATCAATACAAGGCGTGGCGTCCATGTACGAAGGCGAACGGTTTAATAGTATCAGCCACCTGGTGGGCGCGGTAGCGGCGCTGGCCGGTTTGGTGGTGGTGGTGGCGGTTGCTGCGCAGCAGGGCGATCCGTGGAAAATTGTTAGCTTCAGCATTTATGGAACCACGCTGTTTTTGCTGTACGCTATCTCCACGCTTTATCACAGTCTGCGCGGTCGGGCAAAACGGATTTTCCGTAAACTAGATCATTTATCCATCTATTTCCTGATCGCTGGCACTTACACTCCCTTTACCCTGGTGACCTTGCGCGGCGCGTGGGGATGGACCATCTTCGGGATAATCTGGGGACTGACCGCCTGCGGCATTGTCCTGGAAGCGCTGCCGCAAAAGGGCAATCGCATCCTGTCGGTTATCGTGTACATCCTCATGGGCTGGCTGGTGCTAGTAGCCCTCAAACCTTTATTGGCGGCTTTGCCGTTCGCTGGCTTCATCTGGTTGTTGCTGGGCGGCATTTTCTACACGGGCGGCGTAGCGTTTTACCTGTTCGACGAGAAGATCCGCCATTTCCACGGAATTTGGCATCTGTTCGTTTTGGTGGGCAGCGTTTGCCACTATGTAACCATCCTGCTCTATGTGGCCTGACTCAGGATAATGGCGACCTCCCTTCGGCTGTTTGAGAGATCGCCAGGTTTTGAAGAGGTCAATTTATCGGCAGAACTGGCCTATAAGCGGAGCACCCAAAAATTCATCGCCACCGATCTGCACAGTTCCTTTGACGCCCCAGAACAATCCATTTGCTCCAACGGCCACTAACTGTTCCTGAGTTTGTCCATCGCTCAGATTGATCAAACCGGTATCTCGAAAATAGATAGCGCCCAGTGAAATCCCGGCTTGATTTTTCAAAACAAGCGTAGTGGCTGCCGAAAAAGCAAGTTGTCCAAAACCAGTAAGATCCGGGAAATTGTTAGTGGTTTGCCCTGAATATGATTCACCTGTGACTGGCTGATTATTCAATGTTCCATTAATTTCGCCTGTGAAACAAGTGCCCGGGAAGCCCAGAAACTGGGAAGGACTGCTAGGACTTAATAAATCCGGGAAATACACGCGAGTGTCAGATCGGGTCAAAATCTGACATTCTGGATCAACGGATAGAACAAACGTACCTTCAAAATTCTGACAGATGGGCGCCGGGAGAGCAGCCAAAGTCTGATGGGCGCAGGCCAGAGTTGCCAGGATTCCGAAGACTGAGTTCAGAATTAGTTTTTTCATTCAGAAGTCTCCAATGGAATGACCAAGGGGTGGGTCTGGGTTGGCATTATCGACGTAAGTCACATTTCAATGCTTAACACAGCAAGTTACATTCTAAATTAGATTAGATCACTTGCAAGATTAACTATAAGTTTTTTTCCACTCCTGAGACTATGAACCCGCTGCGGAAGGAGTTTTCCCACTCATCGCCGCCGCGGTTTCAGCCTCTCGATCATGCGCGTGGTCCCTAGCCAGCAACATGTACAGCGCGGGTACCACGAACAGAGTGAACAGCGTCCCGATCGCCATGCCGCCGACTAGCACTAGGCCAATGGAATTGCGGGCCGCTGCCCCGGCGCCGGTAACCAGAGTTAAGGGCAGGTGACCAGCAATCGTGGCGGCGCTGGTCATTAAAATGGGCCGCAGTCGAATCAACGCCGCTTCCCGCACCGCATCCAGCTTGCTCAACCCTCCGTCGATCTGTCGATGATTGGCGAACTCGACGATCAAAATACCATTCTTGGCGATCAACCCCATCAGCGTTACCAACCCAACCTTGGAGTAAATATTAAGCGTCGTGGTCCAGCCCTCAGTGAACGGGAAAGCAACCTCTGGATTGGGCATTTTCAGAAATGTGAAGAGCAGTGCCCCGAACATAGCCAGCGGCACCGAGCCGAGTAGAATGATCAGCGGATCACGGAAGCTGTTGAACTGCGCGGCCAGCACCAGGAAAATCAATACGACAGCCAACCCCATGGTCGCAAAGAATTGGCTGCCGCCCTCCAGCCGCAATTGTCGAGATTCGCCTGTATAATCGACCACATAGCCTTGGGGCATCAGCTTAGCCGCTTCGTCTTCCAGGAAGCGCAACGCCTCATCCAGCGGGCGAACGGCAACGCCGCTGATTTTCACCGCGTTCAACTGCTGAAAACGATTCAGCGAGCGTGGCGCGGTCTGGTTGCGCACCGTGGCGACCGTGCTCAGTGGAACCAGCTGACTGTCCGGCCCTGTCACATAGAGATTCTCCAACTGTCCCGGAGTCAGCCGGTCCACTCGCTCGACCTGTGGGATAACCTTGTAGCTGCGCCCGGCGATGTTGAAGCGGTTCACGAAATTGCCGCCCACCGCCGCTGCCAGATCGGCGCCAACCTGCTGGAGATTCAAGCCGAGATCGGCAACCTTGTCCCGGTCAATGACGATCTCTGCTTGCGGTTGATCAATTTTGACATCAATCATCGGCGGAAAGGCGAACAGGCCGCTTTGCATCGCCTTGACCTGCACTTGTTTGGCGATCTTGAGAATTTCTTCAGTGTCCGCAGTCGAGGCGATCAAGAACTCAACCGGAAACTGTCCGCCGCCAGGCAACGCCGGTGGGGTGGCCGGAAACATTTCGATACCAGGGATTTGCCCCAGTTTTTGCTGCACCTCGGGCAGAATCTGGAATACAGTGCGCTCGCGCTCGCTCCAGGGTTTAGTCACCATGCCGCCGAAACCGGATGTAGGAAAGGTAATCTGGAAGGTGAAATCGGTTTCCGGAATTCCCAGAAAAACTTGATTAGCGGCATTGGTGAATTGACTGGTTTGATCGAGCGTGGCGTTAGCCGATGCATTGACGATGCCGAAAATTACCCCTTGATCCTCGCCAGGCGCCAGCTCCTGCGGCGAAAACATCCACATCGGCGGCACCAGGGCAAACAGAGCAGCCCAGATCAGATACACCGCCGGGCGGGCGTGTAGCGCTCCATTGAGCAAGCGGCCATAGAATATTCGCAGCCGGTCGAAGGCGGCGTTGACGTGCGCCGGCAACCAGTGTTGCTCATCCTCGGCATTGAGCAATTTCGACGACATCATCGGCGACAAGGTCAGCGCTACGATACCGGAGATGGTCACCGCGCCCGCCAAGGTAAAGGCGAATTCACGGAACAACGAACCGGTGAGTCCGCCCTGCAAACCGATGGGTGTGTACACCGCGATCAAGGTCAGCGTCATGGCGATGATCGGTCCCACCAGTTCCCGCGCGCCCAGAATCGCAGCGTCGAATGGTCGCTGGCCCTCGCGCAGATGACGCTCGACGTTCTCGACCACCACGATGGCGTCGTCCACCACCAGACCGACCGAGAGCACAATGGCCAACAGGGTCAGCAGATTGACCGTAAAACCAAAGACCTGCATCAGAAAAATGCCGCCGATCAGCGAAATGGGAATCGCGATTACCGGCACGATGACCGAGCGCAGCGAACCGAGGAACAGGAAGATGATCACCACCACGATCAACAGGGTTTCGGTCAGGGTCTTGATCACCTCGTGGATCGCGTTGTTGATGTAGTCGGTAGCATCGTAGGCCACGCGGGCTGACAAGCCGGTCGGCAGATCCTTCTCGATCAACGCCATTTCAGCGCGCACCCGCCCAATCACGTCGATGGCGTTGGCGTTCGGCAACGGGAAAATGCCCATGAACACCGCTGTTTGCCCGGAAAAGCGCACCTCGGCATCGTAATCCTCGGCGCCCAGCGCCACATCGGCAATGTCCTTGAGTCGCACCAGCGCTCCGTCCTGCTCACGGATCACCAGGTTCTCGAATTCCTCCACTGAGCGCAGATCGGTATCAGCGGTCAGATTGACCTGCACCAGCGATCCCTTGGTCTGACCGATGGCCGCCAGATAATTGTTAGCGGCCAGCGCCTGACGCACCTGCGCCGGGCTGATGTTCAGCGCGGCCATGCGGTCGGGTTTCAGCCATATACGCATGGCGAAGGTGCGCGCGCCGAGAATTTCCGCCCGCTGCACGCCTTCCAACGCAGTCAGGCGAGGCTGCACCACACGCACCAGATAATCAGTGATCTGGTTCTGGCGCAGAATGTCCGAGGAGAAGCTGAGATAGGCTGAGGCAAATTCGCTATCAGCAGATTCGATGTTCAGCACGGGCACCTCGGCTTCCGGCGGCAGGTCGCCGCGCACCTGATCGACTTTGGAGCCAATTTCGGCCAGCGCCTTGGTTGCGTCATAATTCAGCCGGAGGCGGGCGCGGATCGTGGATAACCCCTGGGCGCTCTGCGATTCCAGGTATTCGATCCCGTCGGCGGCGGCGATGGCCCGCTCTAGAGGCGTGGTGATAAAGCCGCGCACTAGTTCGGCGCTGGCGCCGACATAAGCGGTGGTTACTGTGACGCTGGCGTTATCGCTGCGCGGGTACTGGCGGACGTTGAGCGTGAAAATCGCCTGGATGCCGGCGATGATGATGATCAGATTGACCACCATCGCCAGCACAGGCCGGGAAATGAACAGGTCGGTAAAGGATTTCATGGCGCGATCAGGAGTTGGCGGGCTTGGGAGCAAGCTGGAAGTTCGGGGCCAGCTGGTTATCCACTACGGCTTTCATGCCGTTGCGCAGTTTGAAGACTCCAGTGCTGACTACGGTTTCGCCGACGGTCAATCCCGAATTCACGACGACGAAATCCCCGCGAGATGGACCAAGTTGCACAAATTTCTGTACGAGCGCCAAGCTGCCAGCGCCGGTTTTTTCGTCCGGTTTCTCCTCGACCACAAACACTGAATCGCCGTAGGGCGCGTACAGAACCGCCGTTGCCGGGATCATCAAGACCTGTTCCTGGGCGGGCAACACGGCGGCGACGTTGACATACATGCCCGGTTGCAAGCGTCCATCGGGATTGGCCAGCGCGGCTCGTAAGCGAACCGTCCGGGTCAGGGCGTCGACTTCGGGACTGATCACACTGAGCTTGCCCTCGAAAGTCTGGCCCGGCGCGGCATCGGTGGCGACGTGCACCGTCATGCCAACGCGTAGTTGCGGAAAATTCTGTTGCGGCAAGGCAAAATCGACGTAAATGGGATCAACAGTCTGCAAGCTGACGATCGCTGTACCGCTGTCGAGGAACTGGCCGAGATTGATCTGACGAATGCCCAGTCGTCCGGCGAAAGGCGCGCGGATGCTTTTCTTGGCGATGACGGCGCGAATGTTGTCGACCTGAGCATTCGCTTGCTTGGCCTGAGCTTCGGCGCTGTCGACGTCGGATTGCGACACCATGTTGCGAGGCCGCAAATCGCGGACTCGCTTCAGATTGAGTTGAGCCAGGTCAGAGCTAGCGATGGCGGAACGTAACTGAGCCTGCTCCACGGCATCGTCCAGCTCTACCAGCAGTTCTCCAGCGCGCACGGTCGCGCCCGATTCGAAGGCGATCCGTTTGACTGTAGCGGCGACCTCGGCGCTGATCGTGACGCCCTGGACCGCAATGACTGAACCGACGGCGTTGAGGGTAGGTTGCCAGAAATCCTGTTGAACGACAGCCGTCGTGACGGTCGCTGGCGGTTGCTGGGAATTGGCATCGGCAGCCGCCATGGCTTGGAACTGCCAAATTTTCAGACCGGCCAATACCCCGACTACGAGCAGGAGACCGACAAGGGTCAGAAGGATTTTCTTGATCATGCGAATGAATTTCCCACGTTTGCGAGGCCAGGATTGAGATACGTCCAGTCATTGCGTATCATACATACATTCATGAATGTATGTAAATAGTAATTTGCCGCTCATTGACCCGCCCAGCAGACGCTGCTGGAATGAGGAGAAGAATGTCCCGTAACGATAGAAGGGAGGGGTAAGCACATGGTGAGAAAGACAAAAGAGGAAGCTCAGGAAACTCGTCACCGGATTCTGGATGCGGCTGAACAGGTTTTTCAACGCCAAGGAGTGTCTCGCACCTCGCTGAATCAGATTGCCGCCGAAGCCGGGGTGACCCGAGGCGCAATTTATTGGCATTTCCGGAACAAGGCTGATCTGTACGACGCCATGATCCGCCGAGTGTTCGATCTGGAAGAGGCGCGCGGTCAGGCGGATATGCAGAGGCAGAATGACCCACTCAACGTTGTCCGCGATCTGGCGGTAGGCTTTTTGCAACGGTTAGCCTGTAATCCCCAGTATCAAAGGGTTCTGGAAATTGCCTGGCATAAGTGCGAATACGTGGATGAAATGGCTGTTATCCGCGATAGCCATCTGGAATGTGGGCGCCGGTTTATCGCCTTGTTGGAAGAAGCGATGCGTCGTGCTCAAACCTGCCATCAATTGCCGGCTATGATCTGTCCCCACCAGGCGGCGGTCGGCGTGATGGCATTGGTCGACGGATTGATGGTCAACTGGACGCTCGAACCCAGCTTGTTTCCACTGGCCGAATACGCGCCAGTGGTCATCGATGCTTACCTGGTTGGGCTGTGCGCCGGGAAGCAGGTTCGTAACTGAGAAAGTTTTTCAAACGATCTGAAAACTGTTTGACTATATGAAGTTATCGGGCCTTGGCATAGCGCAGCGCATACCACCCGCGCCCCAACCATTCGTAGCAACCGTAATGAACCTCCGCAGTAGCGCTCACCGAGGGCAACCAAGATTGGGGATCCAGTAGATCAAGTTGATCGTCGAAGAAGAGCGTCGGAGCGGGAATCACCTTTAACCCATGCGCTGCAAAGGCTCTAATAGCCCGGGGTTGATGCATAGCGTTGGTCACCAGCAGGATCGTGTCAATATGGCGTCGACGCAGAATCGCTGCGCTATAGGCAGCATTTTCCCAGGTGTTTTGGCTCCTGGTTTCAGTCAGCACCGGGCCGATCCCGAACTCCCGCTCCAGAATTGCCTTCATCAAATCAGCTTCGGCGGGTTGGTCTTCCTTGACATGGCCACCGGTCGCCAGCACCGGTAGTCCGGTTCGCCGCGCCAGCCGGGCGGCATAGCGCACGCGACCCAGTGTGCGATCATGCACCGTCGGGCCGTCACCATACTCCGGCGCGTCCTCATGCAAACCTCCCCCGAGCACCACGATCGCTCCCAGTTCATGCACGGGTAAAAAATACTCGTTAAGCGGTGGCTCCGTTTGCAAGGAACGGCTAAACAGCGCAGCGGTTAAGGGAATGCTCAACAGGTAACCGGCAACGACGCCGACAATCAGTAAACTTAACCCCAAACGCGGGCGCCAGCGCCACAGGAACATGCCGAGCAGGCTGACCAGAAAAGGCCCGCCGGGCGGCAACAGCAGGAGTTTGATGAGCACCGACGCAAGACCGCTGGATAGGATGGATAAGCGTAGCACAATCCACCCTAATCTATCCCTTTAACAAAATTACCTCAGCCCTCCCACTATCCGTCATTGACTCTGGTTGAAGAAGCAAACTTGCACTATCTTCATGAGTAACTATACGTTCATGATGCAGCAGGATGATTTGGGCTATCTCTTTTGAAGCCTTCAAAATATTCTTTCCTGTAGCAACCAATATGCTCAGTTGACGATCACAATGATAGATACTGATAATAAAGTAAAATCATGCGCCTGCTATGGATACAGGCCGGGGCCTGTGGCGGAGATGCCCTGTCCTTTGCATTGCTTTCCCTGACCCAGCGCATGAATCAGATCATCGAAACCATGCAAGCAGAATGCAATCGTCTTGACCAGGAGGTCAAGCGTGAACAGGAACTGTCGCGGTTCGTGCAACAGATCCTAGCGAGCATGCAGGGTGTATTGATCGTGACCGATCCAGACGGTGTGGTTATTCAGGTCAACCCCGCCGCTTATCGGGAACTCGGTTTCGAGTCAGAAACCTTGCTGGGCGTTCGCATAGATACCTTGTTGCCGCCAGAGGCGCTCGCCATTTACGAACGGAGCCTGCCCGCGCAACGAACCCGATCTGCCTCAGTTTGGGTGGAAACCATTGCTCGTCGAGGAAGTTATCTGGCGGAGCACAGCTTGCGGAAACAAAATGGCGAATTAGCCGGCTTCTTTCAAGTGGGTGCTGAATTTCTTTATAACCCTCAAGGAAAATTCGAGGGCGTGGTCATCACCGCCAGCAACTTTACCGAGCGCAAATGGACGGAACAGGGGTTGGCGGAAAGCGAAACCCGCTTGCAGCATATGTTGGACGGCAGTCCAGTCGCATTGTTCGTCATTGATCTGGAGCACCGCATCACGCATTGGAATCGGGCCTGCGCCGCGTTAACCGGCATCTCTGCCGATCAAATGGTCGGCACCAGCCATCAATGGCGAGCATTTTATGATGCGCCGCGACCGGTGCTGGCCGATTTGGCGCTGGACAATGCGGAGCAGGAGGAACTGAATCGCTATTACCCAACGGGCATTCGCGAGCAGGAGTTGTCCGAGCGTGTCCTGGAGGGAGAGACTTATCTACCGAAGCTGGGCAAATGGCTCTACTTCACCGCTGCGCCGATCCGCGACAGCCAGGGTTGCGTCGTTGCCGCTATGGAAAGCATGCAAGATATCACGGAACGCAAGCAGAATGAACAGGCCTTACAACTTGCAGCCAGCGTTTTCGAACATGCGCATGAAGGCATTGTCATTACCGACGCCGCAGGGACCATCATCGAAGTCAACAGGACCTTTGAAGAGATCACCGGTTACTCCCGAGGAGAAGTCATTGGTCAAAATCCGCGGCTCCTCAAATCCGGACGCCATGATGAACTTTTTTACAGCGAGATGTGGGAAATCATCGCTGAGCGTGGCTATTGGCACGGCGAACTCTGGAATCGGCGTAAAACGGGCGAGGTCTATCCGCAAAGCGCGTCAATTTCCTCCGTTTATAACGCAGACGGTGCAGTGATCTATTATGTAGGGCTATTCGCCGATATTTCGATTCTGAAGGAAAGTCAGCAACGTCTGGAGCGTATGGCCTATTACGACCCACTGACCGGGCTGCCCAATCGGGCGCTGCTGGCGGATCGCCTGCGCTTGGCGCTGGCTAAGGCGCAACGGGATCATCATACGCTGGCCATCTGTTATCTGGATTTGGATGGATTCAAACTGATTAACGACCGCTGGGGTCATGCCGCCGGCGATGAGCTACTTGTCCAGGTCGCGCAACGTTTCCAGCAGAGCATACGCGGCGGCGACACCGTCGCGCGTTTGGGCGGCGACGAATTTGTATTATTATTCAACTATCTTGATAGTCTTGAGGAAGGTGAGCGCGTCATCGAACGATTTTTGCGAGTACTGGCAGCTCCCTTTGCCTTGAGCGCAGCGGCGGCGACGGTTTCGGCGAGCATCGGGGTCACGTTCTTTCCCAACGACGGCGCCGACCCGGATACCCTGATCCGCCATGCCGATCAGGCCATGTACCGGGCCAAGCAAGGGGGACGTAATCGCTATCACCTGTTCGATGCGGAGCGGGATCGGCGGGCGCGGATTCATCGAGAATTGCTAGGGCGTATTCGCCGAGGCTGGATGGATGGCGAATTCTGTCTTTATTACCAGCCCAAAGTGGATATGCGTCGGGGACGAGTCATCGGCGTCGAAGCGCTGGCGCGCTGGCATCACCCTGAACAGGGCGCTCTGCCGCCCGCAGCGTTCATCGGAGCAGTGGGGAATTCCGATTTCTCGCCGGATTTTAATAACTGGGTGCTGGAGACCGCGATCCGGCAGATGGCGGCCTGGCATGGCGCCGGACTGGTCCTACCGGTCAGCGTAAATCTGTCAGCGCGCCACTTGCAACAACTGGATTTCGCCACCCAGATTCAATCACTGCTGGCTCATTATCCCTATATCCGCCCCAATTGGCTGGAGATTGAAGTACTGGAAACAACGGCGCTGGATGAAACCCAGCGGGTCTTCCATATCATCTCGGCGTGCCGGGAACTGGGCGTCCGGTTCGCTATCGACGATTTTGGCACCGGCTATTCCTCATTGACTTACCTGAAGCATCTGCCCGCACAGATTTTAAAAATCGACCAGAGCTTTATCCGCGATATGCTGTTTGATCCAAGCGATCTGGCGATTGTGCGCGGCATCATCGGCTTATCCAACGCATTCAAGCTGGATGTCATCGCTGAAGGCGTGGAGAGCGTGGAACATGGAGTGCAATTACTCGATCTTGGCTGTGATCATGCCCAGGGTTATGCGATTGCCCAGCCGATGCCTACTGAAGAAGTACTGGATTGGGTGCGCGGATGGCGCAAACCTGCAGCGTGGAATGAGGTCGCTAAGCGGGTTCTGCAAGATCATTAATAGCCTGCCGCTAACCCACCCGGTCGCCGCGTATCGGAAAACCCATACCAGCCGTCCGGTCCACGGACGATGCTTTGCGTGCTGCCCATCGCATCTTTCACCACGACGCGATGCCCCATCTCTTCCAGCAGGCGCACGGTGTCTGGACTCAGTCCTTCCTCGACCCGCAACTCATCGGGCAACCACTGATGATGGACACGCGGCGCGATGGTCGCTTCGGCAATGTTCATTTGGTGATCGATCATGTTCAGCACGATTTGCAGCACGGTGGTGATAATGCGGCTGCCGCCGGGACTCCCGGTGATCAACACTGGTTGCCCGTTCTTGAAGACCAGGGTGGGGGTCATGGAGCTGAGGGGACGCTTGCCGGGACCGACTGCATTGGCGTCGCCGCCAATCAGTCCGTAGGCATTGGGAACGCCAGGCTTGGCGGCGAAATCGTCCATCTCGTTATTGAGCAGGATGCCGGTTCCCGCTGCGACAATTCCAGAGCCATAACCGAAATTCAGGGTATAAGTTACGGTTACGGCGTTGCCCTGGCGATCCACGACGGAATAATGGGTGGTTTGCTCGCTTTCGTAACGCTGCGGCTGACCGGGCTTAATCTCGGTCGACGGTCGGGCTTTCTTCAGGTCAATTTGCTTGACTAGTTCCTGGGCATAAGCCTTTGCGGTTAAACCCGCGACGGGTGCTTTGACAAAATCCGGATCGCCCAGATACTCGCTACGGTCGGCGTAGGCCAATTTCATGGCCTCGGCCAAGCGATGAATCGTCGCGGCGCTATTAGACCCCAGTTCCGCCAACGGCCAGGTTTCAAGCATATTCAGAATCTGGATCAGATGGACGCCGCCAGAACTGGGCGGCGGCATTGATACGATTTCATAATCCCGATAACGCCCGCGCACCGGTTCGCGCACCACCGCCCGGTAGTTTTTCAAATCGTCCAAGGTGATCAAACCGTCATGCGCCGCCATGTCGGTGACCAGTTTCCGGGCGATCTCGCCTTCATAGAACGCTTTGGGACCTTGCACGGCGATGCGCCGGAGTGATCGAGCCAAATCCTTTTGCGTAAGTCTTTCACCGGGTTGATAGGCAGCGCCATCCGCTTTGAAGAAGACTTTCAAGCTGGCTGGCCATCGTTCCATACGCGGACGGGCTTCCTGGAGCGACTGGGACAGTTCCGCGTTGATCGGGAAACCCTGTTCAGCCAAACGAATCGCGGGTTCAAGCAACCGCCGCCACGGCAGGCGGCCATGCCGTTCATGAGCCAGAGCCAGTCCGGCCACCGTGCCCGGCACGCCCGCCGCCTGGTGACTGAAACGAATCCGCTGCTCATCCACGGCGCCCTGTTCATTCAGATAATGATCCCGGCTTGCCGCCGCCGGGGCGGTTTCCCGAAAATCCAGCGCTTCGCTGTCCCGGCGCACCGCGTTGTAAACCACCATGAAGCCGCCGCCGCCTAGGTTGCCGGCCTGGGGCAAAGTCACCGCCAGCGCGAAACCGACCGCCACCGCCGCATCGACAGCGTTACCGCCCTGCTTGAGGATAGTCAATCCTACCTCGCTGGCCAGCGCTTCCTGGCTGACCACCAGACCATGGCGGGCAAAGACCGGGTGAATGCGATCGCGAGCGCTGTAAATTGCGGCGGGTTCGGCGAACGCCGGTTGAATAGGTTGTGGTAGTGGCAGGCAACACCAGCCTACCAGAAACAGGAAACTGAAGACATACGGGAAGAAGCGAAACATGGCGGATTCCAGGAGAACGAATAGTTATAATGGGGTTTGCAGGTGAGTCTTGTAATCTATAAAAATTCACTTTTATGTAATTTGGCGTCTGGCCGGAAATCCACGATTTGGAAAGCCAGTTCAGTTGTTTACTGATAAATTATACGGAACCAGCGCTGGGTTGAGAAAAGAAAATGAAATCGAGATTGGCTTTTGCCCTGGTGTTCGTCGCCATTGCCGTGACGGCCTTGGCGGCGGTATTGGCATCGCTTGGATTGGCGTTGTCGGAAATGGTCCGGCGCGGCGAACTGGCTCAGCCTGCTACCTTCGATCCTTGGGGCTATGTCATGCACTATGGCGCGGTCTCCGGGTTCTTTCTGATCGCCGTCATTGCCGCCGCCTGGCTCTTTTTCGATCAGAGCTTGGCTGCGCCGCTAGCCAGCCTGACGCGCAATTTACTAAACACCCTGCGCACTAATCCTGATCACGAAATCCAATATGCCGGACCCAACCAACTCGACCCATTATTCCAGGCGATTAATGAATTGACCCGCCGCCTGGCCGCTCATCATCGTGAGTTGCTGCAAGCCATGACCACCGCCACCGCCCGCGTCGAGGAGCAGAAAAACCGTCTGGAAGCTATTTTGCGGGACTTGCAGGAAGGGGTGGTCGTCTGCAATTTGAACAACCAGGTCTTGCTCTATAACCAGTTGGCTTTGAAAACCCTGCATGTCACCGGCGAACTGGGTCTGGGCCGGTCGCTGTTTACCGTGGTCAGCCGTGAACCCGTATCTAACGCCTTTCGTCGCTTGCGCCTGCGCGTAGCCGAAGGCCGGCACCACGATCATCCACTGGGCATCACGACACGTCTGGTGTGCGCGACCACTGATGGCCTACATACCCTGCATGCCCAAATGACCCTCATCTTGGGCGCGGAGGATCTGCCTACCGGTTATGTAGTAACCTTCAATGACATTACCGAAGAACTAGCGGCGCTGGGCAAACGCGACCGCCTGTTGCGCGAGGCGACCGAAGGTCTGCGGGCGCCCGTCGCCAATCTGCGGGCGGCGGCGGAAATGCAGGCCGCTAACCCTGACATGGATATCGCTGCGCACCGCACCTTTGATGAAGTGCTTTTCAAGGAGAGCGCCGCGCTTAGCGAGACGGTGAGCCGGTTGTGCCGGGAATACCGCGATGTGATCACCGGCTATTGGCCGATGACCGATGACCTGTCCGCTACACTGCTGGAAATGGTGGCGCAGCGTTTAAAGGAAACATCTGATATTGCAGTGACCGTGGTTCACTTACCGCAATGGCTGCACGGCGATAGTCACTCCATTATCTCGCTCAATGAATATCTGATCCGCCGCATCAGCGCCTATAGCGGCGTTAAAGCGTTCGATATCGGTGCTGAAGCTGGATCGCGCCAGGTTTATATTGACATCATTTGGCAGGGCGAACCCTTGCCGCCGGGGTTCCTGGACGACGGCCTGGACACCGTACTGCCGGGCGCTCCCGGTGGTTTGACCGTGCGTGATGTACTGGAACACCATCAGAGCGAGATGTGGAGCGATCACTGTGGCGAGGGATTAGCACGGGTGCGAGTGCCGATGCCGGCGGCGCGCGGCGCGCATACCGCCAGTGAATTACCGCCACGCCCGGAGTTCTATGATTTCAGTTTGTTGCAAGAACAACCCGCTCCAGGCGGCGATCTCGCGGAGCGGTCACTCAAGTCACTGAATTATGTGGTTTTTGATCTGGAAACTACGGGTCTCAAACCCTCCGAGGGCGATGAGATCGTTTCCATCGCTGGGGTGCGGATTGTCAATGGCCGCATTCTGACCGGCGAAACCTTTGACCGGCAGGTGAACCCCGGTCGCTCTATCCCTAAAGCATCGACCCGCTTTCACGGCATTACCGACGATATGGTGCAAGGCAAGCCACCGGTGCATTTGGTTCTGCCACAGTTCTATCAATTCGTCGGCGATGCGGTGCTGGTTGCCCATAACGCGGCGTTCGATCTGAAGTTTCTCAAACTGAAGGAAGCGGAAAGCGGAGTCATTTTCAACCACCCGATGCTTGACACCCTGCTTTTATCGGTATTTTTGGATGATCAAAGCATCGCGCACAATCTGGATGCCATTGCCGAACGATTCGGCGTACAAGTATCGGCTCGACATACGGCTTTAGGCGATGCTCTGGTGACTGCGGGCATCTTTGTCCACATGTTGGCGTTGCTGGAAGACCTGGATGTAACGACGCTCGGTCAGGCCATTGCGGCATCCTCGACCATTGTCAAGGTGCGGGCGCAACAAAAACAGTTTTAGAAACGCGATGTTCGACTTTCAGGCGATTAGGCTCTCAAGCTGCAGGTCGGGACGACCGACTTGCCGGTTGATGAAAATACCCAAGGTATGCGCCAAGATTTTTCGGGCGACCCGACGGGTCAAAGGCC
>Ga0209607_1000158_pt1 | contig 59969 bp, 47 predicted proteins | sample AD_UKC117_MetaG_FD_184413 | JGI IMG/M metagenome (GOLD analysis project Ga0209607, IMG submission 184413) | Active sludge microbial communities of municipal wastewater-treating anaerobic digesters from Hong Kong - AD_UKC117_MetaG (SPAdes)... | ecosystem: Engineered > Bioreactor > Anaerobic >... | reverse complement strand
CAACATGGGAGCGGCGGCGCACCTCATTCACGGTTCATCGGACGGCAGGTTCAGGATAAGCTACGCGGTCAAGAGCATCTCCAAGGAGGAGATTGCTTCCGTTCACTTCAATCCCCTTGACTATGATGAGACCGTAAAGCGTTACGACCCCGAAAAGCTCCGCAGCGGCTACAACACGCTTGAGGACGGCGAGGAGATATTCTTCATTCCCAACCCCGCGCTGGGGCTATGGATAGACAAGACCCGCTTCAACGAGGAGGCGTAGCATGAAGGCTTTCATGGATAAGGACTTCCTGTTGGACAGCCCCACCGCGAGGACGCTTTACCACGATTTCGCGGAGGGTATGCCCATCGTGGACTATCATTGCCACATCAGCCCCAAGGAGATATTCGAGGACAAGCGTTTTTCGAGCATCACCGAGGTTTGGCTTGGCGGCGACCACTATAAGTGGAGGCTCATGCGTCAAAACGGAGTTCCCGAACGCTTCATCACGGGCGACGCCACGGACAGGGAGAAATTCCAAAGCTTCGCGGCGACGCTCACCCGCTGCATAGGCAACCCCATGTACAGCTGGTGTCACTTGGAGCTGAAGAGCTTCTTCGGCTTTGAGGGAGTGCTTTCACAAGGCAACGCCGACGAGGTCTTTGACCTTTGCAACAAGAAGCTGCAAAGCCCCGAAATGTCGGCGCGTGGGTTGATTCTCCAAAGCAATGTCAGGATGATAGGAACCACGGACGACCCCACGGACAGCCTTGAATGGCATGAGCGCATAAAGAACGACCCCTCCTTTGACGTGCTTGTAGTGCCGAGCTACCGCCCCGATAAGGCGATTAACCTGCACAAGGCGGGCTTCTCGGACTATGTAAAGAAGCTTGAAAAGGTCGTGGGCTTTGGGATTTCATCGCTTGCCGACATGAAGCGGGCGCTCACCGCGACCCTTGAGCGTTTCAAGGCGCACGGGTGCAGAGCCTCCGATCACGGACTTGATTACATACCGTTTTGCACGATAAGCGAAGCGGAGGCCGACGCCGCCTTGAACAAGGCGATAAACGGCGAGGCTTTGACGCTTCGTGAGATTGAGGGCTATCAGACCGCGATTCTTGTACACCTTGGACGCGAGTACAATAGGCTGAGCATAGTCATGCAGCTTCATTACGGCGCGGTAAGAAGCGTCAACAGCATAATGCTTGAGAGGCTTGGCCCCGACACGGGCTATGACTGCATAGACAACAGCTCCTGCGTACAGAGCATCGCGAAGCTCTTTGACGCGCTTGAGAGTACACATGAGCTTCCCAAAACCATACTGTACAGTCTTGACCCCAAGGACAACGCGCAGCTTTGCACGGTCGCGGGCTGCTTTGGTCAGGATAACGTGCGCGGCAAAATGCAGCACGGCAGCGCGTGGTGGTTCAACGATACCCGCGACGGCATGACGGCGCAGCTTCGCACGCTTGCGAGCCTGGGCGTGCTCAGCAATTTCGTCGGTATGCTCACGGACAGCAGGAGCTTCCTTTCCTACGCCCGCCATGAGTACTTCCGCCGCATACTCTGCAATGTCATGGGCGGCTTCGTCGAGAACGGCGAGTACCCCAACGATATAGAAACCGTGGGCGGTCTTGTCAAGGACGTCTGCTGCTTCAACGCCGAACGCTGCTTTGAGCTGTAAGGAGGCGACGCGGGCGACATTTTGCCCGAGCTTGCAGATACCATGCGGTTCTCGTAATAAAGCCGGACGACCCCGAACAGGCGCTTAAACAAGGCGAGCAAGTCAGGTTGACTTGCTCGTTTTATTTGGCGCAAGGTCATGATGTGACAACCCCGCGATATAAAGGAACGGGCAACGCGGTGAAGCGGCAAACCATACACAAGGTCATGACGTGACAACCCCGCGATATAAAGGAACGGGCAACGCGGTGAGGCGGCAAACCATACACAAGGTCATGACGTGACAACCCCGCGATATAAAGGAACGGGCAACGCGGGATGTTCCTGCATTGTCCGTTCCGATTACATAAAAAAGGGTTATTGTCGATTCCGTGTCCCGCTTCTTTGGGGTGCGGCGTCATCGCTGCTGCCGCTTGGTCTCGCGTTTTCTTCTGATATAGCCTATCAGCGCGTTTTCCTCCACCTTATTGGCGTCAATGCCGCCAAAGCCCTCGCCCAAGACCTCGCTTGCAGACGAGAGGAACATAAAGGCGGTGGGGTCGGTGCGCTTGACTATATCCTTGAGCTTGTACACCTGACGCGTCTTGACGACGACCATGAGGATATTGCGTTCGGTATGCCTGTACATACCCGTGGCCTTCTGACAGGTGACGCCCCTGTCAAGCCCCTCCATGATGGCGCGTGCAAGCGGTTCGGGGTCGGAGCCGGTGATGATGTAAAAGACCTCGGCACGGTTGACGCCGCGAATGAGCAGGTCGGTAACGTAGGAGCAGATACCCAAGGTGAGTATGGCGTAGAAGCCCGATTCAAAGGACTTAAAGACTATCATGGCGGCGACGACTATACAGCCGTCAACGACCATGAACATCTTGCCGAGGGACATATTCTTAAAGCGCGTCAACAGCAGCTTTGCCAAGAGGTCTGTGCCGCCGTCGGAGCAGTCGGCGCGCATCAGCAGCGCCGCGCCCACGCCGTAGGCTATGCCGCCGCAGATGGAGGCTATCATCATGTCGTCGGTAAGCTGCGGAAGCTTCGCGATGAGGTCCACGGCTGTCGAGTAGGTGACGGCCGAGAGCATGGTCATGGCCATGAACTTGAAGTCCTTGGCGAAGAACATCCATATAAAGAGCGGGATAGACACGATGAAGGAGAACAGTCCTATCGGCACGGTCACGAAGCTGTTGATTATGATGGCAACGCCCGACAAGCCGCCCGCGGCTATGTTGTTTCCCGCAAGGAAGAAGTCCACAGCGACGGCGTAGCAGATATTTCCGCCGAGCATACAGAGTATGCGCAGGGCAAACGCCTTGAGCTGAGCTTTATCGGGCTTCTTCATTTTCCGTTACTTGAGCTTGATCTGGGTGTAGATGATCTCGCCCAAGGTGAACACGCCGTCTATCAGTATGATAATTCCGGCGAACACGGCGGCGGCCTGCGCGGTCTTGAGCGGGCTAAAGAGCAGGATGATACCGAATATCAGCATGACTGCGGCGGCAAGCAGCATGACAATCCACTTCTTGTCCATGTTGCGCTTAAACTCCATGGCAAGCTGCAAGCGAATGACGCTGTTGACAATGATGGCAATGCCGATGACCACGCCAAAGACTGTGACAAGCTGCTTCGACCATATCATCATGAGTATGCCCAGCACGACAAAGAGGGTTCCTACGACGAGGCCGAATTGGAATTCGGCTCCGAGCTTTTTGCTTGTGAAGTAGTTGATAATCTTGAATACGCCAAAGGCCACGGCTGCTATGGCAAGCACCCAGCAGATGAACATCTGCGCGCCCAACGGCCAGATGATCAGGGCGAGCCCCAAGAGGATGAAGACAACGGCGATCACCCAAAGGGAAAGTTTGAGCTGTTTTAGTAGATTCATAAGATACACCTCCGTTTAGTCTTGTTTGTTTTCGGGTTCGGGTAGATAGTGTTCAAAGATAATGCAGTCGTAGAACTCCGCAAGAGCTTCGTGTTCATTCTCGTCCCGCGCCGTCCAGCACACCATGAACGCGCCGAGACGCTTTACAAGCTTGACCACGAACGGGCGCTTGGGCAGCCCGTAGGCAATAAAGTGCGGCTTGGTGAGAAAGTTCGTTGCCATTGTGCCCATAAGCATGGATTTCCATGCGCTGTGGTACTTGCGCCAGCCGGAGTACGGCTCGTTGAGCTGTCCGCGCATGATGAAGCGGGCTTTCTTATAGAACCAGCGGACAATGTGCGGGTCGAAGCTCTCCACGCAGTATGCGCCCTTGTACTGAAGCAGTATGTCAAGCGTCGCCGAGCATAGGGCGGGGTTGTCCCGAACGGACTTCAGCTCGACTATAAGCGGCTGCTTGCCTTCGAAAATCTCCAGTACCTCGGTGAAAAGCGGAATATGCTCCTGTGTATCGAACAGGGCAATCTCGTCAAGCTGTGCCTTGGTGAAGTCACAGATCTGCCCGTCCACACCGCAGACGCGCTTCATGCTGTCGTCGTGAAAGACCACCACCTGCCCGTCGCGGGTGAGCTGAACGTCCAGCTCCGCGCCGTAGCCGTGTTCCACCGCCGCTCTGAACGCGGGAAGCGAGTTCTCAGGTATGCTCTGATCCTTGGAATAGAGGCCCCGATGGGCAAGATTGCGGTTCTTGAAGGGGGCGGTTTGCGCGCGCTTTGGAGTCTCGGGCCATACCATGAGCATCCATATCATAAACAGCGCGGCAGCGATGGCGAGCGTCTCAACGACTATATCAATCCAATCCATGACAACCTCCGATTTCTTCTTGTCATTATACACCAATTCGGCTATAATGTACATATCTTTTACAAGGAGTTTTTTATCATGAAGCTCAACTACAAGCGTACCATCTTCGTGGGCTTTGCCTTTTTTCTCATCTGCACATTTTGGCAGGCCTACGACAGCGTTATCCCAAAGATACTGACCGACAAGTTCGGCATGTCGCAGGCAGGCTCAGGCATAATCATGGCCCTTGACAACATCTTAGCCCTGTTCATGCTGCCGCTCTTTGGCACGCTCTCCGACAAGTCCAAGAGCAGGTTTGGCAGGCGTACCCCCTTCATCGTCGTTGGAACGATAGTCGCGGTCTTGGCCTTTATCGGGCTGTCCTTTGTGGACATGGCTCAGCTCAAGAACATCACCGAGGTCTCCACGGTGGACGACCCCGCGGCGCTTGAGCTGCTCTATGAGCATGATTATCAAGAGGAGCTTATGACCCCCTCCGGCGAGGTCTACACCTTGGCGGACAGGTTCACCGAGGAGGAGTTCACCGCCATAACGTCCAAGGTGGACGGGCAGGCCAACGCTGACTACACCGACTTTGTCGTCCCCGCAAGACAGGCCTATGTGCATGAGATAACCAAGGCCAACCCCGGCACGCTAATATTGTTCATCGCGGTACTGCTTATAGTGCTTATCTCCATGGCAACCTTCCGCTCGCCCGCCGTCGCGCTCATGCCCGACGTCACCATGAAGCCCCTGAGGAGCAAGGCCAACGCGATAATCAACCTCATGGGTACCTTGGGCGGCGTCTGCGTGCTTGCGCTCGGCATGGTGTTCAAGACGGGAGCCGCCGTCAACGCCATGATGAGCTACACTGTGTTCTTCGGCATAGTGGGCGGCATAATGCTTGTCGCGCTCGCGGTATTCCTCTGGCAGGTCAGAGAGCCTAAGTTCGTAGCCGAAATGGAGCAGGACAGCATCAAGTACGGCATTGACGAGTCTGTCGATGATTCGGGCAAGGGCAGCCGCAAGCTCTCACGCGCCGAGCTGCGTTCGCTGCTTCTGATACTCGCCTCCGTCATGCTGTGGTTCTTCGGCTATAACGCCGTCACCTCCAAGTATTCCGTCTACGCGGGCAATGTGTTGAACCTTGACTTCAACACCACGCTGATGATAGCGCAGATAGCCGCCGTCATAGCCTACCTGCCCGTGGGGTTTGTCGCCTCCAAGATTGGCCGCAAGAAGTGCATCCTTGCGGGCATAGTCATGCTCACCGCAGCGTTCGTCACCGCGTCATTCCTCAGGGCGGGCAGCTCGGTCATGGTGATGAACTGTATGTTCGCCCTTGCCGGCATAGGCTGGGCCACGATAAATGTCAACAGCTTCCCCATGGTTGTGGAGTTGGCCAAGGGCGGAGACGTGGGCAAGTTCACGGGATTCTACTACACCGCGAGCATGGCGGCGCAGACTCTGACGCCCTACGCCTCCGGTCTGCTAATGGATAAGATGGGCATGACCGTGCTGTTCCCCTACGCGTCCGTATTCGTCGGGCTCGCATTCATTACCATGCTGTTCGTCATGCACGGCGACAGTAAGCCCACCGCCGCCAAGATAAAGGCAAAGGCATAACAGACCGCCTCTTTTGTCCGTCCCATAGTGCTGCTTCAGGATGACATGGAAGTTATAGCCACTCTCAAACCTGTTTGGCATTAACAATTGTTCCCCCTCTGTCATCCTGACTTGTTCCGCCAACAAACCCCCGCTGTCATCCTGAGGCGGCAGCCGAAGGATTTTGAAACAAGCTTGCGGTGATAGCACCGCTCCCCCGCGTGTGACAATGCGGTTGAAGGACGTACACGGGCAGGGCTTATCGAGCGGCTAACCCCATACCAAGGGAAAAACAAGGAGGCTAATCTGTTACGGATCAGCCTCCTTGCTCAATTGTCGCCGCTCTATTCTACAAGTCCACTTCCTTATAGAAGTGCTGATAGTCCTTGGACGACTTGAAATCGCCGCCCCACTTCCAACCGTAGGAGATGAACAGCTGATAGCATAAATCGTTCTCGTCTATCATGCCCGCACGCATATTGCTGCGGTCAACATACTCCGCGCCCTCCGCGGGTGAAACGTGATCGCCCACGATATAGGGGTTCATCAACGGATTGATATCTATCGCAAGCCCGAAGGCGTGCCAAGACAGCCGCTCCGTACCCGAAACGAATCTGTAACAGAAGGACGAGCTGTTGTTTGCCGCCATGGACAGGCTGTCGTCGAATGGTTCGTCAAAGTCGTCTACCAACCTTACCGATGCGAGCGGATAGCCCGCCATGTAGAGCTGATAGAATATGTCCATGACCTCGGCGGCGACAACGCGGTTGACTATAAGCTCGCCCTCATGCTGCGTACCCTGAAAATCCACATAGAGTATATGCACATACCTAAGGTCGTCATAGCTCACGCTGTCGCTGCCCTCCGCAGGGTAGCTCGTGCCTGTGATGCGCTCCTTCAGCTCCTCGGTCAGCTTGACGTAGTAAAAGCCTTCGCAGCTCTCGTGAAAATGCACCTCAAGTCCGGCGTAGGGGTTGGGTGAGGGCGAGGGTGACGGCGAAGCCGTCCCTAACGCGGGTGCTACCGCGATGGGGACGTTGGTTTCATTAGGCTCGATCACTATGCACATGGGTTCGGCCGTGGCGACGGGGGTGGGCGTAATCACCGGCACCTCCGTCTCCATGGCTACAAGCTCGCTCCGCTTCTCTGCGGCACAGCCCAAGGACAGCACGCACAAAAGCGCGACAAGGCATAGGATCGCTGTTGATTTTTTGATATTCGAACTCAAGGTCTATGAGAGAGCGCTTGTTTTCATGTAGCCGCACGCGCCCGTGTCGAGTACGAAAACGTAGCTCCAACCATCCGCGGTGATGATGACGCCTACAAGCATACTGTCCTCATAGGTGGCAAGCACCGTGGAGGACGTAGCCGCCTTCTTGTAGAGCTTGGTACCGGCGGCAGCCAGCTTGACCTCGGTGATTGCAAGGTCGGTTTCGGCAGCTTCGGCATAGCCCCATTCGCCCGTTGAGAACACGAACACTCTGAACATCAGACTGCTGTCAACGCTGTCATAGGAGTAGGCGTAGATGAGCAGCGCGGTGTCGTCGGCAACGGTCGCGGCAACCGAGCCGGAGGTATTGGACGAGGAGTACAGCTTCACAGTTCCGCCCGCCGTTGCGGGAGCGGCCTTCGTCTCCGCGATGAACACGACACTCGTCTGATCGGCCAGCACATAGCCCGTGTTGTTGCTCGTTTGGGTCATGACCTGCACCTTGTACCAAATGTCGCCGTCACTCTCCACGATATAGCCCGTTACCGCAAGCCTGTCGCTCTCGACGAGCTTGTTGACCACGGTCGCGGAGGTGGAGCTGCTCTTGCGAAGCTTGACATTCTCCATGTCGCCGGTCAATACGGGATTGACCATGATGGGCGCGACAAGCGTTATATAGGCCTTTTGCACATAGCTGTAAGCGGAAGCGTTGATGGCGGTCTTTATCTTGTACCAAAGCTGTCCGTCCGTGCCGGTGGTGGTATCGTAGATAAGCACCTGAGAACCGCTTGTCAAGGCTTGGCAGACCTCATAGCCCGTGCCCGCGCCGTAGTAGCAATTGGCGTTGCGGTTCATGGCGCCTATCGAAACGACCTTGTCCCAGTCGGTCACGGTCGTCTCGCCCGTCTCGCCGTCGGGGAAGTCGGCGGCCACGAAGGTGCGGTTGGTGTCGGTCTCAAGCATCCAACCCTCAAGACCTGTGGAGATTACGCGAACCTTGTACCAGATGTCGCCGTCATGCTCCTTGACATAGCCGAGTATGCCTATCTTGTCGGTGGAATAGAGCTTGGCAAGCTTCTCGGCCGAGGTGCTTGATGACGCTCTGAGGTAGACGTAGCCGCCCGTCTTGGCGGGAGCGGGGTACGCGAAGTAAAGGATATAGTCGGTGGAAAGATCCACATAGCTTGCGACTATGTAGCCCTTGACCGTGGGGCTTGCGCCCTTGACCTGCACATAGTACCAGCTCTGATTGGCAACCCCGTCCTTGTCGTCAACGGTGTCGAAGATGTACAGCACGGCGTTCTGTGAGACGGTGCCGAGCTTTGTGGAGTTGGCGGACGGCTCCGTCCAGATATACACTGCGGAGTTGGCGACGCCCTGAGCGCGGGTTCCGTCGGGAACACCGGCCTCCGAACCCGGAGTGGACGGCGTGGGATCCTTCAGAGTCGCTGCAAAGTCGGAATCCAAGGACGCCTCGGTGCCGTATACGAAGTAATCAAGGTACACATAGCCCGAGAACTCGCCGTCAAGCGTGATGACCTTCCAATAGTTGTCGCTCATCTCAAGCACGCCCACCTGCGTTTCGGAGGCGAACAGATGCAGCGAGGTAGAGCTTGCGGAGGTACCCTCCCTCAGGATAGTGTCGGCCTTGACGTGGACGGTCTTGAAGATTCTGCCGTTCGGGAAGTTGATATAGGTCGCGCTCCCCTCCACATACTTGATGTAGCCCTCCATAAGGGTGGAGCCGTTCGGCACGAGTACGTGCAGCCAAGCTATTTTGGTTGAGGTTTCAATCGTCTTCTCAAGGGCGTAAACCGTGGCGCCCTTCATGACGGATTTAAGCTTGGCGGTGTCGGAGGATGCGCCCTTTCTAAGGTACAGCTCCTTGGCGGTGGTGACGCCCACACCCGTGACGTCGTAGCCCGTCAGGTCGTAGCCGCCCTCATCCTTGGGAACGGTGGAGAGCTTGACGGCGTTCGCGTCGATGGATTTGCCCTTAGACACGGAGGTTGTGGTCATGTAGCCCTCGTATTTGCCGTCCATGGTGCGCACCAAGTAGACGCCGCTCACGGTGTCGATTATGCCGACGACCGTTCCGGTGGTAAGGCTCGTCAGGGGCGAACCCATGGCGGTGTCGGAGCAGAGCTTCGCGCCGTTGTAGGTGACCGTGCCCTCGTAGAGTATGCGGTCATTTGTCAAGGTGATGTAGCTCTCCGCGACGTACCCCCATGTCTCGGTGCCGGTAACGTTGATATAGTAGTAGCCTGCGTCATAGTGGTAAACATCCATGGTTGTGTCGGTGGGCAGGTATGCTATTATGTCGTAGTAGACGCTCGGACCTTTGCGAAGATTGGCGTAGCTCGCCGCTGTGACCTTGGCGTTGGCGGTCACCTTGATTGTGGTTTCCGACGCGGGGGTTCCCAGCGACCCAAGACCCACAAGGTAGCGCAGTATAGTCGCGGAGTCGGCAGAGCTTACGGTTTTGTCGCAGTTGGCGTCGGCGTTGGCGTAGCCCTGAGTGGTCAGAGTAGCGAGATCGACGAGATAGCGCAGTATGAATGACGCGTCGTTGGCGTCAACATTGCCGCTCTCGTCAGCGTCGCCGACCTTGAGCGCGGCGGACGCGGTGACGGTGAACATCGAGAAGACGAGCAGCACCGCAAGCGTCAGAGTCAGAATCCTTTTCATAAATAAGCCTCCTATGTATGGCTAATGTATAGCACACTCCAATTTATCTTACCATTCCCTAACGCTTTTTGCAAGTGTATAATATGCGAATTATTGATGAATGACCAAATGAATTACAAAAGAGCCGCGGCAAACGCCTGCCGCGACCCCGAATGAATATTCCGATATGCAAGCCGTAAGCGCTTTTATGCTGCCGAACGGTCTTGGTATTTCTTCAGCAAAGCCCGTCGCTGCTTTAATAGAACAGCTGGAAGATATCGTCCACCAAGAACCAAGCGCCGTCAATCTGCACGAAGTGGCAGACAAGCTCACGCGCAAAGTCCGTCCCCGTAAGGCTGATGGTGACGACCATGGCGGAGGCTATGCGCGAGGCGTCCACATCGTAGCCGCCGAACTCCTTTTGAATGGCGCCCAGCTCGTCCGCGTCGGCGGCGCGCTCGGACACTATGGAGTACGCAAGGTCGTTGGGCAGGTTAAGCTCCTCAAGGTTGTCCGCCATAAGCTCGTTGGCCTCGTAGAGCATCATGCCGCTGGCCGTCCAATAGGCCTCATAATAGACCATGACGACCTTCTCGGCGTCGCGCTCCCTAAGCCCCGTGACAAGGTTTTCGATCTGCTGTGTATAGCTCATCGGCTCCCAGGTGGGCATCTCGGTAGGCGGAACGGTCGCGGGAGGCTCCTCCGTTTCGGAAGGGACTTCTATGCTGTGCGGGGTTTCGGCAGGCTCATTCGTTTCCTCAACCTCGGCGGCGGGGGTGGCCGTCACCGTGACGACAACGGTTTCGGGCGAGAACAGCTTGTCCAAGGGTATGACCTCGGTCAGTATCAGTATCGCCAGTATGAGGATTACGCCCGCTAAGGCGCCTACTATAATTAAAACCTTTTTCATATTACTTCTCCTAATCTGATTGGATTCATTATACCCGCTGTCGGGGCTTTTGACAAGTCTTGAATTGTCGCTATGGCGTCCACCCCGTGACATACGACTTGGCGCCGAGTATGCGGTAAACGCTCTCCTCTAACCTTTCGCGGCTGATGACGCCGCTGTTTGCGGCGGCGAGCAGTGCGTCAAGTATGCGTGTCTGCGTGCTTTGCCCCACGCCGCAGAGTATCACGTCACCCCCCGCAAGAATGAAGCGCACGGCGGCGTCCTGCACGGAGGCAAAGTCGCTCAGCCCCTGCATGGTGAAGGAATCGGACATGACTATGCCGTCAAAGCCAAGCTCCCCGCGCAGTATGTCGGTGATGAATATGGGCGACAGCGAGGCTATATTGTCGGGGTCGATGTTGGGGTAGAGTATATGCCCTACCATCACGCCGCCCGCACCCGCCGCGACTCCGGCGGCAAAGGGTATGAGTTCATAGGAATAAAGCTGTGAAAGCGTCTTGTACACCACAGGGGTGACGGCGTGGGAATCGTCCTCTGTCGCGCCGTGTCCGGGGAAGTGCTTAACCACGGACAGGCAGCCGCCCGCTTGAACGCCCGCGATGCAGGCCGAGCCGACGCGGGCCGCGATCTGCGCGTCGCTTGAGATTATGCGTCCGCCAAGGAAGGTGGAGGATGGGTCGTCAGCTACGTCCAGTACGGGCGCAAGGTTCATGTTCACACCAATGCTCTTTAGGGTTTGGCTGATGTACTCAAACTGCTCATAGGCCAGGGCCGTGTCGTCCTTGTTGCCCAAGGTCTTCGCGGAATACAGCGAGCGTTCCCAAGTAAAGCGCGTAACCGCTCCGCCCTCAACGTCCAAGGCGATGAACAGGGGTATGTCGCTGAGGTTGTTCGCGTTGATGTCGGCGATAAGGCGTTCGGCGCGGGCAAAGCCGCCGTCCGAGTCCTTGCGCACGGTGTTCTTGACGCCGAAAAGGACTATTCCCCCGATATGGTACTTCGCCATGAAATCGGCGTAGGAGGAGGGAACACTGTCGGTGCCGTTGAAGCCGAACAGAACGAGCTGTCCTGCCAATTGTTCGACGCTCATGGCGGCGACATAGTCCGCTATGGGGTCGGCGGGAGTAGGCGACGGGGTGGGGGTAGGGGAGGGAGTGGGTTCTTCGGTGGGGGTTGGGGTCGGGGTGAGAGTGGCGGTTGGCGCGGAGGTTGCATCAACATGCCAAATGGGTTCGGCGGTAGGCGAAACAGGCGTCTCCGCATCGGGAGCGGAGGCGCAGGCGCAAAGCATGGCCGTCATGAGGAGTATCGCAATCACCCGTTTCATAACCGCTATGATACCATAAAGCCCGAAAAATGAAAAGCGATTAATATGTGACTTTTAGTCGGATAGCATGTGACCCCTATTGTCAAACAGAATGCAGTCTCTATTTAATTAAACATTCAGCTTCCTTTCGCAGGACGGAATATAACTATTATAGCAGATAGCACTTTTCTTTTATAGTAGGATAACAGTTTACTTTAATAGCCGGATAGCAGTTTACTTCTATCGTTTGATGACTTTTGGCTTTTATTCTTGAACTGCATTTAACTTTTTATCGCTGAACAGCACTTCACTTTCATAGTCATGAAAAATAGCAAAGCAGTATAGCCAATGAGCGAGGTGCGAATACCGAACAGTCTTGATAGTGGTACCCCCCCCTTGTCATCCTTCGCTTGTCGAAGGATCTTGCCGAAAACTCAAAAGTCAAGAGACGCTCACGGCGGGACGCCCGTCCCTTCCCCCTTATCCCACGGGGGAGCGCTTCCTTCTACCGCAAGTCTGCTCCAACATCCTTCGGAGCATTGCTCCTCAGGATGACAGCGGGGGAGTTGCCCTGCCGCGAAAGCGCACAAAATAACCCTGCCGAAAAAAGCGCGCAAGGCACAGAACCGCGACACAAAACGCAGATGCTTCAGTTATTCAAGCGCGAGGCGCACAGCCTCCTTTGCAAGCAGCAGTGTCGGATCTACGCATGGCTCCTTGACGCCGTAACGTTCGAACGCCAGCGGCATTTCCGTGCAGCCAAGTACAAAGCTTTCAGCGCCCTCCTCACGGCACTTGGATAAAAACTCGCGAAACCTTTCGGGGTCAAAATCGACATTTCCTGCCTTAATGCCCCTGTATATCACGTCCATCAGTATCGCGCCGCCTTCCTCATTCGGGCAAAGCAGCTCGACGCCCGGCGCGCACAGCTCGAACGCCTTCCCGTATACGCCCGCCTTGACCATACCCGTGGTGGACAACAGCATTACCCTTTTCATGCCGCTGTCCTTGACATATTTTGCCGTAATCCTCGGCATGTTCAGCACCTTTGTCTTGGCCGCCGCCTGAACCTCGTCATAGTAATAGTGCGCGGTGTTGCAGGCGATGAGCAGAATATCAGCCCCCGCCGCCTCAAGCCGCTTTGCAGAGCGCACAAGCTCCTTTACCGGGCTTTCCCCACCCGCGAGAATTGACGCCGTCCTGTCCGGAATCCTTGTGTTTGAGTCGATGACCGTCGGGATATGCTCCGCGTCCGAGCGTGCGGGCGTCAGCTCGACTATCCTATGGTAAAGGTCTATCGTCGCAAGCGGACCCATGCCGCCTATTATGCCTATCGTTTTCATGTTATTTCTCCACAGTAACGTTGAGCTTCTGTATAGGCGCTTCCAGACCTCGCTCGGTTGACACGCGCTTCACGTTGTCCGCTAAGGCAAGCGACAGCGGGATGTAGTCGCTCGTATTGCACCAAGCTCGAAGCAAGAAGTTGGCCTTGGAATCCGCGTATGACGAGAATACTATCAACGGTTCGGGGTCTTGCAGCACTCGCCCGTCCTGCTTGACTATCTGCCCAATAAGCGTATACACGGTTTCGGGCGGGGTGTCATAGGCGAAGCTGAACGTGAGGTCGAAGCGTCGCAAACCCTTTATCGTGTAATTGGTGCAGCTGTTGCCCGTAACAATGGAATTGGGTATCACGACCACAAGGTTTTCGGGCGTCACCACCGCCGTGTAGAATATGCCTATCTCCTCGACCGTGCCTTCCTTGTCGGTCACGGCTATGTAATCGCCCAAACGAAAGGGGTGAAAAATCAGTATCATGATTCCGCCCGCCAGGTTCGACAGCCCGCCCTGTAAGGCAAGACCTATGACCACGCCGCAGGAAGCGACGATAGCGGCAATGGACGCGGTGGACGCACCCATGGCAAGTATGCCTATTATTATCGCAAAGGCATACGCCAAGATGTAGATGCCGCTCCTGATGAATGAGCGCACACTCTTTTCTATCTTGTTGAAGCCTTTACCGCGCTCAATCCTCCTTACTATGGGCTTGACCAGCATAAGACCCACGACAAGCACCACTATGCCGAAGATGAGCCTGAAGCCAACGCTTACCATTAGATCACATATCTGATTCCAAAGATTCTGCCAAAACATTCTGTACTTCCTTTCTTGCTATATGCGTCGTTTATGTCTCATGCTGTCAGAGGGGTGTTGACGTGGGCGTTCCGGCCTTACGGGGGTATATCCCGCTTGTTGGTGCAATTTTGGTGCATACTATCAGGCTGCGCACCCCGTAGGGCGCCGCTATGTCAACTCGTTTCGCATCACACCCAAGCAAACGTAAGGCGTTCTTGGCTAAGACAAGCTCCTCATCGGGAACGCCCTTATAGCAGATACTGCTGCCTCCCACCTTGACGAGCGGTATTGTCAGCTCCAAGAGTACGCGAAGCTGTGCCACGGCACGCGACACGGCGTGATCATACGCTCCGCGATGCGCCTTGTCCCGTCCTAAATCCTCCGCTCTTGCGTGGATACAGTCGGCGGAAAGACCCAATTCCGAAAGCAGCGCCTCAAGAAAGACAATCCGCTTGTTCAGCCCGTCTACAAGAGTGAACCTAAGGTCAGGCCGCATTATCATGAGCGGAACGGATGGAAAGCCCGCGCCCGTGCCAACGTCAATGACCCTTGCGCCATGCCTTAGGTAAGGCTCCGCCGCAAGCGAATCCGCAAAGTGCTTGTACACCACATCGTTGACCTCGGTTATCGCGGTCAGATTCATCCTCTCGTTCCACTCGGTGAGCAAGCGATAGTATGCGACAAATTTGTCGCACTGCTCCTCGGTAAGCTTGGGTATGGCGGCAAACAGCAAATCTCTCACAGTGCGAACCCCCTCTTTGAATATATCAGCAAAACGCTTATGTCGGCGGGCGAGACGCCCGAAATGCGCGAAGCCTGCCCGATATTTGCGGGACGTCGCGCCGCGAGCTTCTGCCTTGCTTCCAATCGCAGCCCCTCAAGGCGCGAATAGTCCAAGCCCTCGGGTAAGGCGGTGCTCTCCAAGGTCTTCTCACGCTCTATCTGCTCGTTTTGCTTCAGCAAATAGCCTTCATAGCGCGCCTCGGTCTCTGCCTGTTCCGCCACCTCAGGTTCAATCGGCTCCAAGCAGTCGAACATCTTCAATAGGTCGGTGTAACGCACGTTTGGACGCTTCAAAAGCTCCAGAAGGCTGACGCCGCTCTTGGGGACGCTTTCACCTATGGACTCCAGATACGCGGCAAGCGCTTCACCGGGATGCACATGCGTTCCAAGCTTAGCAAGGGTTTCACATGTCATGTCCCGTTTTCGCACCATCTTATCATACCGTTCGTTGGAAATCAACCCCGTGCGCAAGCCCAGCTCTGTCAAGCGCAGGTCGGCGTTATCCTGTCGCAGCAACAGGCGGTATTCGCAGCGTGAGGTCATCATACGATAGGGTTCGGGCGTACCCTTCATGGTCAAATCGTCCACAAGTACCCCGATATAGCCTTGTGAACGCGACAAAACCAATGGCTCCTCGCCCTTTAGATAGAGCGCGGCGTTGATTCCCGCTATCAGCCCCTGCGCCGCCGCCTCCTCATAGCCCGAGCTGCCGTTGACCTGCCCTGCCGTGAACAGCCCCTCCACATCCCTTGCCATGAGATAGGGTGTGAGCGCGGTTGGCTCAAGACAGTCGTACTCTATCGCGTAGCCGAAACGCATGACCTCACAGCGGTGCAAGCCTGCCATGGTTCGGAGCATATCCACCTGCACATCCGCGGGCAAAGAGGTACTCATACCCTGAACGTACATCTCCGAGGTCGTTCTTCCCTCAGGCTCTATAAATATCTGATGCCTATCCTTGTCCCTAAAACGCACCAGCTTGTCTTCAATCGACGGGCAGTAGCGTGTTCCCGTGGCGTGAATCTTCCCGCTGTACATGGGTGAGCGGTCAAGGTTGCTCAATATAAGCCTGTGGGTCTGTTCATTGGTGTAGGTCAGATAGCAAGGCTCCTGATCCACCTCTAAAAAACCGTTCATAAAGGAGAACGCGGGCGTCGGAACATCCCCAAGCTGTATCTCCATCTCATCAAAATCGAGGCTTTCGCGCTTGACCCTTGCGGGAGTACCCGTCTTGAACCGCTGCAAAGGCAAGCCCAACTCCGTCAACGCCCCCGACAGCCCTTGCGAGCGCTGCATTCCGCAGGGGCCGCTGTCTCGTGAGAAGTCGCCTATTAGTATGCGACTTTTAAGGTACACCCCCGCCGCCATAACTACGGCTCGGCACGGATAGGCAAAGCCCTCGTCCGTAACCACGCCGGAGACATGGCCGCCCTCGGTGAGTACGCGCATTGCCTCGGATTGAACTATGCAAAGCCCCTCCTGACGTTCCAATTCGCGCTTCATGCGCTCATGATAGCGGCGCTTGTCCATCTGCGCCCTGAGAGAATGAACCGCGGGGCCTTTCCCCGTGTTCAGCATACGCATTTGAATGAGCGTATCATCGGCGCACAGACCCATCTGCCCACCCAAAGCGTCCAACTCGCGCACCAATTGCCCCTTGCCCGTCCCGCCTATCGCGGGATTGCAGGGCATCATTCCAATGCTGTCCAGGGATAGGGTTAAAAGCAGCGTTCGCTGTCCCATGCGTGCGGCGGCAAGCGCGGCCTCGCAGCCCGCGTGTCCCGCGCCTATCACGATAATATCAAAGCCTTCGCCAACAAACATACACAATACCTCATTATGATTATACCACGATGTTGCCTGGCGTTCAACAGCCGAGACGGAGCTAAACGCCGCTAATTTTGTGAAAAGGGCGCTCACCCCATGGCAGCGGTCACGGCGGCAGGGGCGAACTGCGACCACCGCACGTTTTGTGATTGATGCTTAAAATAGGGGGGGAGCGCCTCTTGACTTTCATGTTTTCGGCAAGATCCTTCGCGATAGCTCAGGATGACAAGTAAGTTCTGCCGCTCTCAAACCTATTTGGTATTCGCAATTGTACCCTCACTGTCATCCTGAGGCGGCAGCCGAAGGATCTTGAAACAAACTTGTGGTGAAAAGCGCCGCTCCCCCCCGAATTCCCCCTTTGTCATCCTGAGGCGGCAGCCGAAGGATCTTGAAACAAACTTGTGGTGAAAACCCCCGCTCCCCCGCGTGACTATCGGCGGACGAGCCGCGTTCGCCCTCTGATTTTTAGCATACAAGCCTTGACAATTTCTGCGTTTTGGGCGATACTTACGCTGAACGGAGGCGATAATTATGACAGATTTTGGCAACTTGGCGCTTGTTCAGCTCATCCTGCTTGCAGTGCAGGGCGCGATCTATTTCTTCTGCCAGTACGCCGCCAAGCACCCTCATTATGTCGGCGGTGCGTTGGATCAAAAAATCCCCTTCATCCCCGCCTTCATATTCCTATATCTGTCGTGGTTCCCGCTCCTTATCGGCGCACCATTCCTTTACGCCCGCTATGCGGCGTCAAGCTGCGCCGAATACCTTGGCGCCATTGTCGCCATGATTGCCATCTGCATCGTCGTGTACCTCGTCTACCCGACCATTATTGAGCGCCCCGAACCGCCCGAATCCCGCGGCCTTGTGCGCTTTCTTGTCGCCTCAACCTATTCGGTAGACAGCAAGTCAGTCAACTGCATTCCAAGCATACACTGTACGGTGTCCTTCTTGAACATCTATTTCGCCTTCGCCTGCCTGAACATGCCCCTCATTCTAAAGCTTGTCATGCTCGTATGGTGTCTTGGAATATGCGCTTCGACCCTGCTTGTCAAGCAGCACGCCATCATAGACATAGTTTGGGCGGCCGTTTTGACCGCCGCTTGTATCCCCATATCGATTTTCCTTTTATCGGATCCCGTGCTTAGGCTAATCTGCCGTTAAAGCTCTAAATTGCTCTGTCTCTTGGGCAGCAGCTTGCTGAACACGGGCATTTGCGACGAGTACAGCGAGAAATTTCCCGACAACACAAAGCTTATCGCGCAGGCCAGCGCGAAGTACAGCACGTTCTGCGAGCCGAACACCTCTACGGAGAGAATTATACTCGCAAGCGGGCTGTTTGTCGCGCCGCAGAACGTTGCGCAAAGGCCTATCGCGGCGGCAAACCCGGGGTCAAGCCCCAACAGCGGCCCCACCGCGCATCCGAAAGTAGCCCCTATGAACATGGTCGGGACTATCTCGCCTCCCTTGAACCCCGCGCACAGCGTGAGTGCCGTGAACAACAGCTTGAGTATGAAGGCGTACCAGACGCAATCTCCGCCCAAGGCGCGATAGACCACGTTCATGCCCGCGCCGTTGTAATCGCCGCTGCCGACAAGGTAGGTCAGCCCAATTATTATTGTGCCGCCCACCGCTATCCTAAGGTAAGGGTTTGGGAACAGCTTTTTGTACAGCTTGGCGCCGTTATGCATGGATTCGCAAATACCTATGCTCACCACCGCGCACATCACGCCCAGCAGCGCGACCTTCAGCAAGGTCACAAGCTCTGTGGATTCCGGCACGGTCATCAACGTATATGTGAGCGGCGCGATTCCGCAGAGCAGCGACAGCACATAGGCCGCGAGCGAAGCAGCAAGACAGGGAAGCAGCGCCCAGTTTTAAATCAGTCCGGGGCTCATGACCTCGATACAGAATATAGTTGCCGTAAGCGGAGTTCCAAACAGCGCGGAGAACACCGCCGACATTCCGCAAAGCTCCGCTATGCGCAAGCCCGATTCATCCACCTTGAACAATCTGCCTATCATGGCCGACACGCTTCCCCCGAGTTGCAGCGCCGCGCCCTCTCTGCCGGATGAGCCTCCCCCGAAGTGAGTCAAAATTGTCCCAATGAATATGGCGGGGGCAAGCTTGCTTGAGACCTTCTTGCCGTGCCTGACGCTGTCAAAAACGCCGTTCGTGCCGGTGTCGTTCTCAAGCCCCAGCTTCTTATACAAAAATACGATGACAAGTCCCAACGCGGGCAGCGCCCACAGAAAGTAACCCCACTCCTGCCGCCACTCGGTTACTTTGTCCACGCAGAAGTGGAAGCCTATGCCCACCGCTCCCGCGACTACGCCGCACAACAGCGCAAGCCCGAGCCATTTTGCCGACACCAACAGATAGCGCGCCAACAGAACGCCCTTTTCCTTAATATTTGACAGCTCCGTCCTCATGGTCTTGTTTACCTTCATTCCGCCGACCGCCCTGCGGCGTCCCGACACTCAATTTCCCCTATATCAGCTTCGCGCCGCGCCGCATAAAGCTTTCCGCGTTATCATCGCTCAACGCCTCATAGCGTTCGCCGCCGTAATAGACCGCCTTTGGTCGGAACTCCCCGACCTCACCCGCGTCAAGCCCGAAGAAGTCCCTGTCCGCGACAAAGAAGCTCGCGAGCTTGCCCGTTTCCAAGCTCCCAAGGTCAGCGGTCATGCCCATGGCCTTCGCGGGGTTTATGGTGTAGGTACAAAAAGCCTCATAGGGGCTTATCGATTCCTCATCAACATGGAACTGTGTCATTCCCTGCATTTGCAGATAAGGGTCTATGCCCTGCACGGGTGCATCCGACGACCCGCAGAGACAAACTCCCCCGCGAACGAGCGTTCTTAAGCGCTGCCTTGCAATCTGCTCAGGTCTTAGAAACTTATCGTAGCTCCGTTGAAAACGCTTGTCTATCCATGAGAATCCGGGCTGCATGGTCACGGCTACCCTGTCTTTCAATGCTGTCACCCTTTTCACAGCGGATTCAGACGGAAACTCGAAATGCTCTATGCGATGCATGGTCTTTGTGTCAAGCCGCTCATAGGCCGCGAGTATGCGGTCAATCGCCGCCGTGCCTATTGCATGGGACGCCAGGGCATAGCCCTCTTTGTCAAGCTTCTCCACCTTTTCGTTCACCGTCTCCTGCGACATATAGCAGGAAGCCGTCTCGCCCGTGTCGCCGTAGCTCTCATAGAACGCGGCGGTATGCGCGCCGACAGCGCCGTCCATCTCCCAGTCGCCGCAGCCGCCCAAACGCTTGCGCCTAAAGTACCGCTGAACCTGCAAAACGCTGTCCTCGTCAAAGCACTGCGGATACATACAGACCGCAAGGTCCATCCTTGCCGCAATCTCGGCCGTGCGCAAAAGCGCTGAGCTGTCCGCGTCCCTGCCGCCGCCCTCAAGCGCGCCCAACGCGCCTATGCCATAGCCCGCGCACTCGTTTTGCAGACGAATCGCGCCCTTTATCATGGCGTCCTCGTCCATGCACCCCGCCATAAAGCGCATAAGTCTGCCCTGATATTCCTCATGAGCCAGCCCATAATACTGTCCCAGCTTTGAAAACGGAAGTCCCAAGAGCTTCATTGCCTCGCTTGACAGCGCGGAGGCGTGACCGTCAATGGTTGAAATCATGATGGCTCTGCCGCCCGTCCACTCGTCCAGCTCCGACCTTGTGGGAAGCCTGCGCTCATCGATGGCGGCGGTGACATAGTTTGCCGCGTTGAGCAGCCTGTCCGAGCTTCTGAGGGCGGCAAAGCGCCTTATGCGCTCCGCCACTCCCTCGATGTTGTGCGGCTCCAAGCTGTTTGCGACAACCTCTGCCATGTTGAAGCAAAGCGTCGCGGTGAATATGGAGCTTACAAGGTGCATATGCGCGTCGATAAGGCAGGGGTACGCGTGAACCCCGCCGAGTGACACGCGCTCATCATAGGAACGCGGCTCGACGTCGGAAAGCTCGATTATCCTGCCGTTCTCGGTGAGCATGTAGGCAAAGCTCTCGTCCCGCGTTCGTCCCGTATGGAAAACCGCGTCGCAAAACAGCTTTTTCACACTAATTCTCCGCCTTCAAATACTTGTCAAACCACTCGGTAATCTCCTTGAGCCTTCTGACCCTGTGCTTGGGCTTGCCGCTTCGGGACAGCTCATGCGTCTCGCCATGGAACAGGCACAGCCTTGTGGGTACGCCGTGATTCACCAACGCGGTGAACATCTGCAAGCCCTCCTCCATGTTGCAGCGATAATCCTTCTCCGAGTGTATAAACAGCGTGGGCGTAGTCGCCTTGTCCGCATATTTGAGCGGCGAATGGTCCCACATCTTCTTGGGGTCGCTCCACGGGTCGGACGCCTGCTGATCGGAAGCGAAGAAGTAGCCTATGTCGGACAGACCGTAGAAGGACAGCCAGTTCGATATGCTGCGCTGCGACGCCGCAGCCGCGAAGCGATTGGTATGCCCAATTATCCAGTTGGTCATGAATCCGCCGTAGCTGCCGCCCGTAACGCCCACGCGCTTATCGTCGATGTAGGGGCAATGCTCTAACACAAGGTCTGTAAAGCTCATGAGGTCGTCAAAGTCGGTCTTGCCATAGCCGCCGCAGAGGTCCGCGAACTCGTCGCCTCTGCCGTCGCCGCCGGTCGGGTTGCAGAACATCACGACATAGCCGCGCTGCGCCCAAAGCTGCATCTCATGGAAGTAGGCCGTGCCGTAAACCGTCTTGGGGCCGCCGTGTACATCCAGTATGGCAGGGTACTTCCTGCTCGGGTCAAAATCCATGGGGTTGATGACGAAGCCGTGAATCTCCGTACCCTCGGCATTGACGAAGCTCAGGGGCTTTGGCTCGGAGTACTCGTAATCCGAAAGTGAAGTGTTGATGTCGGAAATCAAGGTTGGCTTGCCGGCGTAATCGATTTGGTAAATCTCGCCGCCCGCTCTGCCAATCTGCGCAATAACCGCAAAGCCGTCACCGTGGAACACGGCTTCGTTCACCGCGCCGTCAATGTTGGTGAAGTTCTCAATCGCGCCGCTTTGCGCGTCGATGGACATAAGCTGACAGCCCTCGTACTGCGTGTCGGTGACGTATGCCTTGCCGCCGAGAGCAAGCGGAGAAGCTATGCCCCTCGCCATGTTGATATCGCTGCCGACGCTGTTGTAGAAGCAGTGCATACCGCCGTCATAGAGCAGCCTTACATCACCTTCGTCGCTGCGGAAATACACATTGGCGTTGGTGTTCGCGCCGTGCTTTTCAGCGGTGCCGGCAAATATCATTATCCCCTTGTCCATTGGGATAACATCTGCGTGCATATGCTTTTCGCTTACGGAAATGTCCCGAACCTTGCCCGTAGCTATGTCCAGCTCCATGAGCTTGTCCTCAAGGGTCATCTTGCTTTCATAGCGCGACGCCATGAAGTACAGCTTGGATCTGTCCGCCGACAGCCGTAAGGCTCCCGTGTTCGTCCATTCGTCGGTAACAGCGGTGACAGTTCCTTCTTTATATATATACAGCCTATCACGATTCTTGTAGGTCATCCCCGCGCCATTGCTCCAGAAGGGTATTTCGTCCAGAACGTCATAGTCCTCGTCCTCCTTGACAAGAGCGGCGGCCTTCTTCGGGTCGTTCTCGCTCTCGTTCATGGCCTTTGCGAACGCGTGGGAGTAGTTGGCGGTGAAGAAAAAGTGCGTGGGGGTGATGAACTCGATACCGCCCACCGAGTAATCAAGGCGCAGAAACTCACATGCTTCGCCGCCGTCATAGGGCAGGCATTGCAGAACCGTCAGCGGTATGCCGCTCTTGGCGGTTTCCTTGTCGGCGTCACGCCTGAGGCTTGGAAAGATGATACCCTTCTCGGTGGGGTAGAAGTTTGAGACGTCGCCCGTTGAGGTCAGCTTGCGCACATGCCCGTTCTCAATCGCGAATATGTCGGAGCTGTACTTGTTGCCCTCCATGTCGGCGCTTTTGATTATACAATATAGCTTGTCCTGATAGGCTTTCAGACTCAAAGGATAGCGAAATCTGGAAAAATGCTCATAATCGACCTTTTTCATATAGTTCTCCTTCGTTTTCCTTTGATTATATCACAGCTTATCAACTATTTCAACGATAGAACAGGTTTCCGAAAATAACGCCCGTGACCACGGAAACGAGGGTCGCAAGCATTGCGACGGGGATGGTGAAGCGGGTGCGCTTGACGCCTATCGCGCCGAAGTACAGCGCCACGGTATAGAACACGGTCTCGGACGCGCCTACCAGTATGGACGCGAGGTAGCCGACCTTGGAGTCCGCGCCGTACTTAAGCATGATGTCAGAGTTTATCGCCATTGCCGCACTGCCCGAAAACGGTCGGAGCAGCACCAAAGGAAGCAGCCTCGCGTCAAAGCCTATCGGGTCGCACAGCGGCTCAAGCAGGCGTACAACGAAGTCCATAGCGCCGCTCTCGCGGAACACGCTTATCGCAATGAGCATGGCGGCAAGACAAGGGAGTATCGTGCCGATGAGCGGCAGCGCGCCCGTCGCGCCCTCACAGAACGCTGAGAACACGTCTACTCGCCGTATCAGCGCGTACAGCATGACAAGTAGTACAAAAATTGGGACAAGCGCGGATATCATGCTTGCGGCAGGAGCTTGCAGCAGAGCACGGCGACGATGGTTGCGCAAGCGGAGGACAGAAAGGTGGGCAGGACTATGGAAGCGGGCGCGGTACTGCCGCAGGCTTGGCGCAGAGCGATAAGCCCCGACGGGAGCAGCTCAAGGCAGGAAGCGTTGATACACAGGAAAACGCACATCTCATAGGTGGCGATATTGGGCTTGGGGTTGTTCTTTTGCATCAGACGCATGGCCTCGATACCGTAGGGGGTGGCGGCGTTGCCCATGCCGAGCATGTTGGCTGAAATGTTCATGGATATAGCGGTGGCGGCCTCGCCCGCATTAGGAAACAGGAAGCGCATCGCGGGTGAAAGCAGCTTTGAAAGGCCGTCCATCAACCCGCTTTTCTTGACTACGCCCATGAAGCCCATCCAGAATATGTATGCTCCGCACATGGAAAGGCAGAGGGTCACGGCCTCGCCCGCGCCGGAAAGCAACGCGTTCAGCGCGGCGTCTCCGCCCTTTGTTATGATCATCACGACAATGCCCACGGCGAGCATCATAACGAATACGAAATTCATGTGACAGTTTATGCCGAACTTGAACGGTATAGACGCAAGGTGCGGTGGAAGCGGCTCTTGACTTCTGAGTTTTCAGCAAGATCCTTCGACTTCGCTCAGGATGACAAAGGGGGTGGTTGACGATGCAAACACATCACAGGTTGCATATTTGGGCAATAAACCTTCGCCGTCATCCTGAGGAGCGACAGCGACGAAGGGTCTTGAAACAGACTTGTAATAATAGCTGCGCTCCCCCGTGGGATAAGGATTGCCACGAAGGGAAGCGGCTCTTGACTTTTGAGTTTTCAGCAAGATCCTTCGACTTCGCTCAGGATGACAAAGCGGGGTGGTTGACGATGCAATAATACCATAGGGCAAGTGTCATTGAAAAAACCACTTCCGAAGAAGTGGTTCATTCTGGCAGGGGCAGTAGGGCTCGAACCCACAAGAACGGTTTTGGAGACCGCTATGTTACCATTACATCATGCCCCTTCGCACCCGAATAATGTATCATACACGTTGCTTTTTGTCAATATCAATTTTGCTTCCAAGTAAAAAAGTACGCAAAAGGGCAACCGCCGAGGCGGCTGCCCTTCCACATTTAGTTCAAAGGTTTACGGCGTGGTCCAATCGCCGGGAAGCTCGATCTCCGTAGAGCCCGAAGGATCCGTAGTGACGATATTGCCGCCCTCGTTAACCCAGTTCACAACACTCGAAGTAACAACGTCATTAACGTCCAACTCAAGCTGCTTCATGCTCGGTGCTTCGTACTTCTTCATTTTCTCATCCTCCTATTGTTCATCCGGGAACACTATGGAGCTGCCGTCCGCGATGATGCCGGCGTAGGCTTCAAGTATCCTCTGAACACTGTTGTACTTCTGGATGCCGCAGTTGTTGTACGCGCCATCAACGGTCGCACCCTCCACGATGAACGGGCGGAACACTACGTCCATTGCCTCATTACCGGTCATGCCCGTGATGGTCACGGCAAAGGTAATGGTTCCGTTCGCCGCGCTGTAATCAAACACCTTAATGCCCGATTCTCTGAGCGTCGCAACGAACTGCGCAACGTCCATATCCTCATACTCCGCGAGCCATTTGAAGTTAGCAAGCTCCACAGCCCTTGTGCCGGTAGGATCACCGTTGTTGTCCAACAGCTCGGGGTTGTCGGCGTTAAAGTTGTGCTTCGCGTTGACGAGGAAGTAGATATTGACCTCATCGCCGACGTCGAAGGAAGCCTTCAACGTTTCAAAGTCGAACTGCACGCCGAAGCGGATTGCGCTGCCGTCGGTCTTGGCCTGTGCGCCCAGGTTGGTGGGTGCGACCATCGGGACTACCGTCTGCGCAAGAAGGATTTCTCCGCATACGGAACAATGCGAACCCTCTGTAAGACCTGTTGAGGTGTAGGTCGCGGGTATGCCCTCATCGACGACCACCGTGTGTCCGGTCGCAGGAATGTCTTCCGTGTATGTGCCGCCGCAGACGGAGCATGTGAAGGTCTTAACGCCCGTTGCGGTGCAGGTCGCCGGAGTGGTGACTACGCCGTCACCGAACGTGCAGGCTTCGGTCTCGGTCTCGCCGCCGACTGAGCAGGTGCGGGTATGCGTCTTTGCCGCTGCGCCGTTGTATGTCCAAGCGCTCCAATCGTGAGCGGACCACTGTGCGTACAGCGTGACATCCGCCGTGGCGGTTATGTTCGCTTGGTCGGCGTAGGCCGTGCCAAGTCCATCAGCCTGAGTGTTCCAACCCGTGAAGTGATAGCCCTCATAGGTGAGGGTGTTCGCGTTCAGCGCGGTGGCTTCATTATAGTTGATGGTCTGAGCCGCCATCGTACCCGTGCCGCCGTTCGCGTTGAAGGTCACGCTGACGGTGGTGGGGGTGCTCTGCGTATAGCTTACGACTATCTCCTTTGAAGCGTCGCCGGTTACGGTACAGCTGAAAGTGCCGTCTCCGTTGTCCGTGAGCGTTACTGCTTCACCGCCAACGGTGACGGAAGCATTGTAGCCGCTGTCCGGCGTGACCGTAAGCGTGAAGTCCCCGCCCGGGGTTACGTTAGCGGTGTAGGTGCCGGCAGTCGCGGTCTCGGTAAGGGTCGGATCGCCCTCCACGGAGCCGTTTTCGCCGTTGACAACCGTCATCTTATAGAAGTTGCGAACGTAGCCGCTGCTTATCTTCAGATAACCGTTTGCAACGTCCATCGTCTCAATCAAGGCGTTGATCACCGAGGTATCGGAACAAACCGCTATATTCGTGTAGAATCTCTCATAAGCATTCAGCGTGTTGTCATTGTTTACCGCAATGTATATGGGAATGGTTTCGTGTGTAAGACCTTCAGCCGTTAATTCAAAGAAGAAAACCAGCACGACATTGCTGTCAACCGTGTCGGTATCAACATACTGTGCGGTCACATTCCTCAGCGCGGTATTAACAGCGCCGGAAGACGAAACGTTCACAAGATCCGCATAGGTGCCCGGCTCAATCGCTCTCGCTGAAGCGTAAGCCAAGGTCATATACCCAATATCCTCGGAAATGTGATTTATATTACACTCACCCATAGGATAAGTATAGGAGGTGACATACTCACCCTCGTCCTCGTCATAGGCGGTGGTCGTCGTCCCAACCATGTTCGCAAAACGAACGTCTCCCGAACTGTTGGTATAAAGGGTCATGAGTCTTGTGTCCCAATAGAACTGCAACTGAATACCGGTCATATCGGGATAGGTGTTGCTTGCCGCGTCGATCAACGTATCCAAATAAATCGGTACTGCGACCAGCGTGCTTGACGACAAATTAATCTCATATGCCATGTATAGCGCGGACTTCATATCGCCGTAAAGTCAAATTAAGGACTTGAAATGAAATCGGTTTTGATATATCATATCGTAGTATAAGTTTTTCGGAGGGTGACATGAAAAAGGGTTTCGACAACGATCTTTACATTCGAACGCAGTCCGAGCATATCAAGCAGCGCATCGCTCACTTTGGGGGCAAGCTCTACCTTGAGTTCGGCGGCAAACTCTACGACGACAACCACGCCGAGCGCGTTTTGCCCGGCTTCCTCCCCGACAGCAAGCTGCACATGCTTGCGAGTATGAGCGATCAGGCCGAGATAGTCATCGTCATCAACTCCTATGACATAGAGAAGAACAAGCTTCGCGGCGACCTTGGGATAACCTACGACCTTGACGCGCTGCGCCTCATCGACGCTTTCCGCGCCCATGGCATGTATGTCGGCAGCGTCGTTCTGACCCGCTACGCTCAACAGCCCGCCGCTCTCGTCTTTGAGAACCGCCTCTGTTCCCTCGGCATACCGGTCTATCACCATTTCACCATACCCGAATACCCCGCCAATACCGAGCTTATCCTCAGCCGCGACGGTTTTGGGCGCAACGACTTCGTTCCCACGAGCCGCCCGCTCGTCGTCGTCACCGCGCCGGGGCCGGGCAGCGGCAAGATGGCGTTCTGCCTTTCACAGATATACCAAGAGCATGAGCGCGGCGTCACCGCCGGCTACGCAAAGTTTGAGACCTTCCCCGTTTGGAATCTCCCGCTCAACCATCCCGTTAACCTTGCCTATGAGTCGGCCACCACCGACCTCAACGACGTCAACATAATCGATCCCTTCCACCTTGAGGCGTACGGCAAGACCTCCGTCAACTATAACCGCGACGTTGAGATTTTCCCCGTGCTTTCCGCCATGTTCAAGCGCATATTCGGCAGCTCGCCCTATCGCTCTCCCACCGACATGGGCGTAAATATGGCGGGCTTCTGCATAACGGATGACGAGGCGGTGCGCTTCGCCGCGGGGCAGGAGATAATTCGCCGCTTCTACACGGCGCTCTGCGCACAAAAGCAGGGCATGAACAACGAAAACGAGATTGCCAAGCTTCGCGTGCTCATGGCGCAGGCCGGCATTTGCCCCGACGACAGACCCTGCGTCAAGCCCGCAAGGGATAGAGCGGTCTTAACCTCTGCGCCCGCCGCCGCAATAGAGTTGACGGACGGCACGATTATCACGGGGCGAACCTCCGAGCTTATGGGCGCGGCCTCGGCCATGCTTCTGAACGCTTTGAAGCACTTGGGCGGTATACGGCATGAGCTTCGGCTGCTTGCGCCTTCCGTCATAGAGCCGATCCAAAGGCTTAAGCTTGACAACCTGCACCACAACAACCCGCATCTGCATATGGATGAAACCCTGCTTGCTCTGTCCATCTGCTCCACAACCAACCCCACCGCAGAATTAGCACTGGCTCAGTTAGGCAAGCTCTATGGCGCCGACGTCCACAGCACGGTTATTCTCTCATCCGTGGACTATTCGCTTATGCGCAGGCTTGGCATTAACGTCACCAGCGACCCCGCATATCAGACCAACCGCCTGTTCCACAGTTGATTCGAGCAGCACTAAGACATTATTGGTGCAGTTAGTGAAGGCCTGCGCGGACGGATGATGATGCCAATGCAGCATGGGATAAAATTAGTACATGGGCATGTCGAAGCGCGTCAAGGGCTTGTTCACCTGAGTACATGAGACTAACTTGGTACATGGATGTCATCCTGAGGCGGCAGCCGAAGGATCTTGAAACAAACTTGCGGTGAAAACCCCGCTCCCCCGCGGGATAAGCGGTTTCCCGCCGTGAGCGCCCCTTGTCTTTCAAACTTTCACCAAAACCCTCGCGATAAGCTCGGGCCGACGGCGAGGACGCGGCACGAAACGATATGCTTTTTCAAGCGGCAAACCTTAGAAAGGACGTGCTTATGGACGTACAAGAAGGCCCGAACCTCTCCGTCTTGGAGGGGCTGAACGAAATCCAGCGCGAGGCCGTGACCTGCACGGAGGGCTTTGTGCGCGTTGTTGCGGGAGCCGGCAGCGGCAAGACGCGGACGCTTTCGCGCCGCTTCGCCTATCTTGTGCTGGAGCTTGGCGTTATGCCGCAAAACATCCTATGCGTGACCTTCACCAACAAGTCCGCAAACGAAATGCGCACGAGGATACGTCAGCTGACGGGCGACAACGACACGGGCTATATCTCGACCTTCCACGGCTTTTGCGTGAGCGTGCTGCTTGAGGACAGCAACGCAGTATCATATCCGAAAAGCTTCCTTGTGCTGGACAATTCGGATATTGACGACATCCTTCAGCTCATATACGAGGAGCGGGGGCTGTCGCTTAGGGACATGACCTTCTCGTCCGCCCGCGACATGATAGAGATACGAAAGTGCGTGAGTGACGTCCTATACTACGAGGATATGATATCCATGCCGCTCGGCGCGCTCCGAGCTAAGTACCTTGATTCCGCAGAGGCGCGAGACATTATTTTCTGGGGCTACATCTATTATGAGAAGAAGTGCTTTGGACTTGACTACAACGATCTTATCAACTTCACTCTGCATATATTTGCAACCAATGACGAGGTTCGTCTAAAGTGGCAGCAGCGTCTTGAGTATATAATGGTTGACGAATTTCAGGATATCGACCGCCCGCAGTACCGTCTGATGGAGGTTCTGTGCGACTATCACAAAAACCTTTTCGTGGTGGGCGACCCCGACCAGACTATATACACATGGCGCGGCGCCGAGATACGCTTTCTGCTCGAGTTCGACAAGCGCTTTAGTCCAACCAAGACCATCATGATGATGAGCAACTACCGCAGCACTCCGGAGATTTTGACCGTCGCGAACTCGCTCATTGACAAGAATTCCATGCGTATAAAAAAGGAGCTTGAGCCTGTCATAAGCGGCGGCGACCCTGTAATCTGCAACCATTGTGAGACTGCCGAGAAGGAGGCGCAATGGATCGCCGCCACTGCAAAACAGCTTCAGGAGGCGGGCGTTCCGCTTCGAGATACATGCATACTTTACCGCGCCCACTATGTTACCCGCTCCCTTGAGGACGTGTTTTTACGGTGCGGACTGCCTTACAAGATATACAGCGGGCAGCCCTTTTACGGCAGGCGCGAGGTCAAGGATGCCTTGGCCTATCTGCGTTTTTCCGCAATCAGAGACGATCTGTCCTTCCTTAGAATAGTCAACAACCCCAAGCGCGGCATGGGTGAGCGGCGTATACGTTTTCTAAAGGAATATGCAGAAAAAAGCTCGCTCTCGCTCTACGATTCTTTGAAGGCTACACAGGGCGATGAGATATTCAAGGGTACGGGTGCTTCGCGCTTTATCGCCTTTGTCGAGAGCTTCTCGGGAAGGCTGAATCTTCCGCTTCCGGAGCTGCTCGCCGCCCTCTTGGACGAGAGCGGCTATATGATTGCCATGCGCACCTCGGGTTCACAGGAGCGGCTTGACAATTTGGCGGAGCTTGTCCAGTCCGTCCATGAGTACGAGACGAGCTGCGGCGAGGAAGCCACGCTCATGGGGTATCTTTCAAGGGTCGCGCTGCTCACCAACATGGACTCCGAGAGTAAGGCCGACGCCATTCGAATGATGACCGTACACTCCGCCAAAGGGCTTGAATTTCCTTATGTATTCTTATGCGGACTGAATGAGAATATTTTTCCATCCAAGCGAACCGAGACCGTGGAGCAGATGGAGGAGGAGCGCAGGCTCTGCTTTGTCGCGATGACTCGCGCCATGAAGGGACTGTTCATAAGCGAGGCTGCGGGCAGTGGGTATCACGGCGGATTCAGGTATCCATCACGCTTCATCTTCGACATTGACCCAAAGCTTTTGAGCTATGTTGAACGTCCTGATGAGGGCTTGGTCAGGGGTGCGAAACGCTTTATAAAGGAGAGCGAGGAACGCATGAGAATCAAGCATGGCGGCATGGACTTTTCGGTGGGTGAGAGGGTGTATCATGAGGTGTTCGGCTCTGGGGTCATAAGCTGCGTTGACGCCGACACAGGGGCTTACACCATAGAGTTTGACAAGCTTTCAACGCCCAGACGCATAAGTGTTAAAGCGAAGCTGACAAGAGATAACAAGCGGTAAAACAATGAATGCGTTGGAGCGGTTCGGCTATTAGGGATGCGCTCCTTTTATTCACCGAATAATGGTGCATATATGTCCCATGTATTTGATGCCTGTTATGTGTCCACGCATAACAACAGCAATTCTTAACGCATGGTGCGATTATGGTACATATATAAAGCGATAAGCAAATTACGCTTGATTAACTGCTAAGGATAACAATAAAAGAGGTAGATAATGATACAAACGATCAAGCGCTGCTTGCCCGTGCCGTTTACGGTGAGGAGTAATTCATGATTTTCAAGATTTAAGGCAAGATCCTTCGCGATAGCTCAGGATGCCAGTGAGGGAGGGTTGGCGGAACATTATTCGATGACAACGGGAGGTTCGGGGGAGCGCCTCTTGACTTACAAGTTTTTAGTAAGATCCTTCGCTATGGCTCAGGATGACACGGAGGGGCGAGTGGGAGCGGGGGTTGACTTTTGAGTTTTTAGCAAGATCCTTCGCGATAGCTCAGGATGACAGCGGGGGCGGGGTGGCGGAGCATAATTGGATGACGGCGAGGGTACGGGGGAAGCGGGAGGGTGACTGTTATGTTTTTAGCAAGATCTTTCGGCGGACAAGAGGATGATGGTGGGGGGTACAGCGCGAACATAAAGCGGCGACCGCCAATGCGGTCGCCGCTTTATGTTCATAAGGCAGCTTTATGCCTTCTTCTTTTTAGCCCTCGCAAGGCAGGCCGTGACAAGCACGACAAGCGACAGCGCACATACTCCGCAGCAAACGAGCGCGGAGCCGTTGAGCGCGGCCTTCAACAGCGCGGAAAGCTGTATGCCCATGGCAGAGCCGCCCAAAGCGAGCCTTCCCGCATAGTTGGAGATGATTATCTGCAACAGCGTCAAAGCTGGTATCGCTGAGCCCAAGAATATCCCGCCCGACATAAATATCAGCCCCACCTGAAGCTTTTTCGGCACGAACAGCAGCAGCACCGCGGCGGCCAATACCAATGGTATGAGCAGCCAAATGAGCCTCGCGCAGCCCTTGGCGTACTTGTTGGACAGCGCGTTCGTTATCGTACCCGACGCTAAGGGGTCGGTGATGGCAAAGACGCAGCTCTCCACAGCGTCCGCGGCGTCCTCCGCGAAGTGTTCGGCGGCCTCTGCGTCACCGCCGTTGGAGACCATGTAGTCATAGAATCGTGTGGAATCAAGCTGCAAGCTCGGCGTTTGTCCGCTCTCGGACGCCGCAAACAGCGCGTCTATCGCTGTTTGAGCACAGTAGCGAACATCGGTCTCGGTAAAGAGCGGGTCAAGCTCGCCGTCAGAGAAGCCGTACAGCACACCGACGTAATCCAGATTGTCCCGAACCTCGGCAAGCATACTGTCAACATACTTGTCGCTCACGGAGTACTTTACATAGAAGCCGCTGTTCAGCAAGCAGGCCTTAAGCGCGACGGAGACCACACAAAGGCAGGTCAGCGCCGTCAAAACCAGCATCAGCAGTACCGATATGAATATTCTAAAGCCCTTCATGGCGTCACCTCCAAGCCCTCTATGCGTTCACAGATCAAAGCGCAGCGCTGCGTTCGCCTGTGTCCGCCGTTGTCACGGGGATAGCAGGTGTACATGATGAGCTTGTTATCCGCGTTGCTTGCGGTAATCAGTGCGCGCTCCGTGCCGACAAAGGTCTGCATATCGGTCACGCGATAGCGATACGTTCCGTACAGCGTTTCAAGCGTGACTATCGCGCCCATGGGAGTGTCCTCAAGCTGTGCGAAATGGCGTGTGACGTGCGCGGAGATGATGCAGCGCCCCTTTTCGCCGGGGAAGGACGAGCCGAAGCTCATGCCCACGCCCACCTTGAGTATGCTCTTATCAGCGCCCAGGTACACGGGTATATCCTTTATGCTCCAGGAGCCGCCGTCCCAACTGACGTTCAGCCTTGCCCACTGCTGTCCAAAGGCCACTTCGGGAATCTCATAAAGCACGGCGGGCGCTGCGGCGGGAGTAAACTCACCCGCTGAGATAACTATCTCCTCGTTCGCGGTCTCCGCATCGTTTACGAGCAGCGAAAAGTAGGCATTCTCCTCCAGCACGTTGCCCAAAAACCAACGTGTGAAGAAGAATATGCCCACAGCACATATAATGAAGGGGATCAGCGCGAATCCATACGAAGCCCCCCGTGAGGATTTGCGTTTACTCTGTGACATTCGCCCTCCGCTTTCTTGCAGCAAGGACGATGGCGAGGGCTATCGCGGCCAATACGCAGGCGCCGCCCGCCACCAGGTACCAAATGGTGGGGCCGTCCGCAAGGTCGGTCTTGGCGTCGCTGTCAATCTTGCCGAGCAGCTTGCCGTCCTTGTACACCGAAATAACCACCGCGTTGTCGCTCTGCTTATCGTTGGTGGGGCTTATGGTGTAGGATATGTCCAGTATGGTGCATACCCTGTTGATGTAGTCAATCGCAATCTCCTGTTCCTGCTCCGTGTAGTCGTAAAGGCTTGTGCCCTTATCGACAAAGGTCAGGTCGGACTGCGCAAGCTTGAGGGCAAGAAGCTCCGTCGCCTGTTCGTCACTTACCGTCAGAGCGTCCATGTAGAGTATGCGCTCAACCTGCTTTAGGATGGCGGGATGGTTTGACAGCACGGTCTTTTCCAACGACTCCATTATCTTATCCTTGTTCTCATCATCCGTCGCGGCGAGGCTCACGCTTGCAAAGAGCAGGAGCAGCGCGGCGAGGACAACACATAACATACGTTTCATCATAAACACCTCCGTAGTGTGATAATATCTTCTATGAGATGCCCATATTATAATGCGGACTTGTGTATAAATTGTAACCTCCGTAAGAATTTGTTTTGGACTTCGGGCGCAAAAACGCACCAACCGAGCAAATTAACATCCGCGACAGGTCGAAATCCCTGTTTTTTTACTTGACATCTCACGGGTCACTCATCTATAATATGTAAGGTTAACTGTGGCGTATGCCGTGTGAACGGCGGCCATTGACGATACTACGATAAAGAGAGGTGTAAGATATGATCCGCACATATCAGCCGAAAAAAAGGCAGCGCAGCAAGGTTCACGGCTTCCGTAAGCGCATGGCTACCGCCGACGGCAGGAATGTCTTAAAGCGCAGGCGCGCACGCGGCCGCAAGAAGCTCAGCGCATAAGATAAGAGTCGGCAACATATCGCGGGCAGCGGATTCTCCTGCCGGGCTTGCGATCTATTCAGGTTTTGCTTGCGGCAAGCTGTTTTGGCTTGCCGCACATTACTTTACAGGGCGGGGCGCTTTGCCCCCGGTGAGGTTATTCGGGTGAACCGCAGCAATTCGCTAAAGCGTCACAAGGAATTCCGCTACACCTACCGCGTGGGTAAGTCGCAGGGGTGCAGGCAGATGACTATGGTGTACGCAAAAACGCGCACACACGAGGTTCATGTCGGGTTCTCGGTCTCCAAGAGGATTGGCAACTCGGTCATGCGCAATCGCTGCAAGCGCAGGCTTCGCGCCTGCTTTTCGCCCTTTTTGCCTCGCATAGGCTGCGGCTGCAACATCATCATTGTGGCCAAGCCCGACGTCTTGACCGCTCCCTTTGACGAGCTTTCAAGCTCTATGGAAATCCTGCTCAAACGAGCCTCTTTGTTGGTGGACAAGCAATGAAGAAGGCCATGCTCGCTTTGATAGGATTCTATAAGAGAGCGATTTCGCCGTACCTGCCCCCCGCGTGCCGCTTTACCCCGACCTGCTCCGAGTACGCGGCGGAGGCTGTCGCCAAGTACGGCGTCCTAAAGGGCGGCGCCTTGGCCGTTTGGCGTATACTGCGCTGTAACCCCTTTTGCAAAGGCGGATACGATCCCGTCCCCTAACTACAATAAAGGAGATATACCGTTTTGGAAAACTGGATCTTTATTACTCGCTGGTTCTTTCAGGGTATGCGTTGGCTCTACGAATCACTGCTGTCGGCAACGGGCTGGCAGATAAGCTACGTCGTAGTCCTTACCGTGTTGATCAGCACTCTGTCAATCAAGATTATCACATCCTTCTCCGACATAGCTGCGCGCAAGTCATCCATGAAGATGCAGGCCATTCAGCCGGAGCTTGACAAGCTCAAGAAGAAGTACGGCAACGACCCGCAGCGCATGAACACCGAACAGCGTAAGCTCATGAAGGAGCGCGGCGTCAGCACCATGGGCGGATGCCTGCCGCTGCTTATCATGATGCCGATATTCTTCATCTTCTTTGCGGCGTTTAGGGCATGGTCGAATGAACAGACCCTTCGCCTGTTGGTGCTGTTGGACTCCGATCCCGACGCGGGTCTTGAGATGTTCAAGCAGTATCAGTTCCTTTGGATGAACAACATCTGGCGCCCCGACAACCTCAGCGCCGCCTCGATGATGACGGGTGAGCAGTTCTGGAATATGTTCGCCAATTCGTCAAGCTCGGGCAGCTGCTCGATGTGCGCCACCAACACCAACATACATAACTTCATCTATTTCAACGAAAACGAAGCGGTATTGACCGACCTTTTGACAAGGCTGAATTTCTTTCAGAACGTCAATGGCACGATTCAGATAGCTTCCGACAATACCGCCTTTTTAGCCTCCTATTCGGAGCTTACACGCGACTGCGTGGCGCTGCATGAGGGTTACTCGAACGGCATGATGATACTGCCGGTGCTTGCGGCGGGAATAGCCTTCCTCTCCATGTGGCTGACCTCCAAGAATCAACCGCAGAACGATCAGAACAAGTCCATGAAGTGGATGAACTACATCATGCCCCTGTTCATGGGTTATATCTGCTGGAACCAGGAAGCGACCTTCGCGCTTTACCTCATCTTCAGCTACCTCTTCTCTACACTGCTGACGCTGGGGATCAACAGATACTTCAAAAAGAAACAGCAACAACCGATAGTGGAGGTTAAGAAATAATGGAGCAGGAAACCAACGTTTTTTCCGGTAAGACCATAGACGAGGCCATATTCATAGGCCTGCAAACCATGGGCGTGAGCCTTGACGAGGTGGAGATAACCACCGTGCAGCATGAGAGCAAGGGACTGTTTGGGATAGGCGCAAAGAAGGCCTTAGTTCGTCTCACCCGCCGCGAGACACCCGTTGTGCCTGTGTTCGAAAAGCGTGAGGACAGACCTAAGAGCGACCGCCCCCGTGAGGACAGACTCAAGAGCGACCGCCCCCGTGAGGACAGACCTAAGAGCGACCGCCCCCGTGAGGACAGACCTAAGAGCGACCGCCCCCGCGAGGACAGACCCGAAGCCATAAATGCGGAGCCTGAGCAGGAGCTGCCGGAGGATGAAAACGCCCTTCCGCGTGAGTGGGGCGGTATTGAATACAGCCGTGAGCTTGCAGACAGCGATCCCGACGCACAGTTCCTTTCCGGTATGCTTGAAGCGATGCAGTTAAAGTGCAGCGTGCTTGCCGCCGAGACCGACGACGGGCTGAAGCTCATCATCGAGTCCGACACCGACGGTCTGCTTATCGGACGCCATGGGGAGACGCTGGACGCGATTCAGTACATCGTTTCGCATCATGCCAACCGTCACCGCAAGGAAGCCGGCCCGCGCAGGATATCCATCGATACCGAGGGCTATCGCGTTCGCCGCGAGGAGACCTTGCGCAAGCTGGCGCGCAGGAACGCCGCAAGGGTGGTCAAGACGGGCAGATCCATGGCGATGGAGCCGATGAACCCCTATGAGCGCAGGGTACTGCATTACGCGTTGCAGAACTTCCGCGGGGTGACCACGCACAGCGAGGGCGAGGAGCCTAACCGCAGGGTCATCATCACTCCGACCAAGAAATAGGTTTTGTAAGCAACGGGCGGAGAGTTCCGCCCGTGTTTTTTATCGTGAGGCTGCGGCAAAAAGTCTGCAAGCCCCTATGTCAACAGCAACAAGCCAAGGTTTTGAATGCAGCAGACGGTCTTTGCGCCCGCGACGCCCTATGGAGGAGCGGTCGCGATAGTCAGAATAAGCGGGCCCATGTCCCGCGACATACTGAGAAGGATTACGGGAAGGGAGCTTGAAGCTTCCCGCCTGAGCTTCGTGCGCATACGCGACAAAGGCGAGCTTATAGACGAGGCCATGGCGGTGCGCTTTCAGGCGCCGCACAGTTACACGGGCGAGGACATGGCGGAGCTGCACATACACGGCGGCCGCGAGACCATGAAAAGGGTGCTGTCCCTGCTTTCAAGCTTGGGAGCGGCGCCGGCGGAGGGCGGCGAGTTCACCAAGCGCGCCTTCATGAACGGCAAAATGGATCTTACCGAGGCGGAAGCGGTGATGGACGTGGTCAACGCCGAGGCGTCCGGACAGCTTCGCGCAGCGCTTGAACAGCTGGGCGGCGGTATGCGCCGCAGGGTTGAGCGCATAGAGGAGCCGCTGCTTTCGGCTTTGAGCGGACTTGACGCCGCGATTGACTATCCCGACGAGGCCGACGAGAGCGCCTACGCGTCGCTTCACGACAGCTTAACCGAGGCTTTGCGCCTTACGGACGAGCTAATAAGGCAGGGGCGTCACGGCAGGATAGTCAGGGACGGCGCGAAGGCGGTCATACTCGGCAGGCCGAACGCGGGCAAGTCCTCGTTGATGAACGCCCTGCTGATGAGTGACAGAGCCATAGTCACGGCGACGGCGGGTACAACCCGCGATCTCATTGAGGAGAAGCTTTCGCTTTGCGGCATGGTCGTGCGCCTTGTCGATACCGCGGGGATTCGGGAGGCTTTCGGCGAAGCTGAGCGCATGGGCATAGACCGCGCACTTGCGGCCGCGTCAGCGTGTGAGCTTTGTCTTTGGGTGACGGACGTGTCCCAACCCTATGTTGAGCCGCCGAAGGGCATGGAATGCCCCGTGCTGGTTGTGGCTAATAAGTGCGATTTGGAGCCGAATCCCGAAACAGCGCGAAAGCTCAGGGAGCTTGACAGCGTTTCCATCAGCGTAAAGACGGGCGAGGGGCTTGACGAGCTGAAGAAGCGCATGGTCGAGCTTATGGACCCCGACCCTCAGGGCGAGGCCGTCACAAACGAGCGGCACCTTACCGCGTTGGAGCGTGCCCGAGCTGATATAGCGCAGGCTTTGGACGGCGCGGACGATGATTTCGTGGCGACCGACATAAACGAAGCCCTGCATGAGCTTGGCTCCGTCACGGGCAGGGACGTGGACGCCGAGGTCATAGACCGAATTTTCTCCAACTTCTGCGTAGGCAAGTGAAAACGAAAGGATGAACATGGGTGAAGTCGAGATTAGCGCGGTAAGGCGCAGGAGCTTCATAGACGGGACGATACCTCACGCCGTGCTCATTACGGGCGAGGCGCGGCAGGAGAGCCTGCAAACGGCGCGGCAGCTTTGCGCCCTCTTTCTGACGGGGCGGGACGACTATAAGACCGCTGAGGAAACGGGGCTTTTGATAAAGGTTACGGCCGAGGACGTAGCTCTTGCGGCGAAGCAGAGCGGCGGCGCGGTATTCCTGCGCGACCTGCTCACGCGGGTCAATTCTACCCCCATGCAGCGGGGCAGGCACTGCTTTTTGTGCGCGGACGTGGATTTGATGGGCGAAATCTGCCAAAACGCGCTGCTAAAGACCATAGAGGAGCCGCCCGAGGACACGTTGATTCTGTTGACCGGCAAGGAGAGCGGCTGTCTTACGACTGTGCTTTCGCGCTGCATGGTTTGGCGCATAGGCGCGGAGGACGTGAGGACGGTCGAGCGCGAGCTAATCAGCGAAGGGATAGATGAGCGCATAGCGCACAGGGCCGCGCTGCTGTCGCGTGGCGTTCGGGGCGTGGCAAGGGCTTACTCCACAGAGGAGTTTGCCTCGTTCTTTACGGGCGCGGCGGAGCTGCTTCGGGACAGCGTTTCACCCGTTTCCCCGTACGCAAAGGCGGCGGAGCTTTTAAGCTCCAAGCCCAAGTCCAAGGGCGAGGAGGACGCGGAGACGTCCGACGAGCCGCAGACCAAGAAACGCACAAGGGTGGATACGGATAAGCTGCGGGAGCTGCTGACGATATGGCAGGCGATACTAAGGGACGCGCTTGCGATGAGCCTGGGATCTATGGACTATGTAGCGCCCGATTTGGCGTCGCTTAGAAATTCTCTTGCAAGTGGCTTTACAATCGGACAAATTCAGAGTATGATGAACGTGGTCACGGAGACCGAAACCGCCTTATACTACAAGGCGTCGGGCGGGCCCGCGCTTGATAAACTCATATGCCGCATAGGTATGTGCGCACAAAGGCGAGAAAAGGATATAGGATGATTAACGTAATAGGTGTAAAATTCAGAACCGGCAGCAGGGTCTACTATTTTGACCCGAACGGCTTCGATATAAAGCTTGGCGACAGTGTAATCGTGGAGACCGCGAGGGGCGACGAGTTCGGGGAGGTCGTTTCCGAACCGCACGAGGTGGAGGAAAACCGAGTGGTGCTTCCGCTCAAGCCCGTACTGCGCCTTGCGAGCGAGCAGGACAAGCGCGACAGGGAGCTGTATCGCTCCAAAGAGAAGGAAGCGTTCGCCATCTGCCAAGACATGATTGCGCAGCACGAGCTGGACATGAAGCTTGTGGACGCGGAGTACAGCTACAACGGCAGCAAGGTCGTTTTCTGCTTCACGGCCAACGAAAGGGTCGATTTCCGCAACTTAGTCAAGGACTTGGCGTACAAGTTCAGAACCCGCATAGAGCTTAGGCAAATAGGCGTTCGCGATGAAGCGAATATGCTGGGCGGTCTTGGCCCCTGCGGGAGGACGGTATGCTGCAAGCAGTTCTTGGATGAGTTCCGCCCCGTCTCGATAAAGATGGCAAAGGAGCAGAATCTTTCGCTCAGCCCTACTAAAATTTCAGGGCTGTGCGGCAGGCTGATGTGCTGTCTGCAATACGAGCAGTCGGGCTATGAGAGCATGAGAAAGCTCATGCCGCCCATAGGCTTGCAGGTTATCACCGCCGACGGCATAGGCATAGTCGTTGAAAACAATGTAATTACCGAAAAGACCAAGGTCAAGCTGACCACGCCCGACGGCGACATTGACGTAAGGTCATACCACTACACGCATATCGCGCCCTCCGACCAGCCGCTTCCCGCCGCCGCATTGCAGCAGGAGAAGAAGCCCGAGGAAGCCGTGACTATGGAGCAGCAGTTCATGAACCGAAGGCGCAACACTCGCGAGCGTCCCGCGCCCAAGGCGGAGGAGAACGAAAGCGGCAAGCCCGAGGCGCCCACGCCCAAGCAGGGCGACAGGCCGCGCACCGGGAAAAAACCGCAGGATACGAACGTCTCGGACACGGCGGAGCAGAGCGCGGCAAAGCCGCAGCGACAGCAGCGCCCGAAGGGACCGCGTCCCGAGGGCGGGCGGCAGAAGCCCAAGACCGAGGGCAAGCCTTTGCAGCAGCGTCCCGCGCAGGACAAGGCGCAGGGTAACGTGAAGCCCATGGCGTCCGCCGAAAGCGAAGCGCGTCCCGCGACAGGCGAGAAGGCCGCCGCGATGAGCAGGGGAAATCAACGCCGCAGGCGTCCCGCGCCCAAGCCGCAGCCCAAGGAGTAAGCGATTTTATAGGGATTCGGGGGCGTAAAGCCCCCGATGCTCGTTTTTTGCCGCCAAGCCTAATTGCACTTTGCGGCGTAGATCAAGCGATAAAGGTCTTTGGCAAAAGAACGCATTGGCGGCTTACCCTCCGCTTGACGCGTCAGGCGGAGTATTCACGGCGGTTCGCCGTTACGCCTCGGCCAACAAAGCCTGCTGTACGCTAAAACTTCCGACCGATACTGCTGATTACGCGCTTGCCGTCGCGCATCATGCGGCGGCTGACGTCCGGATACATCATGCAGAGCGACGTAACCGTAATTGCCGCACCCGCTGTCATGCCTAAAACCAAAGCCAAACCTTTCATAATGAACTCACCTCATTTCAATGAAAAAATACGACCGCAGGCAGCCGCGGCCGTATTTAGTATGTGGATTTGCGGGTGAAAAATTCGCGGCTATTTCGCTTCGGCGTTTTTGCGGGAGTGATAGTCGTCGATGGCGGCCTTGACCGCTTCCTCGGCAAGCACCGAGCAGTGAATCTTCACGGGCGGCAAGCCTTCAAGCGCCTCGACCACAGCTTCATTGCTGAGCTTCAGCGCGTCATCGACCGACTTGCCCTTGATCATCTCAGTTGCCATGGAGCTTGTGGCAATCGCCGCGCCGCAGCCGAAGGTCTTAAAGCTGACGTCCTCTATTATCCCGTCGTCGTTGACGTGAATAAACATCTGCATGATATCGCCGCACTTGGCGTTGCCGACCATACCTACGCCGTTGGCGTTCTCAAGCTCGCCCACATTGCGCGGGTGTTGAAAATGATCCAAAACCTTTTCTGTGTACATTTTACTAATCCTCCTTGTATAGCGGCGACATTGCGCGCAGTCTCTTAACAATTTTTGGAAGCAGATCAAGCACGTAATCGACCTCCTCCTCCGTGGTGAACTCCGAAAGCGTCATGCGCAGCGAGCCATGCGCGGTCTCGTGGTCAAGCCCCATGGCAAGCAGAACATGCGAGGGATCCAACGAGCCTGAGGTACACGCCGAACCGCTGGAAGCGGCGATGCCGTTGAGGTCAAGCATAAGCAGTATGGATTCGCCTTCGATGTACTTGATGCTGAAATTGACGTTGTTCGGCAAACGCTTTTCGGGATGTCCGTTGAGCTTGACATAGGGGATGTTCTCCGCGATGTTGGCTATCATCTTGTCGCGCAGACAGCGCATTTTTGCGGAAACGTCGTCCATGCGCTCCATCTGAAGCGTCAACGCCGTGGCAAGTCCCACCATGCCGGGGACGTTCTCGGTGCCTGCGCGCTTTTTGCGCTCCTGCCCGCCGCCCAATATCATGGCGGGAAGGCGAACGCCCTTCTTTACATATACCGCTCCAATGCCCTTAGGACCATGGAACTTGTGCGCCGTGAGCGTCAGCAGGTCGATATTGTCCGCCTGCACATCCACGGGTATGTGTCCCACAGCCTGAACCGCGTCGGTGTGGAACAGCACGCCGTGCTTTTTGCAGACAGCGCCAATTTCGCGGATAGGCTCGATTGTTCCCATCTCGTTATTGGCGTACATTATGCTCACCAAAATGGTGTCGGGTCGAATGGCGTTTTCAAGCTCCTCCAAGGAGATAAGGCCATACTCGTCTACGGGCAGGGTGGTCACCTCGACCAAGCCCTCAATCTCCATGGCGGCAAGCGTGTGCAGCACCGCGTGATGCTCTATGGCGGAGGTTATCACATGCTTTCCCTTGCGCTTGTATGCGGAAGCGATTCCGCGAAGTATCATGTTGTCGCCCTCGCTGCCGCCGCCCGTGAAGATAATCTCATCGGGCGAGGAGGCGTTCAACGCCCTTGCGACAGCCGCTCTCGACTCGTCCATCGCCTTGTGTGCGTCCTGCGCGAAGCTGTGAACGCTGGAGGGATTGCCGTAAACCTCCGAATAACACGGCAGCATCGCGTCAATGACCTCGGGTAAGACCCTTGTCGTCGCGGCGTTGTCAAGATAGACCCTTTGCATTTTCTATTCTCCTTCTTTGTTCGACATTATCTTGAGCCAGGTCGAGGATGGACGTTCCCGTGAGCACTCCCGTTATCTTCTCCTGCAAGCGCAAAAACAGCGGTCTTGCGGAACAGGTGCAGGCGTTTTCACATTTATTGCCGCCGGTATCGACACAGTCGGTCACCGCCACCGAGCCTTCAAGGGCTTCCAATACGGATTCCACCGATATCAGCTCGGGCGCTCTTGTCAGAAGATAGCCGCCGTTCGCTCCGCGCTCCGCGGTCACAATGTCGGCCTTCTTGAGCTGACGCAAAAGCTGTTCCAAGTAAGCCTCGGACACGCCTTGACTTTGCGCAAGCTGAGGCAGCGACACCGGACCTTCGCCCCATATCTGCGCGAGATCCACCACCGCCTTAAGTCCGTATCTTGCTCTTGTCGATAAACGCATCTTCAATACCCAACCTTTTTACTCGGGATTAGTGTAACACCTGTATGTAAGCTTGTCAATACCTGTGAAATAATATACGCGGGCAAAAATTGTTTCAAATTGTGCGTACAAAATGTAAAAGTTTGCATAATCCCTTGCAAGGTAAAAACCGCTGTGTTACAATGGCGTGTAATCACGGGAATATGCTTCTCGGATAAACAATCATTAAGGAGGACTATATGAAGAAAATTCTTGCAATCGTGCTGACCGCAATCATGCTGTTGGGCTTGGTTTCGGTCGTCAGCGCAGAAACCCCCACTTACAGCTTCACCGCTCCGAAAATCAATGCCGCGGACAACATGGTAGATATCTACAAGGTTGTTACCCTTGTGGACGGCGATGAGTACACCAAGTACAAGGTTGTAACAGCGGGCGCCACCGCACCCGCCGCGGGCGAAAATCAGACCGTCGCCAAGGTTGAAGAGAACCTGCTTCGCTATGACATCACCATGAGCGAGCTGCCCGAAGGCTACGGCATCACCTCCGCAGAGTTCTATCTTCAGTTCGACGCAAACTGCCTTGAGTTCGCTGCCAATGGTCAGAAGTACGGTATCTACTCCTGCAAGCTGGGTTCTGTGAACAAAGAATGGAGCTGCAACGTGACCGACGGCAACGTCCTGCGCGCCGCTGTCGCTTCCGACAATCACCTTACCGTCACCAACCCGATCTTCACCCTTTTCTTCAAGGTTAAGAGCGGTATCACTGCCGGCGCCACAGCCGACATGAAGTTCATCACCATCGAGGACAAGGATGAAGACGGCAACGTCACCAACACCCTCAAGGCGGCCGTCAGCATCACCGACAGCTCCGAGAAGCCTGTGACAGATTTCAACTTCACCACCATTGACGGTACCGTCACCTTCGGAACCGCAGCGTCGACCGCAGCGCCGACCGCAGCGCCGACCGCAGAGCCGACAGCGGAGCCTACCGCAGCGCCGACCGCTACCCCCGCTCCCGTTGACACGACCTATCTTGAGAGCGCTATCAAGTACGCAGAGACCTTTATCGCCAGCAATGATTTCAAGGAATGCTCTTCCACTCTGCAAAAGAAGTGGAAGGATGCTCTTGACGACGCCAAGAAAGTTTTGGCTGACGCGAATCACACTCAGAGCGAGTGCGACGCCGCCGCCGCTAAGATTTATCGCCTTGCCAAGACCGGCGAGTCCACGACTATCTTTGTGTTCATCGGTGTTGCCGCCATCGCGGTTATCGCGCTTGCAGGCGTCATGGTAGTTCGCAAGAGAAGGCATAACTAAATAAAAAGCAGTCGGTAAAACCGACAAAACCAAGTAATCAAAAGGACGAGCATCCACATGGTTTGCTCGTCCTTTGCATTTCCGGTTACTCTATTTTGGGCTTTGGGCGAGCCTGCGCCTTAGCATATCAAGGGCGGCAAGCACAACCTTTTCACGCACGGCGCAGCGGTCTCCCGTAAGGTGCAGCCGCCTTACTGCGACTTCATTTTCATCGGCAAGCGCGACATAGGCAAGCCCCTTTTGCTCATCGTATGGGCCGGCGTAGCCCGTGGTCGAAAGAGCGAGCGCGGAACTCGTCAGCCTTCGCACGTTCACCGCCATGGCCTTCGCGGTTTCGGGTGAGACCGCCGTATACTCTTGGAGCAGCTCCAAGGGTATTCCCAGAAGTTCGGTCTTGAGCCGCTCGTTATAAGCGACTACCCCCGCCAAGAAATAGTCGGAAGAGCCGGCGTTGTCCACAAAGGCGGAGGACAGCAACCCACCTGTTAAGCTTTCGGCCGTTGAGAGGGTCTTGCCCTGCTCGCCAAGAAGCCTGTGACATAGCATAGGCAGGGTTTCGCCGCACTCGGAGTACAGCTTGTCGCCGGTGACAAGGCGTATCTTCTCGACGACGGGGGCGATCAGCGCCCTGCCCTCCTCGTCGCTTTGGCAGCTTGCGGTGAGCCTCAATGTAACCTCGCCCGTCTTGGCGTAGGGCGCGATTGTCGGGTTAGTCTGGTTCGCGATTAGGTCGGAGATTTTACCGGCAAGCTCGGATTCGCCCATGCCGTAAACCCTAAGCTCCACGGAATAAAGCCTGTGTCCGCTGCTTTTGAGCAGCATCGGCAGCACAACGTCATGCATCATAGGCTCAAACTCACGAGGAGGGCCGGGCAAAAGGTAGACCTGCCTGCCGTTCTTCTCCATCATGCATCCGGGCGCGGTGCCGTTGGGATTCGGGAGTATCACGCCCTCAACAGGGAGCATCGCCTGCTTGCGGTTGTTGTCGGTGGGGACGCGTCCAAGGCGGGCAAAGTACCCGCATATGATATCCCATTGTTCGGGGAAGAACACAAGCTCATAGCCCAAGACCTCCGCCGCCGTCTCCTTGGTGAGATCATCGGTGGTAGGCCCAAGACCTCCCGACAAAAGCACCACGTCCGCACGGGAGAGCGCAAGCGCTATCGCGGCCTTTAGGCGTTCGGGGTTGTCGCCGACCGTCTGTTGATAGTACATATCTATGCCGCAGGGCGCAAGCTGCCGCGACACATAGAGCGCGTTGGTATTCAGTATCTGACCCATCAAAAGCTCAGTACCGACACATATAAGCTCAGCTGTCATTTGTGTTGCCTTTCTATTTGCTGCTCATGTCGATAACGCCCTTGTTGCGCACAAGGTAATCGACGCAGGAGACGACCGAGAGTATCGCGGCGATGACCGTTACGATGATGTCAAAGCGCAGCCCGATTAGGTTGAACACGGGGTTGCCAAGCATGAGCGAGACGGCGGCTATGCATTGCAGGGTTGTTTTCGCCTTGCCCAGCTTGCCCGCCGCCATGACAAGCCCCTTGCCCGCTGCGACGAGCCTGAAGCCTGAAATCACGAACTCACGGGCAATGAATATTATTACGCATATCGCAAGGATCATGCGTTCAAGCTCGCTGAACTGAAACCTGCCGCAGCTGATGACCAGTATGAAGGCGGTGTTGGTGAGTATCTTGTCCGCGATGGGGTCCATGAGCCGCCCAAAGTCGGTGCATATGTCGTGCTTCCTTGCGTAGTTGCCGTCTATGATGTCGGTTATCGCGGCGACGATGAAGATGGCCGCGGCCGCCCACATACACCAATCGTAGTTGATGAAGAAGAAAACCGCCATGAACGGCACAAGGCATATACGAAGCAGCGTCAGCTTGTTTGGCAGATTCATAGAATTTCGCCCTCAATATCGTAGTCGCCGCAGCCCGTGACCCTCATCTTAGCGTACTCGCCAACCTTCAGACGGCGCGCACTACTTGCGATCGCCGCTCCGTCCACGTCGGGAGCCTCGCGTTCGGTACGGCCGATGTAGCCGCCGCCGCGCTTGCCCGTGACAAGCATGGTAAGCTCTCTGCCTATCCAACGCTGCGCCCGCTCCCGCGAAATCCCGCGCTGAAGGCTCATAAGTCGGTCAAGCCGCTCCGCCTTCAGCTCCTCAGGAATCTGATCCTTCATCTCGGCGGCCTTGGTACCCTCCTCGGCGGAGAACGCGAACGCCCCAAGCCTGTCAAAGGGATAGTCGCGGATGAAGCTCATAAGCTCCTCGAACTGCGCGTCCGTCTCGCCCGGAAAGCCAACCATCATGGTGGTGCGCAGGGTGAAGTCAGGATAATTCCTATACAGGTGCGTCAGAAGCGACTTGATGTGTTCGGGTGAGCCTCTGCGATTCATGCGGCGCAACACCTGCGCGTTGATGTGCTGCAAGGGGATGTCAAGGTAGGAGCAAAGCTTCTCCTCGCTTGCCATGAGATCCAGCAGCTCGGTGGTGACGGTGTCCGGATAGGTGTAGAGCAGGCGTATACGCTTAAGGCCGTCCACCTGCAAAAGCATCTTGATAAGCTCGATGAGTCGTGGCTTGCCGTAAAGCTCCCTGCCGTAGCCGGAGGTGTCCTGCGCCACTATCGAAAGCTCGCTAACGCCGTTTTCGGCAAGGGACGAGGCCTCGCGGTACAGGGCCTCCTTGGGTTCGCTCACAAGTCCGCCGCGTATTATTGGGATAGCGCAGTAGGTGCAGCGGTTGTCACAGCCGTCCGCGATACGCAGGTAGGCGGAGTAGGGCGGGGTGGTGAGTATGCGCGGCGAGCCGCAGAAAACGCGCTCTTGGGTCGGGGTCTCGCGCCCCAGCCGCTCCGCAAGCAGGGAGGGCAGCTTGTCATACTCGCGCACACCCAGCATTATGTCAATCTCAGGGATGGCATCGGCAAGCTCTTTGCGATAGCGTTCAGTAAGGCAGCCCGTAGCCACAAGGACACGGCATTTGCCCTCCTTGTACTGCGCCATTTCAAGTATGGAGTCGATGGACTCCTGCTTGGCGGGGTCGATGAAGCCGCAGGTGTTGACTATGATAACATCGCAAAGCTTGGGGTCGTGTACCAACTCGCAGCCCGAAAGCGCCAGCAGACCCAGCATTCTTTCACTGTCAACCTGATTCTTGCAGCAGCCCAAGGATATTACCCCGACCTTGGTTCCCTTCAGTTCGTTCATATTGCTCCTCAATAATTGTAGTTCATGCCCAACCCCAAAACGAGCGGCGCTTTATGCCTCGTCCTCGGGGGGATTGTATTCGTCAACGCCGAAAACCTCCGCGTACTTGGCGCGGGTTATCAGCACCTTGCGCGGCTTGCTTCCGTCAAAGCCGGAAACATAGCCGTGCTGCTCCATGATGTCCACCAGTCGCGCCGCCCTTGCGTAACCCACGCGAAGCTTGCGCTGAATGAGGGAGATGGAGGCAATGCCGCTGTCGATGACTATGCGGACGGCCTCGCTTAAAAGTTCGTCCTCCTGTTTGCCCTCGCCGAACACGCCGCCCACAGCGCCCCCTGCGGCGGCGTCCGTGACGCCGGCGGCAAAATCCTGCTGTATGTTCTGCGCGGCGAAGTAGTTGGTGACCTTTTCTATGTCGTCGTCGGAGACAAAGGCACATTGCAGACGTTCGGGAACGGACGCGCCGCTCGGATGGAACAGCATATCGCCCCTGCCCAACAGCTTCTCAGCGCCCGACTGATCCAATATGATGCGCGAATCGGTTGCGGAGCTTACGGCAAAGGCGCAGCGTGAGGGTATGTTCGCCTTGATAACGCCTGTAATGACGTCAACCGACGGTCTTTGCGTCGCTACAATCAGGTGTATGCCCGCCGCTCGTCCAAGCTGTGCTATACGGCAGATGGAGTCCTGAACGTCGTCGGAGGCCACCATCATAAGGTCGGACAGCTCATCGATGATAACGACTAACTTGTACAGCCGCTTTTCATCGCCGATAAGCTCGTTGTATCGAGCAAGATCGCGCGCGCCGCGAGCCGCGAACAGCTTGTAGCGCTGATCCATCTCGGTGCAGGCCCAACGCAGCGCGCCCGCCGCCTTCTTGGGGTCGGTGACAACGGGGGTGAGCAGGTGCGGAAGGCTGCCGTAGGCGGTCATCTCGACCTTCTTGGGATCGACAAGTATCAGCTTGAGGTCCTTGGGACCGAGCTTGTATATTAAGGAAATGATGATGTTGTTGATGCAGACGCTCTTGCCCGAGCCGGTTGCTCCCGCGATAAGCATATGCGGCATACGCGAAAGGTCGGCCACGATGATACGCCCGCCTATGTTCTTGCCTATCGCCATTGGCAGAGCGCTCTTTGAGCGCATAAATTCGGGACTTTCCACGATGTCGCGCAGCAGCACGGTGGCTGTCGTCTTGTTCGGAACCTCTATGCCCACGGCCGACTTGCCGGGGATAGGCGCCTCGAAATTGACGCGTTTGGCGGCAAGCCCCAAGGCAATGTCATTGGAGAGCGAGGTTATGCGGTTCACGCGAACGCCCTGCCCGGGCTGAACCTCAAAGCGCGTGACCGTCGGCCCCACTACTATGTTCTGAATGGTTATCTCAACGCCGAAATTGGCCAATATCTGCACCAAATGCTGACCCACCTCGTCGGGGGTCTCGACCGCTTTGGCGTCGTAGGGGTTGGGCTTGCTGAGGTAATCTATGGCGGGAGGAACGTACTCCTCCGCGTTTTCGGGCGTCGGCTCCGTCTCAGGCGCGGCCTTGCTCTCGGTCAGGGGCGCGGGTATAAGCGGCTCCGTGAGAGCTACTGCCTTTGCGCGGCGCGGCTTGGGCGCGGGCGGGTCGGGATCGAAGGGCGGCGCGTCGTCGAGCGGGGTGATCGCGGCCTTGGGAGCCGTGTCCTCAATGGTTATGGGCGTAAACGCGGAGCGCCCCTTGGCCGCGTAACCGCTCCTTGGCGCCACAACCTTGGTGGGAGTGGGGTCGGGATCCGGCACGGTGAAAGCCTCATCGAAGGGTATGTAACGCTGCTTTTTGGGCTTGTCGTCCTCGTCAAGGTTGATTACGGTAAAGAGCTTGCGCTTGTCAGGCTCAAAATCGTCGTCAGAGACGCGCTTTTGGGGCTTGAGGTCGTCCTCGTCGAAGTCATCGGGAAACTCGTCCTCGATTTCCTGCTCCTTTTCGGCTGCCTTTCTGACCTGCTCCTTGATGCTTCCCGCGAAGGTCTTGATGGATATGCGGGTCAGGAGCAGGACACAGACGAGCAGCCCTGAGATAAGCACTATGTAGCACAGCACATCGCCGCCTATGATGTATAGGCAATAGCAGATGAGACCGCCGACCACGCCGCCGCCCCTGCCGCAGCTCCCAAGCTCGCCCATGGCGGCCTTGTCAACCACGCGTATGAAATCGGCTATGCGCATGTTGTTGCCGTCGGCGTCCGTGATGTCCATATAGCCCGAAACTATGTGTGTTAAGGCAATCAACAGAACCAAGCTGATGATGATAACGGCCTTGCTGCCTGCGATGGGTTCATGCTTGCTGCCCGCTATGGACAGTATGCCAAGGACAAAGAGGGCGGGCGGAATGACGTAGGCGAAGAAGCCAAAGGCGGTCAGCAGCCCTGTGTGGAAGAACGAACCGAGGGTGGAAGCCTGTTCGGAATAGACGTACACGGCAAGCAGCACGCCCACGGCGATAAGGACGACACCCAGAATGTCAGAGCCTATGCGTGTCCAAGTGGAGGCGGGTTCGGCCTGCTCAGGGGCCTTTGCCTTCTTGGGGGCGGTCTTGGCGGTTCCGCTCTTTCCGGCTCCGCTCTTGCTCGCAGCGCTTTTGCCAGTGCCGCTCTTTTTAGTCGACGCAGTTGATTTTGTAGTTTTCGTGGTCTTGCCTGCCATCGGTTCCTCCCGAACATATAAATACAGCTTATTATACAGCAGAATTTCGTTGATTGCAACGGTAAATAAAGCGCGTCCCGCACAAGGCGGGCAATACTTATGCGTTCCGCGCCATTGGATAGCGGTGGGAGCGTTCCTTGACTTTCAAGTTTTCGCCAAGATCCTTCGACTTCGCTCAGGATGACAAGGGGGTTGAAGCCGCTCTCAGACCTGTTCGGTGTTCGAAACATTCCCACACTGTCATCCTAAGGAGCGACAGCGACGAAGGATATTGAAACAAGCTTGTCCAAAGAAGCTCCGCTCCCCCGTGGGACAAGCGCGTCCCGCCGTCTGCACCTTCGCGAAAAAGAATCACCGTTCATACAACACTATCCACCGCGACAAACATACAAAGACCCGCGCCGTTTTTTTGATGGCGCGGGCCGATAACTCTTATTTGGAATTTCTTACAGGGTGATGGTTGTTCCCGCCTCGCCCGCCAAAGCCTGAACCGCCTTGTCAAGGGAGGTGATGACGGCACGCCTGCCGCTCTTGCTCGAGGCGAACATGTTCGCAGCCTGAATCTTCGGGAGCATGGAGCCGGGGGCGAAATGCCCTTCCGCGATGTATTGCTCGGCTTCGGCTACGGTGAGCTTATCGAGTATCTTCTGATTGGGCTTGTTGTAGTTGAGGCAGACCTGCTCGACAGCGGTGAGTATGAGCAGAACGTCGGCGTCCATATCCTCGCCCAACCGCTCGGACGCCAAGTCCTTGTCGATAACAGCAGCGACGCCTTCAAGGTCGCCGTTCGCCTTGCGTATCACGGGTATGCCGCCGCCGCCCACGGTAATCACTACGAAGCCTGCTTTGGCTAATGTCTTGACCGCGGGAAGCTCCACTATCTCAACGGGCATGGGGCTGGGGACAACCCTGCGCCAGCCGCGCCCCGCGTCCTCGCGCATGGAATAGCCCTTTTCCGCTTGCAATGCCATTGCCTCATCTTCTGAATAGAAGGGGCCTATGGGCTTTGAAGGATGGCTGAAGGCCTTGTCGCTCTTATCGACCACGACCTGCGTTACGACGGTAGCAACGACGGTGTTGTCATTGCGTTCGCGCAGAGCCTTGGAAAGCCCCTGCTGCATATGGTAGCCTATCATGCCTTGGCTCATCGCGCCGCAAACGTCGAAAGGCATTGCGGGGGTGATGGCGGTTGAGTTCTCGTTTTGAAGCAATATGCGTCCCACCTGCGGGCCGTTGCCGTGCGCCAAGACCACATGGTAGCCCTTTTCGATGATGTCGGCAATGTACTCGGAAGTCTTTTCGACTACCCTAAGCTGCGCCTCCGCGGTCGCGGGGCCTTTGCCCTCCTGCAAAGCGTTTCCGCCGAGAGCTATTATCAGTGTTTCCATAGTTCCTCCTCTAATGTCAGTCGAAGCCTATTATAAGGCGGGGACTACTTGTTGTCAACCTTTTGCTTCCTGCGCTTGAATATGACACTGCGGAAAAGCAGCAGTATCATGCCCGCGAACAGCAGGACAAGGATGCCCAAGGTTAACCACGTCATGGTCATTCCCTTGTAGACTATACCCATCAAAAGCAGCATGGGGAAGCCGAACACTATGGCCCAAAGGTTCTGGAAGATAACGTTCGTAGCGGCGGGGGTCTCGTACAGCGGATCTATCTCGCGCAGCAGGATAAGCCCCGTGCTGACCGTGCCTGTGAGCATTCCAAACATGACCAAGAACTGCTCTGAGGGGTACTTGGGGAACAGGCGGTGCGAGCAGAAGCGGACGAAGAAGAAGCTTACGAAGAAGCCCGCTACGCAAACGAGTATGAGGGGAAGTATGAATTCACGATGACGGAAGGCGGACAGGTCGATGGCGGCGATGGATGCGACAACCATAAGGTCGAAGGTCAGACCGCTTATGCGGTTAAGCATGAAGTTGTTGGTGTATTCGCGCTTTGCCACGCCCCACTTCTTAAACAGACGCATGACGCCCTTGATAATGAACACAAACAGCATACCCATGAGGAAGTTGAAGCCCCACATCAGCGGCTTGACCGTGCCCGCAAAGAAGCCGCCCAACGGATCAAAGACGTAGGTGGTTAGAACATACATCAGAGCGTAACCCAATATGTACGCAAGGAACACAAGCGCGAACTGCACCGTGAGCTTGTCAAGGGACTCCGCAAGGGGTATCTCGCCCTTCTTGGTGACCATCTCGGCGGACAAATCTTCGGTCTCATCGGCGCCTTCGACCTTGCGCGAAAGCTTACCCTTGCGCTTCATCACATTCATGTAGACAACGCCGCCGATGCTCGCCGAGACAAAGCCCATCGCGGCGACGGAAAGACCGAAGCTTGAGCCGTTTGCAAAGGCGGGATATTCGGTAAGCTGTTCGTAAATCTTACCCCAGTTAAACGCCTGCCCGGGGCCTTGCCCGTAACCCATGGGCAGAAGCATACCGGAGGAAGCGAAGCTGCCTATCGCGTAGAACAAACCAATGGTTATCACAAGGCCGGTTATCGCCTGAATGAGGTAGCCGGAAACCGTAAGCAAGCCCGAATTGAAGATGTCGCGGTTGCGTTCCTTGTCCTTGACCTTTTCGGATGTCCTGAAGGTCATTGCCACGATGCCAAGACCCAAGCAATGGTAGGTCATGGCCTCAAGCGCAAGGCGGGTGAACATGGACGAGCCGGTGATGGTCTTGAAAAGCCAGTCAACAAGGAGGATAAGAAAGCCGGCTATAACCGAACTCGGGATGAGTGAGCGGCGCAGCGGCGGAATGAGCCTGCGCAGCATATTCGCAAGGAGCAGCGCGCCGAATAATATGCCAAGCGTGGTGATGAAGCTCCACATGTCGATGTCCCAAAAGAAAACTTGTTCGGTCATAATAGCCTCCAGCCAAGATATCCTTGTTATTATATAGCATTTTGGACGAATATGTCAATATTTATATGGAAACGGGGGTTGGCATATCATGCTTTTTGTATGCATTCGCGTTCGAAGGGGGAGAAAGGCAACAAATATCAATCGTCTGTTTCCGTGCTTGCCAAATTCAAAACCCCGCGTCCGTTACCGGATACGGGGTTTGTTCGCGTTCTCAATCTGACAGCGCGCAAGGCTCGTCATGTCGGCTCAATGTCTTTGAACCGTTGCACAGCGGTTTTATGAATCAAAGGTTACGTTTGCATCATACTTGAGTGAGTAGAAGCCCTCGGCGTCCTTCAGCGACATTGAGTTGTTGGACTTCATATCAAGGTCGGTGTACACCAGCTTCAAGCCCTCGGCGGAGCCGTCGTCCAAGATAACGGTAAGCTCATACAGCTCGGCGTTTGGCATGTCCGTGAGCACCAAATGCTTATACTGATCGTCACTCTCGCAAATGGGCCAATCCTCGCTCAGCAGGTTAGCGCCCATGTCCTCAGCGCCGACAGGATACAGGTACGCGGCTTTCATGGTAAGCCCTGTCTTGTTCTTGAAAACGAAACGCAGCGTGATGGTTTCTGCGTTGTCGTCAACGGCGTTGTCGCTCGCCGCGGCGATGGGCTGACCATTCTCATCAATGTTGGAATCATACTTAACGGAAAGCGTTTCCTCGTCATCCTTCATGGAAACGGAGTTTGCGTTCGCAAGGTCGTTGCCCTTGAAATTCCATACCTGTCCGTCGGTGAATTCCACGGTTATGTCATAGGTATCCGCCGTGGGGCGCTCCAAGACCAACCACAGGTAGTCATCCTGAGATTTGTTGCTCGGGTACACAGTGTCGATTACGCTTTCGCCCATGTCCTCAGTGCCGGTCGGGTATACATACACGGCGGCACAGTCAAAGGAGGTTTTGTTCTTGAACAGGAATTTGAGCTGAGTGGTGTTGGACTCATCTATCGTCACCTTGGCAAAATCCACGGTGACGCCTGCGGCCGTCAGCTCATCCTTGGTGAATTCCACTTCGTTGTCATTCTTAACGCTGATCTCGGAGCCGTCTGACGACTTCATTGAAACGGAGTTGTTGAACTTCAACGCTAAATCGCTGAAAACACAGCCTGTTCCATCGGTAAAGCTCACGGCGATTTCATAGTAATCCGCCTCGGGACGCGCTAAAATCATGCGCTTGTACTGCGATTTATCCGTGTTGTTCTCCCAAGTTTCACTGATGACGTTCTCGCCCTTATCGGTGCTGCCGACAGGATAAACATATGCTTCGATGATGTCCTTGCCTGTCTTGTTCTTGAATACAAAAGCCAGGGCGATCAATGATTCGTTCTCGCTTGCTTCGGGCTGTTCGATGTCAGCATCATTGCCGGAGCAGGCGCCAAGTGCCGCCAGCATTATTATCGCCAGCAACAGAGCAATCGTCTTTTTCATACTTCCTTACCCCTTTTCTGATTTTAATATATCCAATCGAGCCGCAGCCCGAGAAGATCCGCAGTAACCGAGTGCACGTATCGGACACAAAAGCTAAAAAGGGCATACGCAAACGTTTGCGCTGCCACAAGTGTATTATAGTACTATATGACTGCTTTGTCAATGGCGCCAAGAATAATTATGTGATGAGCCTGAAGAAATTTTCACACGATTCGCGGCTTTTATGTCGTGCAAAGCGCCTTAGCTCGTGGTATAATTTAGTAAAATTACTTGGAGGGTTTGCAATATGAAAACCATATGGGGCGAAGGCCTTGACGTCAACGCTCCGCTTAGTGAATATCCGCGTCCGCAGATGGTGCGTGACAGCTATATTTCCCTCAACGGCGCATGGGACTTCGAGGCGGACGGGCAAAAGCAAAGCATAGTCGTTCCCTTCTCGCCCGAATGCGAGCTGTCGGGGGTGAACAAGCGATTTTCGCCCGACACTGTTCTGCATTATTCAAGGCGCTTCACCCTGCCCGTCGGTTTCAACCGCGGATTGGTGCTGCTGCACTTTGACGCGGTTGATTGCATGTGTACGGTCAAGCTCAACGGTACGGAGGTCGGCTGTCACTTCGGCGGCTACTGGCCCTTCACCTTGGACGTCACCCACGCCATAGAGGGCGAGAACCTCTTGGAGCTTGAGGTTACCGATCCGTGTCGGAGTACGGATTTCTACGCGAAGGGCAAGCAAAAGCGCGAGCGCGGCGGCATTTGGTACACCCAACAGAGCGGCATTTGGCAAAGCGTTTGGCTTGAGAGCGTCCCCGAAACCTACATCAGACAGCTTCGAATCAGCGTTGACTGCGACTATGGCAGGGTCAGAATCATTGCCTTTTCGGACGATGACGCGGAGGTCATTGTGGACTTCATGGGCATGAGCTTCAAGGGCGAATGCAACTCGGAGATGTCCATACCTGTCAACAACGCAAGGCTATGGTCTCCCGAAGACCCCTTCCTCTATGATTTTACCGTCACGGTGGGCGAGGACCGCGTTCAAAGCTACTTTGCGATGCGAAAGTTTCAGGTTGGGCGTGACGAGCGTGGAATAAGGCGGCTCATGCTCAACGGCAAGCCCTATTTCCAAAGCGGCGTTCTCGATCAGGGCTATTGGCAGGACGGGATGCTGACTCCGCCCTCCGATGAAGCGATGATCTTCGATATTCAGACCATGAAGGACATGGGCTTCAATATGCTGCGCAAGCACATCAAGATTGAACCGCTTCGCTGGTACTACCACTGCGACAGGCTGGGTATGCTCGTTTGGCAGGATATAGTCAACGGCGGCACGGACTACCACCCCGTCACCGTGAGTTCGCCTCTCGTCACCAACATACATTCCAAGGACGATAACTACCGCGCCTTCGGCAGAGAGACCCCTGACAGCCGCGCACTCTATCAAAAGGAGCTTTGGGACACCATACTGCTGCTGTACAACTGTCCCTGCATATGCACTTGGGTGCTGTTCAACGAGGGCTGGGGGCAGTTTGACGCGCTTGCCGCCTGCTCTAAGGCAAGGGCTTTGGATCCTTCCCGTTTCATCGACCACGCAAGCGGTTGGCACGACCAGGGCGGCGGCGATATGAAGAGCTGGCACACCTACTTTACGCCCTATGTTCAGCGCCCCGACCGCAAGGACAGACCCGTGGTGCTTTCCGAATTCGGGGGCTATAACCTCAGAGTCGCGGGACACTGCTTTGGTGAGCGCGACTTTGGTTACAGACGCTTCGGCAGTGAAAAGGAGCTTGCGAACGCCATAACCGCGCTGTACGAGGAGCAGATAATCCCCGCCAAGTCAAAAGGGCTTTGCGCCTCGGTCTACACCCAGCTTTCCGACGTTGAGGACGAGCTGAACGGGCTTGTGACCTACGACAGGCGCTTTACAAAGCTGCCTCAAGATGTGATGTCGGATATCAACGGCAGACTTAAGGACTAAAGGCATTCACCATATTTCGCTAAAATAAGGGACTGCGGCAGAAAGCATCTGTCACAGTCCCTTGATTTTATCAGCCGTCTCTTTTCTTATGCGCCCGTAGTCAGACCCTCGCCGCTTTCGCCCGCGATTTGCTCAGGCTCCTTTGCCATTTCCGCTTCGGCTCCGTCCGTTACGGGCGGAAGCCCCGTTTTCTTTTTCCTGTCCGGATTTAACAGGTCATACATTATGGGGATTATCAGCAGGGTTGTCAGCGTCGCGTAGGTCAATCCGCCCACGCACACGACCGCCACCGGCTGTATCATCTCGGCGCCCGTACCAATGCCCAACGCCAAGGGCAGCAGACCAAGTATGGTCGTGACCGCCGTCATCAGGACGGGGCGGATACGCATCTTGACCGCCTCGACTATGGCTTCACGCTTCTCCATACCGCCCTCGCGGAGCTGATTTATCGTATCGACAAGCACTATGCCGTTGTTGACCGCGACGCCCACAAGCATAATCATGCCTACCATGGATACTATGGAGACGTCCATGCCCGCGATAAGCAGTCCGATAAAGCCGCCCGTGAACGCCAACGGCAGCGTGAACATGACGATGAAAGGCGACTTTAGCGACTGGAACTGCGCCACCATTATGAGGTAGATAAGCAGTATGCCAATCGCAAGCATCCAAACAAGGTCGGAGAGGGAGGACAATATGCTTTCGCTCTCGCCCTCGTACTCAAGCTCCACACCCGAAAGCTCCAAGCCGCTGAGCGCCTTCTGCGCATTTGCGCTGACCAGAGTAACGCTGTAATCGTCCTTCACAGTCGCGGTAACGGAAGCGTAGCGTCTCTGATTGCTGCGGGTTATGGACGACAGGGTTGTAGTGTACTCAAAGCTCGCTATGTCGGAGAGCTTGACCTTATGCGTTGTGCCGTCAAGCGCTGTGGCCTCTATTTGAAGCTCCTTCAGTCCCTCAGCATCAAGCGCAAGAGCCTCGCCGGATACCACCTCTACATCAACGCTGTTGTCGTCTATTGCAATCTCAGTCGCGACAGCCGAGCTTGTGAGCGCGGTTGCTACCGCCATATAGACCTCGCCTACCGTGAGGTCGTTCAGCCTCGCCTCGTTCTTGTCAACGGTGATATGCAGCGCGGGTTCCGTGCTTGCTATACTGCTTTCGATGTACTTAATGCCGTCAACGCCTTCAAGCGCGGTACGCACCTGCTCCTCGGCGTTTGCCAAGTCGTCAAGCTTGTCGCCGTATATCATGACCTCTATGCCGTCCCCGCCCAAGGAGGAAGTGAAGCTCATAGCGGAGGTGCTCATGGTCTGAACCTGACTGCCCTCGGGCATCTCGTCCATCAGCTTGTCAATCTCGGCGTTGATCTGCTTGGTGGAGACCTTGGAATTCTCGTCTATCAAAGCATAACAGGTTATGTCGCTGCCCGTCTCGCTGTCCACTGATATGCCGATAACGCTTGCAAGACCCGACGACACCATGGTGCCGACGTCCGACAAGCCCTCTATCTGCATCATGCCCTCATGCACCTGCGCCGCCAAAGCCATGGTATCCTCATAGCTCGTACCCTCCGGAGGCGTGACAGACAGCATTACCTGCAGACCGCCCGACTCAGGGATAAGCGAAAAGCCTTGTATGACACACAGCCACGCGGATCCCGCAAGCAGCAGCACCGCGACGATAAGACACAGGGCGCGCTTGCCGAGCGTCCAGCGCGTAAGCCTTTCGAGCAGGCTTCTGCGCTTTTTGTAGCCCTCGCTGTGCTTCTTCACGGGCTTTTTGAGCATCTTGGTGACCATCGCGGGTATGAGCGTCAGCGCGATTATCAAGCTTGCCAAGAGCGAATAGGTTATGGTCAGCGCCATGTCGGAGAAAAGCTCGCGGGTCAAGCCCTGCACGAACACTATTGGCGCGAACACGCAGATTGTGGTAAGGGTTGAGGACGTGATCGCCGCGGCGACCTGCTTTGCGCCCTGCAAAGCCGCTTCCTTGACCGGCACGTCGTTCTGTCTCAATCGATAGATATTCTCAATAACGACTATTGAGTTGTCTACAAGCATACCGACGCCCACCGCAAGCCCCGCCATGGAGAACAGGTTCAGCGTCACGCCTGAAAAGTACATCAGCACCAGCGCGAACATCACAGAAATCGGTATGCTGCACGCGACCATGAACGTAGGCCTCAAGTCTCTAAGGAACAACAGCAGTATGATTATGGCAAGAAGCGCGCCGACAATCAAATTCTGCGTTACAGTACCCAAGGACAGGTCTATCACCGCGCCCTGGTCAAGCATGGCGGTAAAATGCAGCCCGTCATACTGTTGCTCAAGCTCCGCTATACGCTCCTTGATGTTGTCCGTCACGGTCATAGTGGCGTAGCTCGACTGCTTGGTAAAGGATATCAATACGCCGTCGCTGTCGTTAATCTTGGCGAACGACATGGAAAGCGTGTCCGTAGTCTCTATCGTCGCGACGTCCGACAGCTTTATAACGCCCACCGAATCGAAGCCCGTGTCGGTTATCACAAGGTTGGAAAGCTCGTCTACGTCCGCTATCTTGTCGCCTACGCTCACAAGTATACTCTCGTCGCCGTCGGTGATATAGCCCGCGGGCAGGTTATAATTCTGCGCCGCAATTATGGTTGCGACAAGCTTCAATGTAAGTATGTTGGTCAGATCCGCAGAGTCCAAAATAGCCTGAAGCTGCTCGTTGGCAAGCTTCTCCGCCTCCGCAAGCTGCTCCGCGCTCTCGTCCGCTTGAGTCTTGGCTTCATCCAACGCCGCCTGACCCTTTTCAAGCTCCGCCAACGCCGCCGCAAGCTGCGCGTCCGCATTCGCTCCCGCGCTGTTTAGCGCCGCGTATCCGGCCTGAACCTGCTCAAGCCCCGCGTCAACCTGCTCGATCGCCGCGTCAACCTGCGCTATCGCGTCCTCAAGCTGCGCTTCGGCCGCCTGCAGCTCGGCAATCTTCGCGGGAACATCGTCGCGGGTCATGCCCTGCGCCGCAAGCTGCGCGTCAATCTGCGCCAATGCGGAAACCGTGCTTTGATAGCCCTCGCTCTCGGTAATCTCGGCTATCAGCTCCGCCTTGCGCTCGTCGCTCATCAGACTGTTGCTCTCGATATTGGCGATGGCTCTCTCATAGACCGCCAACGCGTATTCAAGCTTTGTTATCGTGCTTTCAAGCTCGGTAAGCTGCTGCTCCATGCTTTGGCAGTACTCAAGCTGCTCCACAAGCTCGGCGCGCTTTTCGGTAAGCTCGGCCTTCGTGGAGCGAAGCTGCCTGTCGGCAGCGTCAAGCTGTGCCTTCGCGCTGCTTGTGGCCTGCTCCGCCTCCGTCACGCCCTGCTCATACTGCTGCTCGCCCTCGGCAAGCTGCTCCTCGCCCTCGGCGATCTGCTCGTAGCCTTCCTCAAGAGCTTCCCTTGCCGCGTCCAATTCCTCGGTCGCCTCGTTGAACTGCTCCGTTATGGCGGCGTACAAAAGCTCGTTCATGGCGTCAAGCTTGTCGGGGTCAATCACGACCTCGACGGTTTGCTCGGCAACGCCTGAGGTTATCACGACCGCAACGCCCTCTATGCCCTC
>Ga0209607_1000155_pt1 | contig 60226 bp, 45 predicted proteins | sample AD_UKC117_MetaG_FD_184413 | JGI IMG/M metagenome (GOLD analysis project Ga0209607, IMG submission 184413) | Active sludge microbial communities of municipal wastewater-treating anaerobic digesters from Hong Kong - AD_UKC117_MetaG (SPAdes)... | ecosystem: Engineered > Bioreactor > Anaerobic >... | reverse complement strand
GCTGACCCGCGCGGTCTCAGCGCTGCCGGTGATTGCCGAGCTGACGGTGCCGCTGATCAAAGTCGGCGGAATCAGCGTCGCCTATAAGGGAGAGATTTCGGAGGAACTGGAGAGCAGCCGCGGCGCGCTGCAACGGCTGCACGCGGAAGCGGAAACGATCGATGTTTCCGGCGGATACGGCGCGCGCACGCTGGTCGTTCTGCGAAAGAACGCGCCAACGCCGAAAACGTACCCGCGCAAAGCCGGAACGCCGTCGAAAAACCCGCTTTCCTAAACGAATCATGGCGAACGCAAAACGAAAAACAAAACGGGCACCCGCGCGGAAAACCGCGCCGAGAGCAGCCGCGCTGTCCGCAAAGCAAACGACGGCGGGCGTGCTTGGCGCGCTGTGCGCGCTTTGGCTGGTCTATGCAACGCTTACGCTTTCTCCGTTTTCCTGGGGGACGCTCGCCGAGGAACTCATCCTTGCGCTGTGCGCGCTGTTTGCGCTCCGCCTGCTCTGCTTCACCCGGCTGCCGAACGGGCTGATTGCGGCATGCCTGATCCTGCTGCCGGCGGGGATTGTGCTCTATGGCGCGTATGCCGCGGCGAACCTGAACGCGGATTTCGCCCGCGCGCTGTGCCTGGCCGGGACCGCCGCAATCGTGCTGCTGACGGCGCGCGCGCTCGACGAACGGGCGGACGGCGTCGTGCTTGCCGCGCTTTTATTTTGTGCCGCGCTGCCCGTGCTGTTTGCGGCGGACACGCTGCTGATCGAAGAATTTGCCCGACTCCTGCTTGCTGCAAGCGTGCTTGCCGCCGTTGCGGCGTTACGCGAAAAAGCGGTTTGGTTTGCGTTCCTTGCCGCAGGGCTGACCGGTATGGCCGGAGCGGCGGGGTATTTCGCCGCGCTGTACGGCGCGGGCATAGGCGCGGCGCTCCTTGTCTGCGCGCCTAAAAAACAAAAAAACTTATGGACGTTTGCCGCGCTGCTGGCGGGGGGCCTGCCGCTCGCCGTGCGGCTTTTGATGCTTGCACGCCTGCCGGCAGAGGCTGTGCTGCTGCAGGAAAATTTGCTTGCGCCGGGTGCGGCCGCCGTGGCGATCGCGCCGCACCTGCTCCGTATTTATGCGGTTGGCGCATTGCTTTTCTCCGTGCGGTGCGCGCTTGGGCGGGAAGGCGCTGCGGCGCTGCCTGTGCTGTTCGCGCTGATTGGCGCGGCGGCGTTCCGGCTGGCGGCGCCCGCATTGTCGCCGGACGTTTGGATGGACGCGCCGCTGCTTTGCGTGCTCGCGGCGGTCGGCACGGCGAAAACGGGCAGGGCGAAAGGCCGGCGTTATGCATGATTTGCTGCATAAAACGGTATTTTGCAGGAAAAACGCAGGAAATGATATATTCAAGAGAAATCGCGGTAAAATGCGATTTTTTATTTGCCGTTTGGTTGCATTTTTATGAGGCGGACGGTATAATGCAGACAAAATGGGGGAGAATGGCAGTTGCCTTTCTTTTTAAGATATAAAAAACACAAAGGAGACAGAACCATGAAAGAGTATCTGGAATCCCTCGGCATCATCGCGCCGAAAGCAGTCTACTACAACGCCAGCCCCGCGGCGCTGACCGAACTTGCGCTTGCCCGCGGCGAAGGCGTTTTGGCCGATACCGGCGCGCTGGTCGTTTTGACCGGCAAGTATACCGGCCGGTCGCCCGAAGACCGCTTTATCGTCGATTCGGCGGATGTACACGACAAGATCAACTGGAACAAAGCAAACGTCGCCATCACGCGCGAGCGCGCGGACGCGATCTTCAATAAGATGACCGCCTATCTGCAGCACCGCGACGTGTTCGTGTTCGACGGCTATGCCGGCGCGGACCCCAAATACGCCCTGCCGGTGCGCGTCATCAACGAACTGGCCAGCTCCGCGCTGTTTGTGCATAACGCGCTGATCCGCCCGACGGAGGAGCAGCTCAAGTCGTTCGCACCCGGCTTTACCGTGCTTGCGGCGCCTGGCTTTAAGTGCGTGCCCGATGTGGACGGCGTGCATTCCGAAGCGGCCATCGTGCTCGACTTTGAGAAAAAGCGCATCCTCGTCGCCGGTTCGCAGTATGCCGGCGAAATCAAGAAGGGCATCTTCACCGTGATGAACTTCCTTATGCCGCAGCTGGGCGTTCTGCCGATGCACTGCTCCGCCAACATTGGCAAGGGCGGCGACTCTGCGCTGTTCTTCGGCCTTTCCGGCACCGGCAAGACCACGCTTTCCGCAGACCCGAACCGCAAGCTCGTCGGCGACGACGAACACGGCTGGACCGACGAAGGCATTTTCAACTTCGAGGGCGGTTGCTATGCAAAGTGCATCAACCTTTCCAAGGAAAACGAACCGCAGATCTGGAACGCAATCAAATTCGGCGCGCTGGTGGAAAATGTCGTGCTGGACGGCGAGCGTCATATGGACTTTGACGACGACACCTACACCGCCAACACCCGCGCGGGTTACCCCGTGGAATACATTCCCGACTGCGTAATTCCCGGCGTGGGCGGCCTGCCCAAAGCGGTCGTGTTCCTTACGGCGGACGCGTTCGGCGTGATTCCGCCGATCAGCAAGCTGGACAAGAACGCCGCCATGTATCACTTCGTCTCCGGCTACACAAGCAAGCTTGCCGGGACCGAGCGCGGCGTTACCGAACCGCAGACCACGTTCTCGACGCTCTTCGGCGCGCCGTTTATGCCCATGAACCCGGCGGTTTATGCCGAAATGCTGGGCGAGCGCATCGACCGCGACGACGTTAGCGTCTTCCTGCTTAACACCGGCTGGTGCGGCCATAAGGCCGGCGACGGCAAGCGCATGAGCATCAAGTACACGCGCGCCATGCTGACCGCCGCTCTGACGGGTGAGCTGGACAAGGCGGGCTATGAGCTCGATCCCATCTTCAACGTGCAGGTTCCGAAGGCCTGCCCCGACGTGCCGGCAGAAGTGCTTTCGCCGCGCAAGATGTGGGCCAAGGAAGCGGGCGAAGCCGCCTACGAAGCCACTGCCAAGGACCTTGCGTCGCGCTTTGAAAAGAACTTCCAGAAATACGACCATATGCCCAAGCATATCGTCGACGCAGGCCCGAAGGCGTAACTTAAAAACAATCGACATAAGCAAAACAAAGCGCCCGCCGCAAGACGGGCGCTTTGTTTGCCACGCGGCAAGACCGGCAAACGGCACGGCGGGCGCCGACGGAACGCCCGGCTTGTGCCGCGGCGTGCTCTTGCGGTATACTGGCGGTGCTGTAAAAGAAAGGAGAAGCGCTCCGGATGGATCAAAACCCGTTTGAACAGAAGATACGGCAGGCAAACGAACGCCTCCGCGCGCAGAGCGTGCCGGAGACGGCCGTCCTAATCGTGGTTCTGGTCTGCGCGCTTTTGCTCTGCGTGGCGAGCCTGGCCGCTACGAGCGTGATCGATCCGCAGGCGTATCAGAGCGGGAACGTCCTTTTTGCGAAAGATTCGTCCGGCTTCAATTTTGCGGTTTTGCTTTTGCTTGCCGCGGCGGCGCGCGTGCTGCGGGCCGCGCGCATTTCCGAACGGTTCCTGCGGCGGTCGACGGTGCTTCTGCTGACGCTGCTTGGCGGGGTCGGGTTGCTTTGGATCCTGCTTGAAAAAGCGCTGCCCGCCGGCGATCAGCTCGTTTGCTATAACGCGGCGAAGGCGCTTGTCCATGGCGATACGTCCGCACTGACGGACGAGAACGGCGCATTCTTTTTCTTTTTTGCCTGTTCGCCGAACCGGTTCGGGACGCTCTTCTACACGGAGGTTCTGATGCGCGTGTTCGGCGAGAAGGGCATTTTGCTTGCCGCGCCCGCACTGAACGTGCTGCTGGTGCTCTTTGGATATGTTTTACTGCTGCGTCTGACGGAGAATCTCTTCAAAGACCGGCGGATTGCGCTGCTGACGCTGTTCTTTTTATGCATTTTCTTTCAACCGATTCTGTCCTGCACGGTGATCGACGGCGCGGCGTTTGCCTTTGCGCTTTCGGCCTGGGCGCTGGAGAGGACGTTTTTGTACCTGCGAAACGGAAAGAAGCGCGAACTGGCCGGTGCGGCGGTACTCTTCCTGTTTGCCGCGCTGTTCCGTCCGTTTGCGCTGGCTGCCGCGGGCGCGGTGGTTCTGGCGCTCCTGCTTGCCGCGTTTCGGAAAAGAAGCTGGGTTCCGCTGGCTGCCGGAGTCGTCGTCGCAGCGGCGGCGGTCATCGGACTGTTTTTCCCGCGCGTCTTGTATGAGGCGCGGCTGAGTACGGACTATGGCGGGGGACTGAACGCCGTGGTCTGGCGGGCGGCGGAACGGAGCGCCGGGGAAACGGAGAATATGGAGGAAATCCGTGCGTACTTCAACGAACAAAAGGAAGAATACGGGCTGGATTTTGCGGCGTTTGCCGAACAGGCGGAGGCCGACCTTGCGGCGGAGGAACAAACCGGCGCAGGTTCGGCGTCCGAATGGCTGGCAAGACGGATTTCCGCCGTTTGGAACGAGCCGACGTTCGGTTCCCTCTGGGCGAGCGGTGCGTTTGAGCCGTTCGGCGAGAGATCGGAACTGGCGCTGAGCATTTCCGGCGGGACGGCGGCGCAGGCGCTCAACCGCGCCTGGAATCAGCTGATGCAGTTGCTCTACGCGGGCGTGTTCCTTTCGGCCATATTGCTTATGATGCAAAAGTCCGAGGGGAAGATGCTTCTGCCGGCCGCCGTTCTGTTTGGGGTGATTTTCTGTCTGTTTTCCGGGCCGTCGGCGGGGAATGCGGTTTGGTTCCTGCCGCTGCTGTGCCCGCTCGCGGCGCTGGGCGTATTTGCGTTCGGAGTGGACGTGACGGCTCTGTTTACGCGCCCGTCCACCACCTGGGAGCAGGCGAAACAGGAGCGCGGAAGCCGCAAAGTGAAATGAAGGAATCGCCGTAAAGATTTTATGCTTGAACGGTGCGCACCCTTGCTGTTATACTGGTTGAACTGTCCGCGGGCAACGCGGACCGGGAAACGATGAGGAACAGCGGAATGAAAAAGAGGATTGCGGGTCTGTTCGACCGCGCGTTTTGGAGCGCGGCGCTTCCGCTCGCCCTTCCGATTGCGCTGCAAAATCTTTTAATGACGTCGTTTCGCATGGTCGACACGCTCATGATCGGCCGCCTTGGGGACGTTTCCATCGCGGCGGTCGGGCTGGCCGGGTATGCGTCCTTTTTCATGGAACTGATTTCCTTTGGCATGGCGTCCGGCGGCGCGGTTTTTGTTGCGCAGTACCACGGCGCGGGCAACAGGGACGGAATCCTTCAGTCCTATGGGACCATGCTTTCGTTTATGCTGCCGGTCGGGCTTTTGTTTACCTTCGGCGTCGGGCTGTTTCCGGAGTTTGTGATGCGCCTGTTTACCAGCGACGCTGCGCTCATCGGCGAAGGCGTGCGGTACCTGCGCTTTGCATGCGTGTCGTACGTTTCCCTTGCGCTCAACATGGTGATTTCCACGATGCTCCGTTGCACGGAGCAGGTGCGCATCCCAATGATTACCAGCGGCATCAGCGCCGCGCTGAACGCCGTGCTCAACTATATGTTCATCTTTGGCGTGTTCGGCCTGCCTGCAATGGGCGTTGCGGGCGCAGGGCTGGCCACGGCGATTTCCTCGCTGGTCAATCCGTTGATGATGCTTGCGCTTTCCGCCGCGAAGAAAACGGTGGTCTTCGCGCCGCTGAAGAAGATATTTTCCCTGCGCGGATTTCTGAAACCATTTTGGTCGCGCGCGCTGCCGGTGCTGCTCAACGAGTTTTTCTGGAGCCTCTCGATCGTCGGCGCCAACATGGTTTTCGGTCGAATGGGAACGGACAATTATGCCGCGCTGACCGTGGAGCGGACGATTGAAAATCTTGTATTCGTGTTTTTCGTCGGCATCTGCAATGCCTGCAACATCCTCGTGGGCAAGTCCGTCGGCGCAGGCAGGCTTGAAGAAGGGAAAGCGTATGCAGGCAGGTTCCTGCGGCTTACTCCTCTGCTCGGCGTTGCCGCGGGCGCGCTGATCGCGGTTTTGCGCATACCGCTGGTTGGATTATTCGACCTTTCCGACACGGCGGCGCACACGGCGCGCGTGCTGCTGCTGATGTTCTCCGTGGATGCGATCGTGCGGTATATCCCGTATGTGGAAGTGGTCGGCATCTTTCGTGCGGGCGGCGAAACGCGCTACGGACTGATGTGCGACCTGGTTTCCCAGTATGTGTTCATCCTGCCGACGGTCATACTCTGCGGGCTGGTTTGGAACCTGCCGTTTTTGACGACGTATCTGTTCATGCTGATCGTGGACGACGTTTCCAAGCTGATTATCACGATTCCGTACTACAGGAGCATGCGCTGGATCAAGCCGATCACCGCCGTTCCGTTCAATGCGGGCGACGCGCAGCAAGTCCTTTTGCAAAGCGGAGAGGAAACGGGTATACTATAGCCGTTATAATATTGGAACGAAGCGCCGGCTGCACGAAAAACGCTGTTTTATGCGCGGCCGGCCGGGAGAAAAGAGCGTATGCGTAAGGCGCGTCAGGGTATCCGGCCGATTCGCGTGCTGCCGCTGGGGTTTTTGTGCATCATCCTCATCGGGGCCTTACTTTTGATGCTGCCGGTCTCGAGCAGGGACGGCACGTCTCTGCCGTTTTTGAACGCGCTGTTTACGTCGACGAGCGCGTCCTGTGTGACAGGGCTTGTCGTTGTGGACACGGGCACGTATTTTTCGCTGTTCGGTCAGATTGTGATTCTGATTATGATCCAGCTTGGCGGACTGGGCTTTATGACCACGGCGACGATTCTGTTTTCGCTGACGGGGCGAAAAATTTCCCTGCACGACCGCATGACCATGGCCGAGGGCTTGGGCGAAAGTCGTCTGCAGGGAATCGTGCGTCTCAGCCGGAGCGCGCTGCTGGTTACGGCCGTGTTCGAATTTCTGGGGATGATTCTGCTTTCCGTGCGGTTTATCCCGGAATACGGCGTTGTGCGCGGGCTGTGGTATTCGCTCTTCCACAGTGTTTCGGCGTTCTGCAACGCGGGTTTCGACCTGATCGGAGGATATCGGTCATTCACGGGGTACAGCGCCGATCCTTATATGCTCTTTACGCTCATGATGCTTATCGTGGTAGGCGGATTGGGCTTTACCGTGCTCATCAACGTCTATCGCAAGCGGCGGTTTAAAAAGCTGCGGCTGCACGCAAAGCTCGTTTTGGTCGGCACGCTGATTTTGATCGTGTTCGGTACGCTGGTCTTTTTACTGATCGAGTACGACAACCCGGAAACGATCGGCGGTATGCCGTTTTTCCAGAAACTGCTCAACGCGCTGTTCCAGTCGGTCACGCTGCGTACCGCCGGGTTCAATACCATCAGCGAATATGCGCTGCGCGATGCGAGCAAGGGCGTAAGCGTGCTGCTGATGCTTATCGGCGGCGGTCCGGCCGGCACGGCGGGCGGCCTCAAGATCACGACCGTGTTTACGCTGGTGCTCGCCGTGCGTGCGTATATCCGGGGGCGCTTCGACACCGTGGTCTTCGGACGGACGATCCCGCTGGAGCAGGTGCGCCGCGCGCTGACGATTTTCTTCTTCGGGCTCGTGTTCGTGTTCGGCATGGGGATAGCCGTTTCGGTGGTCGAGCAGCATCAGGCGGCCGGCACGCTCGGCATTATGAATCAGCTGTTTGAAGCCACCAGCGCGTTCTGCACCGTCGGCGTTTCGTCCGGCGTGACGGCGGCCAGCACGTCGGTAACGCGCATCATGCTGATCGTTTTGATGTATATCGGCCGCGTCGGTCTTTTGACCGTGGCGATGTCCCTGATAGAGGGGAGCTCCAAAGAATCCGTTTTGCATTATCCGATGGAGGATATTTTAATCGGCTGACGCGCCGCGGCTTCTGCGGCCCGGCCGGAACCACCTGAATTTGCGCAAGGAGTGAACTGCATGAGCAAAAGCTTTATTATCATTGGGTTGGGGCGCTTCGGCATGAGCACGGCGCGCATGCTGACCACGCTCGGGCACGAGGTGCTCGCCGTGGACAAGCGCGCCGACCGCGTGAACGCCATCAAGGACAGCGTGATGCATGCCGTCCAGGCGGACACCACGGACGAGCGTGCCGTTTCGCATCTTGGCGTACGCAACTTTGACTGCGTGGTCATCTGCATCGGGGACGATATCCGCGCGTCCGTTCTGGCAACCGTGCTCTGCCGCGAGATGGGCGCAAAGAAAATCGTCGCCAAAGCGCAGGACGACCTGCATCAGAAACTGCTGATTAAAACCGGCGCGGACCGCGTCGTCCAGCCAGAGCACGACGGCGGGATCCGCCTTGCGCGTTCGCTGGTCGCCGAGGGCGTTCTGGATTCCCTCGATCTCTCGGAGGAATACAGCATCAACGAAATCGAAGTCCCGCGCGACTGGGTCGGCCGGTCGCTTGCGCAGATCAACGTGCGCAATAAATACGGGCTTTCCGTCATCGCAGTCCGGCGCGAAGGGCATATTGCGGTCAATTTCAACCCGAACGAACCGTTCCACGCGGATGATTCGATTTATGTGCTCGGTGACAACAAGAGCATGGAGCGCATCTGAACCGGCCTTCGTGTGCGAATGAAGACAAACAAATCCGGCAAAACCCGCAGGAAGAACTGCGGGTTTTGCTTTGCCGTATGCCGCCGGGATTGCGCGGCGGCGGACGATTTGTTAAAATGCTTTTCAGAACAGATCGAAGGACGGAAAAACGCATGCAGAAAACGAAGCGTACGCTGCAGGAAAAACTCCACGCAAGGAAGATCAAACAGCCTCCGAAGCTTGTTTACTGCGCGCTGGGGTACCTTTGGCGGATTTTGTATTTTAAGCGGCTCGGACTTTCCGTTGAAATTAAGGACGACCCCAGAAAATGCAAAGGACCTTATATCGTCGTAAGCAACCACGCCTCGAGGCTGGATTATATCTATACAGGCGTCGTGCTGCTGCCGGACACACTGAACTTTGTCGCCGGGTACAACGAATTCTTCCGTTCGCACCTCGCGCGCATCTTCCGGATTTTACAGATCATTCCGAAAAAGAATTTCACGCCGGACGTATACACCGTTAAGGAAATTGCCCGCATTATCCGCGGCGGCGGCCGCGTAATCCTTTTTCCCGAGGGTATGAGTTCCATTGGCGGCGGCAATCAGCCCAGCGCGATCGGCAGCGGCAAACTGCTCAAGCACTTCGGCGTGCCTGTGTATGTCAGCCGGATTTCCGGCGGGTATCTCACGAGCACGAAATATTGCCTGGACGAGCGGCCGGGGCGTGTGGACGTTGTGATTGACCGGCTGTTTTCGCCGGAGCAGCTCGCGGAGATGAGCGCGGATGAAATCCAGCGCCGGCTCGACGAAGCGATTCGAAACGACGACTATGAATGGAACAAAACCGCGCAGGTGCGTTACGACGGCCACGGACGGATTGCGCACCAGCTGCACACGCTGCTTTACCGCTGCCCGCGCTGCGGAAAAGAACTCGCCATGCATGCCTCGGGCGACACGATCCGCTGTATGGCCTGCGGCAACGGCGCGCGATTGGACGAAACATACCGCCTGATTCCGCTGGACGATACCTGCGCCGTGCCCGACACGCCACGCGTCTGGTTTGACGAGGAACGGCAAATCGTTCGCAGGGAATTGCAGAACAAGGCGTTCCGCCTGAGCGAGCGGGTGAAGCTGGGGATGCTTCCAAAGGACCGCTACCTGAAAAATCAGGCGACCAGCGAACCCGCCGGGGAAGGCGAAATTACGCTTGCCCGGGACGGATTCACCTACCGCGGGACACGGCGGGGGGAACCGTTTACCTTCCATATCGAGCCGAAACTCCTGCCGACCTACGGTATGTGCACGGATGTTTCGCGGTTTTATACTTTTTTTGAGGGCGAGTTTTACGAGTTTTTTCCCGAAACGGAATGCGTTGCAAAGTGGCTGCTTGCGACCGAGGAACTGCACCGGCTCAGCGGCGGCGAATGGAAGGATTTTCCATCCGCCGTGCGCGCGTAAACGGAGCGGCCGGGGTGAACCGGTTTGCGGAGCCGGCAATGGAAGTGGACCTGCACGGTAAAAACCGGTATCAGGCGCGCATTGCGCTGGATACCGCGCTCAGGCGGAGCCGGGGCGTTTACCGCATCCACGTGGTGCATGGCCATCTGCGCGGCACGGCGCTGCGGGACATGATTTGGAGCGAATACGCCGGCGACGCGCGCATATTGCGACTGGAAGCGGTCGGCGAAGGCGCAACCGATTTGGTTTTGCGGGAACTGTGATGATTACAGATAAAAATATAACCGACCCCTGAAGGACGGTTATAAAAAACGACGGGCAGCGGCCGGTGAAACCGGTGGCTGCTATTTCTTTTTTGTTTTTTCGATCAGTGCTGCATAGCGTTCCACCGCGTGGGCGGCGATGCCGTCCCAGGAGAGATAGATGGTTTCGCGCGCCGTTTTGCCGATGCGGCGCGTGTTTTCCAAATCGTCCAGCGCATGGCGGATCACGCTGTAGAGGCTCTCCGCCGTATCCTCGCAGAGGAAGCCGTTTTCGCCGTTTTGGATCGGCTCGGCGGTCGCGCTGCCGCGCACCACGACGCTGGGCGTACCCATCGCCGCCGCTTCTCGCACGACCATGCCCGACGTGTCGTAGAGCGAAGGGAAAACGAACAGGTCGGCGTTTTCATACAGCCCGTAAAGATACGTTTCGTCGGTGATGTGCCCCGTAAAGCGTGTGCAGCCGGAAAGGCCGAGTTCCTCTGCTTTCCGGCGGATGGCGTGCGCGTCCGGCCCCTGCCCGGCGAGCACGAGCGTAAACGCGCGTCCCTTCTGATTCAGCATGGCGCAGCTTTCCAAAATGCGCAGGATATTCTTTTTCCAGTTGATCTGTCCGCAGTAGAGAAGGATTGGTGTGTCCGGCAGATCGAAATATGTCCTTGCGGCGGCGGCGCGCTGCGCGCTGGGTGCAACGTCCGGCGTGCCGTTGGGCATGATTACGATGTCGCCGTTAAACCCGTAATCAACGAGCGTTTCGGCGGAACTCTGACTAACGGTCCAAACCTCGTCGCAGCGCTGATAGAAATTCACAATGGTTGCAACGGCAAAGTTGGCGAGCATTTCCGCACGGGTCAGCTGGTAGAAATCGTCATAGTAGCGCGAATGGAACATGCCGATTACGGGAATGCCGCGCCTGCGGCCGAGACGCTGCGCTTCGAGCCCGGCAATGAAGGGGGAATGCGCATGGATGACGTCCAGGTCGATGCAGCGCATGCGCGCGTCGTAATGCGTGTCCAGCTGCGGGATGCCGGTGCTGTACTGGCGCTGGCGCGGCACCTCCATGCTGATAAAGTCCACCAGCTCAAACGGATAGCCGCCGCGGTAGCCGCCGTCTGCCATTGGGGCGACCACATAGCATTCTTCGCCGCGCTTTGCCAGCGCCACGGCGTAGTTGTAGACCACGCGCCCGACGCCGTCCACGATTGGAAGGAACGTATCGCTGAACTGTGCGATTTTCATACGAATAAGAACCTCTTTGCTGTTCTGAAATTACGCAAATCAGGCGCCGGGGGATTGCAGGCGCTTTGCTTACCGGTCTATTCTACCATATTATTAAAAAACGTGTTATCATGAAAGCTGACTTTGACTGCCGAGGAGGAAACGAACGCCGCATGAAACGAACGCTTGCCGTGCTGATAGTGTTCTGCCTGATACTGGCGGCGCCCGGCTTTTCGCGTGCGGAGACGCGGCTTACGGGTGATCTCGACAGCGACGGGGAAATATCGGCCAGCGACGCGGCAAAGGTGCTGCGGGCCGCGGGCGGCATCGTCACACCGGACGCGGCGGTTTCCGCCATTGCGGACGCGACGGGCAACATGGAGGTCGGCACGGCGGACGCCGTCGCCATCCTGCTCTATGCAACAGGCGAAATCGATGCGTTTTCCGACCTTGCGGGCCTTTCGGCGGACAGCCTGCTCGGCGAAAAATACCTGGAGAAGTTTTCCTACCGCGGGATCGTTTCACAAAACGGCGGCTACCGCAGCCGGGTCGTAAGCGTGAACGTTTCCAGCGGCGAATCGGACGGCTTTGTTTATTGGGTCGCCGACGTCTATGTGCAGAGCGTTGAAAGCATCCACACCGCGTTCGGCGGCGGGGAATACCTCGGCGGCCGGGAAACGACACAGCAGCTTGCGATTGCAAACGGAGCAATCCTTGCAATCAACGGGGACGGTTATTCCGGGCGGCAGCAGGGGCCGCTGGTGCGCAACGGCGTTTGGTACCGGGACACGATCGACATTGAAAACGATATTTGCGTGCTGTTTGCAAACGGGGAACTGACCGTTTATGCGTCCGGTTCCGTGACCGCCGAAGAACTGGCCGATTTGGGCGTGTACCAAACCTGGACGGGCGGCGTGCGCCTGCTGGACGGAGACGGGGAGGCGCTTGCTTCGTTTGGCGTGCAGGGAGAGGATACCCATACCGCGCGCACGGCGATTGGATATTATGAACCGGGACACTATTGTTTTATCACGGCCGACGGGCGGCAAAACGCCGCGTCGAGCGGCGCGACGCTCGCCCAGCTTGCCCGGCTTGCGTCCGGGCTCGGCTGCGTTTCGGCTTATTCGCTGCTTGGCGGTAATTCCACCGTAATGGCAACCCAGACGGGGGTCATAAACTATAACCCGGACGGCGGACGGACCGTAAGTGACATCGTTTACGTTTGCGAGCCGGTCCAAAATGGCGGAGAATGAAGAAACTGCGGTTGATTGGTGTTTGCGTGCTGGTGTTTGCCGGGGTATTTTTCCCGGTTCTGGGCACGCAGGCGGAAACGGCGCCCGAACTGGGCGATTTAAACGGGGACGGTGCGTTTTCCGCTGCGGACGCGGCGGTGATGCTGCGGCTTGGCGGAACGGACGCGCTCTCCGCAGATGAACGGCCGGACTGCGACTTGACGCAAAACGGCACGATTGACGCGACCGACGCGCGCGCGGCGCTGCTCTACGCCTGCGGCGGGATTGACGATTTGGTTAAATTTTCCGAGCGGGTGTCCAGCGGGCTTTGCGACGAAACGCTGTTTGACCGCTTCAGCTATACGGGTGTGCAGGACGATCTGAACGGGAACTATCGGAGCGAAAACGTTTCGGTCACGATTGAGTCCGGGCATGTGTTCGACAGCGATTATTATCTTGCCGACGTATACGTGCAGGACATCGCCTGCATCACCAATGTCTTTGCACGGGATGAATTTCTCGGCAAAGTGGAGTCGGTGGAAGATATCTTCGGCCGCTGCGAGGGCGGGATCGTCGGTGTGAACGGCGACTTTTATTCGCTGCATGTCTACGGGCCGGTCGTGCGCAACGGAGTCGTTTATGCAGACCAAGTGGCCGACAACTGGGATATTGCGGTTCTGCGCGCAAACGGGGAACTGGTTACGTTCGATTACGGCACGCTCACACAGGAAACGCTCTTTGCGCTGTCGCCGTATCAGACCTGGGTGTTCGGGCCGTCCCTTCTGGACGAGGACGGGCACGCAAAGACATACTTCCGCAGCAGCGTAAAGCCCGCAAATCCGCGTACGGTGCTCGGTTACTATGAACCGGGGCACTATGCGCTGATGGTCGTCGACGGACGAACCAGCCAGAGCGAAGGGGTCACGATGGACCAGCTTGCGGAATTTTGCGAAGAGCTTGGTTTTGCGGTTGCATACAACCTGGACGGCGGCCGTTCCAGCGTCATGGTGAGTCAAAGCGGCCCGATCGACGCGCCGTATCTCGGCGGCCGCTCCTGCAGCGACTGTCTGGCCGTACGGGAACTTCCGACGGAATAGCCGGGGAAAAGAAAATGGACGATTTATTCACAAATACTGCCGAAGAAAGCGCGCCGCTTGCCGACCGCATGCGCCCGCGCACGCTCGACGAATTCGTCGGGCAGGAGCATATCGTCGGTGAAGGCCGGCTGCTGCGCCGCGCAATTCTGACCGACCGGCTCCAAAGCAGCATCTTTTTCGGCCCGCCGGGAACGGGGAAAACCACGCTGGCGGCCATCGTGGCCAACGCAACCGGCGGCGCGTTTGCAAAACTCAATGCGGTGACCGCGGGCGTCAAGGAACTGCGCGCCATCGTGGAGGACGCGGAAAATCGGCTCAAGCTCTACCGCAAGCCGACATATCTTTTGCTCGACGAATGCCACCGCTGGAGCAAGACGCAGTCGGACTCGCTTTTGCCCGCGCTCGAAAAAGGCACGATCCGCTTCATCGGTTCAACGACCGAAAATCCGATGATTTCCATGACGAGCGCAATCGTTTCCCGCTGCCGGGTCTTTCAGTTTTATCCGCTTACGAACGACGACGTGGAAAAAGTCGTATTAAATGCTCTTTCCGATGCGGAACGCGGGTTCGGCAAGCTGGACGTCGTCCTCGAAGAAGACGCACTGCATACGATTTCGGCCATCGCCAACGGCGACTGCCGCAACGCGCTCAACGCGCTCGAACTTGCGGTTCTGACCACGCTGCCGGACGGTGCGGGAAAAATCCGCGTTACAAAGGAAATTGCCGCGGAGTCGAGCCAGCGTAAGGTCGTCAAGTGTGACGAACAGCTGTTTTACGATATGCTTTCGGCGTTTTGCAAGAGCCTGCGCGGCGGCGATTCGGACGCGGCGCTCGCGTGGTTTGCACGATTGCTGTATGCGGGCGTCGACCCGCGTATCATCGCGCGGCGGCTGATTGCGCATGCCAGCGAGGATGTGGGGCTCTCCAATCCCCAGGCGATGGTGCAGGCCGTCGCCGCGGCGGAAGCGCTCGAACGCGTGGGCGTGCCGGAAGCGCGGCTGTCGCTGACACAGGCGATCCTATATATCTGTGAGTCGCCGAAATCCAACAGTGTCGTTACCGCCATGAGCGCCGCATTTGCGGATGCGGAAAGCAGCTTCGACGAGCCGGTGCCCGTCCACCTGCGGGATACGTCGTTTGCCGGCGCGGCGAAACTCGGCCATGGCAAGGGGTATCTCTATCCGCATGATTATCCGGGTCACTGGGTGAAGCAGGACTATATGCCGCCCTCTTTGCAGGGGAAACGATATTACGATCCGTCCGACCAGGGGCAGGAAGCAAAGATAAAGGAAAATCACGAAAAGCGCGACCCGCTCCGCGGCGACGGCTGAACGTTCCGCCGCAAGAGCGCTTTCATAAAGGAGTAAAGTATGGTGAGCGTCAATTCCGCCGGCAGCGGGTTTATTCCTCTTTTTGTCGGCATCTTTTCCGGCACGTTCGGGCTGATCGGCCTGATATTCCTCATTGTCGGCGCTTCGGTTTCGGCCGCAGGGCGGCGCAGGCGCGCGCTTTGCACCGCCTATGCCGAAGGAGTTGTGAGCGCGTTTCAGGGACAGTACGGTTCGAGCGCCGTCCGTCTCGTCTATTCCTTCACGATCGACGGACAGCAGATGCAGGGTCTCTCGCAATATGCGTCCGGCACGCCGCGGCTGCTGGTCGGGCAAAAGGTGCATGTGCACTATGATCCCCAGAACGTCGGGAACCTGTATGTGGAAGAAGAGAACGCGCAAAACACGTTTCCAAGGGTTTTTACGATTATCGGCGGCGTTTTCCTTGCCGTTGCGCTGATCGTTGCAGCCGTTTTGCTTGGCGTTGCGCGGTAAAAACGTCCGGATGCGGACAAAGGCGACATTTCGGACATTTTGTGAATATTCGCAAGGCGGCGTTGGCAGTTGACCGGCCATATGGTAAACTGGACGTTGCGAAAATGCGGGTCCGCATTTTTGCGGAAGGAGTATTATACCCATGGCGAGACGAAGAAGGAGAGCATCGGCGGCGCGCAGAAGCCTGATTTTTGTATTGCTGATCGCCTGCCTGATCGCGCTCATTCTTTATTTAACAAAAGGCGGAACGTCGTCGGAAACCGACGGCACCGCCGAAATACAGATCAACGAAGTGATGACCAGCAACAAGGGGACGGTGCCGGACGAAACGGGCGACTTCCCGGACTGGGTGGAGATCGCCAACACCACCGATTCTGCTCTGGACATCTCCGGTTACGGTCTTTCGGACGATTTGCTTTCCGCCGCCAAATGGACGTTCCCCGAGGGGAGCGTTATCGAGGCGCACGGTTATATTGTTGTTTTCTGCAGCGGGGACGTATCGCGCGGGTCGATGCATACAGGCTTTAAGCTTTCCGCTTCGGACGACGTGATCCTTTCTTCGGTTTCCGGCACGGTGATCGACAGCATCTCCCTGCGCTCGGTGACGAGCGGGTATTCGCTCGGCCGTGATGCGGCGGACGCTTCCACCTGGAAGGAAATGCTGCCGAGCCCCGGGTATCCGAATACGGACGACGGCGCGGCGCAGTATCTTGCAACGCTGTCCGCCAGCGCGGACGAGTCCGTCGGCGTATATATAAACGAATTTATGCCGAGCAACGCCTCCACCATCGTAGGCCCGGACGGGTCGTACTGCGACTGGATCGAGCTTTATAATACGACCGGTTCGGAGGTCGATCTTTCGGGCTACGGCATTTCGGACAGTCCGACGCAGCCGCTGAAATACACGCTGCCGGAAGGTACGAAAATATCCGCTTACGGCGTGCTGATGATCTATTGCACCGGCCGCGTAACGCCGGACGGGTCGGCTGAGGTTGAAGCGCCGTTCGCACTTGCTGCTTACTCCGAGAGCGTGGTGCTTTCCACGCCGGCCGGGCGCATTCTGGACGAATATGACTATACCCGCGCGGACACGGACATCAGCTTTGCGCGGTCCCCCGACGGAACGGGCGAATTTACCACGACGGCCCAGCCGACGCCGGGATATACCAACGATAACGCCGGTCTGCAGGCGTTTATGGCGACGCTTTCGTTCGGCACCGGCGACGTGGTGATTTCGGAAGCGCTCAGCGCCAACTATTCCTATCTCAAACAGCCGGACGGCGAATATTACGACTGGATCGAGATTCACAACCGAACGGATTCACCGGTTTCGCTGGCCGGGTACGCGCTTTCGAATAACGCGAAAAACCCGGCAAAGTGGGTCTTTCCCGACATCACGCTGGAAGCGGGTGAATACCTAACGGTGCTGGCGTCGGGCAAAAACGTGTCCGACGCACAAAAAAAAAATAGTCTGGAAACAAACTTCAGTCTCTCTGCGGACGGCGATGTAGTATTCCTGTTTTCGCCGGATGGCACGCTGCTGGACAAACTCCAACTGCCCGCGGCGCATGCGGATGTGAGTTACGGCAGAACGGGGACCGAACTGCTCTATTATGAAACGCCCACGCCATCCGCGGCCAACGGCGCAGGGTTTGCCGGATATGCCGAGGAACCGACGATTCTGCTTGCAAGCGGCTGCTACGACAGCGCGCAGAGCGTCACAATAGACGTGCCGGACGGCTGCTATGTTACCTATACGACGGACGGGTCGGTGCCGACGGAGAATTCCAGCAAATATTCCGGCGCAATCTCAATTTCCAGCACGACGCCGCTGCGCGCGCGCGCGTTTAAGACCGGCCTGGCCGGCAGCAGCACTGCGACGGCGAGCTACTTTATCTATACCGGCGCGGACACGCTGCAGAACCACCGAACGACGCTGCCGATCGTCAGCCTTGTTACCGACCCGGACAATTTCTGGGGCGGTGAAACCGGCATTTATGTTGTCGGAGACGATTATGCCGCAGTGTCGGGACAGGACCCGAGCGATATTACCATGACGGCCGGCATGAACAACGACGACTGGAACCTTGCCAATTTCAACGCGCAGCCGGTTTCGCACCCCGACCCGCTCGGGCGCGGCTGGGAGCGGGACGTGCATTTCGACCTGATCGGCGACGACGGCAGCTATGAGTACGACGCGGACTGCCTGATCCGCATCTTCGGCGCGTATTCACGCAACAAGGAGCAAAAGGGGCTTGCGCTGGTCACGCGTGCGGGCTACGGCGATTCGGAACTCGACTATCAGTTCTTTGACGATCTGGACATCACGGAGTTTCATTCGCTGACCCTCCGCGCGAGCGGACAGGACGCGACCAACAGCCGTATCCGCGACATTGTGATCACTTCGCTGCTTGGAGACGGCGATCTGGGCCTTTCGGCCGATCAGGATATTTACGTGCAGGCGTTCAAGCAGGTGGTCGTATATATCAACGGTCAGTACTGGGGCGTATACAACCTGCGCGAAAAGATCACGAAGTATTTTATCGCCTCGCATTACGACATTGCCGATCCGGATTCTATCGATATCCTGATGGGCAACGGCAACAATATGTGCGTGATTTCCGGCGATGGCTGGGAAGATTACACCGATATGGTGGAGTGGGCCGGCAGCCACGACCTGAGCAATTCGGCGAACTACGAATATATCTGTTCGCTGATGGACGTTGAGAACTTTGCGGCCTATACCGCCGCGGAGATTGTCGTCGGCAACACCGACACGGGCAACATCAAATATTGGCGCACGAAAGAGACCGACAATAAATGGCGCTGGCTGTTTTACGATTTCTGCTGGGCCATGAACCGCAACGACAATTATTCCGACTCGTCGACTTCCGGCTACCGGCGGGACTTCTTCTCGAAGTATTTCAACGAGCAGGGACACGGCGCGGGCAAATCGACTTCCACGGTGCTTGTGCGCGCGCTGCTGCAAAACGCCTCGTTCCGCGCGCTCTTCCTCGAAAAGGTTGCGCTTATGCTCAACGAGGTGTTTACGCCGGAGAAGATCAACGCGCGAATCGACGAACTGCAGGCGGCGATTTTTGATGAAATGCAATACGATGTTGACATTTGGGACGATATAACGTATACCTCTTGGCAGCAGCACTGTGACCATATTCGCGAGTATGCGAACAATTATCAGGAATACTGCCTCAAGTATGTACAGGATTACTTCAGCCTGAGCGATTCGGAAATGATGAGTATCTTCGGGCGCGTAACCTCACTGGAAGGCTAAGGACATGGCCGCAAAGAAAAAAACAGCCGGGAAACCGTTCCGGCACGAATTGAAATATGTAATTTCCGAGGGGGAGCACAGGCTGCTTTCCGCGCGGCTGAAGGCGTGCTTAAAGCAGGACTATTATGCCGCGCAGAATGGCGGGGAATATTTTATCCGCAGTTTGTATTTCGACGATCCGTACGATACGGCAGTTGCGGACAAGGTGGACGGCGTCGGTTCTCGGGACAAGTTCCGCATCCGCATCTACAATCTTTCGGACAGCGCCATTAAGTTGGAGCGTAAGCATAAGGAAGGGCAGTATATTAAAAAGGACAGCCTTTCCATCAACAGGGAAGAATGCGAAGCGATCATACGCGGCGACCTGGAGGGTCTCAAACGCCACCCGGAACCGTTCGCCATGCAGATTTACGGTATGTTTAAGTCGAACTATCTGCGCCCGAAAGTAGTCGTGGATTATATGCGCGAGCCGTACGTGTTTCCCAGCGAGGATGTGCGCATTACGTTTGATAAAGACGTGCGCACCGGCATGCGCTGTACCGACCTGTTCAATCCGCACCTTGCAACGTATCCCGTCTGGGACCTGCGCAACTGCATGATCCTGGAGGTCAAGTTCAACGGCAGCCTGCCGCTTTACGTGCAGGAACTGCTCACGGTGGGCGCGGCGGAGCACATTGCAGCCAGCAAATACGTTTACTGCCGGCAGTACGAGTTTTAATTTATTGTCATTTTGGCGCGCCGGGCCGCGTCTGTGATATAGTTTCCATCAGGATGCTTTGAAGGAGGAACCATATGAACCCCACCATTCTGCTCGCGGACACCGACCCGCTCGCGACCGCGTTCAATATCAAGGAGCTGTTTTCCAGCACGCTCAATCCGCTGCAGGTAATTCTGACGCTGCTGATTGCGCTGGTAATCGGCGGATTTCTGTATTTCATCTACAAAAAAACGTTTGCGGGAGTCGTGTATTCGCGTTCGTTCAACCTGAGCCTGATTCTGCTGACCATGGTCTCCGCGCTGGTGATCATGCTCATCAGCTCAAACCTGACGCTTTCGCTCGGCATGGTCGGCGCGCTCTCTATCGTGCGGTTCCGTACCGCCATCAAAGACCCGATCGACACGGTCTACATGTTCTGGGCGGTCGGCGAAGGGCTTGCGCTCGGCGCAGGGTTCGTGGACGTCGGCCTGATCGGCGCGTTGGTAATCGGCGTCGTGATGGTCATTATTACCTCCGCCAAGGGCAGCGGCACCATGCCGTACCTGCTGATCCTGCATTTCGACGAGCGCGCGAGTCAGCAGATCAAGGGGCTGATCCGTCAGCTGCCGAAGGCGCACATCAAGAGCAAGACCGTCCAGCGCGACGGCATCGAACTCACCATCGAGCTGCGCATCCGCGAAAGCGACACGGACTTTGTGGATAAGTTCCTGCGCGTGCCGGGCGTGTTCGACGCGACGCTGGTTGCGCACCAGGGCGATTTGCTTTCGTAATCCGAAACAGATACAAAGCGGCTTTTTTCGAGCCGGACAGGCCGGGTTTCCCGGTCTGTCCGGCTTTAGCTTTGCGTGCCGCAGAAGCGGCTGTTTAAGCGGGGCAAACCGACGGAAAATTCATACAAAACACCGTTTATGGGGTACTTCTTTTCTATAATATATATACACGAGTGTATTATTATGGTATAATACAAAAAGAATTTTGTAAGGAAGAATGAGCGGCGAGCGCATGCGCGTTACCGGCCTACGGCTAGTTAATTTCAGAAATTACCCGAAGCTCTCCCTGCGTCCGGACGCGGGGCTTTGCGTACTGACGGGTGAAAATGCCGCGGGGAAGACGAACGTGCTCGAGTCGCTCTTTTTATGTTCGCTCGGGCGCAGCCACCGCACGATCCGGGACGGGGAAATGGTGCGCTACGGCGAAGCGGGCGCGAGCGTGGCCGTGGATATGGACACGCGCGGCGGTCCGCGCCGCATCGAATGCAAACTCTTTCCAAACGAACGGAAACGCATCCTCATCGACGGCGCGCAGCTTTCCCGATCGGGCGAACTGCTCGGATGCCTGAACGTCGTAATGTTTGCGCCGGAAGACCTGTCGCTTGTCAAGGACGGACCCGGCGAGAGGCGGCGGTTTCTCGATATGGCGATTTCGCAGCTTCGGCCTTCTTACTATTACACGCTGCAGCAATACAACGCCGCGCTCAAGCAGCGCAACGCCCTCCTCAAAGACCCGGAGGGGATGGATTACGACGCGCTTGCGTGCTGGGACGAGCAACTTTCCGTACTGGGCGCGGCCATCGTGCTTGCGCGCGCGGAGTTGATCGAGCGCATGGGCGTTGTTGCCGGCTCCCAACATGAAACGCTTTCGGACGGGGAAGAATCGCTTGATGTTTCTTATGAGCCGAACTTCGGGCCGGAAAAGGGGAGGGACCTGGCGGGCGCGCTGCGGCTTGCGCTGGCGGACACGGCCGAACGGGACATGTACCGCGGCAGCACGTCCGTTGGTCCGCACAGGGACGATATGCGCCTCTCCGTCAACCGCAAGGACGTGCGCGTCTACGGCTCGCAGGGACAGCAGCGAACGACGGTCCTAAGTTTAAAGCTTGCGCAGCTTGAAATCCTGCGCGAAGAAAAGGGCGATTCGCCCGTGCTGCTGCTCGACGACGTGTTTTCCGAGCTTGACCGGAACCGGCAGAAAATGCTGCTCATCGCTGCGCAGGACTGCCAGACGTTTCTGACCTGCACGCACCTCGAAGAGGTCGCGGCGGCGGGGGTCGGGCAGATGCAGGTGTACCAGGTGGCGGACCGCCGCGTGACGGAGTTGTAGACGGAGGAGGGGGAAACATGCTGCTGCATATCGGTGCGGACGTGAGCATCCCGCTGGAGCGGATTTTGTTTGTGATCAACGAGCGCGGCATGACGCCCGCGACGAAGGCATATATCGACCGCGCGCGCAAACAGCGCCGTTTTACACCCTGTGCAGGCAAGGCAAAATCCTTTGTTGTGCTGCTGGAGCGCGGCAGGGAAAAGGTCGTTGCGTCGCACATCGCCAGTGCGACGCTTGAAAAACGCTGGAAAAGCGAGATCAGCCGCGCATACCTCAAGGAGGCTGCGGTGCTGACGATATTGGAAGCCGGGGAATAATAATCCGCGCGCTTCGTTTGGACGGGGGCCGGGAAAACGGCATTCCCCGGGTTTATCAGCAGAGAGGAAACAGGACATGGAACAGGAAACGAAACAGGCATACGACGCGTCACAAATTCAGGTGCTCGAAGGGCTGGAGGCGGTCCGCCGCCGGCCGGGCATGTATATCGGCTCGACGGATACGCGCGGGCTGCACCATTTGGTGGCGGAGGTTGTGGACAACTCCATCGACGAGGCGCTGGCCGGCTACTGCACGCACATCGAGGTGTTTATCCGTCCGGACAACTCCGTGTCCGTTGTGGACAACGGCCGCGGCATTCCCGTTGGACTGCACGAGAAAACAGGCAAGAACGCGCTCACTGTAGCGCTGACGATGCTGCACGCGGGCGGGAAGTTCGGCGGCGGAGGATACAAAGTCTCCGGCGGGCTGCACGGCGTCGGCGTAAGCTGCGTCAACGCGCTGAGCGAAACGCTGCGCGCCGAGGTACATCGCGACGGGCACGTATACGTGCAGGAGTTTATGCGCGGCGATCCGCTCAACGAAGTGCATATCGAACGGGACACGGACGAAGACGACACCGGCACGGTCATCACCTTTTTGCCGGATCACACGATCTTCGACGAGGTGAAGTTCAGTTTCGACATGCTTAGCAGCCGTTTCCGCGAGATGGCGTTTCTCAACGCCGGCGTGCGGATTTCGATTACGGACGAGCGGGAAACTCCCGCGCACGTTAAATCGTTCTGCTATGAGGGCGGCATCGTCTCATTTGTAAAATACCTCAACAAAAACAAGGAAACGCTCCATCCGGAGCCAATCTACTTTACGGCGAAACGGATGGAGGACGACGCGGAAACGGCTTCCGTGGAAGTCGCCATGCAGTATAACGACGGGTACAACGAAAACATCTTCACGTTTGCAAACAACATCCACACCGTCGAGGGCGGCGCGCATCTCGTCGGCTTCAAGGCGGCTCTGACCCGCGTTATCAACGATTACGCGAAGAAAAACGGCATCCTCAAGCCGAGTGATCCGTCGCTTTCCGGCGAGGATATCCGCGAGGGCCTTACCGCCATCGTCTCCGTCAAGCTGACGGAACCGCAGTTTGAAGGGCAGACCAAAACGAAGCTCGGCAACGCGGACATCCGCCCGCTGGTCGACGGCGCCGTTGCGGAGGGGCTGGTGCGGTTCCTTGAGGAAAACCCAGCCTGTGCAAAAATCATCATCGAAAAGTGCGTCACCGCGTCGCGTGCGCGCGACGCGGCGCGTAAAGCCCGCGAGCTGACACGCAGGAAGAGCGCGCTGGACTCCACCTCCCTGCCGGGCAAACTGGCCGACTGTCAGGAAAAGGACCCTGCCGTGTGTGAAATCTTCATCGTGGAGGGCGACAGCGCGGGCGGCAGCGCAAAACTCGGAAGGAACCGCATGTTTCAGGCGATTCTGCCGCTGCGCGGCAAAATCCTGAACGTTGAGAAAACGCGGTTGGACAAAATATTGGCCAACGCTGAAATCAAGGCCATGATCACCGCGTTCGGCGCGGGGATGGACGCGGATTTCGATGAAACGAAACTGCGGTATCACAAGATCATCTGCATGACGGACGCCGACGTGGACGGAAGCCATATCCGCATTCTGATGCTCACGTTCTTCTATCGGCATATGCGCCCGCTCATTGAAAACGGGTATGTTTATATCGCGCAGCCGCCGCTTTATCAGGTTAAGCGCGGGAGCTTCCTGCGGTATGTATATTCGGACGAGGAGCTTGAAGAAACGCTCAGCGAGATCGGCCGTGAACCGAAACCCACGATTCAGCGATATAAAGGCCTTGGCGAAATGAACCCGGAACAGCTCTGGGAGACCACCATGGACCCGGAAACGCGCATCATGCTCCAGGTCACCGTGGAGGACGCGATCGAGGCGGACGAGCTGTTCACACTGCTGATGGGCGACAAGGTCGAACCGCGGCGGGAATTCATCGCCGCCAACAGCAAGCTGGTCGTGGACCTGGACGTGTAAGCCGCATGCAACGCAGAAGCAGGAGTTAGAAGTATGGATCAGAAAGAAACAACGACGGGGCGCATCGTTCCGATTAAACTGGAAACCGAAATGAAGAAGAGCTTCATTGCGTACGCAATGGCGGTCATCATCAACCGCGCTTTGCCGGACGTACGCGACGGGCTCAAGCCGGTGCACCGGCGCATCCTCTATTCGATGGACGAACTGGGCTTGCAGCCGGACAAACCGTTCCGCAAGAGTGCGCGCATCGTTGGCGACTGCCTTGGTAAATATCATCCGCACGGGGATTCGTCCGTGTACGACGCGATGGTGCGCCTTGCGCAGAATTTCTCGACGCGCTATATGCTTGTGGAAGGCCACGGCAACTTCGGCAGCGTGGACGGCGACAGCGCGGCGGCCATGCGTTACACGGAAGCGCGCCTTTCCAAGATGGCCACCGAGATGATGGCGGATATCGAAAAAGACACCGTCGATTTCATGCCGAACTTCGATGAAACGCTCATGCAGCCGAGCGTGCTGCCGAGCCGTTTTCCGAATATCCTCGTCAACGGGTCCGGCGGCATCGCCGTCGGCATGGCAACGAACATCCCGCCGCATAACCTCGGCGAAACGATCGACGCGCTCTGTGCGCTCATCGACGACCCGGAGATCGACAGCGACGAACTGATGCAGTATCTGCCCGGTCCGGATTTTCCGACCGGCGGCATTATCATGGGGCTTTCCGGCATTGCCAGCGCATACCGCACGGGCCGCGGGCGCATCGTGGTGCGCGCGCGCGCGGAAATCGAGACCTATGGCGTCGGCCGGAGCCGCATCATCATCACGGAAATTCCTTACCAGGTCAACAAAGCGCGGCTTGTCGAGCGGATTGCCGAACTTGTGCACGAAAAGCGTGTGGAAGGTGTTTCCGACCTGCGCGACGAAACCGACCGCACAGGCATGCGCATTGTAATCGAACTCAAAAAGGACGTCAACGCAAACGTCGTATTGAACCGGCTCTATAAACACACGGATCTGCAGTCCACGTTCGGCGTGATCATGCTGATGCTTGTGGACGGCGAACCGCGGGTGCTCCCGCTGCGGGACGTGCTTTACTATTATCTCGAACACCAGAAAACCGTGGTCACCCGCAGAACGACCTATGATCTCAACCGCGCCAAGGAGCGCCTGCATATCCTCGAAGGCCTGATTATTGCGCTGGACAACATCGACGAGATTGTCGACCTTATCAAGAAGTCCGCCAATCCAAACGAGGCAAGGACAAAACTGATTGAGCGGTTCGGCCTGTCCGAACGGCAGGCACAGGCGATTCTGGACATGCGTTTGCAGCGTCTCACCGGGCTTGAACGCGACAAAATCCTCGACGAGGACCGCATGCTCCGCGCGCGCGTAGAAGAGCTCCAGAGCATTCTTGACGACGAGCACAAGCTGCTCGGCATCATCAAGGACGAGGCGCTGGCCATCAAAGCGCGTTATAACGATCCGCGCCGCACCGAAATTACGCAGAGCATCGAGGATATCGATCTCGACGACGTGATTCAGGAAGAAGACATGGCCGTAACGATGACGCATTTCGGCTATATCAAACGCCTTTCGCCGGACACCTACCGTGCGCAGAACCGCGGCGGCCGCGGCGTGATGGGGCAGGGCACGCACGAGGAGGACTTCGTCGAACGGCTGTTCGTCACGACCACGCATACGCATATTTTGTTCTTTACGAATTACGGCAGGGCGTTCCGCATCAAATGTTATGTGATTCCGGAATCGGGCAGGAACGCAAAGGGACTGCCGATTGTGAACCTGCTGCAGCTGCGGGAGGGCGAGACGGTCACCGCCATGTTCCCGGTCGAAGGCGAGGGAACGGAGGGCTATCTCGTGATGGCCACCAAAGACGGCATCATCAAGAAAACGCCGGTAAGCGACCTGCAGAACATCCGCAAAGGCGGCCTGATCGTCCAGAACCTGCGCGAAGGGGATTCGCTGATTGCCGTGGAATACTCCACAGGGGACGATGAGTTTATCGTTGCCAGCAAAAAGGGCCGCTGCGTCCGCTTTGCCGAAGACGACGTCCGCCCGATGGGCCGCACGGCCACTGGCGTGCGCAGTATGAACCTTGACGAGGACGACGAAGTCGTCGACATGCTCAAAGTGACCAAGGACGGCAATATTCTCACGGTCACCGAGCTTGGCATGGGAAAACGTACGCCGGAAGAGCAGTATCCGCTGCACCACCGCGGCGGAAAGGGCGTTATCGCCGCTCAGCTCACCGAAAAAACGGGCGATCTTGCGTGCCTTAAGATGACCACCGAGGGCGAGGACCTCATGCTCATCCGCGACGACGGCACCATCATCCGTCTCCCGATCGATCAGGTGAGCGTGCTTTCCAGAAACACGCAGGGCGTGCATTTGATGCGGGTAGACGAAGGCACGCGCGTGGTCTCCGTGGAGGTCGTGCCGCATCAGGAAGACGAAGAAGAACCCGAAGAAGGCGCGCAGGGCGAACCCGCCGAGCCGGCGCAGGACGTACCGGCCGAAGCGCAGGGTGAACCGCAACCTGCCTCGGGAGACGAACCGCCGGAAAAGACGGAATAAACCGGCACGGAATATCATAGCACGTTCAAACACGACCCGCCCGGAAATCCGGACGGGTCGCCTTTGTGGTCAAATCCGTGTTGCGTGCCTGAAAAACGTCTGTAAAACACGCGCATTTACTTAAAGGGACTGTAAAGAGACCGCAAACATCCTTGTTACAGCATTGCAGATTTGCTATACTGCTGATAACGGGCAAAAAAGGATGAAAACAGAATCAACTTTGGAGGGAGCGGGGAAAACATGCGGCGCGACGAAAGCAAGCGGTTTACCAAGCAGGAAAAGAGCTGGATCTTTTACGACTGGGCGAACTCCGTGTACGCCACCAACATCATGGCGGTCATCTTCCCGATCTACTATGCCAGCGTGGCGGGCGACCTCGGAAGCAAATGGTGGGGCATCGGCGTCTCCATCGCCTCGCTGATCGGCGCGCTGATTGCGCCGACGCTCGGTGCAGTTGCGGACTTTCGGGGGTATAAAAAGAAACTGCTTTTAACATTTACCCTGATCGGCACCCTTTCCACCGCGATTCTTGCGTTTGTGAGCACCTGGCAGTGGATGCTTGTCGGCTATGTGATTTCCCATATCGGCTTTTCCGGTTCCTGTGTGTTTTACGATTCGTTTTTGACCGATGTAACGACGCACGAGCGTATGGACCGCGTTTCCGGCTGGGGATATGCCGCGGGCTATATCGGCGGCAGCACGATCCCGTTTGTGATTTCCATCGTCGTGATGACGCTCCGAAATTACGATCCGGTTTCGATGAAGTTTGCAATTCTGATCGTCACGGTCTGGTGGCTGCTCTTCTCGATTCCGATTCTGAAAAATGTCGAGCAGAAACACTTTGTGGAAACGCCTCCGGGCGAACTGGCCAAGCACGCAATGGGCAACCTGCTCGAAACCATGAAGCGTTGTGTGAGCAGCAAAGGGCTCTTCATTTATCTGATCGCGTATTTCCTTTATATCGACGGCGTGGGCGCGGTCATTTCGCTGGCGACCAACTATGGCACGACGCTGGGACTGGGTACGACGGGCATGATCCTTGCCCTGCTTTTAACGCAGCTTGTGGCGGTGCCGTTTTCCATTCTGTTCAGCAAACTCGCCGGTAAATTCGGCGCAATCAGAATGATCATCACCGCGATTGCGGTATACTTCTGCATCTGTGGCGTCGGGTTCTTTATGGGGCGGCTTGTCGAGCCGTACCAACTCGACTATGTCGCCGCTGCGCGGGCGAGCATTTCCGCGCAGGAAGTCGATTTTGAAACCAAGGAAGACTTGCGCGCATGGGAAGATCTGAGCGTCGATCTTGTGGAGGACACGCGGGACGTGCTCTCCGAAGAAGACCGCGCGGGCGCGTTTGCCGAAGTGGTTGCGGACCTTTCGCGGCAGGCGGCGGACCCGGCGGGCGTGAATTACAGTTTTTCCAGCGACGAAAGCCGCGAAACGGCGGTGGCGGCACTGACGGAGATCGGCGGCGATCTGCAGACGTATGCCGCAGACGCGCAGAAACAGGACGACTATAACGCCGCGCGTTCGACTGCGTCCATCCTTTTCTGGGTGCTGGCGGGGCTGGTTGGCACGGTGCAGGGCGGCATTCAGGCGCTCTCACGTTCGTATTTCGGCAAGCTTGTGCCGCAGTCGAGGAGTGCGGAGTATTTCGGCTTCTACGATGTGTTCGGTAAATTTGCGACCGTAATCGGCCCGCTGCTTTACTCCATGTTCTATATGCTGACCGACCGTGCTTCGGTCGGGATTCTCAGCCTGCTGATCCTCTTCGGCGGCGGCGGCATCCTGCTGATTGCCGGAAGGAAGGACTTGGAAAAGGCGGAGCGGGAGATGCGTGCGGCAAACAAGGAAATGGCCGCGGAAAAATAAGAAAGAAGGACCCTTGGAACGAAAATGACATTGTCCCGGTGGAAACGAACGGTTTGCATTGCCGGCGCGATCATGCTTTTTCTGTGCGCGCCGGCTGTTTCGCGCGCAGAGGATGAAGAAAGCGGGGAAACGGCACAGGAACTCACGGACCTTTGCACGATTACCGAGCCGGAAGGCCGTATGGCGCGGCGCATGACCGACGGCAACGTGGAAACCTATACGCGGTTTTCCGAGTATACCGGCGTTACCTGCGAATGGGGGGACGACGCGCCGGTGCGGGGCGTGTATCTCAAGTGGTATTCCATGCCGGAAGTTTTTGAGCTGACCGAACTGGACGGGGAGGGCGGCGAAATCGCCACCCGGACGATCGACGCGCCGCTGCTCAACGCCTACTATGAGATTGACGCCGACGCGCGCGGGCTGAACATTCGTTCCGATGAGGGAATGGAGCTCTGCGAGATATCGTTCTATTCGGAAGGTACGCTGCCGGATGGCGTTTACGACTGGCAGCAGCCGGCGGAGAAGGCGGACATTCTGCTCTTTTCAGCGCATGCGGACGACGAATTTCTCTATTTTGGCGGCACCATCCCGACGTATGCGGGTGAACGCGGACTGAACGTGCAGATCGTTTACATGGCCTGCGACGAACGTACGCGCATGGACGAGGCCATGGAAGGCCTCTGGCTCTGCGGCGTGCGAAACGCGCCCGTGTTTGCGGGATTTAAAGACGCGTATACGGAAACGCTTGAAGCCGCGGAAAAACGCTGGGGGCACGACGAGACGCTCTCGGCCATCGTCGATTACATTCGCCGGTTCAAGCCGGAAGTGATCGTGACCCACGATCTGGAAGGCGAATACGGCCACGGCGCGCACCGCATCACCGCGCACTGCACGCTGGAGGCGGTTTCTGCTGCGGCGGACGGAACGCAGTTTCTGGAGTCCGCCGAGCAATACGGCGCGTGGCAGACGCAGAAGCTCTACCTGCATCTTTATAAAAGTGGAGCGATTACCATGGACTGGCGCGTCCCGCTGGAAGCGTTTGACGGGAAAACAGCGCTTGAAATGGCAAATCTTGCATACCAGTGCCACGTATCCCAGCAGGAATATCATAAAAACGTTTACGACACGGGCGATTACAGCAGCGCCGAATTCGGGTTGGCATATACCATGGTCGGGACAGACGAAATCGGCGGCGATTTTCTGGAGAACATCGATCCTTCACGGCTGAGCGATTATGTCGCGCCGACTCCATCGCCAACGCCGGAACCCACGCCTGCGCCAACGCCTTCGCCGACGGTTGCCCCAAGCCCGACGCCGGAAACGACGCCGGAAACGGACGCGCAGACGATGGATCGCGGAAGCCTGCTGCTGCTCGGCGTGGTGCTGACGCTGATCGTGCTGTGCGCAGTGATGCTGGTGCTGCTGTGCAGAAAACGCCGCGGCACCAAAAGACGGAAACGCCGGCGTTTGCCTCCGAAAGAGTAAGAGTACATGGGAAGAAAACGGTAACAACGGATGAAAAAATGGGCTGCGCTGCTGCTGTGCTGCGCTTTACTGACAATTCCTGCCGCCGCGCTTGCCGAGAACGGCGGCGAGGCCGAAGCCGTTGCGCTTACATTTGAGCTGCCGGAAGACGATGCGCAATATGAATACCGCCTGACGGACGGGTTTGTAACGACGCGTATTTCGTTTGATGCGGAGGAGGCGTTCGCCTTCCTGCCGGACGGTTCCGTGCAGGCTGCCGTGATTTCGTGGTACGCTGCGCCGGAATCGTATGTCGTCGCGCAAATGGATGAAACCGGCACATTGATCAATGAAACGAGTATTGCGGACGGAATCGTCAACAAGTTTATCGAGCTGGACGAAGACTGCGCAAAAGTCGCCGTGACGGCGGACACGGACTGCGCGCTCGCGGGCGTGACGGCGTATGCGGCGGAGGGTGAACTCCCGGCCGGCGTACAGCGGTGGGAAGCCACGCCGGAGCAGGCGGACCTGCTTTTGATTACGGCGGAACCGGGCGCGGAATGGAAGCAGCTTGGCGCGGTGCTGCCGGGCTACACGCTGGAGCAGGGGATTCAAACGGCGGTCGTATATCTGTCCGACTACGGCAAGCGCGAACGCGTGGACGAGGCGCTTGAAGCGCTCTGGTCGGCGGGCTTGCGGCAGTATCCGGTGTTTGCCGGGTTTACCTGCGGCAATTACGATTCGGCCGAGGTTGTGGAAAAAGCCTGGGGAAACTCCAAAACGGTCAAATATATTTCGAACCTGTTTGATACGCTTCAGCCGAAGGTGGTAATTGCCGACGGCCTGAACGACGCTTCCGGCGCGCATCAGTTCGCCGCGCAGTGCGTCGTCAAGGCGGCCGAAGGGTCCGAAACGGTACAAAAAATCTATACGTTTGGCGAAAGCGGAGAATCGGATGCTACGCTGATCGACATGAACGTCGCGCTCAATGCGTTTGACGGACAAACCGCCGCGGAGGTTGCTCAGGCGGCGTTTGCCCTGCATGCGTCGCAGCAGCTGTTCGGCAAAACGATCGATTCGTCCGGCGGGTTCACGCTGCAATATACGCTTTTTGGCGAAGACGAAGCGAAAAACGATCTTTTTGAACATATCGATACGTCGGCCCTCCTGAGCTACGCGCCCGTTACACCGTCCCCGGCGCCGACGCAGGAGCCGACGCCGACTCCCGAGCCAACGGCGGAACCGACGCCGACGCAGAGCGTTTCCGGGCAGCCGTCCGGCACGAGCGCCGGCGAATCGGTTTTCGCAAGGCTTGGCGCGTCCCTGCTGATCCTTGCGGCGGGCGCCGCGCTGAGCCTGCTTGCCGCGCTGCTGCTGTACGGGAAAATCCGGCGTGCCCGCGGCAAGGGCGACGCAATCTGTATCTGCATCCTTCCAATCGCCATCGCGTTCGCGGCATGTGCAATCCTCGCGGGCATCCGCGACGGCGCGGAGGAAGCGTCGATCCGGAAAGAATCGGAACTGGCCGCCGTGGCCACGCCGGTTGAGGACACGCCGTCCCCAACGCCGGAGGAAACGGCCACGCCCACGCCGGAAGCGACGCTGTCTCCCACGCAAGCGACGGAGCAGGAAAGCTGGTACCGTTCGCAGGATGAGCCGGAGGAGGTCATTGAAGCGGATGCGGAACAGGGATACTGGGCGTACCGCACGGACGAACTCGGCATCGAAATCAACCGTGTTTCGACCACGAATGAAGCCGGGAAGCCCATCACGTATTTCGTTGCGGACATCCACATGAAAAACAGCTACCAACTGCGTCCGGCGTTTGGTTCCATCGGGCACACGGGGCGCGGCGCGACGTATCCCTGGATCATTGCGCGCCGGGCGAAGGCGGTCCTCTGGATTACGGGCGATAACCTCATCAACAGCGAGAAGGACGAAAAGGGCATTCTGATTCGCGACGGGAAGGTCTATTCCTCCGCAAATGCGGAGGATACGCTGGCAATCTATCCCGATATGTCCATGCGCATTTTCGACGAATGGGAAACCCGCGCCAATATCCTCCTGGAGGACGGCGTGGAAAACAGCTTTTCCTTTGGCCCGACGCTCATTTTGGACGGCGTGGTCAACGAGGACGCGAAATATCATCGCATCCGGCGGATCAATCCGCGCGCGGGCATCGGCTACTACGAGCCGGGGCACTACCTTGCAATCGTGGTGGACGGCCGGCAGGCGGACTACAGCGTCGGCATGGAAATCGACGAATTCGCCGCTTTGTTTGCAGAGTACGGCTGCACGCTTGCATATAATCTGGACGGCGGATTAAGCGCCGCGATGGTCTTTATGGGCGAGCAGCTCAATTCCCATTCCGGCCAGCGCATCGGCGAGAAAAACGATATTTCCTATCAGCGTGCCGTGCCGGACGGGATCATGTTTGGGTATTCCGAACTGGTTCCGGGTGAGGACGACCCGGTCTACAACAACGGGAACCTGCAAAAATAGAACGGCGGGCGAGCGTCGCGCTTCACAAAAAAACGGGTTTGAGAAAAAACCGCACGGAGCGGTTAATCCGTCCGGTTGACGCTGTACGCGCGGCATGCTACAATACGCGTAAACAAAAACCGCATACCGTCTTATCAAGAGTGGCTGAGGGACCGGCCCTGTGAAGCCCGGCAACCTGTCCGTTTCAAGCGGACAAGGTGCCAATTCCGGCAGCGAAAGCTGAAAGATGAGTGTTGAACCATTCTGACAATGCAAAAACCTCATCTGCGGATGAGGTTTTTGTAATAGACAGACGGAGGACTTTTACCAATGGGAAAACGACTTTTTACGTCCGAATCGGTGACCGAAGGACATCCGGACAAGCTCTGTGATTGTATTTCGGACGCGGTATTGGACGAGATGCTGGGAAACGACCCGTATTCGCGCGTCGCTTGTGAATGTGCGGCGACGACGGGGCTTGTGCTTGTGATGGGCGAGGTGACCACGGAATGCTATGTGGACATCCCGAATCTTGTGCGTAACGTCGTCAACGAAATCGGCTATAACAAGCCGGAATACGGCTTTGACGCGAACACGCTTGCGGTCATTACGGCGATCAACGGCCAGTCGCCGGACATCGCGCTGGGCGTCGACCATGCGCTGGAGCAGAAAAACGGTGAAGCCGGGGACAACCTCGGCACTGGCGCCGGCGATCAGGGGATGATGTTTGGCTTTGCCTGCGATGAAACGGACAACTACATGCCGCTGCCGATCGATCTTGCGCACGAGCTGACAAAGAAGCTCACCGCCGTGCGCAAAAGCGGAGAAATTGCCTATCTGCGCCCGGACGGCAAAAGCCAGGTGACGATCGAATATGACGGTGACCGTCCCGTGCGCGTGGACACGGTGGTCATCAGCGCGCAGCACGACGACGTGGACATGGCGATGCTGCGGCGGGATGTCGAAGAAAAAGTGATTCGTCCCATCGTCCCGAAAGAACTGATCGACGAAAAGACGAAGATCTACGTCAACCCCACCGGCCGGTTCGTAATCGGCGGGCCCACGGGCGACTCCGGCCTGACGGGCAGGAAGATCATTGTGGACACGTACGGCGGATATGCACGGCACGGCGGCGGGTGTTTCAGCGGGAAAGATCCGACGAAGGTCGACCGCAGCGCGGCCTATATGGCTCGCTATGCGGCAAAGAACGTCGTTGCGGCGGGGCTGGCGAAGAAATGCGAAATCCAGCTGGCGTATGCAATCGGCGTGGCACGGCCGGTCTCCATCTGCGTGGACACGTTCGGCACGGGCGTGCTGAGAGAGGAGGACATCGAACGCGCGGTGCTGGATACGTTCGACTTCCGGCCGGCGGCCATCATCGCACAGCTCGATCTGCGCAGGCCGATTTACCGGCAGACCGCGGCATACGGCCATTTCGGCCGCATGGAGCTCGATCTCCCCTGGGAGCGGCTGGACCGCGTGGATGCTCTTAAAAAAGCTGTCCGCTGAAAAGAAATAAGAAACAAAAAACACAGCAGCGCCGCCTTTTCAGGCGGCGCTGCCGGTATATCGGTTTATGTTTTCTATTCGGACATCGTATCGTCCGAAGACGCTTTAGCGAGATTTGTATCTTCCAGTGCCGCCTGCTCGGCGGCGAGCGCTTCTTCGGCGGCGCGTTTGCGCGCAAGCTTGCGCTCGCGCCGGTCGTCCTCCCGCCAGAAACGGGCGATGAGCATGACCGAGGTTGCGATTGCACAGACGGCGAGCACGGCGAAGATACGCTTGGAAAGCTCGCTGGCCATAAACGCCATGACCGGGTTAAACCCGTCGACCGAGAAGAACACGAGCGTCATCAGCGAAAGGATGATGGTTAAATGCGGCAATGCGCGGGCGATCAGTCGTTTCATGCTTGCGTCCTCCTTACTGCCCGTTTGCCGTCGCCGGCTCACAGATATAGATAATATCGCTGGTGTCGCGCGGGGAAGAATCCTGCGGCTGGCTGCGCCATTCGTCGCCGTAGGTCATCACCGCGGTGTCGCCGCCGTCCAGGTTGAAAGCGACTTTGCAGCCGAGGTCGTAGAACACCTGCGAAAGTTCGCTGAGCGACATGCCCCAGGAATATCCTTTTTGCCGCCCGTCTACCAGGATGAAGCAGTAGTGGCCGGGTTCGTAATAGCCGATGGCGGAAAGCGGGTTTGCCTTGGAGTTTGCAAAGCTCGAAGGCACTTCCCCGTCTTCAAGCAGTTCCGGTCCGAACGTCCAGATCTGATAAGGATTTTTGGCGTAAATTTCGTCGAGCGTCGTCTGACTGATCGGTTCGGGATAGGTTTCCATCGTACCGTCGTAATAGAGCACGCAGATGTCCCCGTAGACCGGCAGGCTCTTGTCCCATTCGACGCCGTCGCGCACGGCGATGCTGTCGTGATAGGTGAAATTATCGCCCGAAATGGCGACGATGGAGCCGACCATCTGCGAAAGCTGCAGCGTGGACATCACGTTTTTGCGCGAGCCTTCATTTTGTTCTTTGTAATCATAGGCGACCGCCGTGCGGAAGCTCGAAATATCTTTTACGTATATGTCGGCCATGTAATAGACGATCGGTTTGCTTTCGGTGCCGACGGTGACCTGCGACATTTCGATACAGACGTTTGCGCTGCGATAACCGCTTTCGGTTTGCTCCACCGTGTCGCCGGTGGTGAACTTTTCGGCGTAACTGCCGCCGAGGAGGCCGGTGTCGACGACTTCCGGCGTGGGAGTGGACGCGTCCTGTGCAGGCGACGCGTCCGCCTGCTCCGCGGGCTCGGCGCTGGGCGTCGGACTTGCGGCCGGGGTTGCCGAAGTGGTTGTGAGCGTCTTTGGTTCATACGTAGGCACGCGCAAAAAGTGGACGTACGAAAACGCGCCCAGAAAAACGCCGAGCACCACCAGGTCGATGACGATCGCTTTAATCAGTCGCTTGGCGGATTTGGAGAGGGGTTTGCTCATAGGGGTCGGGGTTCCTCCTAATCATTGGAATCAAGCGGTAAAGCGCCGCATTGTATACCGTCAGTCCTCGGGGCTGAATTCTTCGCTCTCCGGCGGGAATACATATTTCCGCTGGACGTAAAAGCTCAGCGGATAGAGCAATAGTTCCACGATAATCTTGCCGACCGCAATCGGGATCTGTTTGGTGATAAAGAACATCATGCCGTAGTTGATCGCCAGAATGCCGGCCGCCAGCAGATAGTAGCGAACGATGCTGCCGACGCTGCGGTGCTCGAACACGAGCTTGCAGTTGATGAAATAGTTCGCAAGCGAGCTGATGATGCGCGCGCCGACCACGCTGATCAGCAGCGACTGCGCCATGTCCTTTGTCAGCGCGGAGAAGGAAAGCACCGCGACATAGTCGATGAGCATTGCAATCAGCGACGAAGCCACGAACATCAGTATCATTTTGTAGATGCGCCATGCGTCGCGCACCGGGTTAAAGTGCGAGGACTTGTTGTCCTCGATATATACGGTAGCGATTTTAACCTCCTGAATCGGGATGCGGTGCTTGGTTGCGTAGAGAAGCACGTTAATCTCGTATTCGTACCGGTCGCCTTTCATTTCGAGCATCATGGGAATGCGGAACACGCCGAACGCGCGCAGCCCCGTCTGCGTGTCGAACACCTTCACGCCGGTGGAGAGGGCAAAAACGAAACGCGTAATAGCGTTGCCGGCGCGGCTTTTAAAGGGGACGTTGCCGGTGAATTCCCGGCTGCCGAGAACAAGCTGCTCGGGCGTTTTTTCCCATGCTTTGCAAACGCGGATGATGTCCTCGGGCAGGTGCTGCCCGTCCGCGTCGATGGTGACGACGCCTTCGTCGGCCGGGTATTGTTCATATATGTAAGAAAACGCCGTTTTCATTGCGGCGCCCTTGCCGCGGTTGACCTTGTGGACCAAAATCTTTGCATACGGTTCCAGCGAGTCAAAAATCGGCCGGCATGTTTCGGCGCTGCCGTCGTTGACGATGACGATGTCATAATCGGTCTGCTCGTGCAGGGAAAGGACGAGACGATATAATTTTTCATCCGGCTGATAGGCCGGAATGACAACAACCATGTGGGAATCTCCTTTGCAGATATTCACGGCACATAATAAAACAGTATACATTATAGCGTATTTAAGCGGCGGTGAAAAGGTTTGCTTTTGGCAGGGTAAACGGCTTTTGCCGGAAAAATTTTGCCCAATGCAGGCGAAAACACGTTTCGAACAAAAGGAAACGACTTTGTAAACTCTTTGTAATAAATCAAAAACGGCGAAGAAAGACAAGATTCTCTGCTATAATAAGCGCGTATGAAAGCGGAAAGGAAACGGCGAAGCAATGACCCGAAAAGCAAAGCGAACGGATAAAAAAGAGGAACCGGCCGCAAACGAACCGAAAGAGGAAGGCCTGACCCCGACGGACGGCGCAGCGGAAGAAAACGAAGCCGGGGAGCAGCCGGCCAGGGGGGACGAGGACCTTGCGCGGTATCCGCAGACCGGCACAGACGTCGAGGCGTTCGTCCCGACGGATTTCTATCCGTCATCGGCAGTGCGCGGGAAACGGCGCAGGCGTGCACGCCGCCGCCGGCGTGCCCTTTGGGCGGTTTTGATTATTTTGGGCGTCGTGCTGCTCGGCATCGGCGGCGTATTTACATATGCCCTGCTGCTTGACCCAAGTTCGCAGTTTGTTTCCGCTACACCCACGCCGAGCGGCGCCGCCGTGATCGAGGCGATTGAAACCGACTATACGTCTCCCACGCCGGAGCCGACGCCAACGCCGACGCTTGATCCTTACGAGGTGATCAGCGAGCAGGCGGACACCTCGATGATGCAGAACATCGTCAACGTCCTCATCATTGGTGTGGACTATGCCGAGGAACGCGAAACATGGAGCGGCAAACACGAGTATCATTCGGATGTAATGATGGTTGCCGCAATCAACTTTGACGAAAACCGCGTGGATTTAATTTCCCTGCCGCGCGACACCTATGCGGAAATCCCCGGCGTGGAGGGCATCTACAAACTCAATGCCGCGCTCAACTGCGGCGGCGGATTTGAGGCCGAAGGCGGCGCAGGATTTTTGAAGGTCTGCGAAGCCGCGAGCTGGATGCTCGGCGGCATACCGGTGAACTACTACTATGCGGTCACCATGCCGGCGGTCAAGGAACTCGTCGATACGGTCGGCGGCGTGGACTATAATCTCGAAATCAGCTTCAGCATGGCCGGGCGCGACTACGACGCCGGGGAACAGCACCTGGACGGCCAGGGCGTTCTGGATTATCTGCGCGTGCGCAAAAACGTCCAGGGCAGCGGCGATCTCAACCGCATCAACCGGCAGAAGAAGATGATGATTGCGCTGTTTGAATCCATGCAGGAGCAGAATCTGATCCTCAAGATTCCGGACATCATCGATTCGTTTGACGGACAGCTGTTTACGAACTGCACGATCGGCCAGACGGCGGCGCTGACGAAGTTTGCGTATTCCCTTTCGAGCGACGATATCGGCATGTACTCCATCGGCGGGACGATAACCAATATTTTCAACTGGAATTTCTGCCTGACCAACCAGACCAACCGCGTTAAGGTCATCAAGACCGTGTACGGCGTGGACGTGCCCAAAGAACTGGAATACACCGCCGATTACGCAAAATACCGCTGGGCGGACATGATCGCGTCACAGTATCTCAAGACCGTGCAGGGGCTGACGGAATATGTTTCCGCCGCGCTCGCCGCGGACGATCTGCTGCCGACGATGAGCCCGTCTCCGTCGCCAACACCGGAAGCGACGGAGGAAATCCCGGAGACGCCGATGATCATCATCACGCCGACGCCGTCGCCAACACCGACTGCAGCACCGACTGCGACGCCCACGGTGGCCGCGGAAACCACGCCCGAAGCCCCGGATACGGGCGGGACGGCCAGCCACGGAGGCAGCTCGGTGAGCGCCGTATACCTCAGCGCGGGAAGAAGTCCCGTGCAAAACGAGCAATACCGGCAGTACGATGAATATGAGCGTCAAATGTTCGACGACTATCTGATGTCGCTGGACGCGCTGGAGGAAGCGCAGGCGACGGCACGCAAGGAAGCGGCAAAGTATGCCGCCGGTAAAACGAACGATCTTGACGCGGCAAAAGAAGAGGTTTCGAACTGCGCGTCCCACGTTAAGACCAACGCGCTTGCGCTTGCGCAGGAGTTCGGGTATTCCACAAGCAAGTTCGCATGGACGTACTGGTACGATAAGGATTCGGATTTCAACGAAGTGCTCGTCGATTTCCGCTGATAAAGAGCATAAAGAGAAACATAAACAGAGGCCGGAAACATTTGTTTCCGGCCTCTGCGTTTACCTGCGGAAAATATCACTATAACAGGGTGGGAACCTCGCAAAGCGAGTCAAGCAGCGCCGCGCGGAACCGGGAAAGATGCGCGCGGGTCTGGTGTCCCGGAATGAGCAGCGCGCAGGCGCAGCCGATGGAGTCCGCAATTTCAAAATCGTGGTCCGTGTCGCCTACGAACAGCGCGCGCGCAGGCGACACGCCGCTTTCAAGCAGGAATTCCTGCGCATAGTCCGCCTTGCCGTGCGCAAGGTCGTTGCGGTTGCCGATGACACGCTCGAAGTAGCGCTCCAGTGAAAAGAGCGCGACCTGCTCGTCCAGCTTCTGCTGGCCTGTTGCGGAAAGCAGCACCTGCCGCGTGCCGTGTGCAAGGACCTCTTTGAGAACGTCCTCAGCGCAGGGCTGCAGCGGGCAGGACGGAACGCGCTCGGCATAAGTCGCGATGAATTCGCGGGAGACGTCCTCATAGGACTCGGTTTCAAACGTATACCCCATGCGCCTGTAATATTCGATCACCGGGAAACGGAACACCGAGCGGTACGCCTCGAGGCTCGGCATGGGCTCCATGCCGCGTTCAAGCCGCATCTCGTTGGCAATCTGAAAACACATTGCGGTGTCGTCCAGCAGTGTGCCGTTCCAGTCCCAGATTACGAGATCGAATTTGCGCGATTTTACCATTTATTGTGCACCTTTTCCGCAAACGAAAGGAAATGCTTCAACTCAATTTTGCCGCCGTCGTCGAGCGTGAGGAAGCCGTCCATGTAGCCGAACACCTGATGCTGATCGGAAAGCAGCGGGCCTACGTTGGTGTACGCACAGCGGTCGAGAATCGGCGTAAAAGAGGTTTCGAACCGCCCGTCGCCGGAGGTAAACGTCCAGGGCGAGAGGAAATCGTCCTTGCCGTCCTTTTGCGGGATATTGAAGGTCAGACGGTCGAGCTTGTGCGCGATTCCGTCGACGAAGATCATGTTTTCGGACGCGGCGGAAACATCCCCGAAGCCATAACCGATGTTGAACCCGACCACACGACCGTCCACAACGCCCTGTCCGCCGCCCCAGTACCAGGTGTTTTCGTGCGTCCATACGCCGCGACCCCAGTCGAGCAGGCCGAAGGAGTCCGCCGGGTCGAACACAAACGTTTTGCCGAGGCAGGAGACGATGCCTTTTGCGCGCATGCCGATGATCTTTTGGTTATAGTAAAACGCGGTCTTCTGTCCGGCAAACGGCGTTGCGATGACCATGCTGTCGCGCGGCGCGTCGGTGAGAAGGATGTCCAGATCGAAGGGTTCGTCCCCGTCGAAGCGGTCGAGGTGGGCGCTCAGATGCCGCCCGTCCGCCTCGTGCCGGACGGAGGCGCGCGCGGCTTTCACAACCTTTTCCACGTCGCCGGCCGCGGAGGTGGAGGGGAAACCCGTTTTACCCATGGGGAACCAGAACATCGGGGAAACCGTCTTTTCGGTGCGCGCTTCAAAATCAAGGAGCGAAACCGAAATCATGCCCATATAGGAGTTGTCGTCGATTGTCAGCGCAACGCCGTATTTCCCGTTGTAGATCAGGTAATAGTCCCATTCCTTGATGCGCATTTTGCCTGCTTTGATGGCTGCGCGCTCGTATGTTTTGACCAGTGATTTGGCGTAACCCGCCTCGCAAAGTTCGCCCTTTTCGTTCAAAAGCGGTCCCGCCGAAAGCTCGTGCTGCATGATTTCAATCCCGTCCTTTCGCCGTTTTCTGTTTTGCTTTATTATACGCGTCCCGGCGGACGCGTGCAAGGAAGCGCCGCGCGTGCAGACGCATAATCCCGCCGGAGAGCGGGCGATTCTATTCGGGATATGGTATAATCAAATAATGGATCGGAAACAGAAATTATTACGTGTGTTCGGCGCAGCGCTGCTGGCCGCCGCGGCCGCGGCGATGGCCTGGCAGCTGTATACGGTATATTTCCGCGGGATGCGGCATGTCGCTTCCGGACTGCTGATGGTAGGCGCGGTCTGTCTGCCGCTGCTTTTTGGGACGTTCCTTTTTGCGCATTCGTTTGCCGCGCCTGCTGCCCGCCGCCGCACGGTGCGTGTGGTGCTCGCCGTGCTGTTTGGGGACTATCTTGCCGTGCTGCTTGGCGCGCTGATCGTATCGCGCATCGAGTTTGCCCACTTTGCGGAAAACGCCGCGTACTATCGCGAACATTTCGAGCTTATGACGAACTTCCGCCCGCTGGAAACGGTGCTGCTGTATCTGCGGGCGCTGAAATATAATTACATCGGTTCGGAAATCCCGATTTCCAACCTGATTGGCAACATGCTGCTGTTCATGCCCATGGCGGTGTTTCTTCCCTGCCTGTTCCGCACGATGCAGAAAATCTGGGTGTTCATGCTGTGCATGGCGGTGCTGCTGGTCGCCATCGAAGCGCTCCAGCTGCTGCTGAGCTGCGGCAGCTGCGATATCGACGACGTGCTGCTCAACTTTGCCGGGACGATGATCGTCTATGGGGTGATGAAAATCCCCGCCGTAAAGCGCCTGCTCGGGCGGCTGTACCTTCTCCCGGAACCAAAGAAAGCAAAAGAGGAAGCACCGGAGCAAACCGCCGCTACAGACGAATGACGCGGGTTGCGATCTCCTGCGTAAAAGCCCTGTCGTGCTCGGCAAACAGCATGGCGGGCTTTGACGCAAGCAGCAGGTCGCGCACCTGCATGCGCGAAAGCACGTCGATATAGTTGAGCGGTTCGTCCCAGATATACAGGTGCGCCTGCGTGGAAAGCGTTTTTGCAAGAAGCGCTTTTTTCTTTTGCCCGGCGGAGAAATCCCGCATGTCCTTTTCAAACTGGACGCGCGGAAAATCGAGCTTGCGCAGGATCGTAAAAAACAGCGTTTCGTCGAGTCCGCTTTCCCTTGCAAAAGCAGACAGGCTGCCGGAGAGGAACGAAGCGTCCTGCGGCATATGGGAAACGATCAGCCCGCTTGCAGTGCGCAGCGTGCCCGCGTGCGGGACGTTCATCCCGGCGGCGAGCTTCAGAATGCTGCTTTTTCCGCTGCCATTTTTGCCGCAGAGCGCGATGCGCTCGCCACGGTGCAGCGCAAAGTCCAGCGGCCCGCAGACCGTGCGGTCGCCGTAAACAATGCGTAACGCCAGCGCTTCGAGCAGCAGGTCCGCATGGTGTCTAAGCGGAGTGACGCGCAGAGTGTCGTTTCGCTCGATGTTTTTGAACAGTTTCTCCTTTTCCTTCACCGCGCGCTCCTGCCGCCGCTCGGTTGTTTTTGCCCGCTTCATCATGCGCGCGGACTGCGCGCCGATGTAGCCGCGGTCCCCGGCATGCTGGCCGATTTTTGTGCGTTCCACACGGTCCGACCAATCGGCAGTGCGGCGGGCGGCTGCGTGAAGGCCGGCGATTTCGCGCGCGAGCCGCTCGTTTTCGGCCAATTCAAAAGCGTCCTGCCGGCGGCGGTTTTCTTCCCAACTGGAAAAGCCACCCTTCTGCACCTCGATATTGGCGCGGTTAATCGAAAGGATATGGTCGACGCAGCCGTCCAGGAATGCGCGGTCGTGGGAAACGAGCAGGAATCCCTTTTTGCCGTCGAGGTACCGGCTGACGGCTGCGCGTGCATCCATATCCAGATGGTTGGTCGGTTCGTCGATCAGCAGAAAGCGGTTATTGCGGCAAAACAGCGCCGCAAGCAGCACCTTGGTGCGCTCGCCGGGACTGAGCGAACAAAAAGCGCGGTCGATTACGCCGGCACCGACGTCGAGAAGATTAAGCTCCTTTTCCAGTCGCCAGCCGGGCGCGCCGGAAACCCGGCGGAAGATTTCCGCCGTGGCCAGCGAGCCGTCCGGCACGGCGAACGGGAAATAATCGAACGGAACAGAGGACGAAATCGTCCCGGAATCGTCGAGTTCGCCCATGAGCAGCTTTAGAAACGTCGTCTTGCCGCGGCCGTTGCGACCGATGAAACCGAGCTTCCAGTCCGTGTCGATCTGAAACGAAACATGCTCGAAGATATTGTCATAACTGCCGTCGTAATGGAACGTCAGGTCGTTAACGCGGATAACAGACATAAAAAATCAACCTCCCGATGAGAAGTGCAGCGCAAAAAAAGCAAAACAAAAAAGACCCGAATGATCCATTCGCTTCCCGTTTGGCGCCGCAACACTCCGCCGGGGCGCATTTGCGTCCGGCGAAAAAAGTTTACGAGTGCCGTTTGGGGTCAGCGGATCATCGGCGTCCCTCCATCGAAAGATTTCAACCGAAGTATAGCGTGTTTTTCGATGGGTTGTCAACAATTTGCGGCAGATTTACGCACAGGCTGCGTACATGGTATAATCGCAGTGGTCCGGCGCGTTCTCCTTTGCCGCCGGAACGGTTGAAAACAGGAGCAAAGAAAAGATTTTGATCTCCGCTGCAACCTCCGCCGCAGATACGGAGTGTTAAGGGTGGAAGAGAGAGGTACGAACCGCTGATGGAAGAGCAGGCAAAGACATCCGCGCCGATTGCGGCCGACAACGCGGACGCGCTGTTTGAGGCGTATGCCGACATGGTGTACCGTCTGGCGTTTCTGCGCACGAAAAGCGCCGCGGACGCGGACGACGTTTTGCAGGAAGTTTTCCTTCGGGTCCTGCGCGCAAAGCCGGACTGGAACGACCGCGAACACCAGAAGGCTTGGTTTCTGAAGGTAACGATCAACTGCTCGAAGTCGCTTCTGACCTCCGCGTGGCGGCGGCACACCGTCCCGGAGGACGAAAACCTGCTCACCGTGATGCAGACGACGACGGAAGTTTACCCTTACGTGCTGGCGCTCCCCGTAAAGTACCGCACCGTCGTACATCTGCATTATTACGAAGGCTATAAGGTCGCCGAGATTGCAAAGATGCTCGGTGCAAGCGAAAACACGGTGAAGTCCCGCCTCTTCCGCGCACGCGATATGCTGCGGGAACAGTTGAAAGGGGAGTTTCAGGATGTTTAAAGAGCAGTATATCCGTGACAACGAAAAATTGCACGCAAAGGAGACGTTGCTCATGGAAATCAAAGAAAAGAACGCGCAGCAAAAGCAGAATGCTTCGCGCAGACAAAAATGGGTCCGTTACGGCGCGGTTGCCGCCGCGTTTGTGTTCATTATCGGCGGCGCAATCGGCGCAATCGCCGCGTCGCGCTCCGCCGAAACGGCGGAAACGACCCAGAGCGTGTCCGCGGCGGACACGAGCGCCGTTACGAGTTACGACGACATTTACGAACTGATCGAACAGATGCAGGGTTCCTACGATACGGGAAGCGGAATCCGCTACGGCGTCGCCGTGTCCGAGGAAAGCACCGAAGCGGACGGGGCCGCGGAAGTCCCCGCGCCGGATACGAACGCGTACAGCACGGACGAAGCGACCACGTCGGTTGCGGCCGGCACGCAGGATTATTCCGAAACGAACGTCCAGGTCAAGGGCGTGGACGAAGCGGACATCGTCAAGACCGACGGCGACTACATCTACTATGTGGCCGACAGCCAGCTCAACATCCTCAAGGCCAACGGAGCGGGCACCAAACTCGTTTCATCCACACCGCTTGAAAACGACGATGCCTGGTGGGGCTATAATTCCGAGATGTTCGTGCTCGGCGACCGGCTGATGGTCGTTTCGGAAGGGTATTCCGTCGTTTGGGTGGACGACGAGTCCGGCAGTTACGAAAATGACACCGAGCAGACCAAGGCGATCATTTACGACATTTCCGATCGCTCCAAGCCGGTGCAGGTCGTTTCCCTCGGCCAGAGCGGAAACTATGTAAGCGCGCGCATGATCGGCGAATACGTTTATCTGGTCACTTCACAGTATGTCTACAACGCCGTGCGTGCAACGCCGGCAACCTATATCCCGTCGGTTTCTGTCGACGGGGAAAGCAGGCTGATTGGAACGAGCGACTTGTATGTTTCCGGCTCGCCGCAGGACACGGCATACACCGTGATTGGTTCCATCAACCTTAAAAACGGCGCAAAGCATGCGTCCGTAAAAGCCGTATTCGGCGGCACAAGCGAAATTTACGCCAACGCGGAACACATGCTGCTTGCCATCGACCGTTATGACAGTGAAACGAAACCCATTGCCCCGGACGAGGACGGCAAAAATGTCCAGATCACGACCGGACAGTCCAGCACGGACCTGATTCTGCTTGGCCTCGACGAAGGGCAGATCACGAAGATTGCTTCCGGCAGCGTGCCCGGCAGCCTGCTCAACCAGTTCTCGATGGACGAATATGAGGACGTGTTCCGTATCGTCACAACCGTGGATTCCTGGACGCAGTATATCTATACCGACGGCGTGGACAGCTACGATTATGACAGCGAGAACTACAATAACCTCTACACGCTCGATCAGAACCTCGAAATCCTCGGAAAGATCGAAAACGTGGCGGAGGACGAATATGTTCAGAGCGTCCGATTCGACGGGGACGTCGGTTACTTTGTGACCTTCCGTCAGGTCGACCCGCTCTTCGCGGTCGATCTGAGCAACGCCAAATCCCCGCGCATCCTCAGCACGCTCAAGATTCCGGGCTTCTCGGAATACCTGCAAACGTACGGCACGGGCCTGCTCTTCGGCATCGGCTACAGCGCGGACGAAGACACTGGGGCGACTACGGGCGTGAAGCTGAGCATGTTCGATACGAGCGACAAAACGGACGTGACGGAGCTCTTTACCGAGAATGTGGACGCGGACTGGACCATCGTCGGCGGCAATCACCATGCGATCCTTGTGAACGCGGATAAGAACCTCATCGCCTTCCCGGCGGACACGGACTACTACATCTACCGCTACGACGCGGTCAAAGGGTTCGTGCTTGCGGCAAAGGTCGACCTCGCAAGCGACCTTTCGAGCTGGAACCTCCGCGGCCTGTTCATCGGGGACGACTTCTATGTGCTCAGCGAATCGAGCGTGACGGTCATCTCTCTGACGGACTTCACGGTTCAGGCAAAGGTTAAGATCGGCTGACGTGGGAAAGGATAAACCACAAAACAAAAGGAACGGACATTCGTCCGTTCCTTTTAGACTGCTAAAAAATTTTGGGATTGTTAAGGGCTGTGGTTCTTAGCACGTTTATCCGGCGTAACGGATCGTCCGCTTCGGGCGGATTCTTTGTGTTCTTTGCCGCCCGGGAGTCCGCAGATTAAAAGAAGAAGAGCGGTTGTCCTGTCAAAAAACTGGTCTTTTAACGGTTTCAGGAACGGATAAATATCCGTCCCGTTTTCGGTTTGCAAATCAATTTTGGTTGTATGATTGCAGCAGCAGTGGCTTGACTCCCCGCATAAGGCGGTTCAGAATCACCGTGCAGACGGGGCAGGAGGCGGAGGATTCCCGTCGCTGCAGGACAAATTCAACAGGTTTTGCCGACAAATTAAGCGGGCGCTTGCAGCGCCCGCTTTTTGACCGCCCGGTCTTTACGGAAACGTTATTTCATTTTTGCGCGCTCGCGGACTTTGCGGTTGATCAGCGCCGCGATATAGACCAGCACCGCCGCGCCGCCGACGCCCAGCAACGTCCAGCCCCAGGGGAACGAATTTTCCTGCACGGTGGCCACCGTCGGAAGGACCGCGTCCACATCGCTGGTGAACGTGACCTTGGTGGACGAACTGCCTTTGCCGACGCGCACGCTGCTTGTGGACGCTTCGGTTTCCTGCACAACGGCCGTTTCGTCCGGCGTGGTTTCGTCCGTTTCGGTCGTATCGGTTGTTGATGTGCTCGAACCCGAGCTGGAACCGCCGCCCGAACCGCCCGTTTTGCCGCCGGCCGCAAGCGGATCTTCCGACCAGTTAGCGATGAATGTCAGTGCGCCGGACATCCCCTCCGGAATGACGGCGCTTTGGGTCGGGTCGGTAATGCCGAGCTGGGCGCAGGTCCATCCGTCGAAGATATAGCCTTCCTTCGTCGGGTTGTTGAGCGTGATGGCCGCGTCGGACGACGTATAGTTCGTCGGATTTGCCGCGGAGAGCGTTGCGCCGGTCATCTCGCCGTAAACGATGAGGTATGTCAAAGAAAGCGTGTCGCTGTTTCCGGTGCCAAGACGGAAAACGTTGCCCGCGTTTGTCGTTGCGCTGGCGATGGTTTTAAACGCGCTGCCGTTGCTGGTCATTTCGGGATAAATCGTGTCGGTGACGACGCCCGTAACAAAGGAACTTGTGTCGGCGTCGGATTCACCGGAATATGTGATGGAAACAACGCTTTCCGTGCTGCCCGCGGCCAGATTCTCCAGATAAAGCGTGTATGCGCCGCGAATGGTGCCGCTTCCGCTTGCCGTAAGCGTACCGGTGACGGTGCTTCCGCTGTGGCGCACCAGCGTGCCGCTGGAAACGGTATTGCCGGAAACTGCAATCGTGCCGCCGTAAATCTTGCCGTACACATTGACCGTTCCGCCGGTGATGCAAAGCGAGTCTCCTGCATCGCTGATACTCAGCACAACATTGGACGGAATGTTCACAGAGGTGCTCAGCGTAATGGAGCTCACGCCGGAAACGTAGGTGATCAGTACGGAGTCGCTCTCGCTGGCCGCGTCGTTGAGCGCGGCGACCAGTTCTTCTGCATTGGATACTTCGACCGGCGGCGTTGCGCCGAGCGCGAACGAAAGCACCAGTGCGGCGATCATCAGCGCGGCGAATCCGCGCGAAAGCAGTTTGAGTGGTTTTTTCATAATTGTTATCGTTCTCCTCCGGCCAGGCGCGCAGGCGCTTTTCCCAAAAAGCGCGCATAAAACGGCCTTTCCGTAATTCTTGTATTTATGATACCGGCCGATATTGACAAAAACTTGGCGCAAACGCAACGTCTTATTGTGAAATCCCCGCATGTTTGATGCGGCCTTCCGCAATTTAAAAGGTATATTCGGTGTTTCCCCGGCGTTTGGGATTCCCCCGTTCGGCAATCAGCGGGTCGGCGCGGTCAAAATACTACACATTCGAGGCGATTCTTTGCCATGCTTTTGCCACACCTTCCCAATATAGTCTTTACGAATGAATTTGGAGGCGAGGATCAACCTATGGAAACAACCGAAAGCTCTTTTGTAAAATCCCAGCAAAAGAAAAAGAAGCGCAAGCGTACCCGTACGATCATTGCTTTGAGTATCACGGCGGTCTTGGTGGCCGTCGGCGTTATCGTTCTGCTTAACGTGCTCGGCAAAGAAGAAGATAGCACGAGTGTGCTTAATTACCGCGTCAGTTCCGTTTCAAGCGGCGAGATCAGTTCGACCATCAGCGGTTCCGGCACGCTTTCCGCGCTGGAGGCTTCCAGCCTGACCGCCGCGGCGGAATCCACCGTGGAGGAAGTCAACTTTGAACCGGGCGACAAAGTCGCATCGGGCGACGTGGTCATGACGCTTTCTTCGGACGATATAGACGCCCAGATTGAAAGCCTGAACGACGAGCTTGCCACGACTCGCAGCTCATTGGCTACGGCCAAACAGTATCTGACGAACCTTAATATTACGGCCACGAAAGCGGGTATCGTTAAGGACGTGCAGGCGGACGTGGGCGATATCGTGGACGACATGGATTACCTCTGCCGCATTGCTACAGACGGAAAGATGAAACTGACCATTCCCGCGGCCGACGGCATGCAGCAGTACGACGCAGTTACGGTGCAGATTGGTGACGAAACGCAGGACGGCTATGTCACCGAAATTACCGACGGAACGGCCTCGATCGTCTTTACGGACGATTATTACGCGGTCGGTACGGAAGCGAGCGCGCTGGATGAGGACGGCAACGTCCTTGGGACCGGCACAATCGACGTAAACGAATTTGTGGACATCACCGCGGCTTCCGGACGTATCGCGACCGTCAAGGTGACGGAAAACAAGCGCGTGAGCAAGGGCACGACCGTCTTTACGCTGGCAAAGGGCGCACCGACGGAAACCTATACTGCGCTGAAGCAGACCGAAGCGGACCTGCTCGATCAGATTGCGGACCTGGAGGACCAGCTTACCATCAAAGCCGAGTATGACTGCGTGCTTACGTCCCTCTCCGTCGCTGCCGGCGACACGGTCTCCGCAGGTTCGTCCCTGTGTACGCTGACCGGAACGGAGGGCTTCACGCTTTCCCTATCCATCGATGAACTGGACATCGCCTCCGTCGCGCTCGGGCAGAGCGCAACCGTCACGCTGGACGCCATCGACGGCGAATACGGCGGCACGGTCACAAACATCAGCTATTCCGGCAGCGGCAGCTATGTTACAAGCTATACCGCCACCATCACGACCGACCCCATCGAGGGTGCGTATCCCGGGATGAGCGCTTCGGTCGAAATCATCACCGAGACGAGCGGGGACACGCTGATCGTATCCGTTTCCGCCGTACAGTATGACGGAGACACCGCATACTTGCTGCTGGCCGGCGACGACGCACAAATCGGCACGACTACTTCCGAAGATCAGATCGATCTCGATTCGCTGACCAAGGTTACGGTGACGACCGGCATGTCGGACGGCTCGTACATTGCTGTTACCGGTGACGGAATTGCGGTTGGAGACCTGATCTGGGTTCCGGACCTGACGACGACTTCGACCTATTCCGATGAAGAGGACACGACGACCACCTTCAGCTTCGGCGGCGGCATGAGCGGCACAACGTCGGGCGGCGGAGATTTCAGCGGCGGAAGCATGCCCAGCGGCGGAAGCATGCCCAGCGGCGGCAATAATGGAGGCAGCGGCGGCGGAATGTCTCCGAGCAATTAAGGAGCGAACCGTCATGCTGGTGTTAGATCATATCTGCAAGACCTACTATGTGGGCGACGAGGCGGTGCACGCGCTTGATAATGTGACCCTGCACGTGCACCCGCAGGAGTTCGTGGCAATCTGCGGCCCGTCCGGATCGGGCAAAACCACGCTGATGAACGTGATGGGCTGTCTGGACCTGCCGGACAGCGGCACGTACCTGCTCGACGGCGTAGACGTTGCGGAATGCACGGACAACGAACTTTCCGAAATCCGCAGCGAGAAGATCGGTTTCGTTTTTCAGCAGTATAATCTGCTCGACGCAATGAGTGCGCTGGAAAACGTGGAACTTCCGCTGATCTACCAAAAATGTCCCCAGAAGGAGCGCATCGAGCGCGCGAAGGCCGCGCTCGACAAGGTTGGGCTCTATAACCGGATGATGCACCGGCCGAGCCAGCTTTCCGGCGGCCAGCAGCAGCGCGTGGCGATTGCCCGCGCGCTGGCCAGCGAGGCAAAAGTAATCCTTGCCGACGAGCCGACCGGAAACCTGGACACCAAGTCCGGCAATGAAATTATGCAGCTCATCATCGAGCTTTCCGAGCAGCAGCACACCATCGTGCTGATTACGCACAATATGGATGTTGCAAAAATGGCGCAGCGCATCGTGTTTGTGCGCGACGGCAGGCTGTTTGAAACGAGCGAGGAGGCGGGAATATGACGATGTTTTTTAATTCGCTTCGCCTGGCCGTCCGCTCGACGCTGGCCAACAAGATGCGCTCGTTTCTGACCATGCTTGGTATCATCATCGGCGTGATGAGCGTAATCGTGCTGGTGTCCATTGCACAGAGCACGACAAGCAGCATTACGTCAGCCATATCCTCCATGGGGTCCGATCTGCTGACGGTCACGATTACCGACGAGGACGTGACGCTCTCTGCGGAGGACTTCATGGATTTGGAGGATTACGACTCCATTTCGGGCGTGGCTCCGTATCTCACCGTGAGCAGCACCGCCCGCTACGGCTCCAATTACACAAGCGTTTCCGCCATCGGCGTAACCGAAGAGTATATGGACGTGGCGGGGCTGGAACTGCAGGCCGGGCGCTCCATCGTTGCGTCCGATCTCGAATGGCGCACCTATACCGCGGTAATCGGCACTGAAATTGCCGGGGAACTCTATGAAAGCTACGACGTGATCGGCCAGACGTTCACAATGAGCGGGCACACGTTCACCATCGTAGGGCTGCTTTCCGAAAGCGGTTCAAACTCCTCCGGCTCGCTCGATTCGCAGATTCTGATTCCTCTGAGCGTGGCCGAGCGCGTGGCCGATTCCACAGCGATCACCACCTGTTATGTCAAAGCCGCTTCGGCGAACGACGTGGACTTGGCGCAGGCGCTCACGGAATACCAACTGCTGACGCTGACGCGGGACGAAGATACGTACGAAGTATACAACATGTCCGAGCTGCTCGATACGCTGGACGACGTGATGAGCACGCTGTCTCTGATGCTTGGCGGCATCGCGGCGATTTCGCTGCTGGTCGGCGGCATCGGCATTATGAATATCATGCTGGTGAGCGTTGCGGAGCGGACGCGCGAAATCGGCATCAGAAAGGCGATCGGCGCGCGCCGGCGGCACATTATGATGCAGTTCCTGATTGAAGCATGCGTGCTTTCGATGCTGGGCGGTCTGCTCGGGCTCGGGCTGTCCGCACTGGGACTCCGGATTTTTGCGCTCGCCACGGATATGGCCATCACGATGGAATGGCGCGCGGTCATCGCGGCGCTGGTGTTCTGCATCGTAATTGGCGTTGTATTCGGCAGCTACCCCGCCGGCAAGGCAAGCAAACTGACCCCGATCAAGGCGCTGCAGCGCAACTAAGAGGCGCGATTTCCCCTTTCCGAACCATTATGGCGGCGTTTCCCGCCGGCTGTCGCCGGCGGGAAACGCTTTTCCTTTTTCGGACGGACGCGTTTGTTTTGACAGCCGTTTTATCCGCGTTGTATAATAAACCAGTGCGAAAAAGGAGATAAATTCATGTCGTTTACGCGTCATTTCCGAATTACGAAAAAGGATAATCTGCGGTTTAACTTCTTTTTAATGAAAAAGAAACTGGTGGCCACGTCCGTTACGGTGTTTGTTATCATTGCCGCGATGGTCGGGCTGATTCGCTATGCACAGGGCATGCCGCTTGGCGAAGCGATCCTACGCGCGCTGCTGCTCGGCCTGGGCGGAACGGCGCTGCTCATCGCCGTCAACGCCGTGACGACGATTCTGCGCCTCAACAGCTTTTATCGCCAGAAAAAGCTGCTGGAGTTCTCCGTGGATTTCACCGTGGACGCGGACGGCATCCATGCGCGCTCTGAACGGGGAGACTCCGATCTGCCGTGGAACAGGATCACATACATTCAGGAAACGCGTCATGCCTTCTATATTTTCATTACGGATACGCATGCGAACGTGATGCCGAAGGACCAGCTCAAATCCAATGCGGATGTTGACGCGCTGCGCGCGCTGTTTCAAAAACACCTTGACGCATCGCATCTGAAAGTTAAAAATGCCGGCTGACGCAGCACGCTGAAATCACAGGTTAAGAGAGCGTCTTAAACGAGCCTTTTCACATATGCCGGAGAGGCTCGTTTTTAGCGCGCGCCGATGTTGGGGGGAACCAGTAGAACATGACAAAATTCGTCATGTTCCAGTCATGCTTTATGGTATACTGCCGGTATGAAGAACCATAGGCTGTTTCAAATTCTCTATATCCTGCTGGACAAGGGCTCCGCGACCGCGCCGGAGTTGGCGCGCACGCTCGAAGTTTCCGTCCGCACCATATACCGCGATATCGAAGCGCTGTCTATGGCGGGTATACCGGTCTGCACGTCGCAGGGGAAGGGCGGCGGCGTATCGCTGATGCCGAACTACGCGTTCAGCAAGGCGCTGCTTTCCGACGACGAGCAGAATCAGATTCTTTTTGCAATGCAGAGCCTGCGCGCGGCGGAGCGTCCCGTCGACGCGCTGCTCAATAAGCTCGGCGGCATGTTTCAAAAAGGGAACGTTCGCTGGATCGAGGTCGATTTTTCACGCTGGAGATTCGGCCGCGCGGACACGGAAACGTTTGACCGGCTGAAAACCGCAATTCTGGGAAAACGGGCGCTGGATGTGCTCTACTGCAACGCGTCCGGGGAAACCGCGTGGCGGTCGATCCTGCCGTTTAAACTGATTTTCAAGGACAAAAGCTGGTATTTGCAGGCGTTCTGCGAAAAGGCGGCGGATTACCGGCTGTTTAAAATCAGCCGTATTCTGGAGATGGACGTGACCGACCGGCACTTTGCCAGAACGTTTGAGGATGCGCCGCCGGTGGAAATCGACATGGGCCCGTGCCCGGAGTTCACGCGCGTAAAGCTCCGGTTTGCGCCGTCGGCCGCGTTTCGCGTGTTTGACGAGTTTGACCGTCGCTGGATCGAGCGGCAGACGGACGGCTCGCTGACGGTCGAGGCGCGCCTTCCCGTGGACAGCTGGGGAATCGGCTATCTCTATTCCTTCGGCACGGACGTGGACGTGCTCGAACCCGCCGCCCTGCGTGCCGGGCTTGCGGACTATGCAAAACGCATTTATGCGCATCATAAAACCTGACGGGAGATGTCATGTTTAGCATGATATGCTGAACCCATCAAAAACACACGGGAGGCGAAAATACGATGGAAGAACGGTATTGTCAGAGCTGCGGTATGCCGATGGGACCGACGGACGAACTCTATGGAACGGAACAGGACGGAACAAAGAGCAAGGATTATTGTCAGTACTGCTACCAAAACGGCGCGTTCACAAGCGAGTGCACCATGCAGGAGATGATCGATTACTGCGTGAACCCCATGTTGGAAAACGTGCCCGGCATGACGGAAGCGCAGGCGCGGGACATCATGGGGAAGATGTTCCCGCAGCTCAAACGCTGGGCGGCACGGTAAAGTGGTTTTACGGGACGCAGAGCGTTTCATCGCGCTGCGGATGACAAAGAGAAGAATGTTTGCCTATAACAAAAGAGAGCGGCCTTATGCCGCTCTTTTTTTAACTGGGGTCGGGGTTGGTTGTCATGGCCGGATTAAATGATCGGAGCCAAAAAGCCGCCGCCCGGCAGCGTGAACGACTGTCCGCCAAGCGCTTCGTTTTCCGTCAAGTTGGAGTCATAATAAATGGAAAACCCGTTGGATACGATATTCTGATGCGTCGCGTCGCCGTTGGTAAATACACTTAAGCAGGCGTCGCCGGTCAGCGTCCAGGTGCTGGAAGCGTCCAGCGTGAGACTCATGCGCGCGGGTAACTCGTCGCCGGGCGTGCCGGTGAAGCTGCTGCCGTTGCTCAGATGCAGCGTAAGGAAAGCGTCCTCGGCGATGGAGAAGTCGCCTTCCAGCGCCTGCGCGGACGCATCCAGCGTGCATTCGCCGGACAGCACGGTAATCAGCACGCTTTGCGCCGAATTCAGGGTTGTGTTTTCGAGCGTGAGCGCTGCGCCGCCGCCGAGCAGCACGCAGGGGGAATCGTTTCCCTCGGTGGAGAGTGTTCCGCCGGCAAAGTGCAAAACAGCGCCGTCCATTGCGACAAGGCCCGCGGAGGATGCGCCGGCGGTTGCGACATAACAATTTTCCGCTTCCAGAACGGAGCCGTCGCCGCCGGCATAGAGGCCGTGCCCGCCGAGCGCACTGGTGGTGATGTTGCTGTTTTGCAGCGACAGGTTACCCTGCGCAATCACCGCGACGGCTGCGTTCTGCCCGCCGAAGTAACTGCCGGAAGCGTCGCCAAGCTTGTTGATGTCCGCGCCTTCCATCGTGAGCGTACCCGCGTTTTGCACGAGCACGACGTTTTCGTCCGGTTCGGAACATGCATAAGAGCCGCTTTCGGAGGCGTCCTCTGTTTCGTCCACATTGTAAATGCCGCTGTAGTCGATGCTGTCGCTCTGCTCGGTTTCGGTTTGCGAATTTTGCGCTGTTTCCGCCGCCTGCACGGTTTCGGCGCCGGATTTTGCGCAGCCGAACGCCAGCGTGAGTGCAACGGCCATGCTCAACGCGAAGACGCGTTTTGCAGTTTCTGTTTTCATAAAAAATCACACTCCCTTGATCGATGGGGAAAGTTGTTTTCGAGGAAACGCGGGGCGTTTCGACGCTCCGTCAGCATAATTGTATGCGCCGGTTGTGGCGTTGGCATGGCCGGTCTTTGAACGATCTGTCAATAAAAAAACGCGCCCGCGGCGGACAAATCCGCCGGCAGGCGCAAAGCTGCTGCGGAATTTGTTTATGACAGCCGTTTGGAAAGCCGTTCGCGCACCGCGCGCAGGAATGTGATGGACGTGACCGCGTCCGGCTGTGCGCCCTCGCAGAGGCCGACGAGGTCTTTTGTCATGACGCCGTCGTCGAGCGCTTGAATCGACGCGGCTTCCATCGCTTCGCCGAATGCGACGAGCTCCGGCAGGCCGTCCAGTTCGCCGCGCTTTTTGAGCGCGCCGCTCCAGGCAAAGATCGTGGCCATGGGGTTCGTGCTGGTTTCCTCGCCCTTGAGGTAGCGATAGTAATGGCGCGTCACGGTGCCGTGCGCGGCCTCATATTCGAAGTTGCCGTCGGGGGAAACGAGCACGCTCGTCATCATGGCGAGAGAACCGAACGCCGTGCTGATCATGTCGCTCATCACGTCGCCGTCGTAGTTTTTGCACGCCCAGATGTAGCCGCCCTCGGAGCGGATGACGCGCGCTACCGCGTCGTCGATGAGCGTGTAGAAATAGGTCAGGCCCAGTTCTTTGAATTTTGCCTTATAGTCCGCTTCAAAAATTTCTTCAAAGATATCTTTAAACGTGTGGTCGTACTGCTTGCTGATCGTGTCCTTCGTTGAGAACCAAAGGTCCTGCTTTGTGGCGATGGCATATTGAAAACAGCTATGCGCAAACGACCTGATCGAGCTGTCCTTGTTGTACATGCCCTGCAGCACGCCGGGACACTCGAAATCGTAGATCGTCTTGCGGAACGACGCGCCGTTTTCGCCGGTGAAGACCAATTCCGCCTTGCCCTTTTCCGGCACGCGGTATTCCGTTGCCCGGTAAACGTCGCCGTATGCATGACGCGCGATGGTGATGGGCTTTTTCCAGTTCTTGACTACGGGTTTGATCGAGTCGATCAGAATCGGTGCGCGGAAGACCGTCCCGTCCAGCAGGGCGCGGATGGTGCCGTTGGGACTCTTCCACATTTCGCTCAGATGGTATTCTTCCACGCGCTGGGCGTTGGGAGTAATGGTTGCGCACTTAACGCCCACGCCGTATTTTTTGATGGCGTTTGCCGCGTCGGTCGTGATCTGATCGCGCGTTTTTTCGCGCTCCGGCAGACTGAGATCGTAATATTCCGTCTTGAGCTCTACAAACGGCAGAATCAGTTCGTCTTTGATTTGCTGCCAGAGGATGCGGGTCATTTCGTCGCCGTCCATCTCGACGAGCGGGGTCTTCATCTGAATCAGGCTCATAAGTCGTGTCCTTTCGTGTTTCACCAGGAGGCGGGGATTTTTTGTATGTTATCTTGTGCCGTGTTTTTGTGCAAGTTTCCACTCCAGCCATTCTTTGGAAAGCGCGGTCGCTTTCTTTTCGGATAAAAGCGCGCCGCAGGGGAACGCTTCGCATTGTCCGCAGTATGGGATGCCGCGCGTTTCGGCACAGCGGGCGCAGTAACAGTGCTTTTCTGTCGGCAGAAACCGGCAGCCGGGGCATGCGCCGGACGAATTGGCCGGACAGCTTGCGCAGTACAGCCCGCAGGCGCCGATCAGCTTTTCCGGGACAAAGCCGGCGTGTGCGTCCATCGCCGCGTCAGGCTTTTTTTGCCTGTGCCGCGTAATAGTTCATCAGGCAGCCTTCGAGCAGGATTTCCCGCTCGTCGTCGGTCAGCTGTGTCAGCTGCAGCTCGATCTGCTCGGTCGAACCGTCCTTTTTAACAACGGTTGCGGGCAGGACGTCGAGTTTGTTTTCTACAGCTGCGCGCACGTTCGGCACGAAGACATAATCGCCTACTTCGTAGGCAAACGGCGCGCCTTCGGGCAGAGTGAAGGGCAAAATGCCCCAGTTGATGCAGTTGCTGCGATAGCGCTTGGTTGCGTATTCATAGCAGATATTTGCGGCTCCGCCGAGCACGCGCTGACTCGAAGCGGCCTGCTCGCGCGCGCTGCCGTCGCCGGGTTTGTTGGCGAATACGCAGGAACCGTACTGTGTGGTTTGCGCCAGTTCGTTCGCGTCGCCGACGCGGCCGAGCAGTTCAAGGAGGCTCTGCGGCGCTTTGCCCTCGCGGCGCTGCGCTTCGACCGCAGCGACCGCTTTGCTGCGGCCGACGTAGTCCGGCGCGCGGCGTGAGAGTGTGAATTCCGCAAGGCGGAGCGGATTGCTGCGGTAAGAACTCGTCTCGCCGGAGGGGATCAGCTCGTCTGTGGTGGTCACGGGGTCGCGGATGACCGCGGAAAGCTCCACGAGCAAATTGGTTTCCAACGGATAGATTTTCGGCCAGCTGGTGATGTTCGGCCCGAACACGAGTTCCGCGGCGGAATCGGCCTTGCCGAAACCGTTGTAGCAGCGCCTGTCGTAGCTCGAGCGGTCGTAACGGTAACGGATGCGGGTTTTGCGGTACACCACGTCCGTCGCGGCGGTGATGCGTCCGCCGTTTGCGGCGGTTGCGGCGATGGAACGCGCGTCCATGAGCGCCACGAACGCGGACTGCCCCTCGCCGGGCTTGGACCCTTCGCGGTTCGGAAAATTGCGCGTTGTGTGCCGCAAAGAAAACCCATTGTTGGACGGCACGTCCCCCGCGCCGAAGCACGGCCCGCAGAACGAGGGTTTCATGACCGCGCCTGCGCGCACGAGCGTTTCGGTGGCTTCCGCGCGCGTGAGCGCCAGGCTGACAGGCACGCTCGTAGGGTACACCGAAAGTGAAAACGCGCCGTTGCCGGTGGAACCGCCGGAGAGAATTTCGGACGCTTCGATGATGTTGTCGAACAATCCGCCGGAACAGCCCGCAATCACGCCCTGGTCGGCGTACACGCCGTCGGCGTGCACTTTGCCGCGCAGGTCCGGCTTTGCCTGCGGGAAGAGTTCCGCGGCCTTTTTCTCGACGCCGGCGAGCAGTTCGTCCGCCCGTTCGACGAATTCATGGATGGTGTAGGCGTTGCTCGGGTGGAACGGCAGCGCGATCATGCTCTCCACCTTGTCGAGCTCGATGGTGATCATCGCGTCGTAATATGCGCCGTTTTCGGGCGCGAGTTTATGATAATCCGCCGGACGGCCGTGCGTGCGGTAGTAGGTCGCGATTTCGCCGTCCGTTTCCCAGATGGAGGAAAGACAGGTGGTCTCGGTGGTCATCACGTCCACGCCGTTGCGGAAATCGACGGGCAGATGCCGGATACCGGGCCCAGCAAATTCAAGAATTTTGTTCTTGGCGCGCCCTTCGGGAAAAGCTTCTTTTACGAGCGCAAGCGCAACGTCGTGCGGGCCGATCCCGCGGCGCGGTTTACCGGTCACATAGCAGAGCACAACCTGCGGTGCGGGGATATCATATGTGTTTTTCAAAAGCTGTTTGACCAACTCCGGCCCGCCTTCGCCGATGCCGAGCGTGCCGAGCGCGCCGTAGCGGGTGTGGCTGTCCGAACCGAGGATCATCTTCCCGCAGCCGGCGAGTTCCTCGCGCGCGTAGGAATGGATGACGCTGAGGTTGGCCGGTACGTAGATGCCGCCGTATTTCTTTGCGGCGGAAAGACCGAAGACGTGGTCGTCCTCGTTGATCGTCCCGCCAACGGCACAAAGGCTGTTGTGACAGTTCGTCATGGCGTACGGGACGGGGAACTCGGTCAGCCCGCTGGCACGCGCAGTCTGAATGATGCCGACATAGGTGATATCGTGCGAAACCAATGCGTCAAAGCGGAGCCGGAATTTCCCGTCGTCTTTGGAAACGTTGTGCGAACGCAGAATGCGATAGGCGATGGTTTTTTCGCGTGCGGCGGCGTCCGCTTCCGACGCCGGCTGCGGTCTTCCGTTCTGGAGCGTGACCGCCTGATCATGATAGCGAATCATAACATCCTCCTTATAAGAATAGCAATGCAACTTGGGCGGAAAACCGCAGGTTACGGGATATCCGCCGCCTTTAGATTGTAACACGCCTCCGCGTTCGCGCCAAGGGAAAAACGAGGTATATTATTCTGAAAAGAACGCAGGCCGTGCGCCTGAAAAGCCGCATAAATACTCGCTATTGACAGCGCGACTGCCGACGGTTATAATACACCATGTGCCGCAAAACCGGCACATACTTCTGCATGGCGGCGTAGCTCAGCTGGCTAGAGCATTCGGTTCATACCCGGAGTGTCATTGGTTCGAATCCAATCGCCGCTACCACCTAAGGACTGACAAAGTGATACAACTTTGCCGGCCCTTTTTCTATGCAAAAGCCCAGTATTACTGGGCTTTTCAGGCATCTATGAATCGTTGTATATGCGAGAATGCGACTGCTGCGGACGGGCGCTGGGCCTTCTGTTTTTCAGGTGGGTGCAAGATTTATGTCAGCGCGTAATAGTGTCGTCAACGCGCGGGAGTATAGGTCAGCGCGCAATAGTATCATCAGCGCGCAATAGTGTCGCACGTTCGCTGCCCACTTATCTATGAAAGCGTGACGTCCATGCCTAATAGCTCAATCATTCGGTCAATTATCGGCTGTACCTGCCCAGATCTGCCCCTTCTCATAAAGGAACCATTGCTGAAATGGTCTTCTCTTAGGAGCATCGTAAGTAATGCTGTGCATAGTTCGTAGTCTGCGTGTGGCAAACGCTTCAACTCATCGTCGCAATTCATCGGTTGTGTGATGGAATATGTATAGTAATCTGTTTTCAAGTCACCCATATCTTCCAAGGCTTTGTAATAAACTCCGTCATAAAAGTCATGGGCTATATCCAATTGTTGAAGTAGTTGCTTCTTCTCGGAATCCGTCATTGTGTCTACCACCTCTAGCTACTTACCAATGATTTGCTCGACGTACTTCGTAAAATCCGAAACACTTGTGAAGAAACGATACCCAGCGATATTCACAATCTGCTGCGTTTCTGCCGTTTCACCAAGCAAAAGGGCAACGGGTTCTGTCAGGCCACTTTGAATTCCGTTTGGCCATGCTAGGTCGATTATCGCCAACTCTTTGGCGTCTTCATCTACCAGATTATAGTACATTTCGCCGCCCGAGAGGCCACGATCTTCCATCCATATGGCAACAGACAAGATCGCTTCCTCCTCGGCAGATTCCGGTTCGGAAGTATGCGTTCTTCCAGCGTAATCCTGAATCGGTTGAGTTTTTACGTGCCCGCTCAATAATGACGAAAGAAAGTCGTTTGCCGCTTCAGCAAGCATTTCTCTACGGCACGCAAGGAATTCAGTGTATCTTCCTACATCACGTAGTTCCTCAGTCAGCGGTATCCAATGTGATTCTAGCGCACCAGGAGTTTTAGCCAAATAGGTGGGGAAATACTCCACCGGTGGTGAATCACTGATTGCTATATTTGTGTCTTTCGTCAAAAATGTGTAGTTGGCGAGAGCGTTTACCTCTGTGCGATTGTAACCGGCGTCGTACAGGATCTTTTTCGGGAAAATATGATGGACATCCAAAGTTGACATCTTGCCTAACAGGGAACCTCTCAACTCAATACCAGACCCCCAGTCGCGTGCGTTATATACACGAGTGAGCATGTATAGTAAAG